>ENA-UOIY01000291-UOIY01000291.1-human-gut-metagenome-genome-assembly--contig:-P114-NODE-291-length-84890-cov-43.307668_pt1 | contig 84890 bp, 82 predicted proteins | sample MGYA00242335_ERZ723882 | MGnify/ENA metagenome assembly ERZ723882 | reverse complement strand
CACAAAGTATTCCTGCGATTTCCAAACCTCAATTTGGAACAAAATCCCTCGCTGACCACTCTTGCGATTTAATCAGAGGTTCCCAAAAAATCCTGTCAACCTTCGTCGACAGGATTTTTGCTTCGTCCAGCGGGTACGGAAAAGACGGATTTCACAGAAAAACGCACTTGCTTTCGCAAGTGCGTTTTTCTGGTGGGGGAAGGTGGATTTGAATTGGGATTCTTCCATTTCAATGCGTGAAATAACGTCAATATTGTCCAATTTGTCGGAAATCATCAGGGTTAGCCATCCAAAAAGTTTCATTCCGTCCATATTGTCCATCCCATTAGGGGTCAAATATAGGGTCAATTTGGTGTCAGCAAAATCCTACCGTAGTCCTTCATGCTGGCTTCGTCTGCTCTATCTTTGTTTTTGATGCCATGCAGAGTAGGAAATGTCAATGTACAACTGCGCCGACGGGACTGTTCAGTTTCCAACGACGCTACTGTACAACTCTCCCGGCCAAGGATGTACAACTGCGGCGCTATATTCAGTTCAGCACATTGTCAAAACGGGAGAATTCTTCGACGATTATTTCTGGTCCAAAGCATTTATACTGTACAAAGTATTTTTCTTCTATGTTTACAAAGCTGAAAAGCGTCCCATCTTCAACAAGTTCTCTGCCTGTTTTGTCTTGAATAATGCTATCATTTATGTCTGCGATAGATATATCATCTGGGATAATAATTGTTGAACGATAAGATATAGATAATTCGTTTTGTATAACAACGGCATCATTAACATTGCTTTTTGAGGTTGCAAGTGGAACTGATATAAGAACGAATAACACCATCATACATATCAATGCATTTCTAATGCAAAGGTACGAAGAATATACTATGTTATTTCTAATGATATTGCGATTTATATTTCGATTTATACAATCATCATACTTTTCCTTCGCCTTTATGCTATCTGTTGACATATCAGATAAATCAACTGTTGACATGGAATTTTCTTTAAAAAGAACTTCGATTGCACCTATTCCAGAAACTAGTAAATAGATGATTGCGATTAACAGTACGGAGAACGATATCCAATGGAGAACAGCAGACGGATACTTGTTGCTCAGCGATCCAGTTAAGCCTGAAGCACCCATAATTACAGTAATAGCAATAGTGATTCCAATAACATTCGTCTTTGCCTTATCTTCAAATTTACTTTTAGCTTCAAATGTTTCGGCATATTTTTGCTTAAAACTATCTATTTTTATCTCATCAATATTATCCATATAGGGAACATTGCTTTGGCTATCCTCGCTATTTATCTTTTGTGCAAGATGTTTATTAGCTTTACGTGCAAATAAAGTAGGTAATATTTGTTCTAATACTGTTCGAAATAATTTTTTCATTTTATACCTCGCCTACTAATTCGTTTACGATGGCTTTTTCAAGCGGAATAGTGCCATAAGTGCTTAACCAGCCCCATTCTCCAGTGGGGTTGACCTCGATAAAATAGTATTTTCCGTTTGAGAACGCCAAATCAACGCCGCCAAACAAAAGTCCCAGTTTGTTCATTAGCTCGATTATTTTATTCGAGATATCATCTGGTAATGTTTCAAACTTATACTGTAGAGTGTCTTTGGCGTTTTTTCTCCAGTCTCCATATATGTTTTTACCGTTTTTAGTAATGCTAATCGGGAACAACATATTTCCTATAACTGTAACCCTTATATCTTGTTTGTCTTCAAGAAATTCTTGCAAAATTACAGGTGCATCTTTTATATTCGCATCTTTTAGTTCGCTTCCATTAACAACCGAAGTATATGTAAAATATTCTTGTGAATCATCATAAAACAAAGCCGTATCCAACGATTTTACAATGTACTTTTTTGTCGGTATGATATTCTGTGGTAATACATTTCCGACAAAAGTTTTTGGGGTTAGCAATTCCACATTTTGAGCACATTGAAGCTGAAATAATTTGTTTTCCGCACAAAATGTATTTACCGGGTGATTAATCCATTTTGCTTTTTCAAAAACAACGAGGTTCCTAACAAACGAACTCCATTGACTTCTATATAATTGTTCATTTATGCTGTATTTTTTGTGAGAGCGCAAGAAGACTGGTGCTCTAAAAAAGACACCTTTAAGACTATTGTTTCTAATAGTATACAAGTCACCGCCCATTTTTATTGTCATTTTTCGATCCTGCAGTGAGAAAATAATTTCATATTCTCCAAACATATCACGATTTAACCGAAGGTACTGCTTTTTGCGTTCGTATAACTCAAAGCAAACAAGATCAGTGGAATAATCAATAGATGATGAGATAACCAAGTATTCGATATCATTCACCTTTCTGATCCTCTCCTGTTTCAATATCACATTTTTTAGATGTAGGTTTTTGAGACTTGTCGCTTTTCATCATTGCAGTATTTGACGAATTATCTACCCAGAATCCTTCTTGGGCTTTATATGTACAGCCGCTGGGGGTTAGATTGCGATTAGGAATGTTATACTTTTTTGCTTTTTCAATAATAATATGGTTTTTCATAACTTTTCTCCTATTTTTGTTTTTCTGATTGATTTATACTCTTAGTTCTCTATATTTTTGCAACAAAAGGGATAAAAACACTGCAAGTGAAATAAATACAGATATGCACTTTACGCATTCTCGGATGCTTCGTTAACTATTCTAACGCACTGAATGAAATTGTCATCCTTTCCAATCTGACAATACACACCTATTCATCTTCAGCCGGTACAGTATACAACAACACCAATATTTTCCTACGGAGTCTTTATATCAGTCCAATTGCCTACATTGCATTGGCCATGGTCATTCCATCCGGTAGCAACAAGTGTTCCATCAGACATAAGGCCTACCGTATGAGTAGAACCTGCAGAAATAGCTACAATATCCTTCCACTCGGAGACAATAGTCTGACCATCGTCATTCAAACCTACCGCTACAACGGTTCCGTCTGCTTGTACACCTACTGTGTGATAACCACCCGCTGTAATGACCGCAATATTTTCCCAAGCATCAACTTTACAGCATCCTGGATAAATGATTCCGGCGGCAACAGCTTTTCCTGTAGACTTCAATCCGACTGAATGGTTCCAGCCTGCTGCGATGGTCGTAATGTCTGACCAATTGATAGTGTCACACTGACCAAACTCGTTTGAACCAACAGCCACTACTGTTCCGTTAGATTTCAGACCTATTGAAAAGCTCTCTCCAGCTGCAACGGCGACAATATCTGTCCACCTTTCCACATCGCACTGACCATATTCATTGTCACCCACTGCCACTACTGTCCCATCGACTTTTAGCCCAAGTGTGTGATAGTTCCCCGCTGCAATGTTAACAATTCCCTCCCAAGAGGCTACATCGCATTGACCAAATCCATTATCTCCCGTAGCCACCAAGGTTCCGTCAGACTTAAGACCTATCGTATGCATAAAGCCTGCTGAAACGGCAATAATGTCTGTCCAATCATTCACGTTACATTGTCTTGCGTTGTTAGCTCCAACAGCCGTTACGGTATTATCAGTTTTGATTCCTACCGTATGACCTCCTCCAGCACATATTGTTGCACGACTTGTTACATAGCTCCAGCATTCAAGACTTCTTTGCCTCGCATCCCCATAGGTGCCTAATAAATTGAATTCTTCAATAGCTTCCATGTAGCGACCTTCGTGGAGTAGTTCTTCGGCATATATATAGCGCGTCATAGAAACCTGCTTAGTAGCATCCTTGTAGTCGCCGAGTTCTACAAATGCACTTATTGCATCTTCATAATGTCCATTCTCTAACAGTTCCACCGCTTCGTTGTATGCGCTCGCCGCTTGAATGACATCAGGATAGAGCCAAAGGGCAAACACAAGCACAGCTACGACAAGAGACAAACAAATTACAGCCACAAATTTGGCTTTCTTTGCCACTGCTTTTTGTTTTTCTGCGGCAATGCTGTCTCGTTCAGTTTGTTCCTTCTTTGCGATTTCAGCTAGACGCTCTTGTTCGTCCCGCTGGGCCTTTTCCTGGGCGAGGCGAGAATTTGCTTTTTCGGTAAGCAGCGGAATATCATAGGCTGAAAAAACGATACTCTTCTTTGCTCTGCATTTGACGCAGGAATCTCCACTATTCCATTCGCCGCAAGAGCACATCCAAAGTCCGTCTACCTCCTGCGGAATGTATGTAGCATCCTGATTCACTGCCAGTTTATATTGATTTTCCAACTCTGCTCTATTCAGCTCGGCTTCCAACGGCACTGCCTTTGGCAATGCAGTCATAGGGGCGGCATTATTCTTTACTGTACCGTCAGTCAGAACCACTGTAATACCGCCAATTGCAAAGGAGCGGGTAGCCGTATTTGGCATAACAATAGCCTTATTCGAGCCGAATGATTGACCATTTGAAATCATCAGATCGAGGTACTGGTAATCCTCCACTCCAGTTATCGGTTTGCTGGCAACGTCATATGCATTGATGCTGATTTTCAGTGCCTTTATCGGTGTAGCGGATAAACTTTGGAATTTGAGCTGCGCAATAATGCTACCCGTCTGGGTGTCCTTCAGCAACGCTCCGGCAGTAAGAATTACCGGAGAATCTTCTGAGTACAGATTGCTCGGCAACGAAAATAAACGTTCAAATCTTTCTGACATAAACCATCACCTCACATTTCAGGAAGGTTCGATTCTATATCCTGTAATACAGACGTCGGCTTAGCGATCCCTTTTGTTGGCTGCTCCTTCAGGTAGTTTAGAAGTTCACCTTGCGCATCGGCATTTTTCTGAAGCAGATTAATGATTTCTCCAAACCCAACAAAAAGCATACATGTGATAAAGCTGGAAATCATCACAGTAATGCCAATCCAGCCCGCAGTGTCTTCGCTTACCAAAAAGTAAAAGCCAACAAGGACTCCGCAGATGACCTCGACAATGCCAATTATCCGCAAAATCTTTGCAACATTATTTCCCATCATGCTTATGACCTCCTGTTCAAAATACAAGCAATCGCTTTAAAATATTGTAACAAGTCCAGCTGTGTTTTGCAAGACATTGGCATATCATTTGTGTTGAATACTTGTGTAGGTTTTTCAACCCGTCTGATAATTGCAAAAAGAAGCTGGAAATTAAATGCTTGGCAAGGAACCCATATAATAACCATCTAATTATTGTTTGATTATATAGTCCTTTGTGCATTTTCTTCTTGTTTATATGGCTTCAAATAGTCAGCTTGGTGTTTCAATAAGTGACATTCAATTTCAAAAAGCATCATCTTGTATCTCTTGCTTGCTTCATCAGTCAATGTGTTGTCTCTTGCTTCCTTGTCCAAATCAATCTCTAATTTATAAAGACGTGCCAGCTCATTGACACCGTCTTTATTCATGGCTTCGGTAAAACACCCCGTAGATGGATGCGAATCTAACAGTCTACGTACATTTTGCGATTTTTCACCAAGATCCGTCAGTTCTAGTTCAAGTTGAAGTCTATCTAGATAGCGGCATAGATTCTGAATAGTCTCATAGTACGAGGTTTTATATTCACGAGATCTGGTTTCTAGCTGATATTTTTGTTCTTTGGCATCCAGCTTTCTTTGCCAGAGTATAGTTACAATTGCGCTTGAAAGGCATCCAGATACCAGCCCGACCATAATGTCTTTTATTGTATTATACATACCATTCCTCCTGTTGCGTTCTGCTATCAAATTCTTCATTGTGGTGCATTGAGCCTGTACGCTGTAAAGTAACCATCATTCGGTTTTGAGCGTTTTCGACTTATCTGTCTTTCAGCCGACTTTTGAATTTTTCCGCAAAGGTATCGCTGAGCTGTTGGGAGGGGACTTTCACATAGCCGGAGGTTTCATCGTATTGCGGGTAGTTATAACGCCATCTATCATAGTCCTCCCGGGTGATGTTGCCGTTTCGGAGCTTCTCGGCCTGTACTGCCCAAGCAGTAAGCATTTCAGACAGCTCGGCAGCATCTCTGCCCTTGCGGGGATCGACCCGCAGAAAGGCGCCGTCTTCGCCTATCGCAACCGTCAGACCGTAGCGATCCTCAATGGCGAACAGTGTGTGCATGAGCCCAAGATAGCTGTCGATATCCGGCACGGAAAGGGCCAGTGCAGACACACCTAAGGCGGCGGCGAGGTTTCCGGTCAGCTCGACCTTGGGCGTTCTGGAGCCGGACTCGTACTGCGCCATTCGAATATCTGCCGTCTTTTCTGGGAATCCGACCAGGGTTCCCAGATATTTTTGTGTCATCCCACGCAGATTGCGGAAGAAACGGATCCTTTCACCGATTGCCATATTGATTACACTCCTTGTGCTTGATTGTATGTTCAGTATAGCATATAAATTTAAGTTATGTCAATATGACCTTATCAAAAAAGTTAAACTTTTTTGATAAGGCCTCTTGACAGTAGCAAAAATGCTTAGTATAATAAGTTAAACAAATAGAGTTAATCTATTTGTACAAAACTGAACAACCGTCGTACGTCACGGCAAAGGCGTAACCGCTCGGGCAAATCGGAATGCGGTCAGAAAGATCTCCGACAATAAACAACCGAACTATATCCAATCACGAAAAGGAAGGAGGATGCCAATGATTCACAACCATGATGAGCTGCCCAGCGTGCTGGGTGTCAAGGAGCTGCAGGGCTACTTGGGAATCTCCCGGGCAGGGGTTTACAACCTGCTGCATCGGGCGGATTTCCCCACCCTGCACTTGGGCTCCCGGTTGATGGTCACCAAAGAGAACCTGCTGACATGGATGCAGAAGAACACCAACGAAGCCATGTAAAAAACGGCTTCCCCCATGTGCCTGCTGCAACAGGCACGGGACAACCGCCTTCTCAAAAACTTACCACCATTATACCACAGAAACAAATTTTTACAACCGCTATTTTGACCTGCGGAGCCATTCGCTTCATCCATTTGAACGGCTCCGCCAAGGTCACCGCAGTGACCGCACTCCCCCTCGGAGAGCCCACGGCACTTTGCAGCTCGCTGAAAGTGTCATAGTGGGTTACGCACTCTGAAAGAGTTGCGGAACCGACACCCACAATTTTGAATCGAGGTGATTCTATGAACTATGGCGTGGCGCGTATCGAAACACGCACACGAGAAAGTGTCGGCAAGTTTGAACGGCACAACGAACGGAAAAATGAATCTTACGCAAATATGAACGTGGACCTATCCCGTAGCCATCTGAACATCCACTTCCGAAGTCCCGGAGGGCTAACTTACAACCAAATTCTGGATCAAAAGGTTGCCAATGGCGAGGTATCTCTGAGAGGGTTGAAGCCCGATGCGAAGGTTTTTGACGAGATGGTACTGGATGTGAACACCGCCTATTTTGACAAACACGGCGGCTATGACTACGCCGTGAAATTCTATGAGCAAGCATTCCGCTTTGCAGAAGAAATCTATGGCAGCGAAAACATTATTTCTGCCGTCATGCACGCAGACGAGATGAATACGGGCTTGTCTCTTGATGAAGACCGCCCCGTCTACCACTACCATCTGCACATCATGGCGCTGCCTGTAGTGGAAAAGAAAGTACTCTGGACAAAGCGATGCAAGGACCCGTCATTGGTCGGCACGGTGAAGGAGGTAATCCATCAAATTAGTCACTCCAAAAAATGGGCTTCCAACACACGCATGCTGGACGATAACGGTTCCCCTGTCATTGGGGCAAACGGCAGACCCAAATATGTAGCCAGCTACAGCGTCCTTCAAGACCGGTTTCTGGACTATATGCACGACCACGGCTTCACAGACATCGTCCGTGGCGAGCGTGGCAGCACCACCCAGCACCTGACCAACGTACAGTATCAAATCCAGAAGGACAGAAAACGCATGAAGGATGTTCAGGATTGGCTGAAGAAAGAGGAAATCCGCTACGAGTCGGTACATGAGGTGTTCCAAACCCACCAGCAAATCGAAGACATGGGACACAAGACCCTCACCGGCAAGGTGGCGGTGTCAAAGGAGGACTACCAAAAGCTGACCCAACTGGCAAAGGAGGGCGTGTCCAGCCGTGGAGAAATCAAACGTCTGGAACAGGAGAACAGCAAACTGACACGCCGCCTGTGGGACGCAAACGCCGCCATTGACCGCCTCGCAGAGCAGTTGGAGGCTTTGAGAGAGAAATGCCGACCGTTCCTGCAAGCTTTGGAGCATTTTCCTGCATTGGTAAGGGGCTTTGTGGAACAGGTATATAAAGCATTTGAATATAAGCGTTCCGAGAGGGACGATAGGAAACCCAAAAAGAAGGATTACGAAAGATTGGAGTGATGGAATGGGGATTGATTTTGAACCTGCTTGGTATGACGGACACCGTTTGAACGAGTTGATGTTTTGTCAGGAGTTTTTGGAGGAACATGGGCTTCGGTGCATCGGCAACAGTCTGTTCACTGTGGACGGCAGGGTGGTCGATGAGAACAGACTGAAAAAGGAAATTTTGAACCGCATCGGCCCCTATGTGAAGTCCAACATCGTCCAGAAGGTCAACGCCCTGATGGCAATGATGAAATTGGAGGCCTTTGCACCGCCTCCCCCTCGCCAGTTAGACCGCATCCATGTGGCGAACGGTACTTACCATCTGGAAAACAGCTTCACGGAGGAAAAAGAATTCTGCCTCAATCGGCTGCCTGTTGCCTATGTGCCAGATGCGCCTGTTCCCAGCCGGTGGCTGTCCTTCTTGAACGAATTGCTCTACCCGGAGGACATTCCCACCTTACAGGAGTTCATCGGCTACTGTCTGATTCCCACCAACAAGGCACAAAAGATGCTGATGATGGTAGGCAAAGGCGGCGAAGGCAAGTCCTGTGTAGGCCTGGTGCTATACAAGCTGTTTGGTGCCAATATGCGAAACGGCTCCCTCCACAAGCTGGAAAAGAGCCGTTTTGCCGTTGCTGATCTGCAAAACCGCCTGCTTATGGTGGACGATGATCTCAAAATGAAGAAGCTGGAGGAGACCAACACCATCAAAACCATCGTCACCGCCGCAGATATGCCGCTGGATTTGGAGCGCAAGGGTGTCCAAAGCTATGAGGCCGAGATGTATGTTCGCATCATGGCATTTGGCAACGATGTACTGCAATCGCTCTACGACCACAGTGATGGTTTCTTCCGCCGACAGATCATTCTGACAACGAAAGACAAGCCAAAAGATCGTGCCAGTGACCCGTTTCTGACGGACAAATTGGGAGAGGAAATTGAAGGCATTCTGCTCTGGGCCATCGAAGGGCTGCGCCGTCTGATGAAAAACCGTTTTCACTTCACTATCAGCGACAGAGCAAGGGAAAATCTAGCCACCGCCATTAAGGACGGCAACAATGTGTCACAGTTCATGGAGTCGGAGGGTTATTTCCGTTTCCAGGCCGATGGTGAGATTACATCCAAAGAATTCTACGGGCTGTATTTGCAGTGGTGTGAGGACAACGCCGTTCACCCGCTGGCAAGCAAGACCTTCTCCACCTATCTCAATCAGCGGGAGAAGGAATTCAATTTGGAATACACCAACAAAATCCACAACCGCATGGGCAAACGCGTATGGGGTTATGTGGGCATTGAAACGCTGTAAAGAGCGGAAAAGCTGTGTACCGTGCGTACTGTCTGTACCACGGTACGTTTGGTACGCATGGTACGCAGAAAACAAACACGAAGAGATTTCCCAATGGAGGTGCTTGACAATCGAGAAATATATTGTATGATGAACTTGCGGATGGCTAACCCGCAGATTTCAGAAAGTGAGGTATTATGCCAACCAAAACCACCCGTACTGCCAACGGCTGCGGTGCGATCCGCAAAAGAGCCGATGGGAGATGGGAAGCAAGAATAACCGTGGGGGTTGATCCCATCACAGGAAAGCAAAAGCGCAAATCCGTCTATGGAAAGACGCAGAAGGAAGTCCGAATGCTCCTGACAAAAATCACCGCAGAAGTGGACGCAGGAGAATATCTGGAGCCGACCAAAATGAAGGTCGGTGATTGGTTTGACACATGGGTCAGCGAGTATCTGATTGCCAACAAACCCGCAACCCGTGGCGCTTACAACGAGCACGTCCGTGTCCATTTGAAGCCCTATCTGGGCAAGCTTCGTCTGGATGCTTTGACCGCACAGCAGATTCAGGCACTCTATAAAAAGCTGATGCACGACAAGCAGCTCAGTCCCAAAACCATCAAGAACATCCATGGTGTGCTTCATCGCTCTCTAGAGCAGGCACGAAAGCTGGGCTACCTGAAAAGCAATCCAGCAGATGCCGTTGTGCTATCCCGCGTAGAGAAGAAGCAGGTTCGCACCTTGGATACGCCGGACTTGGTGACTTTCCTCAAGGCCATTGCGGGTGACCGCTATGAGCTGGAGCTGTTTGTAGATGTGTTCACTGGTCTGCGCCAAGGGGAACTGCTGGGCCTGACATGGGATTGTGTGGACTTTGAGCACAATCTGCTGCTCATCAACAAGCAGCACAACCGAGCCAAAGGGGAAAAGGATTTCAAGTTCTGCTCTTTGAAAAATGACCAGATTCGGATGCTGACCGTTCCCGGCGAGGTCATGCAGGCTTTGCGCAGACAGCAACAGCGTCAGGCTCTTTGGGCGAGCATCGCAGGCGACAAGTGGAACAACGCTGACAATCTTGTCTTTACCAACGAGTTTGGCCGCTATGAAAACAACAAGACGCTATACATGAACTTCAAGAGAATCGCAGAGAAGTTGGGCATGAAGAACATGAGGTTCCACGACCTGCGGCACACCTACGCCGTCAACAGTCTGAAAGCCGGAGACGACATTAAAACCCTGCAAGAAAATCTTGGTCATGCGACTGCGTCCTTTACGCTCAGCACCTATGCCCACGCCACGAGAACCATGAAGCAGGAAAGTGCAAACCGCATGGCAAAGTTCATTGAATCGGTGAAGCAGGGCACATAAGGTCTGACTTGTCCAACTTATTAGGGGTCAAAAAGGGGTCAGCTGAAAATCAGTTCAGATTTTCCTGACTTTTTATACCCCAAAACGCAGCATTTCCCCCTAAAATGTGGAAAAATCCCGAAGCTTTTCAGCTTCGGGATTGGTGGGGGAAGGTGGATTTGAACCACCGAAAGCAATGCTAACAGATTTACAGTCTGCCCCCTTTGGCCACTCGGGAATTCCCCCATATGCAGTTGTGTTGGAGCCGGTAGACGGACTCGAACCCCCGACCTGCTGATTACAAATCAGCTGCACTACCACTGTGCTATACCGGCATCTCAACCTCAAAGATCAACGTCTGAGGCGTTGGTCGTCTCGAAGCCGATCGACTGATTCCGTTTCAGAAATCAACGGGTCAAGCAACGGTTAGAATTATACAGGATGAATTGAAATTTGTCAAGCCCCAAATCAACTTTTTTCAAAAAAATTCACGCAGCCGCCGGGACGCCCGGCGGCTGCGATGGTCGTTCAGCTCTTCGGCAGGATCACGCGGAAGGTCGAGCCCTTTCCGGGCTGGCTCTCGACCTCGACGACGCCCTGCGAAAGCTCCACGATCTGCCGGACGAGCGCCAGCCCGAGGCCGTTGCCCTCGGCCTTATGAGAGGTGTCGCCCTGATAGAATTTCTCGAAAATGCGCTCCTGCACGTCCGGCTCCATGCCGCAGCCGCGGTCGGAGACGGTCACGACGGCGCACTCCCTCTGCTCCAGCAGCGTCAGCGCGATCACGCTCCCGGACGGGCTGAACTTGATCGCGTTGGAGATCAGGTTGCTCCAGACATAGGGCAGCACCTGCTCCCAGCCGAGCAGCTCGACCTCGTCGAGCCGCACGCGGAAGGAAATCCCCTTCGCCGACCACTGCGGCTCGAGCTGCGCGACGACCTGCCGAAGCTGCTCGTCGAGCCGGAAGCGCGTGTACTGCTCCGGAAGGGGCTTCGTCTCCATCTTCGAGAGCATCAGAATGTTGCCGACGAGCGTGTTCAGGCGGCGCGTATTGACCAGGATCTTATTCAAGTAGTCCTCGCGCTCCTGAGCCGTCAGGCGGTCGTCCTGCAGAAGCATCGCGTAGCCCTCGATCACCGAGAGCGGCGTTTTGAACTCATGGGACACATTGGCAATAAAATCGCTGCTGAGCGTCGAGATCGACTTCAGCTCGCGCACCATGGCGTTGAAATTGCGGAAGGTGGACTGCACCTCCTCCATCTTGCTCGAATCGCTGACGGTCACGTCGAAATTTCCGCGCGCGACCTCCTTTGAGGCGCTGCTGAGCTTGACGAGCGGGGTCAGAACGCGCCGCCCGATGAAATAGCTCATGAGCGCGACCGTGATGCCCGAGACGAGCAGCAGCGAGATCAGCGTATAGATCCCGAGCGACGGGATCACGCCCAGTCCCTCGAGCAGATAGAGCAGCCCGGCGATCGCGCCGAAGGAAAACAGCACGATCACCGCGACGATCAGGATGTAATAGGTGCGCATCCGGGGCGAGAGCTTTTCAGGCATGATGCTTCACCGCCTTATAGCCGATGCCGCGCACGGTCTGGATGCTGAAATCCGGATTCGCGCGAAAGCGGTCGCGCAGCCGGTTGATATGGACGTCGACCGTGCGCGCCTCCGTCTCGGAATCCGGCCCCCAGATGTCATCCATGAGCTGCTGCCGCGTAAAAATATGCCCCGGCGTGGACAGCAGCTTATACAGCAGCTGAAATTCCTTCTGCGGCAGAACCGTCTCGGCCGCGCCGGTGCGGACGGAAAAGGCGTCATAATCCAGCGTGGTCGAGCCGACGGTCAGCCGCCGCTCCGCGACCATCTGTGCCCGGCGCAGCAGCGCGTTCACGCGCAGCACCATCTCGTTGACGTTGACGGGCTTGACCATATAATCATCCGCGCCGGAGAGAAAGCCGTATTGCAGATCCTGAAAGCCCTCGCGCGCCGTGATCATCAGAACCGGCATCCGGTTATCGGCCTCGCGCAGCGTGCGCACCAGCTCATAGCCGTCCATGCGCGGCATCATGATGTCCGAGATCATCAGGTCAAAATATTGATGCTCGAGCAGCTCCAGCGCCTCGGCGCCGTCAAAAGCGCCCGTGGCATGAAAGCCGCTGCGGGTCAGCACGCGGCAGAACAGCTGCTGCAGCTCGCCGTCGTCCTCCACGACCAGAATTCGAAACATCGCGTTCACCTCCATTGTTGCACGCAATGAGTATACCATATCCGCGCGAAATAAGAAAGAATTTTCTACCGGATTTCATGACCCGTTGATTTTCGGTTGATAATTGTCTGCTATAATATTGGCAAAAGAAGGCTTCGGCGCGGCAAGCGCCGGGAAGAGGAGGCGCCGCAATGACCGAAAAAGAACGAAAAACCGTGGAATCCGACCAGCGTGTCGACACCGACCGCATCTTCACGCTGCCGAATGTGCTGAGCATCTTCCGTCTGCTGCTCATCCCGCTCATCATCTATTTCTACGAGACCTACCACTACATCTGGGCGTTCGGGACGCTGGTGCTCTCCGGCGCGACCGACGTGGTCGACGGCTGGATCGCGCGGACGTTCCACCTCGTCTCCGACTTCGGCAAGGCCATCGACCCGATCGCCGACAAGCTGACGCAAATCGCCATTCTGCTCTGTCTGATGCCGATGCAGTATTGGTGGGTCGTCGGCGTGGTGGTCTTCAAGGAGGTCACGATCGGCCTGCTGACCCTGACGGCCATCCGCCGCACGCGCCGCGTCTACAGCGCCGGGTGGTACGGCAAGCTCTGCACGGTTCTGATCTATCTGTCGATGTTTGTTCTGATGCTCTGGCGCAACCCGAACCCGACCTTCGTGCTGGTCGACTGCATCGCGATCTGCTGCGCCGTGACGCTCTCCTTCTGCAAGTATTTCCACTACTTCATGGGGATCCTCCGCGAGAACCGCCGGCAGAAGGACTCTGAAAAGGCATGAAACGGCGGTTTCGGGATTATTGGCTGGCGCGCCGCGACCGCATCGGCGACCGGCTGCGCTACGGCTCGATGAAGCGCTATTTCTGCTGCCCGAAATGCCGCGCCGTGCAGTCCGTTCCGGTCGGCAGGGGGCAGACCAAGGTCGTCTGCCGCCGCTGCGGCGAGATCTTTCTCAGAAGAACGTAATGCAAAACGAGGCTGTCCGTTCGGACAGCCTCGTTTGTTGCTGTTTGAAATCAGTCTGCAACGTAGGGCAGCAGAGCGATCTGACGTGCGCGCTTGATGGCGATGGTCAGCTGGCGCTGATGGGCAGCGCAGGTGCCGGTGGTACGGCGGGGCAGAATCTTGCCGCGCTCAGAGGTAAAACGACGGAGCTTGGCAGCATCCTTGAAATCAATGCTCGTGACCTTGTCGACGCAGAAGGTACATACCTTCTTGCGCTTGCGCGGACGAGCCTTGTCGTTCATTGCCATGATGAAATCCTCCTTCTTAGCAGTCTCAGTGAAAAAGCTCAGTTAAAACGGGAGCTGGCTGTCGTCATCCTCGATCATGGAGAAGTCGGATGTCGGAGCGGAAGCGGGCGCGGCATAGCTGTTGGCCGCAGGAGCCGGGGCATTGCCAAAGCTCTGCGAATAGCCGCTGCTGTCGCCGCCGTCGCGCTTGGAGTCGCCGAAATAGATGTTGTCGGCAACGACCTCGGCGCTGGTGCGCTTGTTCCCGTCCTTGTCGGTCCACGGACGAATCTGCAGCCGACCGGAAACCACCGCCATGCGTCCCTTGGCGAAATACTTGCTGACGAATTCAGCCGTATTGCGCCACGCGACGACGTCGATGAAATCCGTTTCGCGCTCGCCGTTGGAGCTCGCATAATCGCGATCGACAGCGATGCGCATCGTGGCCACCGCCACGCCGGAGCCTGTCCGACGAAGCTCGGGGTCACGGGTAAGGCGTCCCATGAGAACGATGTGATTCAGCATGTTGCGAACCCCTTACTCTTCAACCGCGACGATCAGGGAGCGCAGAATGCCGTCGGTGATCTTGAACACACGGTCCAGCTCAGCGGGGAGCTCGGGCTTGCATTCGCAGGTCATCAGGACATAGTAGCCCTCGGGCAGATCATTGATGGGATACGCCAGCCGGCGCTTGCCCCATTCCTCGATACCCGTGAGAGTACCTTCTGCCTCAACCATCGCCTTGAACTTTTCCACGAGAGCGGCGATACCCTCTTCGCCCTTGGCGGGGTCGATGATATAGACGATCTCATACTTACCGGAAATCTTAGCCATTGTTGTTTGCACCTCCTTTTGGACTTTTGGCCGCCGATCGCGTCGGCGGCAAGGATTGCCTGCTGCACAGGCTTATATATTTTACTGTTTTTTTGCCGATTTGTCAATTATTTTTTTGAATTTTTCAAGGGAACCTCTGAAAAAATCAGCTGCGGCGCTCAGCGGGTCTTTTGCCCCAACTTTTCGGTTTGAAAATCTTGAAATACACAAAGTATTCCTGCAATTTCCAAACCTTAATTTGGAACAAAATCCCTCGCTGACCACTCTTGCGATTTATTCAGAGCTTCCCAAGAAACGGTCGTGCAGAGGCACGTGCAAAAACGCCGCGAGGCAAAACCTCGCGGCGTTTGATGCTTATTTGTTGAAGATCTTGAAGATCTCGTCGATGTCGTCGATGTTGGAGGTGTCGACCTTCGGCTTCTCGCGGCTTGCATTCGACGCGGAGGCGGACTTCCCGGCCGCTGCGGAGAACACGCCGCGCGCGGGAGCGCTCTCGGGCTGCTTTTTGTCGTCAAAGCCGGTGGCAATGACCGTGACGCGCATTTCGTCCTCAAACTCCTCGGAGAAGGTCGCGCCGAAGATGATGTTGGCCTCGGGATTGGCCGCCTCCATGACGATGTTGGCGGCGGTCTCGACGTCGTCCAGCTCGAGATCGGCGGAGCCGGTCACATTGATGAGCACGCCGGTCGCGCCGTTGATGGACGTTTCGAGCAGCGGGCTTGCCACGGCGGCCATCGCCGCCTGCTCGGCCTTCTCGCGGCCGCTGGCCGTGCCGACGCCCATATGCGCGCGGCCCGCGTTCTTCATGACGGCGGAGACATCCGCAAAATCAAGGTTGATGATGACGCGGTCGGAATAGCCGACCAGCTCGGAGATGGACATCACAGCCTGCTTCAGGACGTCGTCGGCAATGCCGAAGGCGTTGGCGAAGGTGATCTTCTGATCGGTGACGTACTTCAGGCGGTCATTCGGGATGATGATGAGGGAGTCGACCTTGCTGCTCAGCGCGGCGATGCCCTCCTCGGCCTGCTTCATGCGGTTCGCGCCCTCAAAGCGGAAGGGCTTCGTGACGACGCCGACGGTCAGGATACCGGCCTCGTGCGCAAGGTCGGCAATGATCGGCGCGGCGCCCGTGCCGGTGCCGCCGCCCATACCGGCGGTGATAAAGACCATATCCGTGCCCTCGAGAACCTTCGAGATGGCCGCGCGGCTCTCCTCGGCGGACTTTTTGCCGATCTCGGGCTTGGAGCCTGCGCCCATGCCGCCGGTCAGCTTTTCGCCGATCTGGAGCTTGTTCTCGCACTTGGACTTGTTGAGATCCTGACGGTCGGTGTTCACAACCATGAATTCCACGCCGCCGATCTTGCTGGCGATCATGCGGTTGACAACGTTGTTGCCGGCGCCGCCGACGCCGATGACCTTGATTTTAACGACCTTATCTTCAAAAACTTCGGACATATTCAAATCTCCTCCTATGTACATGGGAATCGTTATTTTCACAATTGAAACTGCGCGCCCCGTCCGGAAGGAGGAGCCGCTTTCTTTTTATACTGTTCTATTTTACCTTGATTTAAGCGTCAGGTCAATAGAAATTCTTGAATTTTGTAAAAATAATTTCAAAACGTGCACCGATCAGCTGTCCAGACGGACGTGCGCCTGATCGCCGTCGCTCAGGGTCAGGTCGATCGAGCCGGTGGCGTAGTCCTTCTGCTGGGCGATGACCGTTTTCAAAAATTCAAGCTTATATGCCAGCCGTTCGCTGCTGCCGAGGTGAACCTCGAAGCGATCCTCGTAATACGCGGTGATCTTGCTGGCGGAGCCGACCGTCACGGACGTGATCTGCTCGGTCAGCTCGGCGGCATCCAGCTCTGTCATCACAGTCCTCACCGTCTCGGTCAGACCGCCGCCGATCGACGCCGCTTGCCCGACCTGCGGGCTTTGCAGCGTTGCGCCCTGGATAACGACGTGCTGCTTGGCGTCCTTTTCGTTGACCTTTTCGGCGACCTTGCCCCCGGCGGTGACAAGATAATACACGCCGGATTCGTCCGTCATGGCAAAGGTCGTCTCATACTCCGTGACCGTGATGACCAGCGTATCCGGAAGCTGACGCGTCACCTGCACTGTGTTGACGTAGGGCAGGGCGGCCAGCACGTTCCCGGCGACCTCACCGCGCGACATGGTCAGCAGATTGTCGCCCTTTGCCACGCCGCAGGCATCGGTGACCTGCTGAGCGGAATATTTCGAGTTGCCGTAGACCTTCACGTCCTGCACGCGGAAGAAGATCACCATGCTCAGCACGACGGCGATCACGATGCCCGCCATCACGGCGATCCGTTTCCATGCGGCCTTGCCGATGCGCATCCGCGTGCGCTGCTTCGCCTGACGCTGCTGTTTCCTGCGCTGCCCCTGCAAATAGTTGCTCTCCTTACGCTCCTCACGGTGGCGCTGCGCAGTCTGTGCGGCGCGGGAGCTGCGCGCCGGGCTCGGCACACGCTGCCGACGCTCCGGCTCGGCTTGGCGGCGCGGACGCTCCGTCGTCTGACGGGGGTGTTCCGGCGCGGACGTCGGCTGCTCCGGCTGCTGCGCCGCCGCGCGGCGGCGTTCCTCCCGCTGGCGCTGGGCCTCCAGCGCCGCCGGGGAGGTGCGGCGTTTTTTCTTCACCGGCTGTGCCGGACGCGCGGCGCGCTCCGCCTGCGTCGGGCGTCTGCGCCGATCGTTGCTTTCGTGTTCCATCCGCTATCCTACCCTTCTATGTATTCAATCTGGGCGCAGCAGGCTCTGAGCCTCGCGGCCAGCGCCGCATAGCCACGCTCGATGTGCTCCGTCTGTGTGATCCTGCTCTCGCCGTGCGCCGCAAGCGCCGCCGTGACCATGGCCGCGCCGCCGCGCAGATCCGTCGCAGCGACCTCTGCGCCGTGCAGCTCGCGCACGCCGCGGATCACCGCGCAGCGTTTTGTCGTTAAAATATCCGCGCCCATGCGCCGCAGAGCCGGGACGTGGCGCAGGCGGTCGGAGAAGATCGTCTCCTCCATCACGCTGTCGCCGCGCGCAGTGCTCAGCGCCGCCATAACGGGCGCCTGCGCGTCGGTCGGAAAGCCGGGATACGGCGCCGTCCGAATGGGGCTGACCGCCCGCCAGCGGGGGCAGGTCACGCACAGAGCGTTCTCCGTCTCGCGCAGGATGCAGCCGCCGCGCGCAAAGACATCCGTCACGGCGCGAAGGTCGGACGGGCACGAGCCGCAGAGCAGCAGCTCGCCGCGCGTCGCGGCCGCCATGGACAGGAAGGTCGCCGTCTCGATGCGGTCGGGCATCACGGTGTGCTCCGCGCCGTGCAGCGGCTTTTTCCCGGCGACGCGCAGCACGGACGTGCCCTCGCCGCGAATCTGTGCGCCGCAGGCACGCAGAAACCGGATCAGGTCGCAGATCTCCGGCTCTCTCGCGGCGTTGCAGAGCACCGTCTCGCCCTCCGCGCCCAGCGCGGCCAGCAGCAGATTCTCCGTCGCGCCCACGCTGGGGATCGGCAGGGCGATCGTGCAGCCGCGCAGACGTCCTGCCGTGCAGCGCACGCATTCACCCTGCCCGGCGCAGTGCGCGCCGAGCAGACGCAGGCCGCGCAGATGCAGGTCGATCGGCCGTTCCCCGAGGACGCAGCCGCCCGGCTGAGCCATCTGCGCCTCGCCGAAGCGCGCAACGAGCGCGCCCAGAAAGATCACGGCCGCGCGCATTTTCTTCATCGCCTGCGGGGATATCTCCGTCCGGCAGGCGGGTTCTGTGTCAACGGCAAGCGTACCGCCGCAGCGCAGCACCCGGCAGCCAAGGCTTCTTAATATCTCGACCGCCGCGTCCACGTCGGAAATCGCGGGACAGTTATGCAGCACGCATTGCGAGCCTGTCGCAAGCGTCGCCGCCAAAATGGGCAGAACGCTGTTTTTCGCGCCGCAGATCTGCACCGCGCCGCGCAGGGGCGTCCCGCCTCGGATCAAATATGCGCCCATAGGCAAACCTCCAACCGGAAATTTGCCCCATCCTATGCACGATTTATGCCCTGCGTGTCTCCGCCAGCTCGAGAAGAATGCGGTAGATGCGGTCGGCCGAGTCGATCACGGCCACATCGCGCATCGCCTTGCGCATCGCCTGACGGCGGTCGTCGTCGGCGAGCAGCGCCTTGGTCGTTTGAAAAAGCGTCTCGCCGTCGCAGTCGCGCTCGTGCAGGACGATCGCCGCACCGCGATGCTCCAGAATCGCGGCATTGCGCTCCTGATGGTTATTCGTCACGTTCGGTGACGGGACGATGATGCAGGGCGTCGCCGCAGCGGCGATCTCGTTGAGCGTTGAGGCGCCCGCACGGCTGATGACCACGTCCGCCGCCGCCATGAGCGTCGGCATATTATAGATATATTCCTGCATCGTGATGCGCGGATGCCGCGCAAGATCGACGCCGTGCTCCCTGACATATTCCGGCATCCAGCGCCAGCCGAACGAGCCAGTCGCGTGGACGTGCCGCCAAGGCTCGTTCAGCTCCAGGCGCATGAAATCGACGATCTTTTTGTTCATCTCCCGCGCGCCGAGGCTGCCCCACGCCGAGACGATCAGCGGCTCGTCGCCAAGCCCCAGCTCTCTGCGTGCGTCCTCGCGCTTGGTGAAGACGAATTCCTCCTGCACGGGCATTCCGACGGCGATCACGCGGTCGGCGTGCTTATACTGGTCGCGGCTCTCGGCAAAGCTGACGAGAATGCGGTCGACCTTGTCGCAGACCATGCGCGTGGCAAGGCCGGGGACGGCATTCGCCTCGTGCAGCGCGGTCGGGATATGCCGGTGCGCCGCCTGATGCAGGATCGGGAAGCTGGCGTAGCCGCCCGTGCCGAGCACGACATCCGGCCGGAAGCTGTCGAGAATTTCATCCGCACGATGAAATGCACGACGGATCGCGCCGACGGCGCGGATGTTGTGCATCACGTCCTTCGGATGAAGGCTGCGCAGGAAGTTGGAGACCGTCAGCGTTTCGATCGCAAAGCCCTCGCGCGGGACGAGATCGGTCTCCATACCGTCGTCCGCGCCGACAAAGAGGATGTTGCTGCCCGGCTTGCGCTCGCGCAGCAGCTTCGCAACGGCGAGCGCCGGGTTGATGTGGCCGCCGGTGCCGCCGCAGGTGAAAATGACACTCATAAAAAGCCCCCTAATCGCCGATGCTGCGGGAAATATTCAGCATGATCCCGCATTCGGCAAGCTGCATGACGAGCGCCGTGCCGCCGGACGAGAAAAACGGCAGCGAAATGCCGGTCGAAGGCAGCAGATTCGTCACGACCGCGACGTTCAGAATGACCTGAATGGCCAGAAGCGCGGTCAGACCGACGCCGAGCAGCATAGAAAAACGGTCGCGCGCGTGGATGGCGATCCAGAAGCCCCGGATGATGAGCAGCGCGAACAGCAGCAGGATCGCCACTGCTCCGATGAAGCCCAGCTCCTCGCAGACCACCGCGAAAATATAGTCGTTGTGCTCCTCCGGCAGGTAGAGATATTTCTGCCGCCCCTTGCCGAAGCCCAGCCCGAGCAGGCCGCCCGAGCCGATCGCATATTCCGATTGCAGGATCTGATAGCCCTCGTCGGAGGCATAGCGCTCCGGAGCGCGCCACGCCATGATGCGGTCGCTGGTATAGCCGCCGCTCAGCAGCAGCGCCGCCAAGGCCGCCACAGCCAGCACGGCCACGACGATCAGACATGTTCGGTTCGCGCCGCCGACGAAGAGCAGCACGCCCGTCAGCATACAGAGGATGATGATCGCGGAAAAATGCGGCTCAAGCTTCAGCAGCACGGCGAACACCGCCAGCGGCAGCACGCAGATCAGGAAGACCGGCACGGAGCGCGCGTTGGCCTGATATTTGTCGAGCATCGCCGCAAGATAGACCACAAGGGAGAATTTTGCGATCTCGGACGGCTGGAGGCTCGTGAAGCCGAGGTTGATCCAGCGCGTCGCGCCGTTTGAGTTCGTGCCGATCACGAGCACCAGCAGCAGCAGCACTGTCGCAGCCGCGAGGATCAGCCAGTTGCATTTTTCATACCAGCGGTACGGCACGCGGCTGACAAGCAGCATCACGACCGTCCCGAGCGCGGCGAAAACGAGCTGGCTCGTGAAATACCGCGCGGAATTTCCGGTGAGGTAATAGGCGCGGGCATAGCTCGCGGAGAAGAGCATGATGAGGCCGACCGCGACCAGCAGCAGCGTCAGAATCAGATAGGGCACGTCGAGCATTCCCAGATCGCGGGATTTTTCCCTCTGCGTCTGCAAGCGACGCCGCTGTGTCATGCCCCCTCACCTCCCATCGGATCTCAGAACCAGATGCGCACGCCGAACCATGCAACGACGCACATCACGACCGTTGTCAGCACAAAAACCGTCCAGATTTTTTTCTCCGGCCAGCCGCACATCTCAAAATGATGATGGATCGGCGCCATTTTGAAGATGCGCTTGCCGTGCGTCAGCTTGAAATAGCCGACCTGCAAAATGTCGGAGAGCGTCTCGATGATGTAGATCAGGCCCACCAGCAGCAGCACCAGCGGCATATCGAGCGCAAAGGCCAGGCCGACCACCGCGCCGCCCAGAAACAGCGAGCCGGTGTCGCCCATGAAGACCTGCGCCGGGTAAAAGTTATAGAACAGGAAGCCGATCAGACCGCCTGCCAGCGTCGCCGGGAAGGCGGCAAGGCCGAATTTTTCCTTGCCGAGTGCCGTCACGGTGAAGAAGACCATAACGGGCAGCGTCACGCCGCTGGCCAGACCGTCGATGCCGTCGGTCAGGTTGACCGCGTTGACACAGCCGACAATGACGAAGACCGCGACCGCGAGGTACAGCACGGTTGGCACCTTTGCCACGGGCTGCCTGACAAACGGGATATAGAGGTCGTATTTCAGCTCACCCGTGAAATGCAGCGCCAGCAGGAAAATCACGGCGGCGGCAATTTGCAGCAGCAGCTTCTGAAGTCCGGTCAGGCCGAGGTTGCGGTGCTTCTTGACCTTGATATAATCGTCATAAAAGCCGATCGCGCCGAACATCACGGCCAGCGCCAGCACCAGCAGATGGGTATAGTCGCCGGTGCGGTAGCCATACCAGCCGGTCACAGCGGAGAAGGCGCTCGCAAAGATGAAGCACAGGCCGCCCATCGTGGGCGTTCCGGCCTTGCTGTTATGCCACTTTGGGCCGACCTCGCGGATCTCCTGCCCGGCCTTGAGCGCGCGCAGACGCGGGATCAGCCATTTTCCCATCAAAAATGCGGCGGCAAAGCCGACCACGATCGAAAGCATCGTCATCCATACAGGTGTGTCCATTTGTTTGCATTCCTTTCGTCAAAAGAGAAGCGGCAGCAGGCGCTCCATTTTCATCCCGCGGCTGCCCTTGAGCAGCAGCGTGTCGCCGTCGCGCAGCAGCGGCTTCAGCGCCTTGGCCAGCGCCTCATGCGTCTGGAAGGCGCGCACCTTTTCCCCCGCCCCGCGCAGATAATCCGCGCGGTTCGCACCGCAGACAAAGATCAGGTCGCAGCGCTCGGCCGCATACCGGCCGACCTCAAAATGCGCCTGCGGCGCAAAGTCGCCCAGCTCAAGCATGTCGCCCAAAACAGCGATCCTTCTGCCCTTGGCCTGCGCCAGAACGTCCAGCGACGCGCGCATGGATTCCGGCCCAGCATTGTAGCAGTCGTCGATGACCGTCACGCCGCCATAGCGCAGGATGCGCTGCCGGTGGCCGGTGTTTTGAAACGAGGCCAGCGCCTCTGCGATGCGCGCCTCGGACACGCCGCATTTCAGGCCGACGGCCACGGCGGCCAGCGCGTCGGGCACATGGTGCAGCCCGGTCAGCGGCAGCGCGATTGGGATGCGGTGCGCCCCGGCCACGGCCGTAAAGCGGATGCCGTCCTCGCTCTGCCGGATGTCGACGGCGCGGACGTCGTTTTCCTCCCCCGCGCCGAAAGTCACGGCGTGGCAGCGTCCGGCCTCGCGGCGCAGCAGGTCGTTGTCGCCGCAGAAATAGCACGTTCCGCCGGGCTGCAAGCCCTCCAGAATTTCGAGCTTGGCCTTGAGAATGCCCTCGCGCGAGCCGAGGTTCTCGATGTGCATCGTGCCGACGTTCGTGATAATGGCCAGTTCCGGCCGCACCAGCGACGTCAGCAGCGACAGCTCGCCGAAATGGTTCATGCCCATCTCGAGCACGGCCGCCTGCGTCTGAGGCGTCAGCCGCAGCAGCATAACCGGCACGCCGAGGTCGTTATTATAGTTTTGGTCGGTCTTGACCGTGCTTTGCGTCGTTTCGAGCACGGCGGCGACCATTTCCTTCGTCGTCGTCTTGCCGACGCTTCCGGTGATGCCGATCATCCTGCAGGAGAGCGTTTTGCGGTATTCCCGCGCGATGCTTTGCAGCGCCGCGCGCGTATCTTCGACGTAGATCGCCGGGATCTCCGGCGCAAGCGGCTTTGACGCCAGCACCGCCGCCGCGCCCGCCGCCATGGCCGCCGGGACAAAGTCATGCCCGTCGCGCTGACCGCTCAGCGCCACGAACAGCTCGCCCTGCCGCAGCAGACGGCTGTCAAACTGCGCGCCGCAGAAGCGCACGCCGGCATGGCGCGCGTCCACGCGCCCGCCGCACCACTGCGCCGCCTGCGCAAGGTCGATCATTCCGTTTCGCATAGTGCCGCGGCAACCTCCTCACGTTCGTCCAGATGTGTTTTTTCCGTACCGAGGATCTGATAGGTTTCATGTCCTTTTCCGGCGAGTATAATCATATCATCTTTTTGCCCCTGTTGCAAGGCCAAGCGGATCGCTTTGCGGCGGTTTTCTTCCACGAGCAGGGGCGTTTTCGTACCCTCCATGCCCGCGAGGATCTCACGGATGATCGCATTGGGATCCTCCGTGCGGGGATTATCCGAGGTCACGATCACGAGGTCGGCATATTCCGCTGCGATTGCGCCCATCTTCGGGCGCTTTTCGCGGTCGCGGTCGCCGCCGCAGCCGAAGACGAGAATGATCCGTCCCCTGCTGAAATCGCGCACGGAGCGCAGCACGTTCTTCAGCCCGTCAGGCGTATGGGCATAGTCGATCAGGACGGTGTAGTCCCTGCCGGGCGTCGGCACGACCTCGATGCGTCCCTTGACGCCCTTCGCCCCGGAGAGCGCGCGCACGGCCTCGTCCAGTCCGATGCCCAGCTTGCGGGCGATACCCAGCGTCACAAGACTGTTGCTGACCGTGAAACGGCCGGGAATGCCGACGCGCAGATGCGCCCGCTGCGTCCCCTCGACGACGTCCATGGCGACGTGGTCGGCCGCAAGGTCGATATGCTCCGCGCGCAGCTCCGCCCGCTCGGTGCAGCCGACGGTGAAGCACTTGCAGGCGGCCTGCTCCATCATGGTCTGCGCGCTTGGGTCGTCCAGATTGAACACACCCTCGGCGCAGTGGCGGAAGAGGATCGCCTTAGCCTTTCCGTATTCCTCCATTGTCTTGTGGAAATCAAGGTGATCCTCGGTCAGATTCGTGAACGCGCCGACCGCAAAGGGAATCTCATCGACGCGGTGCAGAAACAGCGCGTGCGACGAGCACTCCATCACGACGTGCGTGCAGCCCGCGTCGCGCATCCGCGCCAGCAGCCCCTGCAGCTCGAAGCTCTCCGGCGTCGTGCGCTCGGTCTCGAGGCGCTCGTCTCCGACCATGTTGCAGATCGTGCCGATCAGGCCGACCTTGGCCTGCACCGCCCGCTCCAGAAGCGCCTTGAGCAGATAGGTGATCGAGGTCTTGCCGTTCGTGCCGGTCACGCCGACGATCTTCATACTCTCGGCCGGGCGGCCGTACCAGTTCGCGCCAAGGCGCGCCAAGGCGCGGCGGCTGTCGCGCACCTGGATCCAGGGCGCGTCCTTCGGCTGCTTCCATTCGCAGACGACCACGCCAGCCCCGGCCTCGACCGCCGCAGGGATGTAATTGTGCCCGTCGGCCGCGTAGCCGGCAATCGCGACGAACATCGCGCCCGGCGTCACGTCCCGCGAGGAATGGCACACGGCGGGAATTTCCATATCGAGCGGCGCATGGACGGCAACAACGTCCACGCCCGCGAGCAATTCTCTCAGAAGCATTGCTTTTATCTCCTAATCTACATTTTCCGTGTCGGTGAACACGACGGTGACCGTCGTGCCGCGCGGCACCCTTGTGCCGGGGTCAAGCTCCTGCGAGGTGGCGGTGACATTGCCGACCTGCCTGTCGCTGCCCTTGATCTGCAGGTACAGCCCCAGCTCGTTCAGGCACTGCGTCGCCTCCTCGATCGTCATGCCGCGCAGCTCCGGCACGCTGACCTCGCCCGTCGGCATGGAATCATCGGTGTATAACAGGACAGTCGAGCCGCCCGGAACCTCCTTGCCCGGTGCGGGGCTTTGGCTCACGACGGCCTCCCCGCTGCCGATCACACGGCATTCCAACCCGGCGTCCCTCAGAAGCTGCCGCGCCTCGGCGGGCGTCTTGCCGCGCACGTCGGGCATGGCCACGTTCACGCGCGCCAGATCGTCCTCGTCATAGACCGGCTCGACGCCCAGATAGGGCAGAATGTCCTCAAAGACCGCCGCGACGGTCGGCGCGGCCATCACACCGCCGGAGATCACCTGTCCGGAGTTTCCGGGGGTGTCGAGCGCGATCAGCACGACGTACTGCGGATCGTCGATCGGCGCGACGCCGACGAAGGAGACGATCTTATCGCGCGTCCCCTGCCCGTTTTCGTCGCGGACGTCGATCTTTTCGGCCGTTCCGGTCTTGCCGCCGACGCGGTATCCGACGACCTTGCCGTTTGAGGCCGTGCCGTCGGTCACGACGGATTCCAGCAGGCCGCACATGGTCTGCGAGGTCGCCTCGGAGATCACCTGCCGCACGACCGTGCGCTCGTTCCGGCTGACGACATTGCCGTCCGGGTCGAGCACCTGCGAGACGATGTAGGGCTTGAGCAGATAGCCGCCGTTCACGACCGCCGAGACCGCCCGCACGAGCTGCATCGGCGTGACCTTGACGGTCTGGCCGAAGGAGGTGCTGATGAGGTAGCTCGTGCCGTACTGCGCGGTATCGACGAGGTGCTCGCGCGCGTGGAACACGCCCGAGGCCTCGCCCGGCAGGTCGACGCCCGACGTCTCCATCAGGCCGAACGCACTGCAATAATTATAAAACGTCTCGCCGCCCATTTTCAAGCCGATTTTTGCAAAAGCGAGATTGCAGGAATTTTGCAGCGCCTCGGCGGTCGTCTCCGAGCCGTGCCCGGCGGCGCGCCAGCAGTTGAGCACCTGCGAGCGTCCCTCGAATTTCTCGTGGCCGCCGCAGTAAAAATGATCGTCGAGCGTGACCGCACCGCTGTCAAGCGCCGAGGCCAGCGTGATGATCTTGAAGGTCGAGCCGGGCTCATAGCCGTCGCTGACGCAGCGGTTGCGCCACTGGCTCAGCCGCGCCTCGGCCACCGCGTCGTTATATTGGTCAAGCGCCTCGTCGCGCGCACTGCCCTCAGGCAGCTGCATGGCCGCGTCGTACAGCGCGTCCAGCTCGGCGGATTTTTTGTCGTTTGCAATCGTCAGATACTGGTTCGGGTCATAGCCGCCCAGCGTCGCCATGGCGACGATCTCGCCGGTCTGGCAGTTCATGACGATGCCGAATGCGCCGTTCTGCACGTCGTAGGCGTCGATGGCGTCCTTCATGCGCTTCTCCAGCGCCCGCTGCACCGTCAGATCGAGCGTCAGCTCCAGACTGCTGCCGTCGGTCGCGCGGTAATATTTCTCAAAGGAATAGAGCATCTCGGTCTCGTTGTTGCCGCGCGTGGTGATAACGGCGCCTGCCGTACCCTGAAGCGTCTTGTTATAATAGGCCTCCAGCCCCTCCGAGCCGACGTTGTCGGAATTCGTGAAGCCCAGAAGCTGGCTGGCCACGCTGCCGTTGGGGTAATATCGCAGGGAATCCTGCTCCAGATAGACGCCCGTAATGTCGTTTTCATTCAAAAAGGCGCGAACCTGATTGCAGACCTCCAGCCCCTGCCGCCGCTTGAGCACCTTATAGCGCATCTGCGTGTCGGCAGCCTGCTCCTTGATGAAATCCTCGCTGATGTCGAGGATCGGGGCGAGATTTTTCGCCAGAAGATCGAGGTCGACGCCGTTCTGCCTGAGCTGCAAAGGGTCGAGAAAGATCGTCTCGACCGAGGACGACGCCGCCAGCAGCTCCATATTCCGATCATAGACCGCGCCGCGCGAGGCCGTCACGCGCGTGCTGCGCGTCTGGTTGCTGATCGCCTTGGCCTCATAATAATCGTGGTCAACGAGCATCAGCTTGACGAGCCGCCCCGCAAGCACCAGAAACGCGGCCACGCCCAGCAGCGCCATTGCCGCAAGGATCGAGCGCCGAACCGACGTGTCCGAAACGCTGCGCGTCCGCCTGACCGGCGCGGGCGGTCTTTTATTCAGTTCCCCACGCTTCATCCCGGCTGTCACGCTCCTTACGCAAGCGATAAAATCGGGCGGCAGTCCGAGAAGTGCCGCCCTTGAACTATATGTACAACCTCAGGAGAAATATGCCTTCAGATCCGATAAAACATAGCGAAACGCATCGTAAACCCGCTCGAACACGTTGCGCTCCGCCGGGGGCGTATAGACCTCCGTGGTGTCGGCGGGCGCGACCTCGACATAGATCTTTTGCAGCGGGCTGGCCTCATGCAGCCCAAGCTCCCGCGCGCGCCGCTCGACCTGCTGCAGGTCCAGCCCGGCCTCATATTCCGAGCGCAGCGCGTCGCTCTGCTCGTTGAGCTTCACGACGGTCTGCTTCAGCTCGCCGACCTCGCTTTTCAGCTCGTACAGCCGCACATAGCTGAACACGACCAAAAACAGCAGAAACAGCGCCGCTGCCGCGCCGACCACGGCCGTCAGGGAGATCGCCGCGCGCGGCCTCTGCGCGGGCTTCTCCCGCGCCGGGACGTCCGGCAGGCGCTTCGGCTTTTTTGAAAGAGAACGCGCCGTGCTTTCCCGCGCGGCGTAAACATCGACCGCTGCGCTGCCGTCCGTGCGATATTGCCGCATGACGCATCCTCCCTTCTGAATTCTTACAGCATTCTTACAGCTTTTCCGCCACGCGCAGCTTCGCACTGCGGGCGCGGGGATTTTCCGCCAGCTCCTGCGCTCCGGAGACGATCGGCTTGCGCGTGAGCACGCGCACCTTCGGCTTCTTGCCGCAGATGCAGACCGGGAATTCCGGCGGACAGGTGCAGCCCTTTGCGGCCGCCTGCATCGCGTTTTTCACGATGCGATCCTCGAGCGAATGGAACGTGATGACCGCGAGGCGGCCGCCGGGATTCAGGCGGTCGATCGCATCGTGCATCAGGCGGCTGACGGAAGCCAGCTCATCGTTGACGGCGATGCGGATGGCCTGAAAGCTCCGCTTCGCCGGGTGCTGCTTCTCGCGCAGCGCCTGCGGCGGCATGGCCGAGCGGATCACGTCGACCAGCTCAAGCGTCGTTTCGATCGGGCGCTGCTGTCTGCGGCGGACGATCGCGGCGGCAATCTGCGGCGCGTAGCGCTCCTCGCCGTATTCATAGAGGATGCGCCGCAGCTCCTCCTGCGGCCATTCGTTGACCACGGTCGAGGCCGTGAGCGCCTCGCCGCGATCCATGCGCATATCCAGCGGCGCGTCTGCCATATAGGAAAAGCCGCGTGAAGCGTCATCAAGCTGTGGGGAGGACACGCCCAGATCGAACAGCATCCCATCCACGCCGTCCAGCCCCAGCCTGTCTAAAATCGTGTTGATCTCGCAAAAATTGCTGTGCACGGTCGTCACGCGGTCGGCAAAGGGCTTCAGCCGCTCCTCCGCCGCACGCAGCGCGACCTCGTCGCGGTCGACGCCGATCAGACGTCCGGTCGTCAGGCGCCGGCAGATCTCGAGGGAATGTCCTGCGCCGCCCAGCGTGCCGTCCAGATAGATGCCGTCCGGCCGGATGCTCAGCGCATCAATGCATTCGTCCAGCAGGACGGATCGATGTTGAAATTCCATCAAAAGCCCAGCTCCTCCATCACGGCCGCAAGCGCCTCGGGCGTGAGATACTTCTGCTCCTCCGCCTCATAGCGCTCTGCCGACCAGATCTCCGCGCGTCCGGCCTGTCCGAGGAAGACCGCCTCCTGCGTGATCCCGGCATAGGTACGGAAGGACTCCGGCAGGAGGAAGCGCCCCTGCTTATCCGGCTCGCATTTCACGACATTCGCGAAGAACACGCGCATTCCGCGCGCCTTCGACGCCGGGAGCGCATTGCAGTGGTCGAGCACCTTCTGCCACTCCGCCTCGGGATAGACCGTCAGGCAGGCATCCGGCGCCTTGGCGACATAGAAGGCGCTGCCCAATTCCTCGCGCAGCTTCGCCGGGACGAACAGCCGCCCCTTGGGGTCGAGCGCATGACGATATTGGCCGAACATCTCCTCAGCTCCTTCCATTTTGCTCTAAAAGTTTCCACTTCGCTCCACTTCACAACAAGTATACTATCATTTTCTGTAAATTGCAATCTTTTTTTGCGCAGCCGGGAAAAAAGTGCCGTAAATTTCGCAAAAAAGTCCGTCCGAGAGCCGATGAGCCTCCCATTTTTCGACTTTTTTCGGACTTGCTGCGCAAAATCCCGCGCCGTTATCCGGGGATTGACATTCCCGCGCAAATGCGTTAAAATAAAGCAACAAGTGTGGCGCTACATCCGTTGCAAAATGAAGGGAGGCGGCCTATGCCCAGAAAAAATCGCTTTACCCGCGAGGAGATCATCTCCGCGGCCCTGGAGCTGACCCGTTCGCGCGGGAGCGCCGCCGTCACCGCGCGCAGTCTTGCCGGTGCGCTCGGCTCTTCCTCCAAGCCGATCTTCGGTCTGTTTGAGAATATGGACGAGGTGCAGCAGGAGGTGCAGAAGGCCGCGTTCGCGATCTATCAGAAGCGCATCGCCGACGCCATGGCGAGCGGCGAGTTCCCGCCCTTCAAGGCCAGCGGCATGGCCTATATCCGCTTCGCGCGCGAGGAGCGCGAGCTGTTCAGGCTGCTGTTCATGCGTGACCGTTCCCATGAAACGATCGGCTCTCAGGACGAGGAGATCCGTCCCCTGCTGGCGCTGATCCAAAAAAACGTCGGCATCGGCGAGGCCGAGGCGCGGCAGCTCCATCTGGAGCTGTGGGTCTTCGTCCACGGCATCGCCACGATGCTCGCCACGTCCTATCTCGACTGGCCGGATGCCTTTGTCAGCGATATGCTGACCGAGCTTTACCGCGACATGACGCAGCGTTATACCAAAAAAGAGGAGGTCTGAATATGGAAGCCATTCAAGCCGACCGCTTGGTCAAGCGCTATCGTGACGTCACGGCGGTCGACGGCCTGACGCTCTCGATCCGCGAGGGCGAGCTGTTCGCCCTGCTGGGCGTGAACGGCGCGGGCAAGACCACGACGGTCAAAATGCTCTCCTGTCTGACGCAGCCGACCGCCGGGGACGCCCGCCTGCTCGGGCACAGCGTCGTCTCCGAGCCTGCCGCCGTGAAGCGGCTCATCGGCGTCTCGCCGCAGGAGACGGCGGTCGCGCCGAAGCTGAGCGTCAGAGAAAATCTCGGGCTGATGTGCGGCGTGCACGGTTTTTCAAAGGAAAAACGCCGCCGGAAAACGGCAGAGCTTGCCGAGGCGCTGGAGCTGACGGGCGTTCTGCGCAAGCAGGCAGGCAAGCTCTCCGGCGGCTGGCAGCGGCGGCTGAGCATTGCCATGGCGCTCATCGGCGAGCCGAAGATCCTGTTTCTCGACGAGCCGACGCTTGGGCTGGACGTAATCGCGCGCAGCGAGCTTTGGGACGTCATCCGCGCGCTCAAGGGGCGCATCACGGTAATCCTGGCCACGCATTACATGGAGGAGGCCGAGGCGCTCTCCGACCGCATCGGCATCATGAAGCACGGGCGTCTGGTCGCGCTCGGCACGGCCGGGGAGCTGAAGCGTCAGGCCGGAGCCGAAAAGTTTGAGGACGCCTTCATCAAGCTGGTAAAGGAGGCGCAGGCATGAAGCTCCGCAGCTTTACCGCCCGAACGGCCAAGGAGATCCTGCGCGACCCGCTGACGCTGATCTTCGGTCTGGGCTTTCCGCTCGTTCTGTTGTTTCTGCTCTCCGCGATCCAAGCCAGCATCCCGGTCGCTCTGTTCGAGATCGACCGTCTGACGCCGGGGCTGACGGTCTTCGGGCTGTCGTTTCTGACGCTGTTCTCCGCAACGCTCATCGCGCGCGACCGCGAATCGGCACTGCTCCAGCGGCTTTACACCACGCCGCTGACCGCGCCGGATTTCATCCTCGGCTATACCCTGCCCATCCTGCCGATCGCGCTGGCGCAGTGCGCCGTGTGCTATCTGGCCGCGCTCCCGCTGGGGCTGACCCCGCGCATCGGGATGCTCTACGCCCTGCTGTTCATCCTGCCGACCTCCCTCGTCTATATCGCGCTCGGGCTGCTCTGCGGCAGCGTTTTCAGCGTCAGGCAGGTCGGCGGCGTCTGCGGCGCGCTGCTGACGAACCTCTCGGCGTGGCTCTCGGGCATCTGGTTCGACCTCGACCTCGTCGGCGGCGCGTTCCAAAAGATCGCCGACGCGCTCCCCTTTGTTCACGCCGTGCGGCTGGAGCAGGCCGCGCTGAACGGCGACTGGAGCGGGCTGCTGTCCCATCTGTGGTGGGTGCTCGGCTACGGCATCGGGCTGTCCGTCCTCGCCGTGGCGCTGTTCTATCGCCAAATGCGCAGGCAATAAGGATATAAGAATGCCCGTCGAGCTTCGCTCGACGGGCCTGTTATTTTTCTCGTTATTGAATTCCTTCCCGGTTCTTTTCCCGAAGATGCCGGATCAGCGCCGTGACGGTCAGAACGTCCTGCTCCGTCAATCCGACCACGCTCACAGTCTCCGTTGCCTCCACGCCGAGCAAGAAATCCGTCGACACGCCAAACAACGCCGCAAGCTCGACCAGATATTGCGTCGACGGCACGGAAATTCCCAGCTCCCACGCATTCACGCTCGACCGCGTGACGCCCAAGCGCTTCGCCAGCTCGGCCTGCGTCAAATGCCGCTGCTCTCTGAGTGCCGCAATCCGCTCTGCTATCATACCAAACACCCCTTTACGGCATTGGGAAATCGCTCACATGGATGTTCAATGGATGTTCCGGAAGTTGCCGACCGTCTCCTTGACGGAGGACAGATAGGCGAACGAGCCGGGATATTGCTTCAGCAGGCGCTGGAACTGCACGATCTGATGCTTATTGATGACGCAAATAAGCATGGTCTTTTTTTCGTGGGTATAGCCGCCGACGGCGCGGATCTCCGTGACACCGTGGCCCATGGATTGCAGAATTGCCTCCTCGAGCGCCTCGGGCCGGTCGGTGACGACCTCGAACTTAATGGCCTCCTTGAAGCCGCGCAGCATGATGTCGCCGACCTTGCTGGAGATGAAGCAATAGAGCAGGCAGAGGATCACCGGCTCATATTTCATGTTATAAACAAAAAACGAGCCGGCCGCGACGAGCGCGTTGATGATGAACACGATCCAGAGAATGTTCTGCTCCGGGCAGCGGTGCTGCACAAGCGCGGCCACGAGATCCGTTCCGCCCGTCGAGCCGCCGCGGCGGAAAACGATGCCGTAGCAATAGCCGCTGATGACGCCCCCCGCGATCGGCGCGAGGATCAGGCTCGTGCCGTTCTCGGTGTGATAGGCCAGTCGGCTCAGATCCAAGCTGCCGAGCACCAGCAGCGCGCCGGAGAAGACCATCGAAAAGATCGCCGATTTGATTGTGAATTCCTTGTTTCCCAGCAGGATCATGGCCACAAGAAGCGGGATGTTGAACAGGTACATCATGTAACCGGCATTAAATTTGAAGATATGCTGGATCATCGTCGCGATACCGGGCAGACCGGCCGGGGCGAATTGATTCGGAAAAATAAAAATTTCATAGCTCAGCGCGAGCAAAATGGCGGCGAATACGCACACCGCGCTGTCTTCCACCCAGCGTTTTGCAGTCATGGAAAATTTTCCCTCCCTCATATGAAAAGGAAGCCCCGAAAATCAACGCTCCCTGCCTCCATATATATCAGCTTTTCGACGCAAAGTCAAGCCGAAAAACCGTTTTTCGACGCATTTCACAAAAATGTCCCTGCGGCATAATTTCGCGTTTGCGGCGCATACTAGCCTCGCGGACAAACGTCCGCAAATGAAAAAACGGAGGCACAAACATGGAAAACCGTAACCAGAACAAAAACCAGAATCAGAACCAGAACCAGAACAAGAACGAGCACAAGGGCGAAAACAACGGCTCTTACGAGAAGACCAGCTGCCGCTGAAGCGGCAAGGGGCTGCCGCAGGTCTGCGGCAGCCCGTTTGTTATTCGATGACGCTTCCGTCCGGGTGAAACAGCGGGAGCTTCTCCAGATAGAGCAGGTCGCTGCGCTTCTGCGCGTCGCCCTCGGCCAGGATGGCCATGCGGCCGCAGACGCTTCCGCCCGCCGCCTCGACGAGCTGCTCGACGGCGCGCAGCGATTCTCCGGTGGAGATCACGTCGTCGACGATCAAAATGCGCTTGCCGCGCATCCGTTCGGCATCGGCGCGGTCGAGATAGAGCTTCTGCTCTCTTGCGGTCGTGATCGACTGCACCGTGACGCAGAGCGCGTCCGGCATATAGAGCTTCGGCGCCTTGCGGGCGACAAAATAAGTCTCCTCGTGGTTCTGACGCGCCATTTCGTGCGCCAGCGGAATGCCCTTGGCCTCGGCCGTGAGAATATAATCATGCTCGGGCGCAAGCCGAAGCAGGTCGCGCGCGGCGCTCACCGTCAGCTCCGCGTCGCCGAAGATCACGAACGCGCCGATGGAAAGGCTGTCGCTGACCGGGCAGATCGGAAGCCTGCGCTCCAGACCCGCAACATGCATGGTGTAATACATAAGGAACCTCCTGTTTTCGTGAAATCTCCGAATCGATCGTCGTTGGCTGAGCGGCAGGGCTTTTTGCCGACCCTTGCAGGTTCAAAAGCGGGAGCTGCATACCGTTCCCCTGCCCTTGAAGCCTGCGGACGGAAAAAATCCTCTCGCTGTCAGCGCTCGTCAGTTGAATCCGAACTTCTCTTGGGAACCTCTGAATAGTTTGAGCCGGCGGCGGAATGCTAATACGGGGGGTGAAGCCATATGCCGGATGATATTCCGATCCTGCGCTCCGTCCGAAAAAGCACGCAGATGGGCTGCCACGGCATTCGCGCCGTGCTGGACGAGAGTCCGAACCGCGAGATCCGAACCGCGCTGCGGCGCCAGCTCGCGGAATATGAGGAGCTGTTCTGCGAGGCGGATCGGCTCCTGCACGAGCGCGGAGAAAAAGGGCGCGACATTTCGGCGGTCGCGCGGCTCGGGTCGCTGACGGTCTCGCGGATGCGCGTTCGAACCAGTCCCGAGCCGGAGGCCAAGATCGCCGAGCTGATGGTGCAGGGCAACACACGCGGTATGCTCAAAAGCCTGCATAACCTGCGCACGCTTGACGCCGTCGACCCGAAGATCTCCTCGCTGTCCACGCGGCTGCTGCAAACGGAGCAGGCAAACATCGACGAAATGATGCGGTTTTTATGAGGCGCAAAGCCTCCGGCCTCAGCCGGAGGCTTTACATCGCCATCCTTGTTATGTTGCGGTCTGTCCGGCAGCGGCGAGGCGGTCGGCCTCCTCGTCGAGTCGCTTGTTTCTGAAATAAAGCGCGATGTCGATCGAGATCTCAACGGCATTCAAAATATAGAAGAAGAAGCCAAGGAAGAACAGGAAGCCGGTCGAGCCGTCGACGGTCTGCATGATCTTGCGGGCAATGCCGCAGAAATAGCCGACCAGCAGGAAGACCTCAAAAAACAGGCTCTTGCCCTTGGCCGTGCGGGAGATCAGCGATTTGCGGATAGAGATCGGCCACGACAGCCCGAAGCAGAAAATTGTCAGCGCTTCAAGTAGATTTTCAATCATCTTTCTTTTTCTCTTTTCTTCGTTTTAGGAAGCTCTGATTCAATCGCAAGAGTGGTCAGCGAGGGATTTTGTTCCAAATTGAGGTTTGGAAATTGCAGGAATCCTTTACGTATTTCAAGACGATAAGTTGGGACGAAAGACCCGCTGAGCGCCGCTGCCGATTGATTCAGAGGTTCCTTTACTTTTTTCTGCGGTAATCCGGCAGGAGCTTCGGCGAGACGGCGTCCGTCTCGATCCCGGCGGCGGCGCGCTCGGCGTCGAATTTTGCGATGTGCGCAAGCGTCAGCTTACCCGGCTGCACGTCTCTGGAATGCGCGGCAGCGTTCTTGCCGGCGCTTCTGCCGAAGACGATGATGTCCAGCAGAGAGTTGCCCATCAGGCGGTTACGCCCGTGGATGCCGCCGACGGCCTCGCCGGCGACGTAGAGGTTCTCGACCTGCGTCGTCATGCCGTTGACGTTGATGTCCAGACCGCCGTTCTGATAGTGCAGCGTCGGGTAAACCAAAATCGGCTCCTTGCGGATGTCAATGCCGTAGTTGGCGAACATACGCATCATGGCAGGGATGCGCTTTTCGATCGTGCCCTCGCCGCCGATCGCCTCGATCATCGGGGTGTCGAGCCAGACGGCCTTGCCGCTGCCGGTCTCAACGCCCTCGCCGCGGTCGGAGCATTCGCGAATGATCGACGCAGCAGAGACGTCGCGCGTCTCGAGCGGATGCATAAAGACCTTACCGTCGCGGTTGACGAGCTTCGCGCCCAGCGAGCGAACCTTCTCGGTGACCAGCGCGCCGAAAATCTGCTGCGGATAGGCCGCGCCCGTCGGGTGATATTGCAGGGTGTCGGCGTAAAGCAGCTTCGCGCCCACGCGGTAGCCCAGCACAAGGCCGTCGGCCGTCGCGCCGTAGTGGTTCGAGGTCGGGAAACCCTGATAGTGCATCCGTCCGGCGCCGCCGGTCGCAAGAATGACCGTCTTGGCACGCGCGACCATCAGCTCGTGCGTCTCCATGTTCATCAGAACCGCACCGGCGGCTCTGCCGTTCTCGTCGAGGATCAGCTCGATCGCAGCGGTGAAGTCCACGACCGGAATGCCGCGGTTAAGCACCTCGTCGCGCAGGGTGCGCATGATCTCCGCGCCGGAATAGTCCTTCGCGGCGTGCATCCGCTTGCGGGACGTGCCGCCGCCGTGTGTGGTAATCATCGTGCCGTCGGGCGCCTTGTCGAACTCGACGCCCAGATCGTTCAGCCACTGGATGGCCTCCGGCGCGTCGCAGACCAGCTTGGCCAGCAGCTCACGCTTGGCAGCGTAATGACCGCCGCCGAAGGCGTCGACAAAGTGGATCGCGGGCGAATCGTTCGGCTTGTCCGCCGCCTGAATGCCGCCCTCGGCCATCATCGTGTTCGCGTCGCCCATGCGGAGCTTCGTGACGATCATGGTCTTTGCGCCGACATTGTCGGCCTCAATGGCCGCAGAAGCGCCCGCGCCGCCGCCGCCGATGATGAGCACGTCGACGTCATAGCGCACGTCGCTCAGGTCGACGTCGCTTGCCTTGATGCGGCTGTGCGCCTCGAGCATCTCGGCCAGCTCGTGCGGCACCTGCTCGCCCTTGTTCGGGCCGATGCGCAGGGTCGCAAACTCGCTCTTTTTGTAATCGGGATGATAGGCCGCAAGCAGCCGATCCTTCTCGTCGGCCGTCATGCGGGCGGGCTCATAGGCGATGTTCGCGGCGCGCGCCGCCTCGACCGCCTTCAGCGATTCCTGAAAATTCTTTGCATACATTGCCGCGCCCCTCCTTATTTCTCGATCTCGCGGTTGTTATAAAGCTCCTTCAGCTCTTCAACCGGCTTCTGCATCAGCTTTTCGATCAGCTCCGTAAAGGTGCCGTTCTCGATCTCCTGCACGCGGTCGGCCAGATGCTGCGACTTCGGCGCGAGGTACTTGCCGTTCAGGCGCCGCGCCAGCATCGCGACCTGCGGATGCGAGATCCCGGCCGGGCAGCGCGACGAGCAGACGCCGCACATGACGCAGTCGAAGGATTCCTCGGCGCATTTGTCAAATTCGCCGCGCTGGGCGTAGGCGATATACTGCATGACGTTCAGGCTCTGCGTGCAGCTCTTGGTGCAGGCGTTGCAGCCGACACAGGCATAGATCTCCGGATAGAGCTGCATCATGACCTGCTGCTCCGGGCGGATCTTCTCGATGTCATAGACCTGCTTGACCAGCGGGAAGAACGGCAGCGTCGCAACATACATATTGTCCTCGACCTTGGTCTGGCAGGCAAGGCAGGTGTGCAGCGTGCGGTCGCCCTTGATGCGGTAGATCGTCGCGCAGGCGCCGCAGAAGCCGTTCCGGCAACCGCAGCCGCGCACGAGCTGATAGCCCGCGTATTCCATCGCGCGCATGATGGTCAGATCGTCCGGCACGCGGTAGAGCTTGCCAAATAGGAAGATATTCACCATGTTTTCCATATCCGACATTCCCTCCTCAATATTCGTTGGGCAGCTCGTCGAGCTCGTCGCAGCGGAAGACCGGGCCGTCCTTGCAGACGTATTTCGAGCCGACGTTGCAGCGACCGCACTTGCCGATGCCGCACTTCATGCGTAGCTCGAGGGTCGTGTAGACCTGCGTTTTGTCGAAGCCCAGCTCCTGAAGCCCGGCCAGAGTGAATTTGATCATGATGGGAGGGCCGCAGAGCACGGCAATCTTATCCGTCGGGAAGCCCAGCTCCTTGACGTAGTTCGGCACGAAGCCGACATGGCCGTCCCACTCGGGCTGCTCGCGGTCGATCGTCAGGTGGACGTTCACGTTTTCGTCCTTCGCCCATTCCTCGATGATCTCGCGGTAGTCGACGAGATCCTGCATACTGCGCGAGCCGTAGACGATGTCGATCCTGCCGTAGCGGTCGCGGTAATGGCGGCAGTAGTTGATGACCGAGCGCAGCGGCGCAAGGCCGATGCCGCCGGCGATGAACAGCAGATCATGCCCGGCAAAGTCGGTATCCACGGGGAAGGGGCGGCCGTAAGGCCCGCGGATCGTGATCTGCTGGCCGACGTCCATGGAATGCAGCCACTGCGTCACGCAGCCGCACTTCTTGATGGAGAATTCCATAAATTCCTCGTTTGTCGGGGAGGAGGTGATGGAGAACATCGCCTCGCCGACGCCGGGGATCGAGAGCATGGCGCACTGCCCCGGCTTGTGCTCAAACGGCTTTTTTCCGTCCGGCGTGACCACGCGGAAGGTCTTGACATCGGGCGTGTCGATGCGGATGTCGGTCACCTCGCCGATCACGGGGATCAGCGGATCGTTTCTCTCAAGCATGTTCCTGCCCTCCTAAGCGCTTCATAACCTTGACGATGTTCATGTGGATCGGACACTTGGCCACGCAGCGGCCGCAGCCGACGCAGGAGAACATGCCGTCGTTGTTCGTGGGGAAATAGACCAGCTTGTGCATAAAGCGCTGGCGGAAGCGCTCGAGCTGGGTCAGGCGCGGCTGACCGGCGGACATCTTCGTGAACTCGGAATACATGCACGAGTCCCAGCAGCGGAAGCGCGTGACGCCGTTTCCGGTGTCAAAATCCTTGATGTCGTAGCACTGGCAGGTCGGGCAGACGAAGGTGCAGGTGCCGCAGCCCAGGCAGGACTCGGAAAGCTCCTTCCACTCCGGCGCGCCAAAGAACCGGTCGGTCTTGCCCGCGCCGAAGGCCTCGGCGGACAGCCCGGCAAGCGGCAGCTTTGCCAGACGCTCGCGAATGAGCTTCTGCTGCTCGAGCACGGCCTCGTCGCCGCACTCGGCGGTCAGTTCTGCCACGCGCTCCAGCAGCGCCGCGCCCTTCTCGGTCTTGGCGTCCAGATAGAGCGCGTCGGCCGTGCGGTAGCAGGCCACGTCGCCCTCCGGGGCGGCCGCGTCGATGCCGAAGGTGCCGCAGAAGCACGTCTCGGCCGGGCGCGTGCAGGCCATGGAGAGGATGATGCCGTGATCGCGGCGGTTTTTATAGAAGCTGTCAACCGGCTCGGCGAGAAACACGCGGTCGAGCACGGCCAGACTGCGCACGTCGCAGGCGCGCACGCCGAAAACGGCGAAATCCTCGTCCTCGCGGCGGGTGTCGATGATCTCGACCTTCTTGCCGGAGACCTTGAAATCCATCAGGTTCTCCGTCTGCGGGAAGAAGAGATCCTTCGCGCTGCGGACGGTGTTCAGCTTGTCGGAGAGGGTCTTCTCCGGCGTCCAGCGGTCGAATTTTGCGCCGCCCTTTGTGTCGACCGGCAGATACAGCGGCATGGCCGCGGAGATCGCGGCAAACAGCGCGTCGAGCTGTTCGATTGCAATTTTACGCATTGGCTCCGCTCCTTTCCGCCGCCTCGGACGGCTCGAGATCGTCCTTGGAATAGTTGACAATCGGCGCACGGCTGCCGACCTCCGCGCCGGCCTGATAGTCGCCGTAGAAGCGGTCGATGTCGTGGATGAATTTACGGTTGAGCAGATGAAGCGGGATATGCTGCGGGCAGACGCGGGAGCATTCGCCGCAATCCGTGCAGCGTCCGGCCACATGGAAGGCGCGGATGATGTGGAACAGCTTTTCCTCAAAGGAGTTGGCCGCCGCCTTGTTCTCCACGCCGGAATTCGGGTTGTCGAACACGCACTTTTCGCAGGTGCAGGCCGGGCAGACGTCGCGGCAGGCGTTGCAGCGGATGCAGCGCGAAAGCTCGTTCTGCCAGAAGGCATAGCGCTCGTCGGCCGTCATGCGCTCGAGCCGCTCGACCTCGTCAAAGCGGTGCGAGTCGAGCACGTCGCCGTCCTCGCCGAGCAGCTCGTCATAGGCGACGTGCTTCTTGGACTTGCAGTTGACGCAGCGGTCGGGCAGCAGCTCCGCGCGCGGCAGCGTGAGCGTGCCGTCATAGAGCGTTTCGACCGTGACCGTGTCGCCTTCGACGGCGAACGAGGACAGCTCCCCGGCGCGGTCGCGCAGCTTGCCGCCGTCGAGCATCCCGTCGCAGGGCACGCCGATTGCGTAGACCTTCTCGCGGTCAAAGCGGTGCTCCGTCAGGAGCTGATTGAAGCTATAGGTGTCACAGGGCTTCAGGAAGACCAGAACCTTCCCCTCGCCGAGCGTCTCCTTCACGAGATATTTGGAAAAATTCGCGCCGCAGAAATCGTTCCAGACGAACGACTGCTCCAGCTCCTGCGCGCTGCGGAACACGGCGGGCGTCACGTCGTAGCCGAATTCACCGGCCTTCCAGCCGAGCACGCGGTCAACCGTTCCGTCGGCAAGCAGAGCCGACGCCCGTTCCACGAGCTTGTTCACTTCTTGCATCGCAGATCCTCCAATCTCTTGTTCTCGCCGAGCGCGGCGACGGTCTTGACAAAGTCGTTCATCGTCGCGGCGAATTTTGCGCCCTCTGCGGCGCTGACCCACTCGACGCGCGTGCGCTCGCGCTCGATGCCGAGGAAATCGAGCATCGAGAACAGCAGCGCCATGCGGCGGCGGGCATAATAGTTGCCGGAGGTATAGTGGCAGTCGCCGGGATGGCAGCCGCACAGGATCACGCCGTCGGCGCCGCGCTGGAAGGCGCGCAGGATGAACATCGGGTTCACGCGGCAGGAGCACGGCACGCGGATGATCTTGACCTCGGCCGGATAGGCCAGACGGTTGTTGCCGGCGAGGTCGGCTCCGGCGTAGGAGCACCAGTTGCAGCAGAAGGCCACGATCAGCGGCTTATATTCGTTCACTTGCATATTGCGTCAACCTCCGCCATGATTTGTTTTGTGCTGAAGCCGCGCAGATCCATCGCGCCGGACATGCAGGCGACCGTGCAGGCGCCGCAGCCCTGGCAGACCGCCTCGTTGACCACGGCGATGCGGCGCACGCGGGTGGTGCGGTTCGGCATCCGGAATTCCTTGTCCTGATAGGTGATCGCGCCGTAGGGGCAGACCTTTTCGCAGGTGGAGCAGCCGTTGCACATCATTTCGTCGGAATGCGCGACGCAGGGATTGCCCATGAGCTTATCCTTGCAAAGCAGGCCGATGACCTTTGAGGCCGCGGCGCCGGCCTGCGAGACGGTCTCGGGGATGTCCTTCGGGCCTTGGCAGGTGCCGGAGAGGAACACGCCCGCCGTCGGGCTTTCGACCGGACGGAGCTTCGGGTGCGCCTCGGTGAAGAAATCGTTCGTGTCCATGCTGGCCGTGAGCATCGTCGCCAGCGGGCGCGCGGACTTGTCCGGCTCGATGGCGGCCGCAAGGACGACCATGTCGGCGTCGATGTGCAGCTGCTTGCCGTAGATCAGGTCGGACGCCTGCACCTTGAGCTTCTTGCCCTCGGGCGAGACCTTTCCGACCATGCCCTTGATATAGTGCACGCCGTATTCCTCGACCGCGCGGCGGTAGAATTCGTCAAAATTCTTGCCGGGGGTGCGCACGTCGATGTAGAACACGTAGACCTCGGTGTCGGGATATTTGTCGCGGATGAGCATGGCGTGCTTGGCCGTGTACATGCAGCAGATCTTCGAGCAATATTCCTTGCCCTTCTGCGCGCAGGCCTCGCAGCGCGAGCCGACGCACTGCACGAAAACGATCGTGTGCGGATGCTCGCCGTCGGACGGGCGCAGCAGCGTGCCGCCCGTGGGGCCGGCCGCGTTCATCAGGCGCTCCAGCTCCAGAGACGTGATGACGTCCTTGGAATGGGCATAGGCAAACTCGTCGAACGGCTCCATGGAGATCGGGTTGAAGCCCGTCGCCACGACGATCGCGCCGTATTTTTCCTCGACGAATTCCTCCTTGGCCTCGTAGTTGATGGCCTTCACGCCGCAAACCTTCGAGCAGATGCCACACTTGCCCGTCTTGAGCATCATGCAGTAGTTCGGGTCAATGACCGCGACCTTCGGCACGGCCTGCGCAAACGGAATATAGATGGCATGGCGGTTGTCCATGCCGAGGTTGAACTCGTTGGGGACCTTCTTCTGCGGGCACTTCTCGGTGCACAGGCCGCAGCCGGTGCAGACGTCCTCGTTGACGTAGCGCGGCTTGCGCTTGATCGTCACGTCGAAATTGCCCACGAAGCCCTTGACGGCCGTGACCTCGGAATAAGAGAAAATGCGGATCTTGTCGTTCTGGGCGACGTCGACCATCTTCGGCGTCAGGATGCACGCCGCGCAGTCGAGCGTCGGGAAGGTCTTGTCGAGCTGCGCCATTTTGCCGCCGATGGTCGGCTTCGTCTCGACGATGTCGACCGGGAAGCCCGCGTCGGCGATGTCGAGCGCGGTCTGAATGCCCGCGATGCCGCCGCCGATGACGAGCGCGCGCTTGGTCACGGGGCTTTCGCCCGGCGTCAGCGGCGCGTTCAGGTTGACCTTGGCGACCGCCGTGCGGGCGAGGATGATGGCCTTCTCGGTGCCGGTCTGCATATCCTTATGCACCCAGGAGCACTGCTCGCGGATGTTGGCGATCTCGACCATATAGGAGTTGATGCCCGCTGCGGCCGCCGTCTTGCGGAAGGTCGCCTCGTGCATACGCGGAGAGCACGAGCAGACCACGATGCCGGTCAGCTTATGCTCGCGCACCGCGTCCTGGATCATGTTCTGACCCGCTTGGGAGCACATATACTGGTAATCCGTCGCAAAAACGACGCCCGGCTCCCGCTTCATTGCCTCGGCGACGGCCTTGACGTCCACCGTTCCGGCGATATTCGTGCCGCAATGGCACACAAACACTCCGATTCGCTGCATGATTCCATCGCCCCCTTACTTTGCATATTTGCGCAGGGCGCTCATCAGCGCCTGCTGCGGCATGTCGTCGTCGAGCAGGGCGGGGATCGCGTCCGGTGTCAGGTGATTGCCGTCCTTTTCGCGCACGACCATCACGCGGATCGCCTCGACCAGCTTCGCCGGCTCGACGCCTCTCGGGCAGCGATCCACGCAGGCAAAGCAGGACAGGCATTTATAGATCGAGCTTGAGCGCATCAGCGGCTCAAGGTCGCCCTTTTCGACCATGTACACGAACTCATGCGGATGATATTCCATCTCGTCATAGGACGGGCAGGTTGCGGAGCATTTGCCGCAGCGCATACATTTGAGCGGATTGACGCCGCTCATGCGCAGAAGCTGCTCCTTCCGGCGTTCTGTTTTGTTATCCATCAACATTCTCCTTCACGCCGAGCGCCTCTGCCAGCAGCTCGGTGAAATAGATCACCGGCACGGCGCTCCCGTTTTTCACAAGGTTATAGCGGCAGAGCGGGCAGGCGGTCACGATGGCCTCTGCCCCGTGCGCCGCCGCGCCGTTGCTGACGGCGTTCGACTTCTTTCTGGCCGATTCCGCGTCCTCAAGCGCGACATAGCCGCCGCAGCACTCATTGCGCTGCGGATAGTAGACCGGCTCGGCGCCCAGCGCCCGCAGCAGCTCCTCGAGCAGCGCCGGGTTCTCCGGGTCGTCAAGGGCGAGCACCTTCGACGGACGCAAAAGCATACAGCCGTAGTAGGCCGCGATTTTCCGGCCGCTCAGCGGATGCTTCACGGCCGCCTTGATGTTCTCAAAGCCGACCGTGTCGCGCAGCAGCTCGAGATAGTGTACCGCCTGCGTCTCGCCGTGGTACGGCAGCGGCGGCTGCTTCTCCTGCGCAAGATAGGCGTTCACGGCAGAAGCAAAGGCCGTGTCGTGCTGCATGGCGTCGTTGGTCTGCTTGATGACGTTGTGGCACGCGGAGCAGACCGTGACCAGCGGCCGGCCCTCGTCGCGCGCCGCGATCAGGGCGCGGACGCTCGGCAGCTTCGAGGCGATCTCGTCCCTGGCGCTGACGAACACGCCGCCGCAGCACTGCCATTCCGGCAGCTCGCAAAGCTCGATACCCAGCGCCTCGGCGCTGGCGCGCGCATACCGGTCAAGGTCGCGCGCCTTGTTGCGCAGCGTGCAGCCGGGGAAATAACTGACTTTCATAGTTGCCTCCCGATCCCGTCAGACCATCTGCTCCGGATGGAAGACCTCGTCAAAGCGCTCGGCCGTCAGGAAGCCCAGCTCCACGCAGGCTTCCTTGAGCGAAATATTGTCCTTGAACGCCTTTTTTGCGGTTTTCGCGGCGTTTTCATAGCCGATGTAGGGGTTCAGCGCAGTGACGAGCATCAGGGAGTTATAAAGGTTGTGATGCATCTTCTCGCGGTTGGCAGTGATGCCGACAGCGCAGTTGTTGTTGAACGAGACGATCGCCTCGGCCAGCAGACGCGCCGATTGCAGGAAATTGTAGGCCGCGACAGGCATGAACACGTTCAGCTCAAAGTTGCCCTGAGAGGCGGCCATGCCGACGGCGACGTCGTTGCCCATGACCTGCACGGCGACCATCGTGACGGCCTCGCACTGCGTGGGGTTGACCTTGCCGGGCATGATGGAAGAGCCAGGCTCGTTCTCGGGGATGTGGATCTCGCCGAGGCCGTCGCGCGGGCCGCTTGCCAGCCAGCGGACGTCGTTTGCGATCTTCATCATGTCGCAGGCCGTTGCCTTGATCGCGCCGTGCGCAAAGACCAGCTCGTCCTTGCTCGTCAGCGCGTGGAACTTGTTCTCGGCCGTGACGAACGGCTTGCCGGTCAGCTCGGCGACCTTGGCCGCGACCAGCTCGGAGAAGCCCTTCGGCGCGTTCAGGCCGGTGCCGACGGCGGTGCCGCCCAGCGCCAGCTCGTGAAGCGGCCTGACGGCCATGCGCAGCAGCTCGGCGTCGCGCTCAAGGCTCGAGCGCCAGCCGGAGATCTCCTGACTGAACTTGATCGGCGTGGCGTCCTGCAAATGCGTGCGGCCGGACTTGACAATATCGTCGTTCTCGGTCTCAAGGCGCTTGAACGTGCCGATCAAAAGCTCGACGGCGGGCAGCAGCTTGTCCTCAATGGCAAGCACCGCAGAAATATGCATGGCCGTCGGGAAGGTGTCGTTGGAAGACTGGCTCATGTTGATGTCGTCGTTCGGATGGCAGAGCCTCGCGCCCGCGAGCTGATTGGCGCGGTTTGCGATGACCTCGTTGGCGTTCATGTTCGACTGCGTGCCGGAGCCGGTCTGCCAGACGACGAGCGGAAAATGGCTGTTCAGCTCGCCGGAGATGACCTCGTCGCATGCGGAGCAGATGGCCTTGAGCTTCTCCTGCGTCATTTTTTCGGGCTTGAGGGCGGCGTTTGCAAGCGCCGCCGCCTTCTTCAGAATGCCGAAGGCATGGGTGATCTCGCGCGGCATGGTCTCAATATCCACGCCGATCCTGAAGTTTTCGTGGCTTCTCTGCGTCTGCGCCGCCCAGAGACGGTCGGCAGGAACGCGCATCTCGCCCATGGAATCGTGCTCGATCCGGTATTCCATATCTCGTAATCCCCTTTTATCAGATATCGAGGTTTTTGATGACGTCCTTGAGGGTGTCGGCGCTGTGGCGCAGCTTGGCGATTTCCTCCTCGGTCATCGGGATGTTGACCTTGCCGCGGACGCCGTCGTGGCCGATCATGTTGACCGTGCTCAGGCAGACGTCGCTGATGCCGTACTCGCCGTGCATCATGGTCGAAACGGTCATCGTGGTGTCGATGCCGCTGAGGATGCACTTGCAGATGTGGCAGACGGAGACGGAGACGGCATAGAACGTTGCGCCCTTGCGCGCGATCACGCGGCCGCCGGATTTGCGGACATACTGCTCGATCTCACCGAAGTCCAGCTCGGGATTGGCCAGACCGGGGACGGACATCAGGTTGCCGCATTCCTTGATCGGCACGTTGGAAATGTTGGCGACGGACCAGGGGATGAAAGAAGAGTCGCCGTGCTCGCCGAGGACGTAGGCATGGACGTTGTTCTGATTGATGCGATAGTACTCGCTCAGACGGGAGCGCAGGCGCGCCGTGTCGAGGATCGTGCCGGAGCCGATCAGGTGATTCTCGGGAATGCCGGAGAGCTTCAGGAAGGTATAGGTCAGAATGTCGACCGGGTTGCTGACGATGATATAAATCGCGTCGGGCGCATACTTCGTGATCTCGGGGATGATCATCTTGGTGATGTTCACATTGGTCTGCGCCAGCTCAAGGCGGGTCTGGCCGGGCTTTCTGGCAATGCCGGACGTCAGGATCACGATGTCCGAGCCGGAAGCGTCGCGGTAGTCGCCGGCATAGATCGAGCACGGGTTGCAGAACGGCGTGCCCTGACGGATGTCGAGCGCCTCACCAAGCGCCTTCTCGCTGTTGATGTCGATCATCACGATCTCGGACGCAAGACCCATGACCGTCAGCGTGTAGGCAATGGTCGAACCGACGCAGCCGGTTCCGATGATTGTAATTTTGTTCATAGCAAGTGCCTCCATTTTCACACAATCAATATGCCATATATTAATAAGCTATATATTTATATCATAGTTCGACGAATTTCGCAAGCAACACTCAGGAATATCCCCACGAAGATTTTTGCATATGGCTAGACCTGTCCGTTTAAAAGGTTTCATTACCTGAAATTCTGTTAAAATAAACATATTATTCACGGCTAATTTTCTATAACGCATTTCTTTTTTGTCTATTGTTACAATTTCTTTTTTCTCGTCGCAATGTTCGGATTTTCATCCGCCGGGGGGTTTACTTTCGCACATAAAAGCGTTATAATAAGTTGATACGAAATACGGAGGTATATCATGATCAACCGCAACAAGCATTCAAACCCCGACAGCGAGCTTTATCGCGCGATGCTGACCCTCAGGACCCCGGAGGAATGCCATAATTTTCTCTGCGATCTTTGCACGCAGTCCGAGCTGAACGCCATTGAGCAGCGCTATGACGTCGCGAAAATGCTGAGTCTCGGCAAAATCTACAACGAGATCCTCGCCGCGACCAACGCCAGCTCCGCAACCGTCAGCCGTGTCAACCGCACGCTCACGAACGGCACGGGCGCATACGACATGGTTCTGCAGCGCATGAGCGGCTTCGACACGAAGAAGGACTGACAAAATGGCATATGAAACGCTTGCCGCCGCCTATGACGGGCTGACGGAAGACATTCCCTATGCCGAAACATTGGGCTTTTTGGAGACGGTTCTGCACCGTGCCGGGCAGCATCCGCAAACGGTGCTCGACCTTGCCTGCGGGACCGGCTCTCTGTCTGTTCTGCTGGCGCAGCGCGGCTATCGCGTGCTCGCCGCCGACTGCTCCGAGGAGATGCTCACCGTCGCCGCGCAGAAATGCGCCGCGCTGGAGCATCCCCCGTTCTTTATCCGGCAGCCGATGCAGCGCCTGCGTCTTCCGGAGCTGGTCGACGCGGTCTTCTGCCTGCTCGACAGTCTGAACTACGTCACCGAGCCGGAGGACGTGCGCCGCACGTTCCGCCGCGTTCTTCAGGCGCTGCGCCCCGGCGGCACGTTTCTCTTCGACATCAACACGCCGCAGAAGCTGCGCGGGCTGGACGGGCAGGTCTTCCTCGACGAGAATGAGGACAGCTACTGCGTCTGGCGCGCGGAGTTCGATTCCGACGAGCGCATCTGCTATTACGGCATCGATCTCTTCCGCAGGCAGGGCAAGCTCTGGCAGCGCAGCTTCGAGCAGCACTGCGAGTACGCCTATGAGCCGGACGAGCTGACCGCATGGCTGACCGAGGCAGGCTTCGTCAACATCCGCCAATTCGGTGACCGCCGACTGGAGGCGCCGACGCCGCAGGAGCAGCGCATCTACTTCTGCGCCGAAAAGAAAGAAGGATAAGCATGGATTATATCATTCGCGCCATGAGCAGGGACGGCTTCGTCAAGGCCATGGCGATCCGCTCGACCGAGCTGGTCGAGCGCGCAAGGCAGATCCACAAGACCACGCCCACCGCAACGGCGGCGCTCGGCCGCCTTCTGACGGGCTGCTCGATGATGGGCAACCTGCAAAAGGTCGAAAACGGTGCGCTGACGCTTCAGGTCAAGGGCGGCGGCCCGCTGGGCACGCTGCTGGCCACGTCAGACGCCGAGGGCAACGTGCGCGGCTATGTCAGCAATCCGCACATCACCCTGCTGGAAAAATACGCCGGGAAGCTCGATGTCGGCGCGGCCGTCGGAACGGACGGGATGCTCACGGTCATCCGCGACCTGCAAATGAAGGAGCCGTATGTCGGCTCGGTCGCGCTCGTCTCCGGCGAGATCGCCGATGACATCACGGCCTATTTCGCGCAGAGCGAGCAGACGCCCACAGCCTGCGCCCTCGGTGTGCTGGTCGACCGCGACCAATCCGTCAAGGTCGCCGGCGGCTATCTGATTCAGCTCCTGCCGGGCGCACCCGACGACGTCATTATGAAGATCGAGACCGGCATTGCCTGCGCCGGTGCAGTCACACCGATGCTCGATTCCGGCATGACGCCCGAGGAGCTGCTGCGCAAGGTGCTCTGCGAATTCGAGCTGGAGTTCTTTGAGCAGGAGCCGGTCAGCTACCGCTGCTATTGCTCGCGCGAGCGCGTGGAAAAAACGCTCATCACCGTCGGAAGGAAAGATCTGCAGGAGATGATCGACGACGGCAAGCCGATCTCGGTCGAATGCCAGTTTTGCGATCAGGTCTACACCTTCTCCCCCGACGATCTGCGCGGCATTTTGAAATCCCTTGATGAATGAAATGATAACCACAGTAAAAAAGCGCCCGTTCTGCCTGAACGGGCGCTTTTCATGATGCTGCGATAACCGTTATTGGGGCTTATTCCGCAGTGATGCGGATGCTCTCCGCCCATTGCGTCAGCTGCGGCTCGTATTTTTCCCGCAGATCGGCCGAGCATGTGAGCTGTGTGATCCAATAGGCATCATCGGCATACCGCATGGCAACACAGGTGAAGAGCGACCTGCCGTCGTCCGCAACCCATGTGTAGAACGCGCAGCAGCTCCCGTTATCCAGTTCCGCCGTCCGCTCCGCCGTGACCTTCCACTGTTTCAAAGCCCAGTTCATCCACTTGTCAGCGCTCATGCCGAAGCTCAGCCCGGCCGGATGACCCACCTGAGGGGTGATGCACTCCACACTGATCGCCACGTCGCCGCTTTGCAGCTCATAGAAGAAATCCGGGTCATGCTCCGATTCTTGGAACACGGCAGGCAGCGCAATCGAGTAGTTCTCCTTTTGAAATTCCTTCAGTTTATTTCGTTGTACATCCTCCGCAACGCCCGAGCCGATGAGCAGCCCGACACCGACAACAACCGCCACGGCCGCCAAGACGATGCGTTCCTTGCCCCAAGGCTTGACCGTCACCCATTGCTTCCCCGTCAGCTCCTCGAGATGCACGCGCAGCGCCGAAAGCGCTCCGGGCTGCAAGGCCGCCTTCGGGATCGATACCATCCTGCTGCCCCTGCGTTTAACCACCAGCATGGTTTCCGTCTCATAAAGGCCGCTCGTTTTCGCAAACGGCACTCAACGCTTGCCAACGATACTGCGCATCTGGACGCCCGTGTCGTCGATCAAAACCTCCTGCAAGTCCGTGGGAATCCCGCGCGCCAAATACACATCCCCATACAGCCAAAGCACAAAAGCCGCGCTGCCGACTAGGGAGATATATGGGAGCGGCTCGCCCGAGACGATCAGCGCCGCTGAGCAGGCAAACAGCACGACGGCGGCAATCACAAGCACAAGCCACATCGGATTGCCTTTGGTCTGCGCAAGACCGGCCTCGCGTTTTTCCTGCCCGTTCAGCGTGTAATTCTGCAAAATCTGTTTTTCCAAAATTTCTTCGTTCCTTTCCCCTTTTTCTGAAATATCATAGCATTTTTTGCGGCAAATTTCAAGTCTTTCTCCCATTCTCCGGCTTCAAATTCCCCGTGTCTTAAAAAAATTGAAATAATTTCAAAAAATTGCTTGACAAATCGGGGGCATATGTGTATAATTAAGACCGTCGCTGATGCAAAGCGCAGCGCACGGGAGCATAGCTCAGCTGGGAGAGCACATGCCTTACAAGCATGGGGTCACAGGTTCGAGCCCTGTTGTTCCCACCATTTATCTGGCCCGGTGGTGCAGTCGGTTAGCACGCCAGCCTGTCACGCTGGAGGTCGACGGTTCGAGTCCGTTCCGGGTCGCCATAATTCTTAGCATCTGAGCCGAGATCTTCTCGGCTCAACATGCCTCTGTAGCTCAGTAGGTAGAGCAGCGGACTGAAAATCCGCGTGTCGTTGGTTCAACTCCGACCGGAGGCACCAGATGCGGGTGTAGCTCATCTGGTAGAGCGCCACCTTGCCAAGGTGGAGGTAGCGAGTTCGAGCCTCGTCACCCGCTCCAAAACAAATAAGGAACGCACTGCGTTCCTTATTTCATATTCGGTGCCGTGGCCAAGTGGTAAGGCAAGGGTCTGCAAAACCCTGACTCCCCAGTTCAAATCTGGGCGGCACCTCCAAAAAACCGCTGTTCCGTCGGAACGGCGGTTTTTTCTGCTTATCGTGATGCAGCCAACAGCCGCTTCCCCTCCCTCGCGCATAGTTCGTTCCGGGATGCCGTTTCGTTGCGTTTCAGATTGCCGCGTCGGGCATTGAAAATACCCTCCTCGCAATGACATGATCGGTACGTATTTTTAATAGCTCGGCGCTTGGAACGTAGTCGAAACGTTTTGACAACAAACCTTATTACAAATGTCGCGAGAGCCCAGTCCTGCGCTTCATACGGCAAAACGAGGATGCCGCGGACGCGGCATCCTCGTTTGGTGCAGGAACGATTATTTGGTCAGATAGCGCATGAGCATGGTCGCGATCTCGGCGCGGGTCGCATCGCCCTTGGCGTTCAGTCTGTTGCCGTCGCCCTTGATGACGCCCTCGGAGACCGCCCACTGCATGGCCGCGTGGGCATAGCTGCTGACCTGATCGGTGTCGACGAAGGCGCTCAGATCCTGCTTGACCTCCGGCGCGCCCTCGCGGCGATAGAGGATCGTCGCAATCTGCTCGCGGGTGACAGGCTCCTCCGGCTCGAAGGTCGTCGGCGTCGTGCCGTTGACGATGCCGTTGTGGAAGGCCCAGATCACGGCGTCGGTGTAATATTTGTTGGGCTTGACGTCGATAAACGGGTTCGTCTTGCCCTCGACGCTCGGCGAACCGGCCTGACGGTAGAGGATCGTCACGAGCATCGCGCGCGTCACGCTGCCGTTCGGCTCAAACATGCCGTTGCCGACGCCGTTCATCATGCCGTTTTCGATCATGTAATGCACGCCGTCATGATACCAAGCGCTCTGGTCGATGTCGGTGAACGGCGTGCAGGCGTCCTCGGTCGGAGTCGGATCCTCGCCGAGCTTTTCGCCGCAGCGGTCGCACTTGTTGTCCTTGTCCGCGTCAACGTGGCCGAGCGCCGCGACGGCCTCGGTCTTGGTTTCCTTGCAGGCCGTGCAGGTGTAGGTCTTCACGCCCGCCTCGGTGCAGGTCGGCTCGGTCGTGACCTTGCCGTCGTCCCACGTGTGCACGCCGGTGGCGGCGATCTCCTCGGTCTTCGTGGTCTTGCAGACCGTGCAGGTGAAGGTCTTGATGCCCTTTTCCGTGCAGGTCGGCTCGGTCGTCACAACGCCCTCGTCCCAAGTGTGGTTATTGGTCTTCGGAATCGGCTCGTCAAATGTAAAGTCGCCATAAGGCGCTACCGCCCAATTATAGCGGCATACGCCGTCCTCAGCGCAGGTCGGCTCGACGAGCACGGTGTAGGTATAATCCGTCTGGTTCAGCGCGGGCATTTCAACACGGACGGTTCTGCTGCACTTCGAGCAGACACCGGTGATGATGCCTGCCTCGGTCAGTGTCGGCGGAGTCGTCAGCGAATAGACATAGCTATGCTCACAATTCGAGGCCTGAAGCGTCCAGGTGGACTGAACCGTCTGGAGGCTGTCTGCGCCAAAGTTCGCGGTGTTGTCCCTGCGTTGGCCGGGGTAGGTGTCCTCGGAGGAGACGACCACCGGGAAGGCGACAAAATACTTCCGCGCCTTGGCAAGCGTGTCATAGTAGCTCGCCTCGGCGTAGCCCGGATCCCAATCGTAGGTCTGCTTTTTCATCGACGCAGCGGCCTCCGCCACGGTCTTTCCGGCCTTCATCTCCGACCAGAACAGCGCTTCATAGCGATAGTCGCCGGTGAACGTGACGGACTGAGAATAGCCGTAGACCGTTTCGACGCCCTTCTCGCGCAGCGGCTTGAAGATGCCGTCAGTGGCCATGCCGAGGCAAATGGCCATCCAGAGCAGGCTGTTCGGCGCGTCCTTGGTCATATGGTTGGCGATCGCCGTGCCGTCGACGCAGTAATATGTCGTGCCGTAGCTGGTAAAGCTGTACGCGTGGTAATAGGTCTTGCCGTCGTCGCCCGTCACGGCGCGCTTGTCGGCGGACGTCAGGCCCGTTCCGGTGGAGAGCGTGAGATAAGAGGTATGGGCGCCGGTCACATCGTCATAAACGTAGTCGTCATAGTCGCCGTCGGGGTAGGAATAGCCCATGTATCTGGTGTAATCCGTCGTGCCGTGGGAGTCGAAGATCACGACCGCACCGTCCTGCATCGCGTTTGCGACCGTCGTGACAGTCGCCCTCGAGCCGGAATAGAGCGTGTAGGTGCCGCCGGTGGACGCAGCAATGCTCTTGCCCTCTTTCTGATACTGCTCCGTAAACGAGGAGTCCATGCCGTACCACGGGCCAATCACATAGACGTTCTTTCCCTCCGGAGCGCCTCCCCTTTTCGCATAGGAGATCGTCTCCTCAACGGCCGCCTCGTCGGCGGTGACGCCGGTCGTGCTCTTGGAAACTCTTGCGCGCAGAGCGGGCGAATAGCCCTGCGGCTCGCCGTCTGCGTCCTCCCAGAAGAACATGGCGTTCGTCCCATCAAAGGTACAGGTTCCCGTTCTGTAGTCATTGGACGAGGTGACGATCTCGGCGATCGCGCCGGAGAGCGCGGCATAGTCCGCCGTCGTCAGCTCGTCGTTCACACCGCGCGTCCTGCGCAGATGCGCCCGTTCATAGGCCTCGATCTGCGCCCAGACATCATCCCTTGCGGCAAACGCAAAGGTCGGCACAAGCGCGATCAGCATGGCCAGCATCAGCAGCCACGCAAGCATACGTTTGGGTATGTGTCTCATTGGTAGTCTCCTTATGTAATATTCCGGCGTCCGCCGGGTGGATCACAGCTTGAGCTTCGGCCGCAGGCGCACGGCGTAGAGCCGCTCCAGACGCGGCAGCAGCCGGTCATAGAGCACGAAGCAGACATTCGCCAGCACCAGCGAGGCCGCCAGCATCCAGTGCTTCATTTCGGCAAATTCCGCCGTCAGCTCAGAGAGCCTGAACACATAGAGCATCAGCCCGTAGGCCGCAGCCGTCGCGGCATTGACATAGAGCAGCTTCGCGCCCCATTGCAGCACGCGCGGCCTGATGCGGGAGAGGTAACGCCGCAGCACGGGGTAATCACCGAAGAACAGAAACAGAAACGCCGTCTCCTTCTGCGGGGTGAGCAGCATCGCCAGCGCCGCAACGGACGCGAACCAGAGCATCCCCCAGCCCGCGCCGCACTCGGCATAGACCGGGATCAGCACCATCGAGGCCAGCACGGCCGAGGCGATCGTCGCGACGGAAAGGCTGCTGCCGAGGAACATCACGGCCACGGCCAGCGCCGCCAGCACCCCGCAGAGTGCGGTTTTCCTGGTGTTACCGTTTCTCATTTCGCTTCAGGCCGCCTGCATTGTTTTTCAGCAGGTCATACTTGATGTCCCAGAGCTTCTTTGACAGGTCGACATAATAACAATGCGGGTTGTCAAAGCGCTTGACCTCGTCCCAGAGCGTGTCGATCTGCTGCTTGCAGTAATCGCGGATCTCGTGCAGCGTGGGCAGCTGATAGACCAGCTCGCCGTTTTGGAAGATCGGCACCTGAAGCTCGCGCGCGGTGAAATTATAGACAGTCTTCTGCTTCCACGTCGCCTCCGGATCGAAGATCAGCAGATCCTTGCTGTCGTCAACAACCTCGTCGTGCACGCAGAGATAGTCGGCGATGGCCTTGCCGGTGTCGTTTCCGTAGAAGCGATAGAGCTTCTTGAAATGCGGATTGGTGATCTTGCCGACGTTTTCGGAGATCTTGATCTTCGGGACGATCTCGCCGTCGCGCTCGACCGCGACGAGCTTATAAACGCCGCCGAAGACCGGCTCACTGCGCGCGGTGATAAGGCGCTCGCCGACGCCGAACATATCGATCTGCGCGCCCTGCCGCAGCAGATCCTGAATGATGTATTCGTCGAGCGAATTGGAGCAGGAGATCTCGCACTCCGTCCAGCCGGCGTCGTCGAGCATCTTACGCGCCTTTTTTGTCAGATAGGTCATATCGCCGGAGTCGAGGCGGATGCCGCATTTTTTGATGCCGAGCGGCTTGAGCACCGTGTCAAAGGCGCGGATGGCGTTCGGCACGCCGCTCTTGAGCGTGTTATAGGTATCGACGAGCAGCACGGCGTTGGTCGGATAGAGCTTGCAATAGGTCTCGAAGGCCTCGTACTCCGTGTCGAACATCTGCACCCACGAGTGTGCCATCGTGCCGCCGGCGGGTACGCCGTAGAGCTGATCGGAGATCGTGCAGGCCGTGCCGTCACAGCCGCCGATATAAGCGGCGCGCGCACCGAGAATCGCGCCCTGCGCGCCCTGCGCCCGGCGCGAGCCGAACTCGAGCACGCGGCGTCCCTGCGCGGCGCGCACCACGCGGTTGGCCTTCGTGGCAATCAGGCTCTGGTGGTTGATGACGAGCAGGATATAGGTCTCAATGAGCTGCGCCTGAATGGCGGGCGCGCGCACCGTCAGGATCGGCTCACGCGGGAAGATCGGCGTGCCCTCCGGCACGGCGTAAATATCGCCCGTGAAGTGAAAATCATGCAGGTAGGCCAAAAATTCCTCGCTAAAGAGCTTCCGGCTGCGCAGATAGGCGATGTCGCCGTCTGTGAAATGCAGATCCTTGATGTATTCGATCACCTGCTCCAGGCCGGCTGCGATGGCAAAGCCGCCGCCGTCCGGAATGTTGCGGTAAAACACGTCGAAATAGCAGATGCGGTCGCGCATCTGGCTGGAGAAAAACCCGTTGCCCATCGTCAGCTCATAGAAGTCGCAGAGCATGGTCATGTTCAGTTTTTTGTTTTGGAATGGCATTTTCAATTTCCTCCGAGTGGTCTATAGAATCATCAGCTCCAGCAGAAGCACAGTGGCGCAGCAGGCTGCCGCGACCTTGAACAGGCCCGCGCGGAGCCACGCCAGAATCAGTCCGACCGCGAGCGCAGCCAAGCCGGCGTAGGGACTTTGCGTTGCATCCATGATGGCCGGAAAGGTCATCACGGAGAGGGTCACATAGGGTACATAATACAAAAACGAGCGCAAAAACCGATTGCGGATCTGACTCCGGATCAGCGTCAGCGGCAGGATGCGGACGGCAGCCGTCACCGCCGCCATAACGAGCAGGTATCCATAAAAATTATGCCGCATACTCCGCCTCCTCGTCCTTGACCGGGAAGAGCAGCGCCGCCGCCGAGGCAATGAGCACCGTCAGCAGGATGGTGCGCGTGCCCTCCGAGAGGCCGGAGACGACCGGCAGCCGCGAGCAGGCAAAGCTCAGCGCAAAGCAGAGCGGCACAAGCCCCGCAAGCACGCGGTTCTCGCGCCCGGGCGGCACGATAATGGCCAAAAACATGCCGTAGAGCGCGACGCTCAAGGCGCTCGTGACGCGCAGGGGCAGCGCGCTCCCCGCGAGGATGCCCAGCGCCGTCCCGACCGCCCAACAGGGCGCGGCGACGCTGATCGCGCCGTAGGTATAGCAGGGGTCGAGCGTCGGCCGCTGCGTCATGGAGATGCCGAAGAATTCGTCCGTCATGTAAAAGCCGAGCAGCAGACGGTGCCGCAGCTTCAGATCGGGGGCGAGATGCTGGCTGAGCGCGCAGCTCATCAGCAGGTACCGCGCGTTGGCCACGAGGGTCATAACCGCCATTTCGGTGTAGGCCGCGTCGGCGGCGATGCAGACGAAGGCGGCATACTCCCCTGCCGAGGCGTTCATGACCGCGCTGGTCAAAAAGCCCTGCAGGGCATTCACGCCCGCCCTCCTCGCGACGATGCCGAGGGAAAAGGCGACAGCGAAATAGCCGAGCGCAATGGGCACGCCGTCGCGTAGCCCCCTGCGGAAGGCAAGTCTGGATTCTTTTTTCATAGGTAAAACGCTTTCCTGTTGTTCCGGATTTTGCAATGCGTGGACGCCCCGTCAGCTCTTTTGCAGATAGCGCATAAGGATTGTCGCCACCTGCGCGCGGGTCGCGAAGCCGGTCGGGGCAAGATAATTCACGCCGTCGATGCGGTCGCCGCCGATATAGCCCAGCGCGACGCACCATTGCATCGGCGCGCGGGCATAGGCCTGCACCTGCGCGGCGTCCGGAAAATCACCCAGCGCCGCCGAGGGCGAAAGATCCTCGCCGCGCGTTCCGGCGTAGCGATAGAGGATTGCCGCCATTTGCTGCCGCGTGACGTTTCCGTCCGGGTCGAATTTGTCGGGCGAGACGCCGTTGACGATGCCCCTCTCCGCCGCCCATGCGACGGCCTTCGTATAATACGCGCCGTTCGGCACGTCGGAAAAGCTGCTCGCGCCCACGTTGGGCGAGCCCTCGTACCGCCAGAGCACCGTCACGAGCATCGCGCGCGTCATGGTCGTGTCCGGCTCAAAGGTCGTGCGCGACGTGCCGTTCATCAGGCTGTTTTCAAAGGTGAAGCGGATGCCGGGACAGAACCAGTCGCGCGCCGAGACGTCGTAATACGGCAGACCGGTGCAGCTCTTTTTCATGAGCCGGAAGAGCGATTCGCACTCCGAGCCGACATAGAAGCAGGCCACGCCGCCCAAGCCGTAGTTCAGCGCCAGCGCCTGACGGTGCTGAAGCCCTTCCTCGCTTTCAAAAGCAACGTAATAGTTTTTTCCGCCCTCGGAATAGGTGAAATACGCGTCGTCCCAAGCCTCATCGGTCTTGCGGACCGTCGCGCCGGTCTGCGCGAGCAGCGCCTGCACGGTGTCATAGGAGATGTTCTCGGCGGTGTGATCCGTCTCGTTATATAGCACGCCGTAGCTGGCCATGCCGAGCAGGAGCTTTTCCGCGCCGATGCGCGCGGCCGCGTAGCGCAGACAGCGGCTGTGATAGAGCAGGTAGCTCAGGCCGCCGCGCCCGCTTACGCCGTTGTTATAGTCGCGCGCGTTGCAGATGTCATAGGTCGTGAGCGCCACGAGATCGGCATACTGCCGCGCGGCGGAATAGTCATAGATCGTGCGCGCCTCCTCCTGCCCGGTCATCGCCGCGCCGTAGCTCAGCATCAGGAGCTTGCCCCGCTGATGCAGCGCGTCGGCGGTCTTGGCGATCAGGCGGCCATAGAGCGCGCGGTAGGCGTTTCCGGTCAGCTCAATGTTGAGGTTCAGGCCGTCAAGGCCGTATTTTTCAACGACCTGCATCAGCTCGTCGACCGCAAGGTCCATCATCCGCTCGTCCTCGAGCCGCTTGAGCACATCATCCTGATAATAATTCAGCACGCCGCCCAAGGCAAGAATCCCCTGCTCCTTGCAGTGCCGAATGGCCTCGAGCTGCGGATTTTCCGCGTCCGTGCCATAGATGCAGTGGTCGAGCTGGTCGCCGACGAGCTGCATGGTCGTTTTCTCTCTCATCAGATAGATCGAGTCAAACACCGCAACATTGAAGCAGCCGCTGCTGCGCTTGAATGCGGCGAGCTGATGCACGGCCAGTGCTTCGTCGTCGTAACAATCCTCGTAATATGCCACGGAATACCGGTATCCCCGGCTGATCTGACGAGTCTGCACCGTCGGACGCACCGTCCAGTCCGGGATCAGATAGGCCTCCAGCGCCCTGCGCGGAACCGTCACCGAAACATCCGGCGCTTCGCCATAGGCAAGAATGCCATAGTCGACCGCCGCGCAGAGCGTCAGCCGCTGCTCGGCAGAAAGCCCCTGCGCCCCGCGGAATTCATAGAGATTCACCGCGTCATAGGAATAAATGCCCTTGCTGTGCGCAATAAATTCCATAATAAAGGCCAGCGTTGCCGGGGCATCGTAGTCCATGCCGGAGGGGTCGATCGTACCCTTCACCGCCTCGCCGCGGATATAGGGCGCCGCCCAAGCCGAGGGCAGATTCCCCTGCGCATCGCGCGGCGTCTCGCCAGAGGCGCCCTTGTCCCAATAGGAATAGGCCAGCGTCAGCGCAAGAAACTCCTCCTGCGTCATGGCGCGATCCGGCTCCTTTGTCAGGTCGAAGTGCCAATCGGTAAACTGCTCATAAAAATACTGAGACGCAGCCTGCGCCGTCGGCAGACAGCCCGCCAGCAGGCAGACGCAGAGCAGCACCGCAAAAAACCGTTTCATTCTGTTCGCTCCTTCTTTATTCCGCTCGCAAGCGCTCGCAAAGCGCAGCGTCCGGCGTGACGATCACGGTGCGATAGCGGTCATAGACGACCATGCCGGGCTTCGCGCCGTTCGGCTTGCGCAGATTGCGCACCTGCGTCACGTCCACCGGCACGTTTTGCCCCTCGCGCGCCTGCGAATACCACGCGGCCAGCATTGCCGCCTCGGTGATCGTTCCGTCCGGCACGGGCGCACCGGCGCAGCAGATGATCACATGTGTGCCGTGGAATTTCTGAATGTGCAGCCAGAGGTCGTCGCGCCGCGCCGTTTTCAGGCTGAGCTGGTCGTTCTGGCGGTTGTTGCGGCCGACGAGGATCTCAAAACCGTCGCTCGAACGGAAGCGCATCGGCCTGCTGGCCGGCTGCTTCTGCTGCCTGCGGCGGTCGGCACTGCGCACGTAGCCCCCGGCCTCCAGCTCGGCGCGGATCTCGGCAAGGTCGCGCTCGCTCTCGGCGCGGTTCAGCTCGTCGAGCACCGCTCCGAGGTATTCCTCCTCGATCTCGCCGCGCGCGATCTGCTCGGCGAGAATTTTTTCGGCGTGCTTCGCCTTGTTGTATTCCTTATAAAACCGTGCGGCGTTCTGCTGCGGCGAAAGCTCCGGCCGCAGCGGAATTTCGATCTCCGGCATATCCTCCTGATAAAAATCCTCCGCGCGCAAAACCGTCATGCCGCGCGTCATCGCGTGCAGATTCGCCGTGACGATGTCGCCGCGCCGCCGCAGCGTCTCGCGGTCGAGCGAGGCCTCGCGCTCCTTGCGCTGCGCGGCCAGCTTGCGGCGCGTGCGCTCAAGGAGATTCGTGACGGTCCTGCGCAGGCTCTGCGATTTTTGCAGCATCCGCTCCCGCTGCTCCGTCTCGGTATAAAACGCGTCGAGCAGCGCCGAAAAGCTCGGCATCGTCCGCGCGGTCATATAGGCGCTGTACTGCCGGATCGGGCAATAGGTGAAATCCTTCGGCCGGCCGCCGCAGAGCAGCAGCGTCGGCTGCCGCGCTTGCAGCAGCGACGGCTGCGTCAGTGCCTCGGCCAGCCGTGCGCGGTCGAGCGTCAGCACGTCGGCGTCCGTCTCGCCGCAGAAGTCGAAGGCCAGCTCCCGCGCGATCAGCGGAGAGATCCCCGCGACATGGTCGACGATCCAGCGATCCAGATGCACCGGGGCGGCCGTCTGTGCCAGAAGACGCTCGAGCGCCGGTTTGGTCAGCTCCTGCGGCGTCAGCTTGCCCTCCTGCCGGGGCGGACGGTGATAAAACAGGCCGGGCAGCACCTGCCGCTGCTCCGACATCTCAAAATCCACGCGGCGCATACAGTCAAGGATGCGGTTCTCGCCGTCGGTCAGGATCAGGTTGGAATTGCGCCCCATCAGCTCCAGGATCAGGCGCTTTTGGCAGGGCGTGCCCATCTCGTCCGTGCAGTCGAGCGTCAGCTCCACGCTGCGCTCCGCCGGCGGCTGCTCGATGGCTGCAATGCGCCCGCCCGCCAGATGCTTGCGCAGGAGCATACAGAACATCGGCGGCTGCGCCGGGTTTTCATAGGACGCCTGCGTCACGTGAAAGCGCGGACGGTTCCCGCTCGCCGAGAGCAGCAGACGCGCCTTGCCGCGCAGCTGCAAAACGACCATATCCCGTGCCGGCTGCTGGATCTTCTCGACTCTTGCGCCGATCAGCTCCTGCCGCAGCTCGTCGCAGACCGCGCTCAAAAATATCGCGTCAAACGGCATTTTTCGGCTCCTTTCCGGTCTCGAACAGCGTTTGCAGCCGTTCGTCCCTTCCAAGAAGATACAGCGCGCCGAACAGCGCCTCCAGCCCGGTCGCCTTGCCGTATTCCGCGGCCGTGGCGTGCTTGGGGATCGCGTGCACATGGGCGTTGCGCCCCCGGCGATAAAAGCCAAGCTCCTCCTCGGTCAAAAGCGGCAGGATGCGGTCGGCCACGGCCGCCTGCGCCGGCGCGCAGACGCACGCAACGGTCTGCCGGTGCAGACTGCCGTTTTTGGCAGCCGGCCCGGCGCAAAGCTCCGCGCGCACCAGCAGCTCGAACACCGCGTCACCCAGATGCGCCAGCGAGAGCGCCGGGAGCAGACGCACGCGGTCGGGCGTCATCGGTTCCTGCTTCAGCATGGCCGTTCCTTTTACAGAAGCTGGCGGAACGCGCCGTACATCCCGGCGTCGTTGCCCAGCGTGGCCAGCGCGAATTCCGTGCCCTTGCAGGCGTGGAACATATGGGTCGTGAAATGCGCCTGCACGCGCTCGAGCAGGTATTCGCCCGCCTTGGAGACGCCGCCGCCGAGGATGATGCGCTCCGGGTCGCAGACGCAGCAGGCATCGGCCAGCGCCTCGCCCAGATAGTCCAGCGACTGCTCCAGCGAGGCCGAGGCCAGCGCGTCGCCCCGCTTCGCGGCGTCGAAGACGTCCTTGCAGGTCACGTTTTCCAGCCCGCGCAGAACGGACGGCGTGTCTTCGGCGGCCAGGCGCTCCCTGGCCATCCGCGCGATGCCGTTGGCCGAGGCATACTGCTCCACGCAGCCGCGCTTGCCGCAGGTGCAGGGGTGCTTATCCGGCGCAGAGACGGTGATATGCCCCAGCTCGCCGCCGACGCCGTGCGCCCCGCCGAGGATTTTTCCGTCAAGGATGATGCCGCCGCCGATGCCCGTTCCGAGCGTGACGAACACGACCGAGCGGCAGCCCATGCCGCCGCCGCGCCAATATTCGCCCAGCGCGGCGCAATTCGCGTCGTTCCCGGCGCGCACGGGCAGTCCCGTCAGCGCACCGAGCTTCTCATGGATGTTGAAGACGCCCCAATTCAGGTTGACGCAGCGGTTCACGACGCCCTCGGCGTTCACCGGGCCGGGCACGCCGATGCCGATGCCCAGCAGCTCGTCCTTGGAAAGGCCGCGTTCCGCGCAGATCTCCCGCACCGCCTCGGCAATATCCGGCAGGATCGCCTCGCCCTCGTGCTCGGTGCGCGACGGCAGCTCCCGCTGCACGAGCAGCGTGCCGTTCTCGTCAAAAAAGCCCAGCTTGACCGTTGTTCCGCCGACATCGGCGCCAAATCCGTATTTCAAAGTTCAGTTCCCCTTCCGGAATGATTTTTCTCTCTCCTATTATACAACGATTTTCCCGCGATTTCCACCAAAAGTTTTTCAAACTGGGTGTTGTGTTTTCGGCTCATTTGATGTACGATATAAGTGGAAAATTTTGCGAAGCTCCGAACGGGGGCTTCCCGCAAGCAAAGGAGCGTGCAAGCATGATTAAACTCGACATCTCGAACGTTTGGGGCGAACTGTCCCTGCCCGACCTGCTGTCTGTCGAGCAGGAGGTCTTCGACGCACATAAGCTGCTGACCGACGGCAAAGGCCCCGGCAGCGATTTCCTCGGCTGGCTCGACCTTCCGACCTTTGAGGAGACCGACGAAATGCGCCGCATCCGCACGGCCGCCGCGCGGATCCGCAGCGATTCCGAGGTCTTCGTCGTCGTCGGCATCGGCGGCTCCTACCTCGGCCCGCGCGCGGCCATTGAGCTGGTCAAGGGTCAGAACCACAATCTGAATCACGGCGACCCGCAGATCTTCTTCGCGGGCAACAACCTCTCCACCCGCGCGTGGAACGACCTCTGCGCCCAGCTCGAGGGCAAGGACTTCTCGATCAATATTATCTCCAAATCCGGCACGACCACCGAGCCTGCGATTGCCACCCGCGCGCTGCGCTGGATGCTCGAGCGCAAGTACGGCGCGGAGAAGGCGCGCAGCCGCATCTATGTCACGACCGACCCCAAGAACGGCGCGCTGCGCCAGATGGCCAAGGAGGAGGGCTACGAGTCCTTCCTCATCCCGCCCAATGTCGGCGGACGCTACAGCGTGCTGACGGCCGTCGGTCTGCTGCCCATGGCCGTCGCCGGGATCGACCCGCGCGACGTGATGCTCGGCGCGGCGCGCGCCAAGCGCGACTATGACCTGCGCTCGTTTGAAAATCCCGCGTGGCAATATGCCGGTATCCGCAACCTGCTCTACCGCAAGGGCAAGGCGCTCGAGCTGCTGTGCTGCTACGAGCCGGATTTCCGCACCTTCGGCGGCTGGTGGCAGCAGCTCTTTGGCGAGAGCGAGGGCAAGGACGGCAAGGGTATCTTCCCGGTCACGGTGGAGTTCACGGCCGATCTGCATTCCCTCGGCCAGATGATCCAGCAGGGTCAGCGCAACCTCTTTGAGACGGTCGTGCGCTTCGCGCCGCCGCAGAAAAAGGCAACGATCGAGGTCGACTGGAAAAACCTCGACGGGCTGAACTATCTCGAGGGCAAGTCGCTCGACTTTGTCGAGGAGCAGGCCTTCCTCGGGACGCTCGCGGCGCATGTGGACGGCGGCGTGCCGGTCATGGTGCTGCAAACCGACCGCGTCAGCGCCGATACGCTCGGCGAGCTGTTCTTCTTCTTCGAGCTGTCGTGCGGCATCTCGGCCTATATGCTGGGCGTCAATCCCTTCAACCAGCCCGGCGTGGAATTCTATAAGAAGAATATGTTCCACCTGCTCGGCAAACCGGGATATTGATCTCCATGGTAAAATGGCTGCCTCAAATGCCGCAGCCCCATATGGCGATCCTGTTAAGACGCGGAGATCGGCATTCATAAAGACAAGGAAGCTCTGATTCAATCGCAAGAGCGCTCCGCGAGTGATTTCAAACATTTTGGAAATAAAAATGGTAGGTTTTCTACGAAAAACCTACCATTTTTGTATCATTGCCCAGCCCTGCGCTTCATACGGCAAAACGAGGATGCCGCGGGCGCGGCATCCTCGTTTGGTGCAGGAGCAATTATTTGGTCAGATAGCGCATGAGCATGGTCGCGATCTCGGCGCGGGTCGCATCGCCCTTGGCGTTCAGTCTGTTGCCGTCGCCCTTGATGACGCCCTCGGAGACCGCCCACTGCATGGCCGCGTGGGCATAGCTGCTGACCTGATCGGTGTCGACGAAGGCGCTCAGATCCTGCTTGACCTCCGGCGCGCCCTCGCGGCGATAGAGGATCGTCGCAATCTGCTCGCGGGTGACAGGCTCCTCCGGCTCGAAGGTCGTCGGCGTCGTGCCGTTGACGATGCCGTTGTGGAAGGCCCAGATCACGGCGTCGGTGTAATATTTGTTGGGCTTGACGTCGATAAACGGGTTCGTCTTGCCCTCGACGCTCGGCGAACCGGCCTGACGGTAGAGGATCGTCACGAGCATCGCGCGCGTCACGCTGCCGTTCGGCTCAAACATGCCGTTGCCGACGCCGTTCATCATGCCGTTTTCGATCATGTAATGCACGCCGTCATGATACCAAGCGCTCTGGTCGATGTCGGTGAACGGCGTGCAGGCGTCCTCGGTCGGAGTCGGATCCTCGCCGAGCTTTTCGCCGCAGCGGTCGCACTTGTTGTCCTTGTCCGCGTCAACGTGGCCGAGCGCCGCGACGGCCTCGGTCTTGGTTTCCTTGCAGGCCGTGCAGGTGTAGGTCTTCACGCCCGCCTTCGTGCAGGTCGGCTCAGTCGTGACCTTGCCGTCGTCCCACTTGTGGCCGAGCGCCGCGACGGCCTCGGTCTTGGTTTCCTTGCAGACCGTGCAGGTGTAGGTCTTGACGCCCGCCTCGGTGCAGGTCGGCTCGGTCGTGACCTTGCCGTCGTCCCACTTGTGGCCGAGCGCCGCAATGGCCTCAGTCTTGGTTTCCTTGCAGACCGTGCAGGTGTAGGTCTTCACGCCCGCCTTCGTGCAGGTCGGCTCAGTCGTGACCTTGCCCTCGTCCCAGGTATGGACATGGGGCGCATCAGCGGTCTTGACATAAAGCTCAAGGGCATAGTCGGCTTCCTTGGTGGCGTCAAAGGTGTAGGCCGCAAAGTTGCCCTTGCTCGACCAGCTGATGTACTTGCCGTTCTCGTTCACGACGTAGACGCAGCCGGCCGTGGCAGCCGTCTGAACCGTCCAGGCGTCATTTTCCTTGTCGTAGGGGATGCTGCTGAACGTGCCCTCGATGGACAGCTTCTTGCCCTCGTCGTTGATGAGGTTGAAGCCCGTCCCGTCGGCCGCGACCGTCCAGACGATGGCGGTGTCCGAGGTCTCGAGCACGCCGTCGGTCGGGGTGACCGCCGTGCCAACCTTATAATAGGTCGCAACGATCTCCTCGGAGAGCGCCTTGCCCTGCTCCGGGTTGTAGAGCACGACCTCGTCGCCGTCCTTCAGAGAAGCGGCCTTGACGTACTTGTTGCCGGTCGGCTTCGGATCCTCGCCCAGCTTCGCGCCGCAGCGGTCGCAGAGCTCGTCCTTATTTTCGTCGATATGACCCAGAGCCGGAAGCTCCTCGGTCTTGGTGTTGCCGCACTTCGAGCAGGTGTAGGTCTTGACGCCCGCCTCGGTGCAGGTCGGATCGGTCGTGACCTTGCCCGCGTCCCAGACATGGTCGCAGGCGGACGAATTGCCGGAGGACGGCGTGGGATAGTTCGCCGGGACTTCCTCGCCCAGCAGCCGGAAGGCTAGCTCGGGATAGTCGACGAATACGTTGCGCACGCCCGTGATCGACTGCACGGCGTCGTTGCGCCCCATCTCCCAGGTGTCGACCGGGTCTTCCTTGAGCCACTTGAGCAGCAGCGCACGGTTTTCCAGCACGCCGCCGCTGCCGTAGAACTTGTTGGTGTTGCCCCAGCGGATGAGATGCTGCAGCATCAGGCGCGCCACGTCGCCGTGGAGCTGCTTTTTGAACTCGTTCGGATCGTAAAAGCCCCTGCCCTCGCCGTAGGCATTGTTGCCGCGGTTGGAATTCTCGGAGACCGCCGTCGGACGCAGCATCATGATGTCGTTCTCGTCCGCGCCGTTCAGACCCTTGCTGTCCGGCCAGGTGTGCTCGCGGTTCCAATCCTCGCCCTCGCCCCAGCCCGGGCCGATGGCCTTGCCGGAATAGAACGAGGAGATCTTGTCGGCATTCTGCTGACAATCCGTATACCGATACAATTCTTTTGTTCCGTTATAGCTTGTCGTGCTGGTCTGCTTGGCGGCCAGCATGGTGTGCAGCGCCTTGCCGAGGTCACTTTCATAGATGGCCTTGGCGCCGGTCGCCTGCGAGCCGCTCTTTTTCGACAGCACGTCGAAGGAATAGCTGCCGGTGTAATAAGACGCGGCATAGGTGGTCAGGAAGGTCGCGGTGGTGTCGCGCTTGCCCCAGTTGTAGACGTAGTCTCCGTTTTTGCGATAGACGACCTCCGCTGCACTGGTCGGCTCTGCGGCCGCAGCGCTGACGGTCAGGCCGGAGAACACGCTGCAAAGCATTGCAAGCAGCAGCAGAACCGACATAACCCGTTTGGACATGGTATCAGCTCCTCTTTCATCATTCGTTTGCACCCGGTCTGCCCCGACCGGGTGCTTTGAGATCATTTTATCACAAAATCCGACAAAAAACAACCGGAAACGGCAGGGCGCAAAAAAATCCGTCGGCCGCCGTTGAATCCCGCGCGCAAACGGCTTGCGCTGTCCGACAAAAGATGCTATAATATCTGCGATTATGCACACCTCCTCCCGTCGGAGAAAGAAAGGAGAACACTCCGTGGTATTTTCCAGCCTCCTGTTCGTGTTTCTGTTCTTCTCTGCGAACTATGTCACGCAGGCACTCATGCCGGACATTCGCCGCAAGAACATCGTCATGCTCGTCTTCTCCCTCGTGTTCTATGCGTGGGCAGGGCCGCGCTACCTGCTCCTGCTGCTCGGCATGGTCGGCATCTGCTGGTTCACCGCGCTGCGCATCGGCGCGGCCTACGGCAAATCGCAGAAAAAGCTCTGGATGATCGTCGGCGTTGCGCTGGTGCTGATCATCCTCGGTGTCTTCAAATACACCGGCTTCCTGCTCGGCAACCTCAAGGCGCTGACCGGCTGGCCGAAGGTCATCCCGTCCATCACGCTGCCGATCGGCATCTCGTTCTATTCCTTCCAGCTTCTATCGTATGTGGTCGACGTTTACCGCGGCGAGGTCGAGCCGCAGAGAAAATACTGGCTGCTGCTGCTCTATGCCAGCCTGTTCCACCAGTGCATCGCCGGGCCGATCGTGCGCTATCAGGACGTCAACGAGGACATTCTGCACCGCCGCGTCCGCAACGCCGACCTGAGCGCCGGCATCACGCGTTTTGCCGTCGGCCTCGCGAAGAAGGCCATTCTGGCCAACGGCTGCGCCGCCATTGCCGACCAGCTCCTGCTGACGGACAAGGCCGCGCTCGCCGCCGTGCCCGCTGCCGGTGTGTGGCTGGGCTGCCTTGCCTATATGCTTCAGATCTACCTCGATTTTTCGGCCTATTCCGACATGGCCATCGGCATGGGTCTGATGTGCGGCTTTCATTATAAGGAAAACTTCAACTATCCCTACGTCGCCGATTCCGTGACGGATTTCTGGCGGCGGTGGCATATCTCGCTGAGCACCTTCTTCCGCGACTATGTTTACATCCCCCTCGGCGGCAACCGCAAGGGCACGGGGCGGCAGGTCTTCAATATGTTTGTCGTCTGGGCGCTGACGGGCATGTGGCACGGCGCAAGCTGGAACTACGTCCTCTGGGGGCTTTACTGGTTCGTCTTCCTGCTGCTCGAGAAATACCCTCTGCGCCATACCCTCGAGCGCACTCCGGCGGCGCTGCGCCGCGTGGGCGTCCTGCTGGTCGTGTTCTTCGGCTGGATTCTGTTCAAATTTGAATCCATGTCCCTGCTCGGCACGGCGCTCAAGGGTCTTTTCGGCGGGAACGGCAACGGCTTCACGAGCCTCGCCACGGGGCTGCTCTTCAAGAACAACCTCTGGTTCCTGCTGTTCTGCTGCATCGCCGTCACGCCGCTGGGCAAGCTCCTGCGCAATATGCTCGGGAATCTCAGCCAGCGCAGCACGGTCTTCCGCTGGATCGACGCGGTCTGGAACGTCGCCTGTCCGGTGCTCCTGCTGGTGCTCTCGGCCATGGCGCTCGCGGGCGACAGCTATAATCCGTTCCTCTACTTCCAGTTCTGATCGGGAGGTGCTCACCTATGCAAGAACAAGATCAAGCAAAACGGCGGCAGCAGCAAAAGCGTCGCCGCTGGAATAACCGCGTCACTGGCATCAAGGTCACCGTTTTCTTCGGCGTTCTGCTGCTGCTCTCGCTCATCGGGCTGCTCTGGTTCGCCCGGCCGAGCACCTCCACGCTGGAAAAGCGCGAGCTGACGAAGTTCCCGAAGCTGACCTGGAGCTCCTTCTGGGACGGCAGCTTCTTCTCCGGCCTGGACAAATGGTACGCCGACACCTATCCCCTGCGCGAGTCGATGATCGGCGCGGAGCAGCGCCTCAAGAATGCCTACGGCATCCGCGGCACGCAGCTCTCAGGCAATCAGAATCAGGTCGCCGAGACGATCCCGACCGGCACGCAGGATCTCGAGGAGCTGGTCAAGCAGACCGAGGCGACCGACCAGCCCACGGAGTCCACGCAGGAAACGCTCCCCGACGGCACGATCAAGGCGCCGCTGGAGCAGGTCGGCAGCATCTACATTGCCGATCATCAGGGCTTCGGCCTGTATTACTTCGGTCAGAAAAACTCCGCGCGCTATTGCCTCGCGATCAATTCGCTGGCCGACTCGCTCAAGGGCACGGCCAACGTCTATTCCCTGATCGCGCCGATCTCGGCCGGCGTCATGCTGGACAAATCCGTCATCGAGCAGACCGGCAGCAGTGACGAGGAGGAGGCCATCAACTGGATGTACGCCAACATGGACGAAAACGTGAAGACCGTCTCCGTTTTCGAGACCCTGCGGGCGCATAACGCCGAATACATCTATTTCCACACCGACCATCACTGGACGGCGCTCGGCGCTTACTACGCCTACACCGACTTCTGCAAGGCCAAGGGCATCGAGCCGCACGCGCTCTCGAGCTTCAAGACCTACACCTTCCCGGACTACCTCGGCACGTTCTATTCCGGCAGCAACCAGTCTGAGGAGCTTGGCTCGAACCCCGACACGATCACGGCCTATATCCCGAACGGCACGAACCTGATGAAGACCTATATGTCCAATCACGACGGCACCTATACCGAGTATGATTGGAACATTGTCTTTGACGTCTCGGATTACGACAAATCCGCGCTGTATTCCACCTTCACGGCCGGTGATCAGCCCTATAGCTACGCGCATAACCCCGAGATCCATGACGGCTCGTCCGTGGTGCTGGTCAAGGATTCCTACGGCAACGCCTTCCTGCCCTTCCTCGTGGATCACTATGAGCATATCTATCTGGTCGATTTCCGCTACTACAAGAGCTATTGCGAGTGGGCGGGCATCGCCGATCCCTCGCTGGAGGCGCTTGTGCGCGACAAGGGCATTCAGGACGTCATCGTGCTGAACAACATCTATAACACCGCCGCCGACGAGCTGCTCCCCTACCTTGAGGAGCTTTGCAAATCCAACGGCTGATCAAACACGCCCCCGGTAAGCTTTTTGCCTGCCGGGGGCGTGCTGTTGTATTTTTATGATTATTCCGTTCAGTATCCGTATCTTTTGCGCTTGACGAGCAGGAAGACGGCCGTTGCGGCGACGGAGAGCGCCTCGGCGACGACGATCGACAGCCAGACGCCGTCGATTCCCCAGAGCAGCGGCAGCAGCAGGACGGCCGCGACCTGAAACACCATCGTCCGCAGCAAGGAGACCAGCGCCGAGGTCAGGCCGTCGTTGAGCGCCGTGAAAAAGGACGAGCCGAAGATCGAAAAGCCGCAGAACAGAAAGGAGAACGAAAACAGCGCGAAGGCGTGCTCCGTGATCGCGAGCAGTCCGGCGTCATAGCCGACGAAGATCCGCGAGAGCGGCTCACCGAGCGCCTGTCCGGCGGCAAACATCAGCACTGCCGTCGCGGCGATCAGCAGCAGGCTCTTGCGCAGCAGGCCGTGCAGCTCCCTGTGGTTTTTTGCGCCGAAATGAAAGCCGACCACGGGCGCGACGCCGACGGAATAGCCGATGAAGATCGCCAGAAAGATCATGTTGACGTACATCAAAACGCCATAGGCCGCGATGCCGTTCTCTCCGGCATACGCCATGAGCTGGAGGTTATAGAGCATACCTACGAGCGACATAGAGACGTTGCTCATAAACTCCGACGAGCCGTTCGTGAGCGTTTTGCGCAGCGCCCGGCCGTCGAAATGCAGCCGTCCGAGGCGCAGTCGGCTCGAATTCTTCCGGCCGAAATAGATCAGCGGGAGCACACCGCCGACCAGCTGGCTGAACGCCGTCGCAGCCGCCGCGCCGACCAGTCCCCACGAAAATACCGCCACGAAAACCGCGTCGAGCACCATATTCGTCACGCCCGCCACGACCGTAACGAAAAGCCCGAGCTTGGGCTTTTCGGCCGTCGCGAAGAGGCACTGGAATTCATATTGCAGCACATAAAATGGCAGCGCCGCGAGGACGATCCGGCCATAGACCACGCAGTCGTCCAGCATCCGCCCCTCCGCGCCCATCAGGCGCGCCAGCGGGCACAGAAAAAGGATGCCAAAGGCCGCAATCACCACGGCCATTCCGGCCGAGACCCAGACGTTCATCGAAAAGATCCGATTGGCCTCCCCGTTCTCGCCCTCGCCCATTTTCATGGCGACGAGCGCCGCGCCGCCCGTTCCGAACATGAAGCCGATGCAGCCGAGGATCATCAGCAGCGGCATAATGAAGTTGACGGCGGTAAACGGCGTTTTCCCGACGTAGTTCGACACGAAGAAGCCGTCCACGACGCCGTAGATCGATGTGAAGATCATCATCACGATCGACGGCAGTGTGAAGCGCAGCAGTCTGGAATAGGAAAAATGATCCGAAAGCTGAATTTTCATCTGTCTTGCCCCTTTTGCTGCAAATCGCGGAGAAAGCGCTCCGTCAGCGCAAGATAAGTCTCGACGTCACGCTCGTCCCACGAGGCCAGCACCTCATTTTCCATCTGCATAAGGCGACCGGCTGTGCGCGCGGCAAGCGCCTTCCCCTCCTGCGTCAGGCGAACCTCCTTATTCTTCCCGTCGCGCAGGGAAAGCGTCAAAAAGCCCTCGCGCTCCAGGCCGTGCAGCGTGGTATGCACGGTCTGCCGGCTCATGCCGCTGCATGCGCAAAGCCATGTCAGCGCGCAGGGCGAATCCGCTTCCAGGAGTATATAGAGCACGCGCATGGCGCTGTCCGCAAGGCCGAGCTGCCGCGCGAGCCGATGATACAGCGCTTCCGTTTGGCTGAGCAGTCCGTTCAAACGCGCCAGCGCCTGTGTGGCATATTTCTCCATGTTCTCCGCTCCTTTTTGTCCGAAATCAGACAATATAATAGTATTTCCTTCATACAATGTCAAGGGAACCTCTGATGAAATCGTAAAAGCGGTCAGTGAGGGATCTTGTTCCAGATTGAGGTTTGAAAATTGCAGGAACCCTTTACGTATTTCAAGATTTTTAAACCGATCAGTTGGGGCAAAAGACCCGCTGAACGCCGCTGCCGATTGATTCAAGGGTTCCTTAAATTTTTTCTGCTTGACAAAATCCCCCTTATCTGGTATGATAATCACGGTTAGCAAATGCTAACCGAAAAATCCCTCTCACAGTTAGCATTTGCTAACCCGTATGAACCTCCTCCGGCGCGGAAAAACTAGCTGAAGGGAAAGTCTGAAGCTCTGCCGGAACGCTCCGCTTCAGGTCTTCCTTCAGAGTGCCGCGCGCAGGGAACAGGGATGCGGCCGGTCTTCCGAGCCGCCGCACCTTGCGCTTACGCGCTCACAGGGACGCGCCCCTGTTGTTTGTTCCGCGCCGGGAAAATGAAAGGGATCCACCGCTTTTCAGAGAAAGGAGCACATCTATGGATCTTGAATTGGTATTGTCTGCCGCAGTTCCGCTGGCTTGGGTCGCGGCCTCGGCCGTCATCAAGCGCCGACTGCTCCGCATGGCCTCGCAATCGGGAGCGCCCGCATGTCTGAGGAGCTGCTGATCGCGCAATGCGCCCCGACGCTCGCCGACCTGAAGACAGGGAGTCTGTTCACCTGCCCGGTCGACGATTTGGCACGGCTTCGGGAAAGCATTCGCCGCTATAACGCCCAGCTCGTGCCCAAGGGGCTGTGTCTGCTGCCCATGCGCATCGAGAACGGACGGATGCTGCTGTATCTTTACCGCCCGTCGCGCCTGCGCCGCGACCTCGCGCAGGCGCAGGCGGCCGCGCTGCTGGCCAAGCGGCACTATCCGATCGGCGACCCGGCGCTCTGCGTCACGGAGCTGGTGCACCGGCTGCAAACCGAGGACGCCTTTCCGCATGAGATCGGTCTGTTTCTGGGCTATCCGCCGGAGGACGTCGAGGGCTTTATCCTCCACCGTGCACAGAACGCCCGTTGTGTCGGCACATGGAAGGTCTACGGCGACACCGACGCCGCGCAGCGCGTCTTCGCGCGCTATCAAAAGTGTACGCGGAGCTATCAAAACGCTTATCAAAAGCACAAGTGCTTTTCCAGGCTCATTGTGAGCGAAAAAAATCAAAATCAGAAAGGAATCTTATCATGAGCAAGCTTGCAATCGTTTATTGGAGCGGCACGGGCAACACCGAGGCCATGGCCGCAGCCGTTTCCGACGGCGCAAGGAAGGCCGGTGCCGAGGTCAGCCTGATGACCGCCTCGGACTTTGATCCGGCTCTGCTGAGCAGCCTCGACGCAGTCGCCTTCGGCTGCCCCGCGATGGGCGCAGAGGAGCTGGAGGACGGCGAATTCGCGCCTGTGTTCAGCGCCTGTGAGCCGTCCCTGAACGGCAAAAGCATCGCCCTGTTCGGCTCTTACGGCTGGGGCGACGGCGAATGGATGCGCACCTGGGAGGACACCTGCCGCGCTGACGGCGCAAGGCTCGTCTGCGACAGCGTGATCTGCAACGAAGCGCCTGACGGCGACGCCGTCGCCGCCTGCGAGGCGCTCGGCGCAGCGCTGGCCAACGCGGGCTGAGCGTTCCGCACCTCCTGAACTTCTCTCCGGGGTGCTCCGATCCGCCCGTCCGACGCATTCGGCGCCGGTCAATCGACAAGGCTCGCGTACCGGCTATGGCGTCCTTGCGAAAAAACCGCGCCGCGTACGGCGGCCGGCCGCATTGCGGTATCCCTGATCTTTCCTCTTATTTTCCCCATTTTCACACACAAAAAGAGGGCTACAGCTTTGGCTGTAGCCCTCGACCTTTTTCGGGAGATACCGGGACGGCAGTCGGCGCCGCAGAAGTAACGTGCTTCCGTACTTCGTTCCGGGATGCCATGCCTTCAACTTTAAGATTGCCGCGTCGCTTTGCTCCTCGCAATGACACGGAAAATGGTAGGTTTTATGAAAAACCTACCATTTTTATAACCGAGATATTTGAATTTGTCGCGGAGCGACACCGATATAGCGCCCCTTTGGGTGCTATATCATGCGGCCATCCGGCCGTATATCATATGCGTCAGCATATATCATTCAGCCGAAGGCTGAATATCATTGCAAAGCCTATGCAGCCTTTTATGCCCGTCGAACACCGATCACAGCTCGCAGGTGCCGACGGTACGCGGGAAGGGCAGCACGTCGCGGATGTTGCTGACGCCGGTCAGATACATCACGCAGCGCTCAAAGCCGAGGCCAAAGCCCGCGTGGCGCGCCGAGCCATACTTGCGCAGGTCGAGGTAGAAGGCGTAGTCCTCCTCCTTCAGACCCAGCTCCTGCATCCGGCCGCGCAGCGTCTCATAGTCGTCCTCACGCTGGCTGCCGCCGATGATCTCGCCGATGCCGGGCGCAAGGCAGTCCATCGCCGCGACGGTCTTGCCGTCCGGGTTGAGCTTCATATAAAACGCCTTGATCTCCTTGGGATAGTCCGTGACGAAGACCGGGCGCTTGAAAACGACCTCGGTCAGATAGCGCTCGTGCTCGGTTTGCAGGTCGCTGCCCCAGTGCACGGGATATTCAAACTGATTGTTGTGCTTCTCGAGCAGCTCGATCGCCTCGGTGTAGGTCACATGGCCGAAATCGGACGTCAGCACGTGGTTGAGCCGCTCGAGCAGTCCCTTGTCGACAAACTGGTTGAAGAACTGCATCTCCTCGGGCGCCTGCTCGAGCACATAGGCGATGATATACTTGAGCATATCCTCGGCAAGGCGCATATCGTCCTTGAGGTCCGCAAAGGCGATCTCCGGCTCGATCATCCAGAACTCGGCCGCATGGCGCGTGGTGTTGGAGTTTTCGGCGCGGAAGGTCGGGCCGAAGGTATAGATATTGCGGAAGGCCATGGCGAAGGTCTCGCCGTTGAGCTGGCCGGAGACGGTCAGATTCGTCGGCTTGCCGAAGAAATCCTTGCTGTAGTCGACCTTGCCGTCCCCGGTGCGGGGCACGTTGTCAAGATCCAGCGTGGTCACCTGGAACATCTCGCCCGCGCCCTCGCAGTCCGAGCCGGTGATGAGCGGCGTGTGGACATAGACGAAGCCGCGCTCCATGAAGAAGCTGTGGATCGCGTAGGCTGCCAGGCTGCGCACGCGGAAGACCGCCTGAAACAGATTCGTGCGCGGGCGCAGATGCGTCATGGTGCGCAGAAATTCGACGGTATGGCGCTTCTTTTGCAGCGGATAATCCGGCGTGGACGCGCCCTCGACCGTGACGGTCTCGGCCTGCACCTCGAAGGGCTGCTTGGCCTCGGGCGTCTCGACGAGCGTGCCCCGGACAAGGATGGCAGCGCCGACGTTCAGCTTGGAAATCTCCGCAAAATTCTCCATATTGTCGTGATAAACGACCTGAAGCGGCGTGAAAAACGTGCCGTCGTTGACCACGATGAAGCCGAAGCTCTTCGAGGCGCGCACGGAGCGCACCCAGCCGCCGACCTCAACGGTCTTGCCGGCATAGGCGGCGGTGTTTTTGAACAGTTCTCGAACGGAAATCAATTCCATATTCTCTCCTCACTTTTTAAAGCAGCATGACGCCGGCATTCCGGCAGGCTGCCACGGTTTCCTGATCCCAGAGGCTCGACTGCACCTCGCCGATGTGGCAGCAGCCCAGCAGCAGCATACACAGACGGCTCTGGCCGATGCCGCCGCCGATGGTCAGCGGAAGCTCGCCGGCGAGCAGCGCCTTGTGGAACGGCAGTTTGCGGCGATCGTCGCAGCCGGCCTCGGTGAGCTGGCGGTCAAGCGACTCGGCATCGACGCGGATGCCCATGGAGGACACCTCGAACGAGCGGTCGAGCACCTCGTTCCAGAACAGGATGTCGCCGTTCAGCTCCCAATCGTCGTAGTCCGGGGCGCGGCCGTCGTGCGGCTTGCCGGAGCGCAGCTTCTTGCCGATCTGCATCAGGAACACGGCCTTGTCCTTGTGCTGCCGGTGGAAGGCGGTCTCCTTCTCCTGCGCGGTGTGCAGGTCGGGGAACATATCCTCCAGCTCCTGCGTCGTGACGAAAACGACCTCGCGCGGCACATGGGTGTTGATCTGCGGGAATTCGATCTTCAGCGTCTCGCCGGTGACATAGATCGCGTTGACGATGCGCTGCACCGTCTGGCACAGCGTGCCGACGTTGCGCGTCTCGCGCGTGATGACCTTCTCCCAGTCCCACTGGTCGACATAGACCGAGTGCAGATTGTCCACGACCTCGTCGCGCCGGATCGCGTTCATATCGGTGACCAGCCCCTTGCCCGGGCGGATCTCATAGCGGCCGAGGGCATAGCGCTTCCACTTTGCGAGGGAATGCACCACCTGCGCCTCCGCGCCGACATCGGGAATGTCAAACGAGACGGGGCGCTCGTAGCCGTTCAAATTATCATTCAGGCCGGAAGCCTCCTCGACAAACAACGGCGCAGACACGCGCAGCAGATTCAATGCACGGCAAAGGTTTTTCTGGAAATTATGCTTGATGTACTCAATGGCACACTGCGTCTCATAGACAGAAAGCGGGTTTTTGTATCCCGACGGGATATAACATCTCTGCATTTTGACATCCTCCTTTTTTAAATGATGGTATCGTCTCGGACGAGATCGATAATTTCCAATTATTATACTCCACACGCCGCAAAAATACAAGATTTATTTCATATTTTTGCAAAAAAGAACGCCGTCTCAAGTTTGAGACGGCGTCAGGGAATCAAAAGTAGCTCACCTTCACGCGCTTGCCCATTTTTTTCAGGCAGGCGGAGAGCTCCTCGACCAGATTCATTTTGATGTTGAAATTGATCGGAAGATCGGGGTTCTGATGCGCCGGGTTGACCGCGCGGCCGACGCAGAAGTTGATGTCCGTCGCCTCCTCAAACAGCAGGCGGCAGATCATGGACGCGCCATCGCGCCCGAAGCTCCATTCCTCGTGGCGCTCGTTCTGCCCGAGCATGTCCTTGGCATATTCGACGACCTTGTTCATCGTGATGACACCCTCGGTGACGAGGTCAACGCCCTCCAGCTCGGCAATGGGCGGCACGTCGGAGGCCTCAAAGGCCAGCGTCGGCCGCAGGGGCTTGCCGAGATATTTCGCGGCGATGGACGAGGTCGTGCCGCCGCAGATGATATGCTTGCCCTCCTTGGAGAAAAACAGCGCCATCATGCGGTCGGCGTCGTCGCGGTTGCGCGGCGGGCCGAACAGAATGTTCATCGGCGCGCGCCTGCGCACCTTGACCACGCAGGCCGTGGCGTCGTCGCCGGGCTGACCGCCGTAGAGCCGGTCGCACTCGTCGACGAGCATGGTCGCAAGCGTCTTGGCCGAATAGCCGACGGCGGTGAGCACCTTCATAAACGCGGCGATCTCCTCCTGCCGCCAGCCGAAGTTATACGACCGGCCGATCCCGGCGTGCGGGCAGCCGTCGCTCATGGCGATGAGCACGTCGTTTTCCTGCAGGGAAAGCTCGGAACGGAGAATTTTTTTGCCGCTGATGTTCAGCTCCTGCGTCGGATAGCTGTACGGCTCGTTGTCGCGGATCAGAATGACACTCGGGTTGTCATACTGGATCAGCTCGGCCGTGCTGTGATTTTTCAGGTGGATGACCGTGAAGGTCGAATAGGCCACGCCGCGCTCGGAGCAGATCGGCAGGGTCGCGGCGATCGTCTTGACGCATTCGTCCAACGGCACATTCTCGGCCATCATGGTCGAGATGATCTTCGCGGTCAGCGTGGAGAGAATGCTGGCCTTCACGCCGCTTCCCAAGCCGTCCGCGAGCACCAGCACAGACGAATTCTCGCCCTGCTCGATCAGATCCACATGGTCGCCGCAGAGCTGCTCGCCGGCGTGGTTGATGCTCTTCCAGCCGATCTCTTCGCAGAGATTATTCATCCTTGATCGACTCCTTCAGCTTGTAGAGCGCGATTTTCGTCTCCGCCGCCGTCTCGCCGAGCAGCGAGGCGATCTCCTGCACGATGCGCATCTGCTTGTCGACCACGCGGTCGGCGATCTCGGCCGTCTGGTGGCTGAGACTCTCCTTCTGACTGCGTATGGTCTCCTCCTGCGTCACATCGCGCAGGATACAGATGAGCAGGTGATACTCGCGGTCATAGATGACCGTCTCGTCGACATAGCGGTCGTATTCGGCCAGATAGCAGCGCTTGTCGTGGATCGGGCGGCCGCTGTCCAGCACGGTCAGGAAGTCGTTCGGATCCATCACGCGCACGACGCTCTCGCCGAGCACATCCGTTTCGGCGCGCAGATTCATCATGCGCAGCGCGGCGCGGTTGATCTGCTGCACCTCGAGCTGCTCGTTGAGCAGCAGCAGGCCGTTCGGCGTGTTGCGGACGATATTATCCGAAAAGCTCTCGGCCTTGTCCTTGAGATAGGGCAGGCACATGGAGATCTCCGCCTTGCCCTGACAGACGGCAATGGCCTTGTCGCGGCAGCTCGGATAGCCGCAGGAGCCGCAGTTCAGCTCGTCGGAGGGCTTGGTCTTGCCCATGCGGCGCAGCGTCGCACGGATCTCGTCCTCGCCGGGGATGCGTGCGTGGCGCTCGATCACCGTGAAGTGCTTGCCGATCAGCTCCGGCTGCTCGACCGGGAAATCGCGCTCCCCGGCATATTCCGTGACCTTCAGGAAGTCGCTGACCGTTGAATGGTGGTATTTTTCCATGACCGGCCCTGCGATGCAGCTGCCCGAGCAGACCGAAAGCTCCAAAAAGCAGCGGTGCACCTTGCCCTCCTCGATCTCGCGCAGCGCGGAGATACAGTTCTCCACGCCGTCGACCGCGAGGTAGGTATAGCCGTCCGGCCGGTCGGTCATGGTCTTGAGCACGCCGCCGGTCGTCGGGAACAGACGCGCGCGGCTCTCGGCGTTCTGCTCGGGATCCGGCTCCAGCTCGATGTGCTCGGTCTCGAGCCACTTCGTCAGCTCCTCAAAGGTCAGCACGGCGTCGACCATGCCGGAATAATACCACGCCTCGTCCTTTTTTGCCACGCACGGGCCGACGAAAACGGTCTTGGCCTCCGGATGGCGGCGCTTGATGTCGGCGCAGTGCGCCTGCATGGGCGACTGCACATTCGCAAGGAACGGCAGCGCGCCCGGAAAATACTTCTGAACCAGCAGGTTCAGGGAGTGGCAGCACGACGAGATCAGCACGTCCGGCTGCTCCTCGCGGAGGATGCGCTCATATTCGCGCTTGACCATTGTTGCGCCGATGGCCGTCTCCTCCACGTCGGCAAAGCCGAGCCGCTTGAGCGCCTTGCGCATCCCGTTGATGCCGACGCCCGCATAGTTTGCGGCGAAGGAGGGCGCAAGGCTGACATAGACCGGCGAGCCGCTGAGCAAAAAGACCTTTGCCTTCTCCGTCTCGTCGACGATCTGCTTGGCGTTCTGCGGACAGACGACGAAGCACTGGCCGCAGAGGATGCAGTCCTCGGCGATGATATGCGCCTGATTGGCCGAAAAGCGGATGGATTTCACGGGGCAGTGCCGAATGCACTTGTAGCAATTCTTGCAGTTTGATTTTTTAAGCGTCAAACAATCCGGCATATCGGTTTCTCCCTTTCAAATTATTTCAGTACGGAAATCGCGTCCTTGATGGTTTTTTCATGAGCCTCGCGGCCGTATTTGTCGACCTCGGCCTTGTTCTTCGCGCCGTGGGTCAGGCAGCCGGCGCCGCCGATACAGCCGCCGACGCAGGCCATGCCCTCGATAAAGTTCGCGTCGAGCAGATTCTTGCTCTTCTTGAAGAGCGCCATGCGGCATTCCTCAATGCCGTCGCAGGCCGTCGCCTTCAGCTCGAAATCCTCGCGTCCCTGTTCCTTGAGCGCCTCGGCAACGGCGTCGGAGAGGCCGCCGCAGCGCGCAAAGATGCGACCGAAATAGGACGCATTGTCCAGGCAGTCCTCGGGCAGCGTCGTAATGTCCAGATCGCGGCTGTCGAAGATCGCCTGAAGCTCCTCGAAGGTCATGGCGACGTCGATATAGGGCTTCACGGACTCCTTTTGAATTTCGGCCTTTTTCGCCGTGCACGGCCCGATGAAAACGACCTTGCAGGACGGCTCGCGCTCCTTGAGATAGCGCGAGATCGCGGCCATTGGCGAGAGATTGTGCGAGACGTAATCCTTCAGCGCCGGGAAGGATTTTTCGATATACGTCACGAAGGCAGGGCAGCAGGAGCTGGTCAGGAAGCCCTTCTCGGCAAGCTCGGACGCCTCGGCATAAGCAACCATATCCGCGCCCAGCGCCGCCTCAACGACGGTGTAGAAGCCGAGCTTTTTCAGCCCGCTGACGACCTGACCCAGCGCGGCATAGACGAACTGGCTGGAGATCGACGGCGCCACGACCGCGTAGACCTTGTACTTTGTGTTGTTTTCGCTCTTCTTGATGAGGTCGATGGCCTTGAGGATGTAGCTCTTGTCCGAGATCGCACCGAACGGGCACTGATAGACGCAGGCGCCGCAGGCGGTGCACTTGCTGTTGTCGATCGCAGCCTTGCTGTCGTTCATCAGGACGGCCTTGACCTTGCAGGCGCTCTGGCAGGGGCGCTGGCGGTTAACGATCGCGGTAAAGGGACAGACGCGCGAGCAGGCGCCGCAGTCGATGCAGAGGCTCTTGTCAATGTGCGCAACGTGGAAATGGTCGAAAGTGATGGCCTTTCTGCGGCAGGCATCCTCGCAGCGGTGCGCCAGACAGCCGCGGCAGGCATTCGTGACCTCGTAGCCGCCCATCGGGCACTCGTCGCAGGCCGTCTCGATGACCTCAATGACGTTGGGATTGCTCTTGTCGCCGCCCATCGCGAGCTTCACGCGGTCGGCAAGGATCGCACGCTCTTTATAGACGCAGCAGCGCATGGTCGGCTTGTTGCCGGGAACGATTATCTTCGGGATGTCGAAGAGCTTCTCCTGAAGATTGCCCTCCCACGCGCAGCGCGCGACCTCGCGCAGGACCTTATACTTCAAATGCTGGACCTTGGTATCAAACTTATGCATGGAACGCTCCTTATTTCTGCTTGCGGATATTTTGGCTTTATGCGCGGACTGTGTTTAAGGGAAGCTCTGATTAAATCGCAAGAGTGGTCAGCGAGGTATTTTGTTCCAAATTAAGGTTTGGAAATCGCAGGAATACTTTGTGTATTTCAAGATTTTCAAACCGACAAGTTGGGACGAAAGACCCGCTGAGCGCCGCTGCCGATTTATTCAGAGGTTCCTAAGATGTACTCGTTGAAAAATGCCGGAACGCGCTCCGGCGAGACCGAGTGGAAGGCATCGTCTACGGTGACGCAGACGCCCTCCTGGCATCTGCCCATGCAGAACGTGCCGGCAAGCTCGACCTTGTCTTCCAGTCCGTTCTTGCGGATCAGCTCCTGAAGCTGCTCCACGACCTGACGCGAGCCCTTAAGATGGCAGGAAGAGCCGATGCAAACTGTGACCTTCATGTTTTTCTCCTTTTTTTAACTTTAATAATTCATATAGGGTTTTAGTATCTCGCGCTGTGCCTCGGTGCTGCCCACCGTCAGTGCGGCAGCCACCAGCGGCAGCCATGCGTTGATCTCTTCGCGGGAATGCCCGCTCTGCTGCCCGAACAGGCGCAGATATTGCTCGGGATCGGTTCCCTGCAGGCGCAGGCGAAGCGCCGTGCAGGCGGCGTCGGCCTCCGGGCAGCCCCGGCTGGCGTTTGCCCACCCGAGGATCGACGCCTCGCCCTCCGGCGTCAGGATGATGTTCGCCGGGTCGAGTGAGCCGTGGCACAAGCGGTCGCCGTCCGGCACGCTGCAGATCCGCGTGCGCAGGTTGCTGCGCACATGCTCCGGCAGCGGTGCGCGCTCGATGCTCCGGGCAAGCTGCTCCTTGCAGCGCGGCAGACACGACGCGGTCTTTTCCAGCACGAGGAGCTGCAGCCGCACCAGCAGCCGAAGTCCCTCCTCACGCTTTTGCGGGTTTTTTTGAATGTACTGCCGCAGGGTCTCGCCGCGGATCAGCTGCGAAGCAAGCGCCCAGCGCCCGTTCAGCGCCGTGACCTCAAGCACGGGTGGAACAGGCAGTCCGGCCTCCACGGCAACGGCCTGATGCAGCGCCTCCTGCAAAACGTCGGCAGCGGAATGGCTTGCATCAAACACCTTTACACAGCGGTCGCCGTCACGGTAGACCGTGACGGTATTGCTTAATGCGATGATACGATCCAGCTCCATCCGTTCTCCCCCGACTCAGGTATGCTCCGGCTGGAGCTGCATATTCAGATGCGCCAGCGACAGCGCCATGTTTTCATACTGCGCCACGGCGTCCTCCGGCAGGCTCATGCGCACGGGCGCAAAGCACCAGAACGCACGGATGCCGTTGCGGTAGAGCCGATCGGCCACCGACTGCGCGTCGGCTGCCGGGACGGTGATGACGCCGATCTTGACGGGGTGCGTCGCGCAGTATTCCTCAAGCCGCTCCATCGGCAGGATCGGTTTGCCCGCCGTAGAGGCCATCGGCTCATGCAGTGCGCGGTCAAACGCGGCGACAATGGACAGGCCGTAATCGGCAAAGCCGGAATAATCCAGCAGCGCGCGCCCCAGCCGACCGGCGCCGACGATCACCGCCGAGCCGCTGCCCTCCGAGAGCAGCCGCTGCAGGCAGCCCGTCAGCTCCGCCACCGAATAGCCGACCTTCGGTCGACCGGCGCCGCTGACCGCCCCGAGATCCTTGCGCACCTGCACCTCGCCAAGATGCAGCGCCTTGGCGATCGCCGTGGCGGAGATGTGCGTCACGGCTCCCGGAAGGGTCTTCAGATAATCCAGATAGATCGGCAGTCTGCCCAGTGTTGCGCGGGAAATCTCCTTATGCTCCACAATCATACCTCCAGAATCAATTACCGTTCTATTCTACACGCAAAGTGCAGATTTGGGAATTGCCTCTTTCACATATCGGTAATGCAGCTATCGATAATTTTTGTTCAATAAATGCAGGCAGGCGAAGCGGGCGCACTCCCGATCGACGCTTATGGTTGCAGGAATGCGCCCGCCTTGCCGTTCCGATTTGTTTATTTTGCGCTCAGGTGCGCGTCGATCGCTCTTGCGGCGGTCTTGCCCGCGCCCATGGCGGAGATGACGGTCGCAGCGCCGGTCACGGCGTCGCCGCCGGCATAGACGCCCTCGCGGGAGGTCAGGCCGTCCTCGTTGACGATGATGCCGCCGCGCGCGTTGACCTCAAGTCCCTTGGTGGTGGACTTGATGAGCGGGTTCGGCGACGTACCGATGGAGATGACAACGGTGTCGACGTCCAGCTCGAATTCGCTGCCGGGGATCGGCACCGGGCGGCGTCTGCCCTTGGCATCCGGCTCGCCCAGCTCCATGCGGATGCAGCGCATCCCGGTGACGAAGCCGTTCTTCGGGTCGCGCGGGTCGTCCGGATTCTGATAGCCCAGAATTTCTACCGGGTTATTGAGCAGGCGGAAATCGACGCCCTCCTCCTTGGCGTGCTCGACCTCCTCGCGACGCGCGGGCAGCTCCTCCATGGAGCGGCGGTAGACGATGTAGACCTTCTCCGCGCCGAGGCGCAGAGCGGTTCTCGCAGCGTCCATGGCGACGTTGCCGCCGCCGACGACGGCGACCCTGCCGCCCTTCATGATCGGCGTGACGGGATCGTCGCGGTAGGCCTTCATGAGGTTGCTGCGGGTCAGGAATTCGTTGGCGGAATAGACGCCCTTCAGGCTCTCGCCGGGGATGCCCATGAAGTTGGGCAGGCCAGCGCCCGAGCCGACGAACACGGCCTCATAGCCGTCCTCGAACAGCTCGTCGATCGTCAGGGTCTTGCCGATGACGACGTTCGTCTCGACGTCGACGCCCAGCGCCTTGAGCGTCTCGACCTCCTTGGCGACGATGGACTTCGGCAGACGGAATTCCGGAATGCCGTAGACCAGCACGCCGCCGGCGGTGTGCAGCGCCTCAAAAACCGTGACCTGATAGCCCTTCTTGGCCAGATCGCCCGCGCAGGTCAGGCCGGACGGGCCCGAGCCGACCACGGCGACGCGGTGGCCGTTGGACGCGGGCTTCTTCGGCAGCTCCTTGGCGTTCTCGTTGTGCCAGTCGGCAACGAAGCGCTCCAGACGGCCGATGCCGACCGGCTCGAACTTGATGCCGAGGGTACACTTGCTCTCGCACTGCGACTCCTGCGGGCAGACGCGGCCGCAGACCGCCGGAAGCGAGGAGGATTGCGTGATGATCTGATACGCGCCCTCAAAATCCTCGCTCTTGATCTTGGAAATGAATTCCGGGATGGAGATATTGACCGGGCAGCCGGAGACGCACGGGCGGTTCTTGCAGTTCAGGCAGCGCTTTGCCTCCTCGACTGCGATCTCAGCCGGGTAGCCCAGCGCCACTTCCTTGAAATTTCTCGCACGGACAGACGGCTCCTGCGTCGGCATTTCGTGCTTTTTCGGATTGATCGCCATAACCGTTCCCTCCTTAGCCCTGCTTGAGCAGATTGCAGGTTTCTTCGTAGGCCTTGCGCTCGAACGCGTTGTACATTCTGCCGCGGCTCATGGCCTCGTCGAAATCGACCTCATAGCCGTCGAAATCCGGGCCGTCGACGCAGGCAAACTTCGTCACGCGCTTGCCGTCCTGATTCAGCGTCAGGCGGCAGCCGCCGCACATGCCCGTGCCGTCGATCATGATCGGGTTCATTGAGACCGTGACCGGCACGCCGAATGGCTTGGCCGTGGCGACGACAAATTTCATCATGATCAGCGGGCCGATCGTGATGATCATATCGAAGCGCTCCCCTGCCTCAAGCAGCTCCTTGAGCGGCACGGTGACGTTGCCGTGCCGGCCGTAGCTCCCGTCGTCGGTCATAAGGATGGTTCGGTCGGAATAGGCCTTGAATTCGTCCTCCAGAATGACGATGTCCTTGCTGCGGAAGCCGACGATGCTCGTCACGTCCGCGCCGAGGCGGTGAAATTCCTCGGCGATCGGCATGGCGATCGCGCAGCCGACGCCGCCGCCGACGATGCAGACCTTTTTGATGCCGTCGGTGTGGGTCGCGACGCCCAGCGGGCCGACGAAGTCCTGAATAAATTCTCCCTCCTGCTTGTGGTTCAGCAGCGCGGTCGTCGCGCCGACGATCTGGAAGATGATCTTGACCGTTCCTTCCTCGACGTTGCAGCCGGCAACGGTCAGCGGAATGCGCTCGCCCTCCTCGTTGACGCGCAGGATGATGAACTGGCCGGGCTTCGCCTTTTTGGCAACGAGCGGCGCATGGATCTCCATCTGCGTCACGGTCGGGTTCAGAACCTTTTTGTGGACGATTTGATACATTTTTTATCTCCTTCCCGGATGTTGAATCAGCGCGTGCAGAGCGCACGGCGCAGGATCTCCTCATGGTCAAACGCCAGCGGCGGAAGCCCGAGGCCGTCGGCCTCAGGGGAAACGCGGAACCATTGCGCCGCACCTGCGTCGTCTCCGGCCCGAACGCGTGTGGCCGCGCGATCGACCGACGCGGCGTAGGCCGCCGAAACCACCCAGCCGCGCGGGTCGCGCCCCGGACGGCTGAACAGGCCGACGAGCTGCATCTGCTCGTGCCCGATGCCCGTCTCCTCAAGCAGCTCACGGCGCGCCGTCTGCTCGAGCGGCTCGTTCGGGTTGGCAAAGCCGCCCGGCAGCGCCCAATGCCCAAGGAACGGATGTCCCTTGCGGCGGATGAGCAGCACCCATGTGCCCGCGGCGTCCTTTGCCAGAACGACAATATCCGCCGTCAGGCTGGGTTTTTCGTATTGTTTCTTTTTATATTGTACTAAAAATTCGTCTTCTGTCAACCCGTTTTTATCGCGTAACAATTCCAAAGCCTATAATTTCCTCCTATGGAAGCTCTGATTCAATCGCAAGAGTGGTCAGCGAGGGATTTTGTTCCAAATTGAGGTTTGGAAATCGCAGGAATACTTTGTGTATTTCAAGATTTTCAAACCGATAAGCTGGGACAAAAGACCCGCTGAACGCCGCTGCCAATTGATTCAGAGATTCCCATTATTTTCAAACCGATAAGCTGGGGCAAAAGACCCGCTGAACGCCGCTGCCGATTGA
>ENA-UOIY01000288-UOIY01000288.1-human-gut-metagenome-genome-assembly--contig:-P114-NODE-288-length-85431-cov-91.460598_pt1 | contig 85431 bp, 72 predicted proteins | sample MGYA00242335_ERZ723882 | MGnify/ENA metagenome assembly ERZ723882 | reverse complement strand
CGCGCCGTTCATCATGAACTTCATGTTGCCGGTGCCGCTGGCCTCCTTGCCGGCGGTGGAGATCTGCTGGCTGACCTCGCTGGCGGGCATCAGCACCTCCGCCAGCGACACGCGGTAGTTCTCCAGAAACACCACCTGCAAGCGGTCTTTGCACAGCGGGTCGCTGTTCACCTGATCGGCCAGAGAGTTGATCAGGTGGATGATGCGCTTGGCCACGGCGTAGCCCGGCGCGGCCTTGGCACCGAACAGGAACGTCTGGGGCGGGATGTCCAGCGTGGGATCGTCCTGCATCCGCTGGTACAGATAGATGATCTGCAAAGCGTTCAGCAGCTGGCGCTTGTACTCGTGCAGCCGCTTTACCTGCACGTCGAAGATGGCGTCGGTGTTCAGCATCACGCCCTGATGCTTCCTGGCAAAGGCGGCAAAGGCCAGCTTGTTCTGCTTCTTGATGTCCTCCAGCCGCGCCAGCACCGCCTTGTCCCCGGCGTACTGCTCCAGCTTTTTCAGCTCCTGCGGGTGGGTCAGATAGCCCTCGCCGATCAGGTCGCGGATCAGCCCGTCCAGACCGGGGTTGATCTGGGGCACCCAGCGGCGGTGGTCGATGCCGTTGGTGACGTTCTTGAACTTATCCGGCTGCATCTGACAGGCGTCCTTGAAGAGATCCTTCCGCAGGATCTCGGAGTGCAGGGCGCTGACGCCGTTGACGGCCATGCTGCCGGCGATGCACAGGTTGGCCATGCGCACGCCGCCGTCCCAGATAATGGCCAGCTTCGCGGTCTTGGCCGGGTCGTGATAGAACTCCTCCACCTTCAGCTGCCAGCGGCGGGAGATCTCCTGCAATATCTGCCATATACGGGGCAGCAGCGTCTCGAACAGCTGCTGCGGCCACACCTCCAGCGCCTCGGCCAGCACGGTGTGGTTGGTATAGGCCACGCAGTGGGTGGTGATGTTCCACGCCTCGTCCCAGCTCATACCGGCGTCGTCCACCAGAATACGCATCAGCTCCGGGATCACCAGCGTGGGGTGGGTGTCGTTGATCTGGATGACGTTCTTCTCGTGGAAGTTCTTCAGCGTGCCGTACTGCTGGATGTGCTTGCGGGTGATGGACTGGATGGTGGCGGACACGAAGAAATACTGCTGCTTCAGCCGCAGGGACTTGCCCTCGTAGTGGTTGTCCTCCGGATAGAGCACCTGACTGATGGCGTCGGCCATGGCGCGCTCCTCGGCGGCGTGGAGGTACTGCCCCTCGCTGAACAGCTTCATGTCGATGGGCTTGGGGCTGCGCGCCTGCCACAGGCGCAGGGTGTTCACGTGGTCGGTGTCGTAGCCGGCGATCTCCATGTCGCAGGGGATGGCCAGCACGCGTGTGTAGTCCTCGTGTACCACCATCAGGTGCCCGTTGTCCCAGCGGGTGCGCACCTTGCCGCCGAAGTGTACCTCCTCGGCCTCCTGCAGCTTGGGCAGCAGCCACGCGTCGCCCAGCTGCATCCAGTCGTCCGGCAGCTCCACCTGCTGACCCTCCACGATCTTCTGCTTGAAGATGCCCAGCTCATAGCAGATGGAATAGCCCGCCGCCGGTATCTCCAGCGTGGTCATGCTGTCCAGATAGCAGGCGGCCAGACGGCCGAGGCCGCCGTTGCCCAGACCGGCATCCGGCTCCATGTCGAAAATGTCCGCCGCCCTGAAGCCCAGCTCGCCGATGGCGGCGGTCAGCTCGTCCAGCAGCTCCAGATTGAAGGCGTTTTTCATCAGGCTGCGCCCCATGAGGAACTCCAGCGACAGGTAGTGTACCTTCCGCTTCTCCTCGTGGGCCGTCTCCTCGCGGGTCTGCACGCCGCGCTCGGCCATGATGTCGCGCAGCACCATGGCGCAGGCCTTCATCATCTCGCCGTCGGTGGCCTGCTGCTCGGTGCAGCCGTAGTTCAGCCGCAGCTTCTGGACGATGGCGTTCTTCAGCGTTTCCTTGTTGTAGGTCATGTGTGGTGTATCCTCCTATGGTCTATGGTCAAAGGTTCTCGTAAATATGGCGGTAGCTGTCCGCGCTGCGCGTCCAGCTGAAATCCTCGGTCATGCCCCGTTGCCGCACGGTATCAAAGCCCGCCCGGTCGCCCCGGTACAATCCGGTGGCCTGCCCGATGACGGACAGCATGGCGCCCGCGTCGTAGTCGCCGAACAGATAGCCGGTGCCGTCGCTCTGTCCCACCTGACAGGACTTCACCGTGTCCGCCAGGCCGCCGGTGCTGCGCACGATGGGCACCGCGCCGTAGCGCATGGCGATCATCTGGCTCAGACCGCACGGCTCGCTGCGGGAGGGCATCAGGAACAGGTCGGCGGCGGCGTAGACGCGCCGGGACAGATCCTCGGCGTACAGGATCTGCGCCGACAGGCGTCCGGGGTACTGCCCCGCCTTCCAGCGGAAGAAGTCCTCATACTGCCTGTCGCCGGTGCCCAGCACCACGAATTGGCAGCCGGTGGCCATGATGCCGTCCATGGCCTGCTGCACAAGATCAAGCCCCTTGTGCCCCACCAGCCGCGTCACCATGGCGATCAGCGGCGTGTCCGGCTCCTGATGCAGCCCCAGCGCCGTCTGCAGGGACGCTTTGCACGTGGCCTTGCCGCCCATGTCCTCCGGCGTATAGTGCGCCGGCAGCGCCGGGTCGGAGGCCGGGTCGTAGCCCACGGTGTCGATGCCGTTGACCACGCCGTGCATTTTCCAGCCGATGGCGTCCACCACGCTCTCCAGCCCCTCGGCGTACCGGGGATCGTGGAGCTGCGCGGCGTAGGTGGGGCTGACGGTGGTGACGGCGTCCGCCATGAGCATGGCGCCCTTCATCAGATTCACGTCGCCGTCCATGCGCAGGGTGCCGTCGTCATACCAGCCCCGATCCAGCCCGAACAGCTGATCCACGCTGTCCGCACCGTAGCGCCCCTGGTACTCGATGTTGTGGATGGTGAACACCGTGCGGATGCCCCGCACCTCCGGCCAGCGGGTGGCCACATCCTTGAGATAGATGGGCACCAGCGCCGTCTGCCAGTCGTTGCAGTGGAGCACGTCGGGCATCCAGTCGAGGCTGGGCAGCAGGTCGATGACCGCGTGGCTGAAGAAGGCGAAGCGCTCGCCGTCGTCAAATTCGCCGTACAGCCGACCCCGGCGGAAGTATTTCTCGTTGTCCACGAAATACCACGTCACGCCCTGCCGCTCCAGCGAGAACAGGCCGCAATACTCGTGCCTCCAGCCCAGATCCACGTAGATATACCGGCGGAACGTCATCTGCCGCCGCCACTGCTCCCCGATTTTGTCGTACAGCGGCAGGATCACCGCCGCCTCCACGCCGGAGCGTGCCAGCGCCGGGGGCAGGCTGCCCGCCACGTCTGCCAGACCGCCGGTCTTGCAGAAGGGGTACGCTTCACTGGTCACATACAGAACTCTCATGCCGCACCTCCTTGCCTTACACCGTGGCGCCCTTGGCGATCACGATGGGATATCTCTCGTGCCCCATCAGCGTCACATTCTCGCTGATGGTCACATACTTGTCCGTGATAACGCCCCGCAGCACCGCGCCCCTTTTCACCACCGTGTCCTTGAACAGAATACAGTTTTCCACGCTGGCGCCCTTTTCAATGCGCACGTTGCGGAACAGCACGCAGTTTTTCACGCTGCCCTGGATGTCGCACCCGTCGGCCACCAGCGAATTCACGCAGCCGCCCTCCGGGTCGATGTAGCTGGAGGGCGAGTCGTTCTCCTTGCCGTACACCGGGCGCTCCGGGCAGAGCAGCCGCCCGCGCACGCCGGTGTCCAGCAGCTCCATGCTGCGGTCGTAGTAGTTCTGCAATGTGCTGATGTGGGCGGCATAGCCGTCGTACACATAGCCGTACAGCTTCAGGCGATTCCCCATCTCCTGCAATATGTTCCGCCGCAGGCTGTATCCGTTGCGGCTGATGCACTCCGTCACCAGCTGCACCAGCAGCTCCGTCCGCAGAACGAAGATGTTCAGGCAGCGGTAGCCCGACGGGGTGTGGAGGCTGTAGGCCGTGTCGGTGATGCGCCCGCTGCCGTCCAGCCGGAAATAGGTGTCCTGCCCGTCGCCGCCTGCGGCGGTGCACACCGCCGTGATGTCCGCGCCGGTGGCAATATGCCGCGCCAGCACGTCCTCCAGCGGTATGTTGATGATCGTGTCGCTGTCTGACAGCACCACATAGTCCTGCCGGATGCTCTTGAGATAGTTCATCACGCTGTACAGCGCCTCCACCCGGCCGCGGAACTGCCCGTCGCCGTGGCTGCGCTCGTTATAGGCGAAGGCGGGCAGCAGCGTCAGTCCGCCGAAGTTGCGGCTGAGATCCCAGCTCTTTCCGCTGCCCAGATGATCCAGCAGCGACTGGCACTTGCCGTGCATGATCACGCCCACATCCGTGATACCGGCGTTGACCATGCTGGAGAGGATAAAGTCGATGATCCGGTAATCACCGCCGAAGGGGACGGAGCCGTGTACCCGGTTTTCGATCAGCTCCCGCAGTCCGTTCTCCTTTTCGTAGGAGAAGATGATCCCGTGCAGTCCCTTCATCTCCGTACCTCCTTGCCGTCCTCACCCAGCATCATGTTCGGCTGGATGACCTGTCCGTCGCGTACCTGCGCATGGGGTCCCACCACGGCGATGCCCCAGTGGTCAAAGTCCACGCTGCCCGGCGCGCCGCCTACCACGGCGTTCTCTCCGATGCGGCAGCCCTCGCCGATGATGGCATAGGATACCTTTGCGCCCTTTCCGATCACCGCGCCGGGCATCACCACGGAGTAGGACACCTCCGCACCCTCGTCCACGCAGGTGCCGGTGCTCAGCACCGAGTTCTTCACCTCGCCCAGCACCGTGCAGCCCTTGGCGATGGCGCTGTTGCCCACGTCGCCCTGCGCCCCGATGTAGGTAGGCGGACAGGTGGGCGCGCGTCCGTAGATGCGCCATTTCTTGTCCAGCAGATTCAGCCCCGAGCCGGGGGACAGCATGTCCATGTTGGCGTCCCACAGGGAGTCCAGCGTGCCCACGTCCTTCCAGTAGCCCTCGAAGCGGTAGGCCGCCATTTTCTCGCCGTTTTTCAGCATGGTGGGGATGATGTTCTTGCCGAAGTCGTTGTCGCTGGCGGGGTCGGCCTCGTCCGCAATCAGATACTCCCGCAGCTTCTTCCATGTGAACACATAGATGCCCATGGACGCCAGATTGCTTTTCGGCTCCCTGGGCTTTTCGGCGAACTCCGTGATGTTGTCCTCGCCGTCCACGGACATGATACCGAAGCGGCTGGCCTCCTCCCAAGGCACCTCCATCACGGAGATGGTGCAGTCCGCGCCCATCTCCTTGTGGCGGCGCAGCATGTCGGAGTAGTCCATCTTGTAGATGTGGTCGCCGGAGAGGATCAGCACATACTCCGGGTCGTACAGATCCACAAAGCCGATGTTCTGATAGATGGCGTTGGCGGTGCCCTTGTACCACACGGCGCCGCCGGCGCTCTGGTAGGGCGGCAGGATATGTACGCCGCCGTTCATGCGATCCAGCTCCCAGGGCTGGCCGCTGCCGATATAGGTGTTCAGCTCCAGCGGGCGGTACTGGGTCAGCACGCCCACCGTGTCAATGCCGGAGTTGGTGCAGTTGGACAGGGGAAAGTCGATAATGCGGAACTTGCCGCCGAAGGGCACGGCGGGCTTCGCCATGCTGCCGGTGAGCACATACAGGCGGCTGCCCTGACCGCCGGCCAGCAGCATCGCCACACACTCTTTCTTCATCGTTGTGTACCTCCTGCTTCATCGTTGCGCCGCTTCTTTATGTTCGTCCGCCGCAGCAGCACCGCGCCCAGCGGCGGCACCGTCAGCGACAGGGACTGCTCCCGCCCGTGGGAGGGTATATCGTCCACGTTGATCCTGCCGCCGGCGCTCAGACCGCAGCCGCTGCCGCCCCAGCAGGTATCGTCCGTGTTGAACAGCACCTCGTACCCCGCCGCCTTCGGCACGCCGAAGCGGTAGTTGTCCCAGGGCACCGGCGCGAAATTCACCGCGCAGATCATCTCGTGTCCCTTTCTGTCCCGCCGCAGGAACACCAGCACGTTGTTATGGTTGTCGTCGGCCACCAGCCACTGGAAGCCCTCCCAGTCCCGGTCGTTTTCCCACAGGCAGCGGTTGCGCCTGTACAGCCGGTTCAGCTGGCGGATGCACTCGTGGGTGGCGCGGCAGGCGGGGTCGTCCAGCAGATACCAGTCCAGCTGGCCGCGGAAGTCCCACTCGTGCCACTGTCCCAGCTCGCTGCCCATGAACAGCAGCTTCTTTCCCGGATGGCACAGCATGTAGGTATAGAAGCCCCTTACACCGGCCAGCTGCCGCCAGTCGTCGCCGGGCATCTTGCCCCGCAGACTGCCCTTCATGTGCACCACCTCGTCGTGGGACAGGGGCAGTACGTAGTTCTCGGAAAAGGCGTACACCATGGAGAACGTCACATCCCGGTGGTGGAACTGGCGGAAGTAGGGATCCATCTTCAGATAGTGGCACAGGTCGTTCATCCAGCCCATGTTCCACTTGAGGTTGAAGCCCAGACCACCCTGCTCCGGCGGGTATGTCACCAGCGGCCACGCGGTGGACTCCTCCGCCACCATCAGCGCCGCGGGGTCGGCGGCGAAGGCCGCCCGGTTCAGCTCCCGCAGGAACTCGATGGCCTCCAGATTCTCCCGTCCGCCGTCCTTGTTGGGACGCCACGCGCCGCCCTGCCGGTCGTAGTCCAGATACAGCATGGACGCCACCGCGTCCACCCGCAGCCCGTCGATGTGGTACTCCCGCAGCCAGTACACGGCGGAGCTGAGAAGGAACTCCTTCACCTCCGGCTTGCCGAAGTCGAACACACGGGTGCCCCAGCCGGCGTGCTCCCATTTCAGCGGGTCGCCGTATTCATAGAGGCATGTCCCGTCGAACTCGATCAGCCCGTGGCTGTCCTTGCAGAAATGCGCCGGCACCCAGTCCAGTATCACGCCCAGCCCCGCCCGGTGCAGCGCGTCCACCAGCGCCATGAAGTCGTGGGGCGTTCCGTAGCGGCTGGTGGGGGCGAAGTAGCCGGTGCACTGATAGCCCCAGCTGTCGTCCAGCGGGTACTCCGTCACCGGCAGCAGCTCCACGAAGTTGTAGCCCATGGACTTCACATACCCCGGCAGCTCCCGCGCCAGCTCCCGGTAGCTCAGGGACGTGCCGTCCTCGTGGCGCTTCCACGAGCCCAGATGCACCTCGTAGATCAGCAGCTCGCCGTCCACCGGCGGCTTTTCCAGCCGCTGCTGCCGCCATTTCTCATCCCGCCATGAAAAGCCCGCGATGTCGTACACCTTGCTGTCCGTCCCCGGCCGCGTGGCCGCGTGGAAGGCATAGGGGTCGGCCTTCCACACCACCCGGCCGTCCGCGCCGGTGACGACGTACTTATAGGCGTCGTACACCCTGGCGTTCTCTGCCGCCGCCTCCCATACGCCGCCGTCCAGCCGCGTCATGGGGCAGGGCGCCCAGCCGTTGAAGTCACCGGCCAGCGCCACAGCGCGGGCGTTGGGCGCCCACACCCGGAAGGTATAGCCCTCGCCGGTCGGGTGTGCGCCGAAGTAGGTATAGGCGTCATGCGCCGGATGCTGCATCATGCTCTCCGCTCCTTTTTCACTGTGTCAGTATAGCACTCCTGCCGCGCCGAGAGCGGCGAAACAGGTCGTTTTCGCTGCTCGGTATCGTTACCGAACATTGTACCTCTTTTTGTCCGTTCCGTCAACACGCAACCCCCGCCGTGTGTGAAAAACGCGAAAGGGAAACGCAGAGCACCTGCGTTTCCCTCCTCATTATGACTCCTTCTGCTGAACGGCGCTTCCCCCGTTCAGGCCGAAATCATCCGCTACGCTGGCGGTATCGCGCCGCAGCATAGTCTCCATCACCCGTATATCGCTGTCGATGTCCATGGCGTCCGTGCGGTACAGCTCGTCCAGCTGGTGCTCGAAGCCCGCCACGATGCTGTCCATGGTCTTTTCAATCTTGGCCTTGGCCTGGCTGAGATTCTCGCCGCTGACGCCGGCCTCCTCAAAGGCCGCGTAGTTCTCCAGCAGCTTCAGCGTGGTGGGCAGGTAGTAGCTCAGGAACGTACCGGCGGCCGCCCGCTTGTTCTCGTCCTCCTCGATGAGCCTGAAGATGCGCCCGGCCACCTGCTCCATGCGATCCATCTGCGCGCTGAGCCGCTCGTCGGCGATGCGGTCGTTAAGGTCGCGTATCTGCGCCAGGATCGCGGCGTAGCCCTCCGGCGCGGCCGCCGCCGGCTGCCGGGGCTGCTCCTGCTCCGCCTTGGCGCGGTGGGCGGCGTCGAAATACGCCGTGGCCGCCTCCTGAGACTTGAACAGCATCCCGCTGCCCAGATCGATGTAGGCCTCGTCGCCCCACATGCCCTTTTCCAGCATCAGGTTGACGTCCTTTTCCACCCGCTTCCGGGACACATCGGCGGCTCTTGCCAGATAATCCAGCGGCACGGCGGCCTTCTGTCCCGCCGTGCGCAGATAGGTGGCAAACCGCCGCTGGCGGCGCTTCATGGCGCCGCTGCCCAGCAGCAGCGACACGCCGCCGGCCATCATGCCCATGGGGTAGAACAGCTGCCGGGCAAAGTACCACCACTCGTTGTAGTGGTAGGCGTAGGACAGGTTGTCGCTGACGGCGCTGAGCATGGCCACGCAGCCCAGAATACCCACCACCGCGCCGATGATCTTCATGGTTTTGGCGCCCTTGTCGGAGTAGTTCGGCGTCTCCGTGACCTTGCGCACGGTGTTCTTCGCCGCAGAGGCGCGCGCCTGCGCGGGCTTCGCCTCGGCGCTGCCCGCCGCCGTCCGCTGCCATGCCTCCCGCGCCTGCCGGCGCATTTTTTTGCCGCCGCCCTCGCTGAGCTTGCTCAGCAGCAGGATCAGCCCCACCGGCCACGCCACGGCGAACATCACCGCGATGAGGATCCACGAGCCAAGGTCGTTGTTATTGTTCTTTTTCGGAGGCTGCGGCTGCAGGCCGCTGTTCCCGTCGTATTCGTAGCTCATTCTTCCGGCTCACCCTTCCCCTGCAGTTTCCGCTTGTTGCCCTTTTCGTCCACGATATAGGTGTTTTCCAGCACCGCGCGGGCGTTGCTCATCACCGCGTTCAGGTACTCCTGCCGCAGCACGGCGCGCTCCTCGATCTCTGCGTCCGTCAGCCCCTCGGCCTTGGCCTTCCGCGCCAGCTCGTTGATGCGGTCGATCCTGCTCTGTTCCATACGTTCCACCTCGTTCCTCAGATGTGCGTCTATATGCGTCTGATCATATCATGAATACCGCTGTATGACGATGGGGAGCCGCCCCTTCCGGGTAGGACTTCCCACGCTGCCCAGCACGCAGCGTCCCCAGCCCCGGCAGGTGATGACATCCCCCGCCGCCACCGGCTTGTCCGGCTTCAGGCAGACGGTGTGGTTCACCTGCACCGCGCCCCGCTGGATGGCCTCCGCCGCCTTGCCCCGGCTGACGCCGAAGCCTGCGGACGCCACGCCGTCCAGCCGCAGGGAGGCCACCGTGTCCCGCACCTCGGTAAATACCGGCGCCTGCGGCGCAAGGGCGGTGAGCGACGGCAGCGCCGTCACGGTCAGCCGTTCCCGTCCGGCGGAGTCCCAGCTCTGCACCAGATGCTCCGCCACGGACGGCTCCACGATCACCTGGCAGCCGCCCTCCGTCAACAGTATATCCCCTATCTTCCCTCTGGTCAATCCCAGAGCCATCAGACTTCCCAAAAAATCCCGGTGTGTCAGGCTGCTTCCGCTGCGGCACCGCGCCTCCACCGCCGTGATCTCCTGCTCGTCCGGCGCGTCCTTCCAGTCCGGCAGGAACACCAGCCGCCGCCGCTCCGCACCCTCATAGCCGCCGGAGAAGGCGTAGCCCTCCCGCATGCCCAGCGCGTTCAGCAGCCGCTGCGCCGCCGCCTGCTCCTGGGGCGACAGGAAGTCCGTGGCCGCGGGGATGTTCCTCTGGCGGCACTGCTCCCGCTTGTCCCACACACGGCTGAGCAGCAGCCGCTCCTCCGCGTCCTGCGCCGTCCTGTCCAGCAATTCCCGTCTGTCCATGGTCACTCTCCCAGATTCTGCGTGCGGTACAGCCGGGCGTACACGCCGTTCCTTGCCAGCAGCTCCGCGTGGCTGCCCTCCTCGGCGATCACGCCGTCCTGTATCACCAGAATGCGGTGCGCCGCCCGGATGGTGGACAGCCGGTGGGCGATGATCAGCGTCGTCCGCCCCTGCGCCAGCCGGTCAAAGGCGCCCTGTATCCGCGCCTCCGTCACGCTGTCCAGTGCCGAGGTGGCCTCGTCCAGTATCAGGATGGGCGGGGATTTCAGGAACACCCGGGCGATGGCCACCCGCTGCTTCTGCCCGCCGGACAGCAGCGCGCCCCGCTCGCCCACATAGGTGTCGAACCCGTCGGGCATGGCGCAGATGTCGTCATAGATCTCCGCCTGCCGCGCCGCCTGCTCCACCTCCGCGTCGGTGGCGTCGGGACGGCCGTAGCGGATGTTCTCCCGGATGGTGTCGGCAAACAGGAACACGTCCTGCTGCACGATGCCGATGGCGCGGCGCAGGGAGCGCTGTGTCAGGGAGCGCACGTCATGCCCGTCCACGGACACGCTGCCGCTGTCCACGTCATAGAACCGGGGCAGCAGCTGGCACAGGGTGCTCTTGCCGCCGCCGGAGGGTCCCACCAGCGCCACCGTCTCCCCGGCGGGGATGTGCAGCGTCACGTCGTGGAGCACCTCGGCCTTTTCCCCGTAGGCGAAGGACACATGCTCCACGTCCACGTCGCCCTTCACCTTCCGCAGCTCCACCGCGTCCGGTGCGTCCTGAATGGACGGGTCGGTGCCCATCAGCTCGATGAACCGGTGCAGGCCGGCGAAGCCGTTGGAGAACATCTCCGCGAAGTTGGCCAGCTTGCGGATGGGGCTGACAAAGGTGGTGACATACAGGGAGAAGGTGATGAGATCCACATAGTCCATCTTCTCCTTCATAATGAGCCAGCCGCCCACGGCGATCACCGCCACCGGCAGTATGCCGGTGCAGAACTCCATCACCGCGTTGAAGCGCCCCATCTCTTTGTGGAAGCCGCGCTTGGCGGTCTTGAACACCTCGTTGGCCTCATCGAAGCGGCGCTGCTGCGCCTCCTCGTTGGCAAAGGCCTTGGTGGTGCGGACGCCGGACAGCCCCGACTCGATGGCGGCGTTGATGGTGCCGGTCTTCTGCTTGGCGGCGCGGGACGCGGCGCTCATCTGCCTCCGGCGGCGCAGCGCCACGGCCAGCAGCACCGGCAGCAGGAGCAGCAGCACCAGCGCCAGCTCCCAGCGCAGGCAGAACATCACCGCCAGTGCGCCCAGAATGGTCACGGCGGAGATGAACAGATCCTCCGGCCCGTGGTGCGCCAGCTCCGTCAGCTCGAACAGGTCGCTGGTCAACCGGCTCATCAGCTGGCCGGTGCGGTTGCGGTCGTAGAAATCGAAGCCCAGCTCCTGGATGTGGTGGTACAGGTCGCGGCGGATGTCCGCCTCCACCCGGATGCCGAAGGTGTGACCCCAGTAGGCCACCACGAAATAAAGCCCCGACCGCAGCAGATAGGCGGCCACCACCACGGCCATAACGATGAAAAACGTCCGGAACTGCCGCTGGGGGAGCCACGAGTACATGGCGGCGCGGGACACCAGCGGGAACGCCAGGTCGATGCACGCGATCAGGAACGCGCAGGTCATATCCAGTGCAAACAGCCTCCGGTGGGGCTTGAAATAGGAGAGAAATATCCGCAGAGGGCTGCGGGTACGGTAGTCTTGGGTAGTCATAGTACGCCTCGCTTCGTAATTTTGAGCATATAGTATAGCACATTTCCGCTTCTTTCGCAACGGATGTGAAAACGAAAACCACCGCAGTTTTTTATCCTTTGCCGCCGGTCAGCCTTCGCGCCATAACGGAGCCGGCAGGGGAGGGGACAGCCTGTCGATAAACCTGCACGGTCACGCATATCGGAGGGAAGGATAGTGTGAAAGGGAACCGTCAGGGTTCCCTTTCGCGTTCAATCACCCGCCGCAGCGACCAAAATCGCAAAATAAAATGCAGTTTTTTATTTTGCGATTTTGCAGGCAGCTTGTCGAAAAAGTCCATCCGGACTTTTTCGACAAGCTGGGGAGAGGTCTGCCTTTCGACAAAAGTGGTTTCCTGAAAAGAAAATTTCCATCGAGGTAAAACGCCGCTTTACGCATCCTTTATAACAGATGGATAAAGAAAAAGCGGCGCAGCGCCACCGGCACGTTAAGGAACGTGTGCCCCCATTTACACCGCCTTTTTTTCACGGTAAGATACAACCACGCCCGCCGGGTGCGGCGGGAAAAATCTGTGAAGGAGAGAAAACAATGGAAGAAAGAAAAGGCTTTGGAACCAATTTTGGTTTCCTGATGGCCGCGGTCGGCTCGGCGGTCGGTCTGGGCAACATCTGGGGCTTCCCCAATAAAATGGGCGCCTCCGGCGGCTTTACGTTCCTCATTATTTACCTCATTCTGGCGGTCTGCTGCGGCTTCATCGTTATGGTGGGCGAGCTGGCCATCGGTCGTAAGACGGGCAAGGGTGCTGTGGCGGCGTACCATGCCATCTCCAAGAAGTTCAAATGGATGGGCTGGATGGGCATTCTGTCCGCGTTCCTGATCCTGTTCTTCTATTGCGCGCTGGGCGGCTACTGCATCAAGTACACCGTTGTCAACATCGGTGACCTGTTCAACGCCTCCTTCGGCTCCGGCGCAGCCGCTGAGCTGGCCGCGGCCAACGACACCTCCGTGGGCGCCGAGGTGTTCGGAGCCTTCCTCGGCAACCCCACCGAGGCCATCATCTACGGCCTGATCTTCGTGGCGCTGACCATGCTCATCGTTCTCGGCGGTGTGGGCGGCGGTATCGAGAAGGTCTGCTCCGTGGGTATGCCCGCGCTGTTTGTGGCGCTGCTGATCTGCATCATCCGCGCCTGCACCCTGCCCGGCGCTGTGAACGGCCTGAAGTACATGTTCGTGCCCGGCTGGGCGGTCGCCAACGGCGTTATTGCCGAGGCGCCCGACTTCCTGACGGTGCTGGCCACCGCCGGCGGCCAGATGTTCTTCTCCCTGTCTCTGGGCATGGGTGCCATGATCACCTACGGCTCCTATCTGCAGAAGAAGGAGAACATCCAGAAAAACGCGCTGTTGATCGTGGTTATGGATACGCTGGTGGCTCTGATGGCCGGCCTGTGCGTCCTGCCCGGCCGCTTCGCTCTGGATCCCAACGGCGCTCTGGGCGGCCCCAAGCTGCTGTTCATCACCATGCAGAACGTGTTCGACCGCATGGATGCCGTGGGTCCCATCTTCGGCATTATCTTCTATCTGCTGGTGGTCTTTGCCGCCATCTCCTCCTCCATCTCCCTGCTGGAGGTCATCGTGGCGCACTTCGTGGACAAGGCGCGTGACGAGGGCAAGGGCGACAAGCGTAAGGCCTACACCCTTATCGCCGCGGCCTGCGTGGGTCTGGGCTGCATTCTGGTCTGCGCCGACGCGCTGGGCACCACCGGCTTCGCACCGGGCAATCTCTTGGGCATGACAGGTGATCTGCCCACATGGGCGGCCGACTGGCTGGACTTCTTCGACATGCTGTCCGAGGGCATCATGATGCCGCTGGGCGCAATGCTGATGTCCCTGATGATCGGCTGGGAGATCGGCCCCGAGGTGATCAAGGGAGAGGTGGAGCAGTCCGGCCACGCCATGGGCAGCTACAGCTTCTTCAAGATCTGCGTGAAGTTCATCACCCCGCTGTGCATGATCCTGATCCTGTACGGCCAGATCAAGGAGTTCTTCTTCTAAACGGTACTTAACGGAAAATTAACGATACCTGTATAAAGACGCCGGTGCGTGAGCACCGGCGTCTTTTTCGCGCAAAGCCGCGTGTTTTCAAGGCTTGCAGCCAATTATTTCCGTGTGATGCCCCCGGTTCTATTGTAAAAACGACGAAAAGTGAGTTCACAATTTGTTAAAAAAGTGGAACATGGTGTTAAGAACTTGACAATTTCTTAGCGCAAGGGTATGATACAACAGTCAGCGGGAGCAGGTGCGCCTGTTCGCGCCGGCGGATGGCATCATGCCACCAATTTGTGAGGAGGTAAATCACACACATGGAAAAGAAAAGCACAAAGATAGCGTATTTCGTTGCGCTGGGTGTCTTTATCGTGCTGCTGGTCGTACTGGGCATCAGCTATAAGGACGCTCCCATCCTGATCGAGGGCGCCACCACCCCGTTCGCAGGTACCTTCTGGTCCCTGCTGCCCCCCATCGTGGCCATCGTTCTGGCTCTGATCAGCAAGGAAGTGTATTCCTCTCTGTTCCTGGGCTGCCTCGTTGGTGCTCTGCTGGTCAGCAACTTCCGGCCCTGGGAGACGCTGGTGCAGCTGGTGGAGGGTGACAACGGTATCGTCACCACCGTTTCTGACTCCGGCAACATCGCCATCATCGTGTTCCTGGTCATCCTGGGCATCATGGTGGATCTGATGAACAAGACCGGCGGTTCCGAGGCCTTCGGCCGCTGGGCGAAGAAGTCCGTCAAGACCCGCGGCGGCGCGCAGCTGATGACCATGCTGCTGGGCGTGCTGATCTTCATCGACGACTACTTCAACTGCCTGACCGTGGGCGCCGTCATGCGTCCCGTCACCGAGTCCCACAAGATCTCCCGCGCGAAGCTGGCCTACGTCATCGACTCCACGGCCGCTCCCGTCTGCATGATCGCTCCCGTGTCCTCCTGGGCCGCTGCCGTTTCCGGCTACGTCCAGTCCGACAACGTGAACGGCATCCAGCTGTTCGTGGCGCAGATCCCCTGGAACTACTACTGCCTGCTGACCCTGCTGATGATCGTGGTCATCTCCATCCTGAACATTGACTACGGCCCCATGCTGACCCACGAGTACAATGCCCAGGTCAAGGACGACCTGTTTACCACTCCCGAGCGTCCCTTCGCCGGCGCTGACGACTACGAGACCGGCTCCAAGGGCAAGTCCTCCGTGCTGGATCTGATCCTGCCCGTTATCGTGCTGATCGCCACCTGCATCATCGGCCTGATCTACACCGGCGGCTTCTTCGATGCCGAGGGTGAGACCTATCACAAATTCATGGAGGCGTTCTCCAACGCTTCCTCTGGTCAGGGCCTGGCCATCGGCTCCATGCTGGCTCTGGTGTTCACGTTCATCTACTTCTGGCTGCGCGGCTCCATCGGCTTCGAGAAGTCCTTCGAGTCCGTTCCCAACGGCTTCATCCAGATGATCTCCCCCATCCTGATCCTGACCTTCGCGTGGACGCTGTGCGGTCTGACCCGCTACGGCATGAACTCCGCCGACTTCGTCGTCAACGCCATGTCCGGCGCCGGCGATTTGGCCAAGTTCCTGCCCGCCGTGATCTTCATCATCGGTGCTGCCATCGGCTTCGCCACCGGTACCTCCTGGGGCACCATCGGCATCATGGCTCCCATCGTTGTCCAGGTCTTCAACTATGACGTGCAGCCCACCCTGTGCACCATCGGTCTGGCGGCTGCCTGCGCCGGCGGCGTTATGGGCGACCACTGCTCCCCCATCTCCGATACCACCATCATGGCTTCTGCCGGTGCCCACTGCTTCCACCTGAACCACGTGTTCACCCAGCTGCCCTATGCTCTGACGGTTTCCGGTGTGACCTTCGTCAGCTTCATTCTGGCCGGTCTGATCCAGAACGTGGTCATCTGCCTGGTCATTGCCTGCATCCTGATGGTCGCCACTCTGCTGGTCATCCGTGCCATCGTTGCCAAGAAGCACGCTGGCATCTTCCAGGAAATGGCTGAGGCGGATAAGGCTCTGGCTAAGTAAATCCCCTGCGAACCCAATATATGGAAAAGAGACGGCGTTTGCCGTCTCTTTTTTTGCAGAGAGCATAGCGATATTCTGACATATTGCCCGGTGGAATTAACGAGGAATAAACATAAATTTCCAAAAAAGAGCCGCGGAAACTGCGTTAAGACGGCGTAAAGGAATATAAAAATGCTGCAAAGATTTCGAAAAAACACGCCAAAATTGGAGAAAAGGGAGAAAATCGGATTCATAATTTGTTCAAAATTACCCGCCTCCGGCTTTGCTGAAATGTTGACAATCTGTTAATAAAACGTTAGGATGGTGGCACCAATTTGTGAGGAGGTAAATCACACACATGGAAAAGAAAAGCACAAAGATAGCGTATTTCGTTGCGCTGGGTGTCTTTATCGTGCTGCTGGTCGTACTGGGCATCAGCTATAAGGACGCTCCCATCCTGATCGAGGGCGCCACCACCCCGTTCGCAGGTACCTTCTGGTCCCTGCTGCCCCCCATCGTGGCCATCGTCTTGGCTCTGATCAGTAAGGAAGTCTATTCCTCTCTGTTCCTGGGCTGCCTCGTTGGTGCTCTGCTGGTCAGCAACTATGCTCCCTGGGAGACGCTGGTGCAGCTGGTCGAGGGCGACAACGGTATCGTCACCACCGTTTCTGATTCCGGCAACATCGCCATCATCGTATTCCTGGTGGTTCTGGGCATCATGGTGGACCTGATGAACAAGACCGGCGGCTCCGAGGCCTTCGGCCGCTGGGCGAAGAAAGCCGTTAAGACCCGCGCCGGCGCACAGCTGATGACCATGCTGCTGGGCGTCCTGATCTTCATCGACGACTACTTCAACTGCCTGACCGTGGGCGCCGTTATGCGTCCCGTCACCGAGAGCCATCACATCTCCCGCGCGAAGCTGGCCTACGTCATCGACTCCACGGCTGCTCCCGTCTGCATGATCGCTCCCGTGTCCTCCTGGGCTGCCGCCGTGTCCGGCTACGTCAACTCCGAGAACGTCAGCGGCATTGAGATGTTCATCAAGCAGATCCCTTGGAACTACTACTGCCTGCTGACCCTGCTGATGATCGTGGTCATCTCCATCCTGAACATTGACTACGGCCCCATGCTGACCCACGAGTACAATGCCCAGGTCAAGGACGACCTGTTTACCACTCCCGAGCGTCCCTTCGCCGGCGCTGACGACTACGAGACCGGCTCCAAGGGCAAGTCCTCCGTGCTGGATCTGCTGCTGCCCGTCATCGTGCTGATCGTCACCTGCATCGTGGGTCTGATCTACACCGGCGGCTACTATGATGCCGAGAGCGAATATGTGGGCGACTTCATGGGCGCGTTCTCCAACGCATCCTCCGGCGCCGGCCTGGCCATCGGCTCCATGCTGGCTCTGGTGTTCACGTTCATCTACTTCTGGCTGCGCGGCTCCATCGGCTTCGAGAAGTCCTTCGAGTCCGTTCCCAACGGCTTCATCCAGATGATCTCCCCCATCCTGATCCTGACCTTCGCGTGGACGCTGTGCGGTCTGACCCGCTACGGCATGAACTCCGCCGACTTCGTCGTCAACGCCATGTCCGGCGCCGGCGATTTGGCCAAGTTCCTGCCCGCCGTGATCTTCATCATCGGTGCTGCCATCGGCTTCGCCACCGGTACCTCCTGGGGCACCATCGGCATCATGGCTCCCATCGTTGTCCAGGTCTTCAACTATGACGTGCAGCCCACCCTGTGCACCATCGGTCTGGCGGCTGCCTGCGCCGGCGGCGTTATGGGCGACCACTGCTCCCCCATCTCCGATACCACCATCATGGCTTCTGCCGGTGCCCACTGCTTCCACCTGAACCACGTGTTCACCCAGCTGCCCTATGCTCTGACGGTTTCCGGTGTGACCTTCGTCAGCTTCATTCTGGCCGGTCTGATCCAGAACGTGGTCATCTGCCTGGTCATTGCCTGCATCCTGATGGTCGCCACTCTGCTGGTCATCCGTGCCATCGTTGCCAAGAAGCACGCTGGCATCTTCCAGGAAATGGCTGAGGCCAACAAGGCTATGGCTAAGTAAGGTATCCTGAAAACATAAAAAAGAGACGGCTTGCGCCGTCTCTTTTTTTTGCCGTTGTAGGGGGCAAAAACGATATTTCGACAAAATGCTCGCTTGGCACATACGTTCAGACGGCGTAAAATGCAGCAAAAATACCGTTAAACACGCGACAAAATACGTAAGAAAAATTAACAGAAAGCATATAAAACGCGTGAAAAGAAAGCGATATACGTGATAATTACGTGCTAATTAGCCTAAAAATTGTTGGAAAGGTAAAAAGTGAGGTTCATAATTTGTTCAAAATTACCCGTTCCGCTGATTGCTGAAATATTGACAATTGGAAAAAGACAGTTTAATATGGTGGCACCAATTTGTGAGGAGGTAAATCACACACATGGAAAAGAAAAGCACAAAGATAGCGTATTTCGTTGCGCTGGGTGTCTTTATCGTGCTGCTGGTCGTACTGGGCATCAGCTATAAGGACGCTCCCATCCTGATCGAGGGCGCCACCACCCCGTTCGCAGGTACCTTCTGGTCCCTGCTGCCCCCCATCGTGGCCATCGTTCTGGCTCTGATCAGTAAGGAAGTCTATTCCTCTCTGTTCCTGGGCTGCCTGGTGGGCGCACTGCTTGTCAGCAACTACGCTCCCTGGGAGACGCTGGTGCAGCTGGTGGAGGGCAACAACGGTATCGTCACCACCGTTTCCGACTCCGGCAACATCGCCATCATCGTATTCCTGGTGGTTCTGGGCATCATGGTGGACCTGATGAACAAGACCGGCGGCTCCGAGGCCTTCGGCCGCTGGGCGAAGAAAGCCGTTAAGACCCGCGCCGGCGCACAGCTGATGACCATGCTGCTGGGCGTCCTGATCTTCATCGACGACTACTTCAACTGCCTGACCGTGGGCGCCGTTATGCGTCCCGTCACCGAGAGCCATCACATCTCCCGCGCGAAGCTGGCCTACGTCATCGACGCTACCGCCGCTCCCGTCTGCATGATCGCTCCCGTGTCCTCTTGGGCTGCCGCCGTGTCCGGCTACGTCAACTCCGAGTCTGTCAGCGGTATTGAGATGTTCATCAAGCAGATCCCCTGGAACTACTACTGCCTGATGACCCTGCTGATGATCGTGGTCATCTCTCTGCTGAATATCGATTTCGGCCCCATGCTGACCCACGAGTACAACGCCCAGGTCAAGAACGACCTGTTCACCACTCCCGAGCGGCCTTTTGAAGGCGCCGACGACTACGAGACCGGCTCCAAGGGCAAGTCCTCCGTGCTGGATCTGCTGCTGCCCGTCATCGTGCTGATCGTCACCTGCATCGTGGGTCTGATCTACACCGGCGGCTACTATGATGCCGAGAGCGAATATGTGGGCGACTTCATGGGCGCGTTCTCCAACGCATCCTCCGGCGCCGGCCTGGCCATCGGCTCCATGCTGGCTCTGGTGTTCACGTTCATCTACTTCTGGCTGCGCGGCTCCATCGGCTTCGAGAAGTCCTTCGAGTCCGTTCCCAACGGCTTCATCCAGATGATCTCCCCCATCCTGATCCTGACCTTCGCGTGGACGCTGTGCGGTCTGACCCGCTACGGCATGAACTCCGCCGACTTCGTCGTCAACGCCATGTCCGGCGCCGGCGATTTGGCCAAGTTCCTGCCCGCCGTGATCTTCATCATCGGTGCTGCCATCGGCTTCGCCACCGGTACCTCCTGGGGCACCATCGGCATCATGGCTCCCATCGTTGTCCAGGTCTTCAACTATGACGTGCAGCCCACCCTGTGCACCATCGGTCTGGCGGCTGCCTGCGCCGGCGGCGTTATGGGCGACCACTGCTCCCCCATCTCCGATACCACCATCATGGCTTCTGCCGGTGCCCACTGCTTCCACCTGAACCACGTGTTCACCCAGCTGCCCTATGCTCTGACGGTTTCCGGTGTGACCTTCGTCAGCTTCATTCTGGCCGGTCTGATCCAGAACGTGGTCATCTGCCTGGTCATTGCCTGCATCCTGATGGTCGCCACTCTGCTGGTCATCCGTGCCATCGTTGCCAAGAAGCACGCTGGCATCTTCCAGGAAATGGCTGAGGCCAACAAGGCTATGGCTGCCAAGTAAGACATCCGTACATCAAAAAAAGAAAGCCCTGCGGGGCTTTCTTTTTTTGCCCGGGGCAAACAAGCAGGGGAAATTTTGCGAAAAGGTGTGACAAACTGCCGGACTTGTGATACAATATTACTATTGTATTTCTGTTGAAATTAAATTTAATTCGTATGGAACATAAACAGGAGGTGTCGCTGTGCGGCAGTATCCCCAATTGGAATTTGATCTGGCACTTCTGCGGAGCAACGCGGACGCGGTGATCTCCCGCTGCCGCGGAATGGGCATCCGCGTGTGCGGCGTGATAAAGGGCGTGGACGGCATGCCGGAGGCGGCGCGTGTGCTGCGCGCCGCCGGAGCGGCGGAGCTGGGCACCAGCCGGCTGGAGCAGGTGGCCAAGTGCCGCGCCGCCGGGGTGCCGGGGCCGTGGCTGCTGATCCGCATCCCCGGCCTGACGGAGCTGCCCGACGTGGTGGCACTGTGCGAAACGTCTCTGCAAAGCGAGTGGCCTACGCTGCTGGCGTTGGAGGAGGAGTGCCTCCGGCAGAACAAGACCCACCGCGTTATCGTCATGACCGATCTGGGCGACCTGCGGGAGGGCTTCTGGGATAAAAAGGAGCTTGTGGACGTGTGCGAGCGCGTGGAGCGCGACCTGCCCCATGTGCAGCTGGCGGGTATCGGCGTCAATCTGACCTGCTACGGCTCCACCAAGCCCACGCCGGAGAAGATGAACGAGCTTGTGGGGCTGGCGCGGCAGGTGGAGCAGCGCATCGGGCGGAAGCTGGAGATCGTCTCCGGCGGCGCCACCAGCTCCTTTACGCTGGTGCACTGGGGCACCATGCCCGCCGGGGTGAACCACCTGCGTATCGGAGAGGCCATCCTGCTGGGCAAGGACTTGCAGGTGGATTGGGGCATCCGCGACATGGACTATCTGCGCATGGACGCGCTGACGCTGCGCGCCGAGGTGGTGGAGGTCAAGGACAAGCCCACCTATCCCATCGGGGAATTCGCCATCGACGCCTTTGGCCGCAAGCCCGTCTACGAGGATCGGGGCATCCGCCGCCGGGCGATCCTGGCGCTGGGACGCGCCGACGTGGGCGAGCTGGAGAGCCTGATCCCCCGGGAGCCGGGGCTGACGGTCATCGGCGGCTCCTCCGACCACTGCATCGTGGATGTGGAGGACTGCCCCCGGCGCTTGCAGGTGGGCGACATTGTGGAATTCTCGCTGTGCTACAGCCACATGCTGTACGCCACGGCGCGAAGCGATATGCGCATCATATTCAAAAACCAGTCCGCACAGGAGGAGTAAGGGAGAAAATGGGAGATTTCGGTATTTTGATCATCGGCGTAGTCGATACGTTTTTTGCGTTCTTCGTGGTGGCACCCATGATGCTGCAGGCGGCCAGCCTGTTCGGTGTCCAGAAGCAGTTCGCCAAGGCCATGGTGCAGGAGGGCGTGGTGACGCAGGAGGCCGTGGATCGCATCCACCCCAAAAAGCAGATCGCCGGTGTGGTGATCTCGCTGCTGCTGCTGGCGGTGCTGGCGTATACCTGCACCAAGTCCGAGCCGTGGGGCTACATCTGCGGCGGCGTGGGTCTGGTGGCCGGTATGCTGAAGTATCGCGCGCTGGTGCAGTACAACAGCGAGACGGTGAAGCGCTTCAAGAACACCTACAAGGACGAGATGGACGTGAAAAAGTTCAATAAATTCGTGGAAACGCACTTTTAAGCGAATAAAAACGCGGCACATCGTGCCGCGTTTTTTTGTTGATTTTCTCCCCGCCTGATGGTATACTTGCAGCAGGTACAACACTGTAAAGGAGGACTCCCCATGCGACAGATATGGACATCCCGCAAGGTCTGGCTTCCCATCCTGCTGCTGTTCACCGCCGTACTTATTTTCGCCTGCCGGGACAGGGGCGTGGCCATCGACTTCGACGGCACCGGCCTGTACCATGCCAGCCCGCTCGATTCTGCCATCGAGACCGTTCCCGTTTCCTTCCACGGCCAGCTGCGCAAGAACGTTTACACCGGCAGCTGCGACATACCCGGTGTGCTCCAGTGTGACGACCTCTGCGTCGTCTTCCGCGGCGACGAGAGTACCGATGTCTACTGCCGCGACCAAGCCTACTCCGAACCCACGCCTATCCACAGCATCACCCTTTACCGGGTGCAGCGCTGCGCCGAGATCCGCCTGTGGAGCGAATATATCGTGGAGGGAGACCGCGTCCTCGCCACCTTTGACCCCCTCATGCACCCCACCCTCACCGTCACTGAGTGAGACAGTCCCCCATAACGCACCGCATCCCCCGGTACATGCCGGGGGATGCCTTTTTGTATCCCGAAAACCACTCGCTGGGCGAGTGGTTCAAAAGAGGCTGCTGCCGATGAGGAAAAATAAAACTCCCTCTGTTATAGTAGAGATGCGGTCTGGCAACTGCAAACTACAAAACAAAGGGAGGTCACTCAAGAATGAAGTGGCAGAAACAGTTTAGCAAGTTGTGTGATAGAAGTAAAGATTGCTGTTGAGATAATTAGGCAGAAGAAAAAGCATAAGTGCTAGGGATGACGGCTATATAAGAATGAAAAGGTGCCGGACTTATACCGGTGTGGATAGGACAGCCTATGCAAATGGCAAGTCGTACTAACGCCGCATGAGGCGTGGCTGGTAACATAGGGCTTCGCCCGTCTAAGAAATACCCCCGGCTAGGCCGGGGGATATTTATTCGCTTTTTTCGATGGTGCCGCCGCCCAGCACCACGTCGCCGTCGTACAGTACCACGGCCTGTCCCGGCGTGATGGCGCGCTGGGGCTGGTCGAACACCACCCGCAGCCCGCCGTCCGGCAGGGGATAGGCGGTGCAGGGCGCCTCCGTCTGGCTGTACCGGGTCTTGGCGGCGCAGCGCACCAGCTGGGCGGGCGTCTCACCGCTGATCCAGTTCACATGGGAGGCCAGCAGGGAGGAGGCGTACAGCTCCGCGTCGTCGCCCAGCAGGATGGTGTTGTCCGCGCCGTTTTTGGACAGAACGTACACATGCTTCCCGGCGGACACGCCCAGCCCCTTCCGCTGGCCGGCGGTGTAGCAGGGAAGTCCCTTGTGCCGCCCCAGAACGCGTCCGTCCCTGTCCACGAAGTCGCCGGGCGTCAGCGGCAGACCCTCCCGCCGCAGGAAGCCCACATAGTCTCCGTCCGGCACGAAGCAGATATCCTGGCTGTCGCCCTTGTCGGCGTTGTCCAGCCCGGCCTGCCGCGCCTTGTCCCGGATGGCGGGCTTGTCGTAGTCGCCCGCCGGCAGCAGCAGGTGCGCCAGCTGCCGCTGGGTCAGCTGATAGAGCACATAGCTCTGATCCTTGCGCCGCTCCGCGCCCCGCAGCAGCCGGTACTTGCCGGTCGTTTCATCAAGAGCCACCCGCGCATAGTGGCCGGTGGCGATATAGTCGTAGCCCAGCGTCAGCGCCCTGTCCAGCAGCGCGCCGAATTTCAGCTCCCGGTTGCAGTCGATGCAGGGGTTGGGCGTGCGCCCCGCGCCGTACTCCGCCACGAATTTGTCCATGACGCAGCGCCGGAACCGCGCCGTCTCGTTGAACACATAAAAGCGCATGCCCAGCCGGGCGGCCGCCTGCCGCGCGTCCTCCGCATCGTCGGCGGAGCAGCAGCGGCTGTCCTCGTTGGGCGCCAGCTTCAGCATGGCTCCGTCGCACTGATAGCCCTGCTGCACCAGCAGCGCGGCGGCGGCAGAGCTGTCCACGCCGCCGGACATGGCCACCAGCACCTTTTTCTTTTCGCTCATAGTGATCGCTCCGAATAAAACATGCAAAATGTGGAAAGGATACCATCGATCAACAGGCTTGCCCTTGTCAACCGATAGTACAGGGCGGAAGGAGTCGTCCCTCCGCCCGGAATGTCATTGGTCAAGCTGCTTGATGAGATATGCCTCCGCCGGCAGTGCGCCCGCCAGCTCCACCAGCGCCCGCTGGAAGCCGCCGTGGTACTCGATGGTTGGCTCGTGGAGCACGGCGGATGTCCGCTCCGCGGGCAGCGCCAGCGTTACGGTGGTGCCGGCACCCTCCTTGCTGTCCAGCAGCATCTGGCCGCCGTGGAGCTTCATCACCTGATGCACCACCGGCAGGCCGATGCCCAGACCGCCGGTGAGATACTCCGGCGTCACGGGGCGCAGGTGCCACGACCGCAGCATGTCCTGCTGCTCCGGCGGTATGCCCCGGCCGTTGTCCGCCACCTTGATGAGCACATGGGCGCGCTGCGCCAGCAGCGTCACCGTCACCCGGCCACCCTTGCCGCAGGCGGCCAGCGCATTGGACAGCAGGTGCCATACGGCCTGCTCCAGCCAGCGCTTGTTCACCGCGGTGATGACGTAGCGCTCGCTGCACAGCAGCTCCAGCGTTACGCCCTTCAGCTCGAAGGGCACCTGGCATTCCCGGATGATCTCATCCAGCCATACCAGCAGATCCAGATTTTCCCGGGGCAGCGGCTCCTCGCGCCCCAGCAGCTCCACGGACTCCAGATCCTTGGCCAGCCGCAAAAGCTGATAATAGCTGCGGTAGAGCACCGCAGCGTTCCTGTCCAGCTCCGGGTCGTTTTCCCGCTCCTCCGGCGTGGCCAGCCTCCGGGCGCCGAAGTAAATGCCGCCCAAGGCCGTGCGCAGCTGCATGGCGGCCAGAGGCAATCTATCAAACAGCAGCTTCTCCCGCTGGGTCAGTTCCTCCATGCCGTCGCCTCCTTCCACGGTCAGCATGCCAGCCTTTCGCCGCCGCCAACCGTGCCAACTGTCCCCTGTGTAGCCACATCATACCAGACGAAACGTAAAAATACAAGCAATTTGTCAAATTTCCGTGAAAATTAAAAAGTTTTGAAAAAAGGCTTGCATTTTGCTGTGGAAGTGCATATAATTCTAAACATACCATACATTTAGGATATTCCATCAGAGAGGAAGATGTTTTATGAGTATTAAAGTCGGTATCAACGGGTTTGGCCGTATCGGTCGTATGGTCATGCGCTGCTGCATGGATCACCCCAACATCGAGATCGTGGGCATCAATGATCTCTGCCCCGCCGATTATCTGGCGTATATGCTGAAGTTCGATACCATGCACGGCAAGTTCAAGGGCACCGTCTCCGCCGAGGGCAGCAACATCGTGGTCAATGGCAAGTCCATCCCCGTGTTCGCCGAGCGCGACCCCGCCAACCTGCCCTGGGCCAAGGTGGGCGCTGAGTACGTCATCGAGTCCACCGGTCTGTTCCTGACCAAGGAGAAGGCCGCCGGTCATATCGCCGCCGGCGCCAAGCACGTGATCATGTCCGCACCCTCCAAGGACGACACCCCCATGTTCGTCTGCGGCGTCAACGAGAACACCTACACCAGCGACATGCAGTTCGTGTCCAACGCCAGCTGCACCACCAACTGCCTGGCTCCCATCGCCAAGGTGCTGCACGATAACTTCGGCATCACCGACGGCCTGATGACCACCGTACACTCCACCACCGCCACCCAGAAGACCGTGGACGGCGTGTCCCTGAAGGACTGGCGCGGCGGCCGCGCGGCCTCCGGCAACATCATCCCCAGCTCCACCGGCGCTGCCAAGGCTGTGGGCAAGGTCATTCCGTCCCTGAACGGCAAGCTGACCGGTATGTCCATGCGCGTTCCCACGCTGGATGTGTCCGTGGTGGATCTGACCGTGAACCTCAGCAAGCCCGCCTCCTATGCGGACATCTGCGCCGCCATGAAGAAGGCCAGCGAGAACGAGCTGAAGGGTATTCTGGCCTACACCGACGAGGACGTTGTCTCCTCCGATTTCCTGGGCGATACCCACACCTCCATCTTTGATGCCAAGGCCGGCATCGCCCTGACCGACACCTTTGTGAAGGTGGTCAGCTGGTACGATAACGAGATGGGCTACTCCGACAAGGTGCTGTGCCTGATCGAGCACATGTACAGCGTCGACCACAAGTAATTTCGCTTACTACCGAAAGGTTTTCCTTCTTTTTGTTCCGCAAACAGCGCCGCATCAGCGGCGCTGTTTGCGTACCGCCCTGCGAGGTGGGGGAAAACCGACAGGGTGATAAAAAATTTTTGTGACCCCCTACCATTCCGCCGGATCGTATGGTACAATAGGTACAACTTACCGCAAGGGAAAGGAACCCGATCATGGAACAGAACCCGATTCTACATACCACGCTGTCGCTGGACAGCGATATTCCTCTGTACGCACAGCTGGTGGGCATCATCAAGCGCAACATCTCCACCGGCGTTCTGGCGGTGGGGGCGCTGCTGCCCAGCGAGGCGGAGCTGTGCCGCTGCCTGAGCATCAGCCGCAACACCGTACGTCAGGCCATCGGTGAGCTGGAGGACGAGGGGCTGGTGGTGCGCAAGCGCGGACGCGGCACCTTTGTGGCCGACCCCGCTACCAACCGGCGCGGCGTCCGCTACTCCTTCACCACGGAGGTGTCCTCCATGGGCAAGGTGCCTTCCTCCACGCTGGTGGACTTCGCGGTGGAGGTCCCCGGCGCCGCCATCTGCAAGAAGATGGAGCTGCGGGAGGGCACGCCGGTGTACTGCTTCACCCGCGTCCGCAACGTGGACGGCGAGCCGCTGATCCTGGAGACCAGCTACTATCCCCAGTATATCTACCCGAACCTGACCCGCGACATGCTCCAGACCCACAGCTTTTACAGCCTGCTGTACCATGTGGGCATCGTCCCCTTTGCCGCCGACGAGAGCTATGAGGCGGTGATTTTGGACGACCACCGCTCTATGCTGCTGGGCGTGGAGCCGGGCAGCTGCGCCTTCTTCCACCAGCGGCTCACCCGCACGGAGGACGGGCGCATTTACGAGTACACCCGCAGCTACATCCGCGGCGACCGCGTCCGGCTGGATGTGCACATGCAGAAAAGCGGCATGAGCTTTGTGCGTACTATTGACTGACATAAAAAAAGAACGTCCCCGTGGGGACGTTCTTTTTTTATATTACAGCGCAGCCGCGCCGATGATGCCCGCTTCGTTGCCCAGCCGGGCGGCCTCGATCACCGGCGGAAGCCTGTCGTGACCGCCGAAGCAATTGGCTGCCACATACTCCCGCACGGGAGAGAGCAGCCGCTCGCCCTGCCGGCTGATGCCGCCGCCGATGAGCACCATCTCCGGCCCCAGAATGTTCACCAGATCGGTGACGCCTGCGGCCACATAGACGTAATACTGCGCCAGCACCGCCTGCGCCGTCTCGTCGCCGCCGTCCGCCGCGTCAAACACGTCCTTGGCGGTGAGGGCATCGCCGCAGCGCGCCAGCGGCGACTCCGGATGCGCCAGAGCTGCCCGCCGTCCCTGCCGGATCAGGGCAGTGGCGGAGGCATAGGCCTCCCAGCAGCCTTTACGTCCGCAGGTGCATGGCTCGCCGTCCAGTACCAGTATGGCGTGTCCCGCCTCGGCACCGGTGCCGCCTACGCCCTCCAGCAGCTTGCCGTCGGACACGATGCCCACGCCCACGCCGGTGCCCAGCGTCACCAGCACCATATTGCGGCAGCCCACGGCGCCGCCCGCCACCGTCTCTGCCAGCGCTGCGCAGTTGGCGTCGTTGCTGAGCCGGCAGGGAAGCCCCAGCCGCGCCGTCACCATGTCGCACACGGGTACGTTGAACCAACCCAGATTGTACGCCCGCACCACCACGCCGCGGCTGCCGTCGCAGGTGCCGGGGGAGCCGATGCCGATGCTGGCGCAGTGCGCCGCCGTGATGCCCGCCTTGGCCATGGCCAGCTCCGCCGCCCGGCAGATGTCCGCCACCACCGCTTCTGCGCCGCGCTCCGCGCCGGTGGGTACGCTGACCTCCGCCACGATGTGCTGCGATTCATCCACCACACCGGCGGCAATATTGGTGCCGCCCAGATCAATGCCGATACGATACATGTGCTACCTCCTGTTAAAACGGGGCGGGCTTACGCCCGCCCCGTGTGCTCAGAACTCTCAGATATGGGTCACGAAGTCGGTGTTCACCGCCACAGGCCGCGCAATGTCGGACGAGCGGATGCTGCCGAAAATGGTGCGCATGGTGGTCAGCGCCTCCTTGCCGGACACCTCCGGATCACGGTCATGTACCAGCGCGTCCACGAACTCGTCGATGACACCGGACTTTTCGGAGGTGGTGTCGAAGGCGAAGCTGGTGCGGTTGCCCTCCAGATCGCTGACGATGATGGGCGCAGAGGGCTCACTGTAGATCATCATCAGACCCTTGGTGCCGTAGAGCACGGTGGACTGGCACTCGTGGCCGTACACCGTCCAGCTGGCCGCCATGGTGCCCAGCGCGCCGCCGGACATCTTCAGAATGCACAGGGCGTTGTCGTCCACGCTGATGAGCTTGCCCTCCGCGTCGCGCTTGTTCAGCGTGACCACCTTGGCGGTGGTTTCGATGACCTTCTGACCCAGCAGGTACTGGATCAGATCCACCTTGTGGATGCCCATGTCGGACAGGGCGCCCATGGCCGCCTTGTTCTTGTCGAAGAACCACGCGTCACGATCCTCTGACCAGCCCTCCGGCCCGGAGTTGCCGTATACGCTGCGGAAGGTGATCACATCACCGATGATGCCGCTGTCCAGCAGCTGCTTGGCCTTGCGGTGCACCGGATCGAAGCGCATGTTGTGCCCCACCATCAGGTGGCGGCTGTTGCGCTCCGCGGCGGCCACCATGGACTCGCACTCCGCCAGCGTGATGGCCATGGGCTTTTCCACCAGCACATGCTTGCCCGCATACAGCGCCGCCGTGCAGATCTCCGCATGGCTGCGGTTCTCCACGCATATAGATACCGCGTCCACGTTGGGATCGTCCACCAGCTCATAGAAGCTGTTGTAGACCTTCCCGCCGTATTTTGCGGCCATGTCCTGGGCGCGGGTCATGTTCTTGTCGTAGAACGCCACGATCTCGGCGTTGGGGTTGGCTGCATACTCAGGCAGATGGCGCACCTGTGCGATCTTGCCGCAGCCGATGATACCGACTCGGATCATAAAAAGCGAACCTCCTCTGTCCGTCCTCAAATCGCCGCGCATATCCGGCGGCGCTTTCTTACGGGACTATTGTACCAAAAGAAAACCGTTCTGAAAAGACCTTTTTGCAAACTTTGCAAAAATTTTCACAAAATCTCGGCGGCTACCGTCAGGGCGCAGCCGTTTTTCTCCATATAGTCCAGCGCCACGTGTTCCGGCAGGGCAAAACGGCTCAGCTTCAGCAGGGGTCCCTTGCCCGTCAGCTTGAACAGCGCTTCCTTGGCCGTCCAGATCTCCCAGAAGCGGCGGCAGTCGCCGTCGTCGCCGGGGCGGATGCAGGCCATCTCCTGCTGGCTGCACACCCGGCGCATGAACTTCTCCTGCGCCGAGCGCACCACCTCCACGTCCACGCCCACCGGCGCGTCCGCCGTGACGCACACCGCCCACGCACCGGAATGGCTCACGGACACGTAGACGCCCTCTCGTTCCACAGAGGGCTTGCCCAGCTCGTCCCAGCTGAGGGGCACGTCCTTCTCCGGGCAGCCCAGCCGCGCCGCCAGCATCTGCCGCGCCAGCAGCTCCCCGGCGACGGTGCGCTTTCTGTCGTCCTCACCGGCGATGTCGGCCACCCGCCGCCGCCGCGTCTCGTCCATCATGCCCATCACGGCCAGCGCCGCGTCCTCCGTCAGCTCCCGGATGTCATACCACTGCAATTCCATAGTATCCCGCGCCTCCCGCGTTTTGATTTTCAACCCCTATTGTACCATATTCCGCACCGCCGCGCCACTTATTTTTGCAGGTCTTGCAATTTGTCTGAAAAAGGCGTACACTGTCACTGTTATGTGTTGGAACAGGAGGTTCCCTATGGTTTCTATCGTGGAAGTAACGACAAAGGCGCAGCTGCGGAAATTTGTGGACTACCCCAACCGGCTGTATGAGGGCGTGCCCCAGTTCGTCCCCGCCACCTACGACGACGATCTGTCCGACTGGGATCGCAGCAAGAACCCGGCCTTCGAGTATTGCGACGCCCGGTGCTGGCTGGCGGAGCGGGACGGCGATATCGTGGGGCGCATCGGCGCTATCTATTCCCGCAAGGCCAACGACAAATGGGGCGCCAACCGCCTGCGCTTCACGCAGGTGGACTTTATCGACGACCGGGAGGTGTCTGCCGCCCTGTTCAGCGTGGTGGAGGACTGGGCGCGGCAGCTGGGCTGCACCGCCGTCCACGGGCCTCTGGGCTTTACCGACATGGATCGGGAGGGCATGCTGGTGGAGGGCTTCGACCGCCGCAGCTGCTTCTTTACATACTATAACTACCCCTATTACATCGACCACATGACTGCGCTGGGCTACGGCAAGGACGTGGACTGGATCGAGGAGCTGATCACCGTCCCCACGGACGAGGCCACCATCCAGCGCTGGGAGAAGATCTCCGACTTCGTCCTCAAGCGCCACCATCTGCACATCCATGAGGCGAAGAACCGCCTGGCCTATCTGCCGCTGCTGAAGCCGTTTTTCGAGCTGGTCAACGTGGCCTACGCGCCGCTGTACGGCACGGTGGAGCTGGGCGAGCGGCAGATACGGAAGTATTCCGCCAAGTTCGCGCCACTGATCAACCCGAACACCACCTGCTTCGTCATGGACGAGCAGAACCGGCTGGTGGCCTTCGGCGTGGGCGCACCCAGCCTGGCTGCCGCTTTGCAGAAGAACCGCGGGCGGCTCATGCCCACCGGCTGGGTGGACGTGCTGAAGGCGTTCCGGAAGAACGACACCGTGGATCTGCTGCTGATCGCCGTCCATCCGGACTATCAGAAGAAGGGCGTCAACGCCGTTATCCTCAGCAAGGCCATGAAGGGCTGCCACAAGCTGGGTATCAAGCAGGCGGAGACGGGTCCCATGCTGGAGCTGAACGACAAGGTGCAGTCCCAGTGGAAGGACTTCCAGACGGAGCAGCACAAGCGCCGCCGCTGTTTTATCAAGGAGCTATAATAAAAAAGAACCGTCCCTGCGGACGGTTCTTTTTTGCTATTTTAATACGCCACGCCCCAGTAGATGTCCGTGGTGGCGGGCTTGCCGCACATGACGCACTTGCCCTCGGTGCCGGACTGCTTCAGCGGCATGCAGCGGCTGGACACGCCGGCCTTTTCCTTCATGGCCAGCTCGCACTCCAGGCTGCCGCACCACTTGGTGCGGGCGAAGCCGCCCTTGCCCTGCGCCATCTCCCTGACCTCCTCCCAGGAGGTCATATCGAAGGTGTTGTCCTCCAGATTCTTCTCCGCCATGGCGTACAGGTTGTCGTGGACGTCCTGCAGCAGCTGCTTCACGGCGTTCTCCAGCTCCGTCAGGGGCACGAAGGTCTTTTCACCGGTGTCGCGGCGGGCGATGCAGCACTGCCCCTTCTCCATGTCCTTGGGGCCGATCTCCACACGCAGGGGCACGCCCTTCATCTCGTACTGGGCGAACTTCCAGCCGGCGGACTGGTCGCTGTCGTCCATGCTGACGCGGATGCCCGCGGCGCTGAGACGGTCGCGCAGGGCGGCGGCGGCCTCCAGCACGCCCTCCTTGTGCTGGGCGATGGGAATGACCACCACCTGCGTGGGGGCGATGACCGGGGGCAGCACCAGACCGTGGTTGTCGCTGTGGGTCATGATGATGGCGCCGATGAGCCGGGTGGATGCGCCCCAGCTGGTCTGGAACGGGTATTGCAGGGTGTTGTCCCGGCCGGTGAACGTCACGTCGTAGGCGCGGGAGAACTTGTCGCCGAAGAAGTGGCTGGTGCCGGATTGCAGCGCCTTGTGATCCTTCATCATGCACTCGATGGTGTAGGTGGCCTCGGCGCCGGCGAACTTCTCCTTGTCGGTCTTGCGACCCTTCACCACGGGCATGGCCAGCGCGTTTTTGCACACGTCGGCGTAGCAGTTCAGCTGCTGCTCCGTCTCGGCCTCGGCCTCAGCCGCCGTCTCGTGGATGGTGTGACCCTCCTGCCACCAGAACTCGCGGCTGCGCAGGAACGGGCGGGTGGTCTTTTCCCAGCGGATGACGGAGCACCACTGGTTGTATAGCATGGGCAGCTCACGGTAGCTGTGCAGCACGTGGCTCCAGTGGTCGCAGAACATCGTCTCGGACGTGGGGCGGAAGGCCAGACGCTCCTCCAGCTGCTCGCTGCCGCCGTGGGTGACCCACGCCACCTCCGGCGCGAAGCCGGCCACCAGCTCGCCCTCTTTTTTCAGCAGGCTCTCGGGGATGAGAACCGGCATGGCCACGTTCACATGGCCGGTCTTTTTGAACTCCGCGTCCATGTACTTCTGGATGTTTTCCCAGATGGCATAGCCATAAGGTCGCAGGATCAGAAAGCCCTTCACGGACGCATAGTCCACCAGCTCCGCCTTCAGGCAGATATCCGTATACCACTTGGCGAAATCCTCCTCCATGGGAGTGATCGCTTCCACATTTCTCTGATCCTTAGCCATAGCTTCATACCATTCCTTTGTTTTATATAGGGTGTTGCAACTTAATATTGTACCCGTCCGCCCCGCGCTTGTCAAGTTTTCAGCGGAAAAAGACCGCCGAAGGCGTTTGGAGGTTGTCTTTTGCCGCAATTGACAAATACGGCTGTCCCGTGGTATAATAAAACTCCAAAACAAGTGTGGATTTTTCTGGAGCATCGCTTCCATTTTTCGCCACGCATCCGACAGGGTGTGCGGCGTTTTTTATTAGGAGGAACGACGGATGAATATATTTTACCAACTCATCGGGTTCGGCGCACTGATCGCCATGGGTCTCAGCTATTGGCAGAATGACAAGCGTACCATCTTGCTGTGGCAGGTGGTGGCCAACCTGATCTTCGCCATCCACTACACACTGCTCCACGCATGCTCCGGCGCACTGTGCAGCTTTTTCCAGATTGTCGTGCTGCTGCTTTTCCTATTGCAGGAGAAATTCAACTGGAGTAAACTGGTCACCGCGATACCCATCGTGGCAGTATTTCTGCTGATTGCCGTGGTGACCTATGAGACGCCAGTGACGGTACTGCCCATCGTGGCATCGTTGGCGGCGTTACTGCCGTTCTTCCAGTCCAGGCGGCGGGTGATACAGGTGGCGGGCATTGCCAGCGGCCTGTCGTGGCTGGTGTATGTCATTGCGGTACGGTCGTATTCCGGCATGGTGACAGAGTCAGTACTGACCATCATCACGGCGGCGTCCCTGCTGAAGAAGGAATCCAGAAAGTCCTGAACGGACAGATCCCCCGGCATATTGCCGGGGGAGTCTGCCGAAGGGGTGCGCCGCGTCAGGCGTAGTGCTTCAGACCCTGCGCCATGGATGAGGCGGTGCAGCGGCGGGCATGGCAGGCCAGGGATGCCACACTTCCATCCCAGCGCTGCTTCCAGAAATAGATGTACGACCGACTCTTGTTGTACTTTCGGCTGGCGCGGCTCACGCCGTATTTCTCTGTGTACTACATCAGCGGAAAAAGACCGCCGAAGGCGGTCTTTTTCCTGTATTCACATATTCTCTTACTCGTTGCCGGGGAAGCTGGGGATGGTGGCGAAGCCGCGCTGCAGATCCTCGTCCGTGGGAATGACGTCGCGCATCTCGCCGTCGTTGTACTTGCCGTAGGCCACCATGTCGAAGTAGCCGGTGCCGGTCAGTCCGATGACGATGTTCTTGGCCTCGCCGCTCTCCTTGCACTTCACCGCCTCGTCGATGGCCACCCGGATGGCGTGGCTGCTCTCCGGTGCGGGCAGGATGCCCTCGCACCGGGCGAAGAACTCCGCCGCCTCGAACACGGCGGTCTGCTCCACGCTGCGTGCCTCCAGATAGCCGTCGTGGTACAGCTGAGAGACGATGCTGCTCATGCCGTGGTACCGCAGGCCGCCGGCGTGGTTGGCGGAGGGGATGAAGCCGTTGCCCAGCGTGTACATCTTGGCCATGGGGCAGATCTTGCCGGTGTCGCAGAAATCATACTTGAAAACGCCGCGGGTCAGGCTGGGGCAGGACGCCGGCTCCACCGCGATGATGCGGTAGTCCGCCTCGCCACGCAGCATCTCGCCCACGAAGGGGGAGATCAGGCCGCCCAGATTGGAGCCGCCGCCGGCGCAGCCGATGATGACATCGGGCTTGATGCCGTACTTGTCCAGCGCCGCCTTTGTCTCCAGACCGATGACGGACTGGTGCAGCAGCACCTGGTTGAGCACGCTGCCCAGCACATAGCGGGTGTTGGGTGTGGAGGCGGCGCACTCCACCGCCTCACTGATGGCGCAGCCCAGAGAGCCGGTGGTGTCCGGGAACTCGGCCAGGATCTTCCGCCCCACCTCGGTGGTCAGGGAGGGGGAGGGCGTCACGTCCGCGCCGTAGGTGCGCATGACCTCCCGGCGGAAGGGCTTCTGCTCATAGGAGCACTTCACCATGAACACGTGGCAGTCCAGCCCCAGATAGGCGCAGGCCATGCTCAGCGCCGTGCCCCACTGACCGGCGCCCGTCTCGGTGGTCACGCCGGTGAGCCCCTGCTCCTTGGCGTAGTACGCCTGGGCGATGGCGGAGTTCAGCTTGTGGCTGCCGGAGGTGTTGTTGCCCTCGAACTTGTAGTAGATATGCGCCGGGGTGCCCAGCTTCTCCTCCAGACAATAGGCGCGCACCAGCGGGGAGGGACGGTACATCTTATAGAAGTTCCGCACGTCCTCCGGAATGGGGATCAGGGCAGTGTCGTTGTCCATCTCCTGCTTCACCAGCTCGGCGCAGAACACCTGACCCATCTCCTCGGCCGTCATGGGCTGAAGGGTGCCGGGGTTCAGCAGGGGAGCGGGCTTCGTCTTCATGTCGGCGCGTACATTGTACCAATACCGGGGCATCTCGTCCTCGGAGAGATAGATCTTGTAGGGAATGTCGCGGTTTTTCAGCTCTTTCATGGTTGTTTTCTCCTTTCGGTATCAGTCAGCGCACGGCGCTGGTTTATGCAAAATAGTCGATCTGCATGGCGTGCTTCACCTTGGCCAGCGTCTCGGCGGCGGCGGCCTGCGCCACCTCCGTGCCCTGCCGCAGCACGTCCATCACATAGCCGGGATCCTTCTCCAGCTCCTTGCGCCGGGTGCGGATAGGCTCCAGCGTCTCCTGCAGGACGTTGTTCAGGAACTTCTTCACCTTCACGTCGCCCAGGCCGCCCCGCCGGTAATGCGCCTTCAGCTCGTCCAGATTGGCGTAGTCCGGCAGATATTTGGCGAAATGCTCGTCGCAGCAGAAGGCGTCCAGATACATGAACACCGGGTTGCCCTCGGTCTGGCCGGGGTCGCTGACCTGCAGGTGGTTGGGGTCGGTGAACATGCCCATGACCTTGGTGCGGATGTCCTCCGGCTCGTCGGCCAGATAGATGCAGTTGCCCAGGGACTTGCTCATCTTGGCCTTGCCGTCGGTGCCCGGCAGACGCAGGCAGGCCGCGTTGTCCGGCAGCAGCGCCGTGGGCTCCACCAGCGTCTCGCCGTACAGCTCGTTGAACCGCCGGACGATCTCACGCGCCTGTTCCAGCATGGGCAGCTGATCCTCGCCCACGGGCACGGTGTCCGCCATGAAGGCGGTGATGTCCGCCGTCTGGCTGACGGGATAGGTCAGGAAGCCCATGGGGATGCTGTGGTTGAAGCCACGCAGCTGGATCTCCGCCTTGACGGTGGGGTTGCGCTCCAGCCGCGCCAGCGTCACCAGATTCATGTAGTAGAAGGTCAGCTCCGTCAGCTCGCTGACCACGGACTGGATGAACATGTGGGACTTGGCCGGGTCGATGCCGCAGGACATGTAGTCCAGCGCCACCTGCAGGATGTTCTCCCGCACCTTCTCCGGATGGTCGAAGTTGTCGGTCAGCGCCTGTGCGTCGGCGATCATAAAGAAGAGCTTGTCGAATTTGCCGCTGTTCTGCAGGAGCACGCGGTTGCGGAGAGAGCCTACATAGTGGCCCACGTGCAGGCGTCCGGTGGGACGGTCGCCGGTGAGGATGATCTTACCCATAATCGTGTTTCCTTTCTGTATGACAAATATTTTTTCGAGACAACAAAAAAGTCTGTCCCATGGAAATCTCCATGGGACAGACTGTAAATACAAATCTGCGGTACCACCCACATTGGCGCGCTGCGCCCACTCTGCACGTACTGACATACGTTCCGCCGGGATAACGGCCGCGGCTGCCGTCGGGTATTACTCGCCATCGCTGGCTTTCTCCCCGCCCTCGTAAGTCCATTCACCGCACATTTCACTGCCGCGCTCCCACCGATGCGCCGCTCTCTGATACTGACGCCTGATCAAAATCACGGATTTTGATCAGCCCTTTTGAAGCATCTAAGCGCTGCGCAAAGCGCAGTTGATGCTTCAAAAGCCGTCTCATACGAAATCTACGCCGCTGCTGCGGCTATGAAAACACTTCGTGTTTTCATCAGATTTCTGTATGAAAGCTTCCTGTGCGCCTACTCCTCTTACTCAACGGTTTTTGAAGTATGGGGCTATTGTAGCACCTTTTTTTCAGATGTCAAGACTTTTTTGCGCCGGTTACTTGGTCACGCGCAGCAGACACTTGACCTCCGTGCTGCCGAGCTTGATGGTCAGCGTCGTCTCGCCGCGGCTGACGGTCTTTACCGTGCCGTCGGAGGAAACGGTGGCGATGGAGCTGTCGGCGCTGCTCCACGCGGCGGTCATGTCGGTGCCCTTCACCGTAAAGGAGCAGCTCAGACCCGCCGGCAGGGATATATCGAACGTGCCGTCGTTGGGCTTGATGGTCGTGCCGTATTCGCTCTCCAGCGTCAGCTTGCTGACATCCACGCTGCCGGTGCTGGGCTTGGTCGTGGTGGTGCCGCCGGGCTTGGTGGTGTCGTTGGGCTTTGTGGTGGTGCTGTTGTCGCCGGAGGTGTCGTCCTCGCTCTTTACCGTAACGGTGCAGGCGACGGATTCCTCGCCCACGGCGGCGGTGATCACGGCGTTGCCCTTGGTCAGTGCCGTTACGTCGCCGGAGGAGGTGACGCTGGCCACGGTGGGATCGCTGCTGCTCCACGCCACCGTCTCCTCGGTGCCGTTGACCTTCAGGGACTCCTTGTCGCCCACGGACAGCACCAGCACGGTGCGGTTCAGGGAGATGGTGGGCGTCACCGCCGTGTCGTCGGGGGTGGTGACGGGGCTGTCGTCAGGGGTATCCACATTGGTGATGGGAGGATTTTCGCTTCCGTCGATGGCCGCCTTGATCCGGTCGCCGAAGATGAGCCACACCACCAGCGCCACAAGAAGGATCAGCACCACCACCGCCACGGGCCCCAGAATGCTGGGCGCGCGGCGCCTGCTGCTCTCGGCGGTGCGGCGGCCGCGTCCCTTGCGCACCTTGCCGCTGTAATACGCCTCGTCCTCCTCGCAGAAGGGGCAGGTCTTATAGCTGTCGGAGAACATCTCTCCGCATTTGGGACATTTGATGAGACTCATATCTGAAACCTCCGTGGCGGATCGTAAATTTACATAATACATCATACTCATTTCGACCCGCCGCGTCAACTGCATTTCAAGGAAATTCATCCTTTTTTTACAACAGACCACGCCGCCCCTTGCTTTTCTCCGCAGCATTTTCTATAATAGGGAAGAGAGAAATTGCGGGGAGGCACGCACTATGAACACCATCTTTATCGGCATTGCCGGCGGCACCGGCAGCGGCAAGACCACGCTGACGGAGCATCTGGCGGCGCGGTTCGGCAGCGACATCAGCGTGGTACACCACGACAACTACTACAAGCGGCAGGATCGCCCCTTTGCGGAGCGCTGCCTGCAAAACTACGATCATCCCGACGCCTTCGACACCGATCTCATGATCGCCGACCTGAAGGCGCTGAAGCGGGGCGAGACGATCCACTGCCCCGTGTATGACTACGCCATCCACAACCGCACCGACGAGACGGTGGAGATCCAGCCCACCAAGGTGGTCATCGTGGAGGGCATTCTGATCTTCCAGAGCAAGGAGCTGCGGGATCTGCTGGACATCAAGATCTTCGTGGAGACGGACGCGGACGTGCGCATCCTGCGCCGCGCCCTGCGGGATGTGGAGGAGCGCGGCCGCTCGCTGGAATCTGTGGTGAACCAGTACCTGACCACGGTGAAGCCCATGCACGAGCAGTTCGTGGAGCCTACCCGCAAGTTCGCGGACATCATCGTGCTGGAGGGAGGACACAATCTGGTGGCGCTGGACATGATCATGCAGCGCATCGCCGGGCACATCAAGGAGAACTGACATGAGCCGGACCGTGCGTTACATACTGGCGGCGCTGTGTCTGGCGGGTGCGGCGTTTTTCCTGCTGCCGCTGGCAGCGGGTATCCTGCATTTCGGCATGGTCTGGCCGGCGGCGGTGCTGCTTCTGGCGGCGGCGGTGCTGCTGTGGCCGGACTTTTTCCGCCGTCTGCTGCGTCCCGTATGGCTCCGCCGTCTGGTGGGCTGCGTGGCTGCCGTGTGCATGACTGTCATTCTGGTGACGCTGGGCAAAATGGCCTCCGCCGCCCTGCACCATCCCGCCGACGGGCAGGACTGCACCGTGGTGGTGCTGGGCTGTCAGGTGTTCCCGGACGGGCACCCCAGTCTGATGCTCCGGGGACGCATCAACGCCGCCTATGACTATCTGTCCGCCCACCCGGACGCCGTGTGCGTGGCCTCCGGCGGCATGGACGACAGCGAGCCCATCACCGAGGCACAGTGCATCCGCGACACGCTGGTGTCCATGGGCATCGACCCCGGACGCATCTACATGGAGGATAGCTCCCGCTCCACAGAGGAAAATCTGGCCTTTTCCGCGGAGCTTATCCGCGCCAACGGCCTGCCCGCCGATGTGGCCATCGCCTCGGACAATTTCCACCAGCTGCGTGGCGCCATCTGGGCGGAGCGCAGCGGCCTGACGCCCTATGCCATCGGCTGCGCCAGCCCCTGGTTCCTGACGGCGGGCTACTGGACGCGGGAGACGGCGGCGCTGCTCTACATGGTCGTCACCGGCGGATGAAATGGAAATAATTGGTATTTTTGCAGTTAGTGCCATCTAACTAAAAACCTTGTATTTCCACGGAAAATGGGGTTGCAATTTTCGTTTTTCATGGTACAATGTTGTTACATTCTATATGGAGGTACATACTATGGCTTATCAGATCGGTTCTGCTTGCGTGAGCTGCGGCGCTTGCGCTGATGCTTGCCCCGTGGGTGCTATTTCTCAGGGTGATGATCGTTACGTCATCGATGCCGGCGCTTGCTTGGACTGCGGTTCCTGCGCTGACACCTGTCCCAACGGCGCTATCAGCCCCGCTGAATAATCGCGCGCGAAAAACGACGAAAAGAGTGACCGGCCAAAGGCCGCCTGACACAAGAAAACACACGGTTTTGCCTGTGTCTATCCGGCTGAAATCGACCGAAAAAACGCCCACATGCGTCAGCATGCGGGCGTTTTTGCAGCCAATTTCAGCTCGAATTTACTTTGGCAAAACTGCTTCGCACCGAAAAAGTGCGCGTTTTGTGCAGAGCCGAGGCGCGCTGCCGCAGGCATACTGGATGTCTGTCAAGGCGGCGCAACGACGGGGCTGCGCGAAACGCGCCTTTTGCGGCGTATGTTTTCTTATGCCAGGCGGCCTAATGCCGGTCACTTTTTTGTTGCGGAAACGAGGATTACAACAGCCTGTCGATAAACCTGCACGGTCACGCATATCGGAGGGAAGGATAGTGTGAAAGGGAACCGTCAGGGTTCCCTTTCGCGTTCAATCGCCCGCCGCAGCGACCAAAATTGCAAAATAAAATGCAGTTTTTTATTTTGCGATTTTGCAGGCAGCTTGTCGAAAAAGTCCGGATGGACTTTTTCGACAAGCTGTATTACAATACGATCAGCTATGAGCAGGGGAGGGACGGCTATGGAGCGCTGGGACCAGCTGTATACCGGAGGATATCGCTTCTGCTTCGGCGACGGCGCCTTCAAGCCCTCCACCGACACGTTCCTGCTGGGCGGCTTCGCCCAGGTGCGGCGGGGCGAGCGGGTGTGCGATCTGGGCGCGGGCATCGGCCTGCCGGGTCTGATGCTGCTGAGCCGGGAGCCGGAAGTGCACATCACCGACATCGACATCGACGAGACTGCCTGCGCGCTGGCGCGGCGCAGCGCCGAGGCCAACGGCCTGACCGACCGCATCCGCGTCGTGCAGGCCGACCTGCGGCGGCGGGAGCAGCTGCCGCCCGGCGGCAGCTTTGACGTGTGCGTGGCCAATCCGCCCTATTTCCCGCCCCACACCGGCCGGGTGGCCGAGGGCAGCCGGGGCGTACAGCGGGCGGAGCTGCAATGCACCATGGACGAGCTGTGCGCGGCGGCGGCCTATCTGCTGCGCAGCGGCGGGCGGCTGTATCTCATCCACCGGGCGGAGCGCACCGCCGAGCTGACGGACATCCTCCGCCGCCACAGGCTGGAGCCGAAGGAGCTGCGCTTCGTGCAGAAGGACAGCCGCACACCGCCCCGGCTGGTGCTGCTGGGCTGCCGGCGGGACGGCGGCACGGGGCTGACCGTCCGCACACCGCTTTTATTACAGGACGAACACGGCGGCGAATCCCAGGAGCTGCGCCGCATCTATTTCAGAGACAGGGGGTAATGACCCAATGGCAGGTATATTGTATCTGGTAGCCACGCCCATCGGCAATCTGGGCGACTTCTCGCCCCGCGCCGTGGAGACGCTGGCGCAGGCGGACTTCATCGCGGCGGAGGACACCCGCGTCAGCGTGAAGCTGCTGAACCATTTTGACATCAGGAAACCGCTGGTGAGCTATCACGAGCACAACCGCGCCGCGGCGGGACAGACCATTCTGGAGCGATTGCTGTCCGGCGAGACGTGTGCGCTGGTCACGGACGCGGGCACCCCGGCCATCAGCGATCCGGGGCAGGAGCTGGTGGCGCTGTGCGCCGCCAACGGCGTGACGGTGCAGGCCATCCCCGGCTGCTGCGCCGCCATAGCAGCGCTGGCTGTGTCCGGGCTGGACACCCGCCGCTTTACCTTCGAGGGCTTCCTGCCCTCCGGGAAGAAGGAGCGCCGGGCGGCGCTGGAGGAGCTGACCGGCGAGCGCCGCACCATGGTGTTCCACGAAGCGCCCCACCGCCTCCGCGCCACGCTGGAGGACATGGCCGAGCTGCTGGGCGACCGGCCTGCGGCGCTGTGCCGCGAGCTGACCAAGCTCCACGAGGACACCGTGCGCACCACACTCTCACAGGCGGCGGAGTGGTACCGCACCAACGAGCCGCGAGGGGAGTATGTGCTGGTGGTGGCCGGGCGGGAGAAGCAGGACGCGCCACCCATGACGCTGGAGGAGGGCGTTGCCCGTGTGCTGGCGCTGCGGGAGGGCGGCATGAAGCTGAAGGACGCCGTCCGCCGGGTGTCCGACGACGCCGGCCTGCCCCGCAACGCCCTGTACGACGCCGCGCTGAAGGCGTAGACCAAGCGAACAACTGACGCGAGCCATCCCCGGACGGGGATGGCTCGCGTTTTATCGTCATTTATTTTCCTTTATTCCGCGGTGGCCTGTACGGTGGCCAGCTGGCGCGCACATCTGGGACACACCAGCTTGCCCCGAAAGTCCATCACGTCCTTGCCGCTGCCGCAGAACACGCACCCGGCGTGGGCGCGGCGCAGCACGATGGCATTGTTCTCCAGCGAGATCGACAGCGCCTCTCTATCTCCCATGTCCAGCACGCGGCGCATCTCCACCGGAATGACCACTCTGCCCAAATCGTCGATGCGACGGATAATACCGGAAGTCTTCATACTCCGTTCCCCCCTTCTATACAGCTGCAATAAATTTGCGGCATTTTCAGCTTCAGTTTAACATAATTTGCCAAATGTGTCAACAGAAAGTCGGAACCTGTCGATTATTTTTGCAAATAACCGCTCAAAGCGGCGCGTAGACTGTCCGTAAAGGGGGCGGGGGCATGACAATGGGCATCCTGTGGACGGGGATGGTGGCGGCAGCGCTGGTGTGCGGCGCTGTCAACGGGCGATTGACGGCGGTGACGGCGGCGGCACTGGAGGGCGCAGGCGCGGCGGTGGAGCTGACGCTGGCCATGGCCGGGGCGCTGTGCCTGTGGTCGGGCGTGCTGGAGGTCATGGCGCGCAGCGGCATGGCCAACGGCCTGTCCCGCCTGCTGCGTCCGGTGCTGCGGCGGCTGCTGCCCCGCGCCGGAGACGACAGCGAGACACTGGCTGCCCTCAGTGCCAATGTCAGCGCCAATTTGCTGGGGCTGGGCAACACCGCGACGCCGGCGGGCATCCGGGCGGCGCAGCGCATGGCGCAGGGCTGCGGCGGTGTGGCCAGCGACGAGCTGTGCCGCCTGGTGGTGCTGAACACCGCCTCCATCCAGCTGCTGCCCTCTACGGTGGCGGCCATCCGCGCCGGGCTGGGCTGCGCCGCGCCGCTGGATATCCTGCCGGCGGTGTGGCTGTCGTCGGCGGTGTCGGTAACGGCGGGCCTGCTGTGCGCCGGACTTCTGCGGCGGCTGGGGAGGGCGTGACATGGAGCCTTTTTCCTCCTGGATACTGCCCCTGCTGCTGACGGCGGCCGCCCTGTGGGGCTGCCGCCGTCGGGTGGATGTATACGATGCGCTGGTGTGCGGCGGGAAAAACGGTCTGCATGTGGCGGTGTCCATCCTCCCGGCGCTGGCGGCGCTGCTGACGGCGGTGTATATGCTCCGTGCCAGCGGCGCGCTGGACGGGCTGACCCATCTGCTGGCGCCGCTGCTGACGGCGTTGGGCGTTCCGCCGGAGACGGCGCCCCTGCTGGTGATCCGCCCGCTGTCCGGCTCCGGCGCACTGGCCGCCGGCAGCGACCTGATGCGGCAGTACGGCACGGACAGCTATATCGGCCGCTGCGCCGCCGTAATGCTGGGCTGCACGGAGACGACGTTCTACACCGTCGCCGTCTACTTCGGCGCGGCGGGCATCCGAAAGACCCGCTACACCGTCCCCGCCGCCCTGACCGCCGACGCTGCGGCGTTCCTGTCCGCCGCCCTTGCCGTGCGGCTGTTTTTCGGTCAGTAGTCCACCTTCATCAGGCACAGACCCTCCGGCGGGGCGGTGGGGCCGGCACGCTTCCTGTCCTTGGCCAGCAGGATCTCCTGCACATACTCCGGCTCCCAGTAGCCCCGGCCTACCTCCAGCAGCGTGCCCACCAGAATGCGCACCATGTTCTGCAAAAAGCCGGTGCCGTGGAACGTGAAGATCACCCGATCCCGCCGCTGCTCGATGCCGATGTGATCCACCATGCGGACGGTGCTCTTTTTCATGCGGGGGTTGCCGCAGAAGGACGCAAAGTCCTGTTCGCCCAGCAGATACGCCGCCGCGCGGCGCATCCGCTCCACATCCGGCTCGTAGTCCAGCAGCGTCACATATTTCCGGTCGAACACCGGCTTCACCGCCCCCACGTGGCAGGTGTAGCGGTAGGTCTTGCCCAGCGCGTTGTACCGGGCGTGGAACCGGGGCGCGGCCTCCTTTACCTCCCGGACGGCGATGGCGTCAGGCAGGTAGCGGTTCATGTAGTCCCGGATCTCCTCCGGCGTCAGCGCCGTGTCCAGCACCACGTTGGCGGTCATGGCGCGGGCGTGTACCCCGGCATCCGTGCGGCCTGCGCCGATGACGTTCACCGGCGCGCCCTGTAATTCGCCCAGCACCGCCTCCAGCTTCCCCTGAATGGTGTCCTTCCCCGGCTGGCGCTCCCAGCCGAAAAAGCGGGTGCCGTCGTAGGCGATGGTCAGTCTGTAATTCTGCTGCATAAAAAATCACGCCCTTTCCGCTCCATTGTAGCAGAAAGGGCGTGATTTGTGAAGTGCCGGTATCAGAGCCAGCCCATCATCTTTACGAAGCTCCACAGCAGCTTGCCGCCGTAGAAGACGATCACCGCGCCGCACACCTTGTTGATGATGTTCAGCACCTTCTCGTTGAATTTGCTGCCCAGCAGGGATACCAGCGTGGAGACGGTCAGGAACCAGATCACCGAGGCCGAGCCGAAGCCGCAGATAAAGGGCAGGTCGCCGTCCGGTGCAAGGGTGGCACGGAACGCGCCCAGCATCATGGTGCCGTCGATGATGGCCTGGGGGTTCAGCCATGTGACCACAAAGGCGGAGGCGGCCAGCTTCCAGATGGGTACGTTCACGTCCCGGCCGCCCTCCAGACTGGCCTTGGAGCGCAGAAGTCCGATGCCGATGTAGATGACGATCAGACTGCCGATGCCCAGAATGACCTTTTGCAGCCACGGCAGCGCCTGCATCAGCGCGCCCGCGCCCAGAAAGCACGCCACGCCCAGCGAGATGTCCCAGAATATCACGATCAGCGCCGTGAGGTAAACGCGGCTGCGCTTCTGGGTCAGGGCGCTGTTGATGACGAACAGGTTTTGCAGCCCGATAGGGGCGACGTAGGCCAGCCCCATGGTCAGCCCTTGCAGATAGATGTTCATGTTGCCTATTTACTCCTTTTTTCTTACCTGCTATAATCATAGCACCATCAGCGCAAAAAGCAAGAACGCAGATTTTTGTGGGTAAGTAAGGAGGAACTGACCATGTCCGATGCCCATTACGACTGTCCCTGCATGGAAAAATGCCCGCTGCACCACGCCATGCTGCTCATCGGCGGCAAGTGGAAGGTGCAGATCCTGTGCGCCGTGGCCAATGCGGGAGCCATCCGCTACAACGCCCTGCGGGGCAAGCTGGACGGCATCAGCAACACCGTGCTGGCCGGCGCCCTGCGGGAGCTGGAGCGGGACGGGCTGGTGACCCGGCGGGAGTATCTGGAGGTGCCGGTGCGGGTGGAGTACAGCCCCACCGATAGCTGCCGGGAGCTGCTGCCTATTCTGGAGCAGCTCAGCGACTGGGCGGAGGCACGGATGTGAACGCGCCGGAGAAGTAAACAACACTTGACATTTGCGGCGCTGTGTGGCAGTATAATGTCAAGTGAACTTTACTTACGGAGGTGCGTGCATGAAACGGATAACGGCCATGCTGCTCTCGCTGCTGCTGGGAGCGGGACTGCTGACAGTGTGTTGGCGCGGCGCGGAGTACCACAGGGAGGACACTGAGAGGGAGAACGGCGTGACGCTCTACGTCCGCCGCGACCGGCAGGCGGCCTTTGCCGGGAACCTGACGTGGGACGGGCAGAGCGACACCGTCGATTACGTCATCCCCGACAGGGTGGACGGTGCGCCTGTCACGGCGCTGGGCGGCCTGCTGTACGGCACCGCCTTCAAAAAGCTGCCCTGCGGCTGGGGCGTGGAGCTGCCGGATACGTTCCGGGGCGCGGAGCGGCAGCAGGATCTCCTGCCGGGCGGAAGCGGCACGGAGATCACCCTGACGGTGCGCCTGCACATCGGGCGGTATGTGAGCTATATAGAAAACGTCGGTCTGCTGACGCCTGTGGGCTATTACAGCACCGAGGGGAGCTATGTGATCCGGCAGGAGTGGGTCGTGACCTGCGATCCCCTGAATCAGACGTTTTACGCCGAGGGCGGGCGGCTGTATCACCGGGCGGACGGCACACCGGCGGATATCTGCTATGATACGGAGTGGTGGTATGAGGAACAGAGTGGCTGAGCTGCGGCGCGAACGGAATATGAGGCAGGAGGAACTGGCAGCGGCGGCGGGCATCTCCCGCCAGTCGATCATCGCCATTGAAAAGGGGCGCTTCAACCCGTCGCTGGAGGCGGCTATCCGCATCGCCCGGTGCTTCGGTGTGCCGGTGGAGGCGGTGTTCTTCCCGGAAGCGGATGGCTGGCGCTGCCGCCCGGAGACGGGGGAGGGGCGGCTGATCGCCGGACAGGGCGCGCCGGAGCTGGCGCACATCACCTACGGCGGCTATCCCCTGCGGTATAACGGCGGGGAGGTGGTGGCGGCCTGCAACGCCATGACGCTGCTGGGCGCGGCGGTGTCGCCGGAGGATGTGGCCGGTGAGTTCGAGGACAACGGCATGCCGCTGCTGGGCGGCGCACTGGGCACCGATCCCCGGCGTCTGCCGGACTATTTCGCCGCCCACGGCGTGACCTGTACGCCATGCCGCCGGGATCGGCTGCCCGGCGAGGGCGTGTTCCTGTGCAGCTACGCGGCGCTGCCGCTGCTGCGGGAGGTGCGCGGAGTGCACACGGTGGCGCTGCGGGTGACGGCGGCGGGGGCGGCGGTATGGAACGAGCGCGACGGCGACACAGAGCCTGCGCTGTACCCGGATATGCCGTCCTTCCTAAAGGGCAAGGCGCTGGCGGCGCTGTATCTACTGCGGAAGGAATAAAAAAGAACCGCGCGAGCGGTTCTTTTTTTATTCCTGCAGCTTGTCAAAAAAGTCCGAACGGACTTTTTTGACAAGCTGAAGCAAAATCGCAAAATAAAAAACAGTATTTTATTTTGCGATTTTGGTCGCTGCGGCGGGTGATTGAACGCGAAAGGGAACCCTGACGGTTCCCTTTCACACTATCCTTCCCTCCGATACTTGTAACCGGGCAGGTTTTTTATTCCTGCTCCCACTGGGCGGTGAGGGTGACGGGAAGCGGGGCCTGCCAGTCGGTCTGGCCGTCGGCGCTCCGGGCGAAAAAATCGGCGGCGGACAGGGTATCCACCTCCGCGCCGCTGGCGTTCAGCCAGCCGGTGAAGCGATAGCCCGCCCGGACAGGCTCCGGATAGGCGCACAGATAGACGCTGCCGCCGGAGGCCATGGGCACCGCCGCGTCGTACTCCGTGACGGCTGCGCCGTCGTCCAGCCGGAGCGTCCACGGATAGCGGCTCTCCTCCGTTCGCCGCCATGCGGCGCGGAGTACCAGCGTGCGGACGCCGTCCTCACCGGGCTTGATGCGGGCAGCAAAGGCGGCGGTCAGGGGCTCCTCCACCCGCGTCCAGCGCTGACCCGCAGAGGTATCATACCGGGCGACCCAGCCCAGGAACTGATAGGCACCGTAGGCCGGTGCTTCCGGCTGGGGCAGGGACAGGGGCGCGTCCGCCAGCGCGGAGATATCCACGTCGCTCTGGGCGAGGATCACCGGCTCGCCGCCGGCAGAGAAGGTGTCGTTGTATATGGTGTAGTGCAGCAGGCCGGCGGCGGCATATTCCTCGTAGGCGGCGGGTGTGCCGCCGGTGTCGGGTACGGCATCCGGTGCTGCGGCGCCGGGAGCACCCAGCAGGAGGGAGGCGGTCAGTGCAGAGCCGCCCACCAGAATGTAGGCCAGCTTCTTCCACTTGGCGGCCTTGGCCTGGAGGGCACCGGCCGCCGCGGCCTTTTCGCCGGGCAGCGCCGTATCCGGCGGGAGCAGCTCCGGCGGCAGGGTAAATTCCGGCGGGGGAGCGGCCGCGTGCTCCGGCGGCGGAGTCAGTTCTTTGTTTCTGTCGTCCATGGCTTATTTCATGTGGACGTCCATCTGGGGATAGGGGCACTCCACTCCCAGACGGCGGAAGCCCAGCAGCAGCTCGCGGTTCAGGGCGCGGGTACCGGCGTAGATGTCCTTTTCCGCCACCTTGACCCAGAAGCGCAGCACCACGCCGGACGCGTCCAGCGACTGAACGCCCAGATATTGGGGCGCGTCCAGCATCACATCGGAGCGGGCGGCGCGGATCTCCTCCAGCAGCGCCGGGAGCCGGCTCTCCAGCTGCGCCAGATCTGTCTCATAGGGAATGGAGATGTCGCTGACCGACCAGGAATTGTTATCGGAGCGGTTCAGGATATTCTTCATTTCGGAGTTGTTGATGATCTTCACGTTGCCGCCGCCGTCGGTGATGGAGGTGGTGCGGATACCGATGCGGGTGACAACGCCCCGGAAGCCGTTGACCTCCACGATGTCCCCCACGTTGTACTGGTTCTCCAGCAGCATGAACGCACCGATGACCACGTCGGCGATCAGACTTTCGGCGCTGAAGCCCACCACCAGAGCCAGAACGCCGACGCTGGCGATGATGGTGCCCACATTGACGCCCAGCAGGGACAGGCTCTGGCAGACGATGATGATGCCCGCCACATATTTGACAAGGCTGGCCAGCAGCGACAGTATGGAGCCGCCCCGGTGGGAACGCGGCTTGATGCAGCCCAGCACGAAAATGATGATGTTGGCGGCCAGCAGGATCACCAGCACCATAATGACCAGCTTCAGCAGGGAGGTCATATTCACGGTGAAGACGGCACCCAGTTCCTTGAAGTCGAACAGGTCTGTGAAGCAGCCGACGGCGATGACGGCGGCCAGCAGAAGCAGATAGATCAGCATGTGGCGGATGCTCTTTTTATCCGAGGCTTTTTTCAATTTCGCGCCCTCCCTTACGGTATCTGATGAGCTGATTTTAGCATATCTGCCCGGTATAATCAACACAGAGCGCGGAAAAAAGCGAAAAACCAGTACCGCAAAGCGAAAATTTCACCGCATGTATTGACAACGGCGGACAGCGGCGTTATAATCGGCGCTCTGAGAGGATTATTTGTCTATACTATACAAAAGAACGGGGTGATTTCTGTGAAAACAGCCCATACAAAGCGGGAGCCTATGGATCTGACGCAGGGCAAGTGCTGGCGGGTGATCCTGCTGTTTTCTCTGCCGGTGATCCTGTCGTACCTGCTGCAGCAGGTGTACTCCATCAGCGACGCGGCCATCGTGGGGCAGACGCTGTCGGCGGCGGAGGTAGCCGGTGTCAACGATACCAATTCTCTGGTGTTCATTTTTTTGCAGTTCGCCTTCGGCGTCAGCGCGGGCTTCTGCGTCATCACGTCCTACTATGTGGGCATGCACGACGAACGGGGCGTGCGCCGCTCGCTGGCCACGCAGCTGCTGCTGTCCGCCGCGCTGACGGTGGTGCTGACGGCGCTGGCGCTGGTGCTGCTGGATCCCATGCTGGCATGGATCAACGTGACGCCCGCCCACCACGAGGTGTACACCGCGGCGCACACCTACTGCGCCATCATCTTCGCCGGTATCGGCGCGCAGCTGTTCTACAACTTCATCTGCTCCTTCCTGCGCGCCATGGGCGATTCCGTGACGCCGCTGCTGTTCCTGCTGTTCTCCACGGTGCTGAACGTGGGGCTGGATCTGGCGTTCATTCTGGTGTTCCGCTGGGGCGTGGCGGGCGCGGCCCTTGCCACGGTGCTGGCGCAGCTGGTCAGCACCATCGGCTGCTTTATCTACGCCTTTGTGCGCTATCCGGTGCTGCGCCTGCACCGGGAGGACTGGCGCATCACCCTCATGGACGTGAAGCGCCATCTGGCGCGGGGCATCCCGCTGGGACTGCAATTCTCCGTGCTGGCCATCGGCATCATCGTCATGCAGGGCGGCGTGGTGAAGTTCGACATGCGGGACGGCGTGATGGTGTCCAACGCGGCGCAGAACGGCTTCGGTGCGGCCAACCGGCTGTTCAATCTGGTGGCCACGCCCATGAACGCGCTGGGCGGCGCCATGACCAGCTTCACGGCGCAGAATCTGGGCGCAGGTCAGTACGACCGCATTCGCCGGGGCACGCTGCAGGCGCTGGGTATGGTGTCCATTCTGGCGATTCTGGCGGCGGGCACGGGTCTGCTGCTGACAAGGGGCGACTTCTGCTACCATGTGTTCCTCAGCGCCGACAAGGTGACGCCGGACGCGGTGCGCTACGGCAACTCGCTGCTGTATGTGGACTTCTCCATGTACCTGTTTCTGGGCTTCATCTTTGTGGTGCGCAACTGCGTGCAGGGCATCGGGCGCAGCGGCTTCGTGCTGGGCGCAGGCGCGGCAGAGCTGGTGGCGCGTATCACCGTGTGTCTGGTGCTGCCGGGGCTGTTTGCCGGCGGCGCCGTCAGCGCCGATGCACCGGCCATGGCCTTCTACGCCCTCTGCGCCGCCGACCCCATGGCGTGGATCGCGGCGGATACGGTGCTGTGCATCCCCTTCTTCCGCAACATACTCAAGAAGAACTATGGCTACCTGCGCAGCGGCCGCGCATAAGAGCATAAGAACCTGAAAGGGAGCACCGCTGCGGCGGTGCTCTTTTTTGATGGCCGCGGATCGGGACGCCGCGGGGCGCCGTTCCCTGCGCAGGCAGTCTTCGGACGTTTCCCTTGAGGAAACTTTCGCGCTTTAAATCTATCGGTTTGTGCTGTAAATAACGTTAAAAATCGAGCAAACACGATAATTTCTTCTTACGAAAACGATTTTTTATTCCTTGTTGACTTTTGCCGCTTTTTGTGTCATTCTTGTGAGTAACATACGATTTGTTCACGCGGTAGGCGGACATACGTTCACGCTGCGCGGACGAAAGGAGGAACCCTCTTGAGCAGACTTGACATAAAAAGCCCCAGCCGCGCCCAGACGGTGGTGGACAATCTCTACCGCGACGTGGAGCGGCGCATCGCCGCCAGCCCTCCGGGACTGTGCCCGGTGGATATGTCCCTGTCGTTTTTGCAGCTGTGCCACGCCCAGTCCTGCGGCAAGTGCGTGCCCTGCCGCATCGGTCTGGGACAGCTGAGCAAGCTGATCGCCACGGTGCTGGACGGCACCGCCGACATGAGCACGCTGGCCATTATCGAAAAAACCGCCCGCACGGTGGTGAACACCGCCGACTGCGCCATCGGGCGCGACGCCGCCCGGCTGGTGCTGGACGGTCTGGAGGGCTTCCGCGACGACTACGAGGAGCACATCCTGCACCACCGCTGTCTGGCGGGCTTGCAGCTGCCTGTGCCCTGCGTGGCGCTCTGTCCCGCCGGGGTGGACGTGCCCGGCTACATGGCGCTGGTGGGGGAGGGGCGCTGCGCCGACGCGGTGCGCCTGATCCGCAAGGACAACCCCTTCCCGGTGTCCTGCGCCTATATCTGCGAGCACCCCTGCGAGGCGCGGTGCCGCCGGAATATGATCGACGACGCCATCAACATCCGCGGCCTGAAGCGCTTCGCCGTGGACAACGCCGGCGATGTGCCCCAACCCGCCTGTGCACCGTCCACCGGCAAGAAGGTGGCGGTCATCGGCGGCGGCCCCAGCGGGCTCAGCTGCGCCTACTATCTGGCGCTGATGGGACACAAGGTCACGGTGTACGAGGAACGCAGCAAGCTGGGCGGTATGCTGCGCTACGGCATTCCCAACTACCGCTTCCCCCGGCACCTGCTGGACGCGGAGATCGAGTCCATCCTGTCCCTGGGTATCGAGGCGCACACGGGCATCACCGTGGGCGTGGATATCTGGGTGCAGGAGCTGCAGAAGGAGTATGACTGCCTGTATATCGCCATCGGCGCCCATCAGGACAAGAAGGTGGGCATCCCCGGCGAGGACAGCAGGAATGTCATGTCCGCCGTGGAGATGCTGCGCTCCATCGGCGACGATGTGATGCCGGACTTCACCGGCAAGCGGGTGGTGGTCATCGGCGGCGGCAACGTGGCCATGGACGTGACCCGCAGTTCCATCCGTCTGGGCGCGGAGAAGGTGACGTGCGTCTACCGCCGCCGCGTGGAGGACATGACGGCGCTGCCGGACGAGGTCACCGGCGCTATGGCCGAGGGCGCGGAGATCGCCGCGCTGATGGCACCCGTCCGCATCGAGGCGGACGAGGACGGCAGTGCCGCGGCGCTGTGGGTGCAGCCCCAGATCATCGGCGAGGCCGATAAATCCGGCCGTCCCCGTCCCAGCAAGGCCGACCTGCCGGAGGTGCGCATCCCGGCGGACATCATCGTGGTGGCCATCGGTCAGGGCATCGAGATCCAGGGCTTCGAGCAGGCGGGCGTGCCCATCAAGCGGGGCACCTTCGTGGCCGGCCTGTCCGGACAGGTGGGCGACATGGACAACCTGTTCGCCGGCGGCGACTGCGTCACCGGCCCCGCCAGCGCCATCCGTGCCATCGCCGCCGGCAAGGTGGCGGCGGCCAATATTGACGAGCATCTGGGCTTCCACCACGAGATCAAGGTGGACGTGGACATTCCCGGCCCGCGGCTGAACAACCGCGCGCCCCACGGCCGCATCAACACCACGGAGCGGGAGGCCTGCCAGCGCCGCTGCGACTTTGAGGACATCGAGTGCGGCCTTACCGAGGAGGGCGCCCGTACCGAGGCGTCCCGCTGCCTGCGCTGCGACCACTACGGCTACGGCATATTCCGGGGAGGGAGGAACGAAAAATGGTAACACTGACCATCGACGGCCGCACGGTGACGGTGCCGGAGGGCACCACCATTCTGGAGGCGGCGCAGACCCTGCGCATCACCATCCCCACCCTGTGCTATCTGAAGGACATCAACGAGATCGCCGCCTGCCGCATCTGCATGGTGGAAGTGGAGGGCTATGCCCGGCTGGTGCCCTCCTGCGACAGCGCCGTGGCCGAGGGCATGGTGGTCTACACCAGCTCGCCCCGCGTGCGGGAGGCGCGCCGCGTGAACCTGCGCCTGCTGCTGAGCCAGCACGAGACAAAGTGTACCAAGTGTACCCGCAGCGGCAACTGCAAGCTCCAGCAGCTGACCAACGACTATAACCTGCTGGGCGACCACTATATCGACGACCTGAAGAACATCCCCACCGACTACTCCAACCCCGTGGTGCGCATCGAGAACCGCTGCGTCAAGTGCATGCGCTGCATCCAGATTTGCGACAAGGTGCAGACCATGGGCATCTGGGATCTGATGGGCACCGGTACCCACACCACCGTAGGCGTGGCGCGCACCCGCACGCTGGGCGAGAGCGGCTGCACCTTCTGCGGCCAGTGCATCACCCACTGCCCCGTGGGTGGTCTGCAGGAGCACGATGACACCGGCAAGGTGTTCGACGCGCTGGCCGATAAGGAGCGCATCACCGTGGTGCAGATGGCGCCCGCTGTGCGCAGCGCCTGGGCGGAATATTACCACCTCGACCCCAAGTTCGCCACGGCGGAGCGTATGGTCACGGCTCTGAAGACCATGGGCTTCGACTATGTGTTCGACACCGATTTCGCCGCCGACCTGACCATCATGGAGGAGGGCAGCGAGTTCATCGACCGTTTTACCCACCGCAACAAGCACCGCTGGCCCATGTTCACCAGCTGCTGTCCCGGCTGGGTGCGGTTCCTGAAGGGACAGTTCCCCTCCTACACGGAGAATCTCTCCACCGCCAAGAGCCCCCAGCAGATGTTCGGCGCCGTGGTCAAGAGCTACTTCGCCCAGAAGCTGGGTGTGGATCCCCACAAGATATTCGTTGTGTCCATCATGCCCTGCACCGCCAAGAAAGCGGAGTGCGCGCTGCCTACCATGAAGGATGCCTGCGGCGACCCGGACGTGGACGTGGTGCTCACCACCCGCGAGATCGTGCGCATGTTCCGGGGCGAGTCCATCAACCCCGCCGTTCTGCCGGAAACACCCTTCGACACGCCGCTGGGCACCGGCACCGGCGCGGCTGTGGTGTTTGGCGCCACCGGCGGCGTCATGGACGCGGCGCTGCGCAGCGCCTACTATCTGGTCACGGGGAAGAACCCGGACGCCGATGCCTTCTCTGCCGTCCGCGGCATGGACGGCTGGAAGGAGGCCACGTTTACCATCCCCGGCGCGGGCGACGTGCATGTGGCGGTGGTCAGCGGGCTGGGCAACACCCGCCGCCTGATGCACGCCATTGACGACGGGAAGGTGAGCTACGACTTCGTGGAGGTCATGGCCTGTCCCGGCGGCTGCGCCGGCGGCGGCGGTCAGCCCATCCACGACGGGCAGGAGCTGGCCGCCTACCGCGGCGATATCCTCTGGAGCATCGACAAAAACACCAAGGTGCGCTTCTCCCACGAGAACGCCGATGTGCAGGCGTTGTACCGGGAGTTCCTTCGCGCCCCGCTGGGGGAGAAGTCCCACCATCTCCTCCACACCGACCACACGGCGTGGAAGATGCCCAACGAGAAATAAAAAAAGAAAGCCCCACCGGGGCTTTCTTTTTTGCGCACCTGCCATCCCGCAGGCGGCATCCCGACGTCCCACCGTAGGGGCGGACGACTCTGTCCGCCCTGTATGACCGCCGAACCCTGTTGCAGGGCGGGGCCCGCGTGCCCCGCCGGAAAACATGCATATCGTGCGGCGGGACACATGGGTCCCGCCCTACAGGACGGGCGCGATAAACCGCCCGTAGGGGACGGCGTCCTCGACGTCCCAATCCTAGGGGCGGACGACTCTGTCCGCCCGCAGGGGACGGGGTGCGCTCATCGACAAACAAAAAAAGAAAGCCCGTACAGGCTTTCTTTTTCGATATACAGGTATGCGTTACTCGTCCAGATTCTCGATCAGCTCGGCCAGCGCGTCAACAGCTTCCTTCTCGTCGCTGCCGTCGGCGATCAGCGTCACGGTGGTGCCCTTCATAATGCCCAGGCTCAGCACGCCCAGCAGGCTCTTGGCATTGACGCGGCGCTCTTCCTTCTCTACCCAGATGCCGCTCTTGAACTCGTTGGCCTTCTGGATAAAATACGTAGCGGGTCTGGCGTGCAGACCGACCTCGTTCTTGACTGTGATCTCCCGTGTATACATGAAACAGCACTCCTTACGCACAATTTTGTTCTGCCGCGCCAGAGGGTGCAGCGCGTGGTCCCCAACCCTCACCATTTACTATTATACCGGTTTGGCACAAAAATTCAATGGGCATTGATACGAAAATCCCTCGTTTTGCCCCATGATTCGTGCCGCAATTTGTGGAAAATGCCCTACTTCAGCTCTACAACGGTGACGCCGGCCTCGCCCTCGCCGTACCGCCCCAGCCGGAAGGACTTCACCTGCCGGTTCTTTTTCAGCAGCTGGTGTACGGCGGCGCGCAGCGCGCCGGTGCCCTTGCCGTGGATGATGGTCACGGTGCCCAGCTTGGAGCGGGACGCCGCGTCCAGGTAGTTTTCCACCACGCTCTCGGCCTCCAGCGTCTCCAGTCCCCGGATGTCCAGCTCGGCTGAGGCTCTGGCCGCCGTGTTGATCTGCACGGACGGACCGTTGCGCTGCCGGGCGGCGTCGGACTGCTTTTTCTTCTTTTCCACCTCCTCTGCCGTCTCCAGCAGGCGCACCTGCGCGGCCTTGACAGTCATCTTCATCTTGCCCGCCTGCAAAAGCAGCGTGCCGTCGCCGTTGACGGCCAGCACCGCCGCGCCTGTGTGGACGCCGGCCAGCTCCACCGTGTCGCCCACGGCGATGGGGCGGCTGGGCGCCGGGATCGGCTCCGGCGTGTCGTCGTGCTGGTGCAGGTCGCTTTCCGCCTCGTTGAGACGGCGCTTCACGTCGCTTTTCCGCTCGTTCAGCAGCTGATAGTCCGCCTGCCGCTGCTGCTGCTTTCGCAGCTCATCCAGCTCGGCGAACACGGCGTCCGCCTGCCGCTGCGCCTGCTGCACGATGCGCCGGGCGTCGGCCTCGCCCTTGCTGCGGGCGTTGTCGCGGGCTTTTTCCATCTGCTCGCGGAACGTCCGCGCCTTCCGCGCGTCCTCCTCCCGCTGCCGCCACAGGCGATCCGCCTCGTTCTGGGCTTTTTCCAGCCGCTGCCGCTTTTCCTCCAGCTGGGTCAGCACGTCCTCGAACCGCACGGACTCGTTGTCCATCTGCGCCTTGGCGTTTTCGATCACGCTCTCGTCCAGCCCCAGCCGCCGGGAGATGGCGAAGGCATTGGACTTGCCCGGTATGCCGATGAGCAGCCGGTAGGTGGGGCGCAGCGTCTGCACGTCGAACTCGCAGCTGGCGTTCTCCACCCCCGCCGTGGTCATGGCGAAGGTCTTTAATTCCGCGTAGTGGGTGGTGGCGGCGGTCAGTGCGCCCTTGCCCCGCACGTCCTGAATGATGGCGATGGCCAGCGCCGCGCCCTCCACCGGGTCGGTGCCCGCGCCCAGCTCGTCGAACAGGATCAGGCTCCGGTCGTCCGCCTGCTTCAGTATCTCCACCGTGTTGGCCATGTGCGCCGAGAAGGTGGACAGGCTCTGCTCGATGGACTGCTCGTCGCCCACGTCCGCCAGCACCCGGTCGAACACCTGCACCGCGCTCTGATCCCCGGCGGGGATGTGCAGGCCGCACTGTGCCATCAGGCACAGCAGCCCCAGGGTTTTCAGCGTGACGGTCTTGCCGCCGGTGTTGGGGCCGGTGATGACCAGCGTATCGTATGCGCCGCCCAGCGCCACCGTCACCGGCACCGCCTTGGCCGGATCCAGCAGAGGGTGCCGCGCCCGCCGCAGGTCGATGCCGCCTTTTTTGCGCACCAGCGGCCGCCCGGCGTCCATGGCGTAGCTCAGCTGCGCGCGGGCGAAGATGGCGTCCAGCTGCACCAGCAGATCGTAGTCGTACAGGATGTTCTCCCGCTGCGCCGCGCACTCGCCGGACAGCATCCGCAGCACCCGGTCGATCTCCTTTTCCTCCCGCGCCTGCAGCTCCTTCAGCTCATTGTTGGCCTGCACCACGCCCATGGGCTCCACGAACAGCGTGGCGCCGGAGGAGGAGATGTCGTGTACCAGACCCGGCAGACTGCCCTTGCACTCCGCCTTCACCGGCACCACGAACCGCCCGTCCCGCTGGGTGATGAGAGCCTCCTGCAGCACCTTGGCATAGGAGGGGGAGGAGATGATGCGCTGCAATATCTGCCGCCCCTTGGTGGCGGCCGCCCGCATTTTCCGGCGGATGTCCGCCAGCTCCGGGCTGGCGGTGTCCGCGATGGTCTCCTCGTCCAGAATGGCGGAGCGGATCCTGTCCTCCAGATAGCGGTTTACATGCAGCGCCGAGAACAGCCGGTCGATGGCCGTGGCCTCGCCCTGCCGCTCCGCGTCATAGTCGCTGACACGCCGCGCGGCGGTCAGCACACCGGCCACGTCCAGCAGCTCGCGGGTGTTCAGCACGCCGCCGTGGTCGGCGCGGTTCAGCGCCTGGGACACGTCCTTCACCCCGGCGAAGGAGGGGCTGCCGTGCAGACCCAGCCGCGTTTTGGCGGCGTCCGTCTCGTCCAGCAGATGCTCCACCGCCGCCGCGTCCGTCACCGGCCGCAGCCGCAGACACCGCGCCTTGGCCTCGTCGCTGACGGCGTGGCGGGAAAGCAGCTCCAGCACCGCCGGCAGCTCCAGTGTTTTAATGGATTTTTCAAATAAGTCGCTCATATATGTAGTTCCTCTTTTACCCCAACAGGGACTTGTAGTAGTCCAGCGTCCGGAAGCTGCGCTCCAGCTGGGCGGCGATAAACGCCTCTCCCGCGTGATCCAGCGCCTGCAAAGCGCTCTTTTCCAGCGTGAAGCTGTACAGCCGCTTGCCGTCCGCGCCCAGCACATGCCGCAGCGCCGCCAGCCCGCCCTCTGTCAGGGGCAGGCGCATCCGGCTGTCCGGGCTTTTGCATCCGCCGCAGGTGACGAACCCGCCGAAGATGTCCAGCATGGGCGCGCGCACATCCCGTGCACCGCACACGGCGCAGCCCTCCGCCAGCGGCTCGAAACCCGCCAGCGCCATGAGCCGGAACTGGAAGGCCGCCTTCACCAGCTGCGGCTCCTTCTCCGTATAGCACAGGGCGTACAGCCCGTTCAGCAGCAGCGACAGTATCTCCGGGCAGGCCGTCTCCTCGGCGCACACCGCCTCCGTCAGCTCGCAGAACCACGCAGCCAGCGCCAGCAGCTCAATGTCCCGCCCCAGCCCGTCGAACAGCTCGACGGGCGACGCCTCGTCCAGCAGATACCAGCCGCCTCGCTTGTAGATGGTCAGCTCGGAATAGGCCGGCATCTGGCAGGCGGCGGCCAGCCGGCTGTTCTTCCGCCGTGCGCCCCGTGCGATGAGGGGTATTTTGCCCCTGTCCGGCGTCAGAACGGTCAGTATCCGGTCTGTCTCTTTTGTGTCCGTGACCCGCAGCACCACGCCGGAGGTCACTGCTTTTCCTGTTTGCATACCGTCTCCTGTGCGTCCCGGTAGAGCAGATACGCCTCCGGTGCGCCGGTGTCCAGAAATAAGTCCCAATAGTCCACGGCGTTCACCTCCACGCCGTTAGCATGGGAGCTTTCGCCGGATTTATGGCTGGAAAATTGTTGCTGTCAGTCCTCGTTGTAGCCCTGACTTCTGATAAAATTCGGATTGTCTCTCCAATTCTCCTTGACCTTCACCCACGTCTGAAGAAAGACCTTGGTGCCCATGAACTTCTCAATGTCCCGGCGGGCGGCGGAGCTGATGCGCTTGAGCATCTCGCCGCCCTTGCCGATGATGATGCCCTTGTGACTGGCCTTCTCGCAGTAGATGGTCACGTCCAGATCGATGATGCCGCTGTCCTCCCGCTCGGAGAACTTCGTCACCTCCACCGCCGTGCCGTGGGGGATCTCCTTGTCCAGGCACCGCAGCATCTTCTCCCGGACGATCTCGGCACACACCTGACTGTCCGCCTGATCGGTGGTCATGCCGTCGGGGAACAGCTGGGGGCCGGGCTGGGCGTATGTTTCCAGCTGCCGCAGCAGCTCATCCAGCCCGTCGCCCGTCCGGGCGGACAGGGGGATGATGGCGTCAAAGCCGTCGTATACCTCATTGTATGCCGCGATGACCTCCAGCAGGGACTCCTTCTTCTCCACCGTGTCGATCTTGTTGATGCACAGTACGCAGGGCAGCTGCTCCTCCTGAATGCGCTGGAGCAGGATGCGCTCCGGCTCGCCCACATGGGGGATAGGCTCCACCAGCAGCAGCGCGCACTCCACGCTGCTCAGGCTCTCCCGCACCACCTTGACCATGTAGTCGCCCAGCCGGGAGCGGGGCTTGTGCAGACCCGGCGTGTCCAGCAGCACGAACTGGGTGTCGCCCCGGTTCACCACGCCGTAAATGCGGTTGCGGGTGGTCTGGGGCTTGTCCGAAACGATGGCGATCTTCTCGCCCACCAGCGCGTTGGTCAGGCTGGACTTGCCCACGTTGGGCCGTCCGCACACGGTGATCATAGCGGTTTTTGTGATGTTCATAGGTGATCCTCAACTTTCTTTCATTTGAGCAATTTTGACTATCTCTCCAGACCCAGCTGGGACATGATGGCCTCCTCGCGCCCGCGCATCTGCGCCTTCTGCGCGCCCTCGTCCATGTGGTCGTAGCCTAGCAGGTGCAGTACGGAGTGCACCGCCAGATACGCCAGCTCCCGGCGGTTGGAGTGCCCGTACTCCTTCGCCTGCGCCTTCACCCGCTCCATGGAGATGACCATATCCCCCAGGGGCACATAGCCGGTGCCGGGGTCGGCGTCCTCCGCGCCGGGCAGCTGTCCGGGCGTCAGCTCGAACTCCGGGAAGCTCAGCACGTCGGTGGGGCGATCCACCTCCCGCATGTCCAGATTGATGGCGTGGATGCCCGCGTCGCCCGTGACCAGCACATCCACCTCGCAGGGGAAGTCCACCCCCTGGGCGGTCAGCGCCGTGCGGATGACCTTGCGGAGAAAGCTCCGCGTCGCCTCACTGATGCCGGGCACGTCGGCGGTGACGGGTATATAGTGTCGCTTCATTTCTTTTTCTCCTCAAATTTGGCGTAGGCCTCGATAATGCGCTGCACCATCACATGGCGCACCACGTCCTCCTTGGTGAGCTTGCATATAGCCACGCCCTCCACGTCCCGCAGCACCTTCATGGCCTCCTTCAGGCCGCTGACCTTGTCGCTGGGCAGGTCGATCTGCGTCACGTCGCCGGTGATGACCACCTTGGAGCCGAAGCCCATGCGGGTCAGGAACATTTTCATCTGCTCCCGGCTGGTGTTCTGGGCTTCGTCCAGAATGATGAAGCTGTCGTCCAGCGTGCGGCCGCGCATGTAGGCCAGCGGCGCCACCTCGATATTGCCCCGCTCCAGATACTTCTGGTACGTCTCCGCCCCCAGCATGTCGAACAGCGCGTCGTACAGCGGTCGCAGGTAGGGATCTACCTTGCTCTGCAAATCGCCGGGCAGGAAGCCCAGCCGCTCGCCGGCCTCCACCGCCGGGCGGGTGAGGATAATGCGGTTTACCTGCTTGTCCCGGAAGGCGGCCACCGCCGCCGCCACCGCCAGATACGTCTTGCCGGTGCCCGCAGGCCCCACGCCGATGGTGACGGTCTGCTTCAGGATGGCGTTGACGTACTCCTTCTGGCCGATGGTCTTGGGCTTTACGGGGCGCCCCTTGCTGGTGATGCAGATCACGTCCTGCGTCAGCTCACTGATGCGCTCGGACTGACCGGAGCGCACCAGTCCGATGACGTAGCGCACATGCTGGTCGGTGATGTTCTCGCCCTTGCCCGACAGCGTCAGCAGCGCCTGCACCGCCTTTACCGCCAGCATCACGTTCTCCGGCTCGCCGGAGACGACGATCTCACCGCCCCGGTTCACCGCCTGCACCTGAAATTCCGCCTCTAAAAGGCGGATGTTCTCGTCAAAGGAGCCGAACAGGTTCACGGCCTCCTCCATGCGTTCAATTCCGATACGTTGTTCCATATTCCGGGTTTACCTCCCTGTATCGTTGGTTATTGTCAGCGGCGCGTCCACGCCGATCTGTTCCTCACATTCCGCCCGCAGCGTCACCATAAGGTACGCGCCCTGCCGCCGGGCGGACACATCCGTTTGCAGGATGCAGCCGTCCTCCCCGATGGTCTGCCGCAGCTGCGCCAGCAGCTGGCGCTCGCCCTCGGCGCGGGCGTCGTCCTCCGCCCGCTGGCCGTCGTACACGGTGTGCGTCACGGTCCTCTCCACCGCCAGCGTCACCGGCAGGCGCAGGCCGAAGGGCAGACGCAGACCGCGGTATTCTATTATTTTATCACAATCCACCGGCAATACGCTACCCCCTGCGTATAATTTTATTCTCTGCCGCCCGATATCCACCGCCACGCGGGTGACGGCGCCCTCCTCGCCGGTCTTTTCACACACGTCCAGCGGCACGGGCACCGTCCAGCAGTACCACGTCCGCGCCCGGATGCGCCCGTGGGCGCGCATATAGCGGCAGCCTCGCGGCGAATCCGCCACACCGCCCAGCAGCACCTGCCCGGCCTGCACCGTGTCGCCCACCTGCACGCAGGTAACGCCATCCAGCGCCTCAATCTTTGTGATCAGGCCGTCCCTGGCGGCCACCACGTTCTGTATGTCGCTGTCCCGGTACAGATGGGGCGGGCGGGTGCGCTCCACCACCTGCACGTGGGCGGTGCAGCCCCGGACGTTCACCGCCAGATACACCACGTCCGGCAGCAGCGGCAGCACCCGGTTGCGCAGGTCGTCCTGATCCAGCCCCACGCCCCGCGTCCCCACCCGCACGCCGCAGCGCTCCAGCGCCTGCAATATCTCCTCCGTGGGCACGGTGTCGTTGCCGCTGACGGCAAAATCCCATATAAACGCGCTGCCCAGCGCCAGCAGCAGCGGCAGCACCAGCGCCGCCGCCAGCAGCACATAGCGCCTCCGGCACCGCCGCCACAGCTCCGGCGCGCCCGTTTTGCGCAGCAGCCGGATGTCCGCGTCCGTGTCCGCCGTTACCTCCCGCAGCCGGCGCAGGCCGGGCAGGGTGGTGGTCACGCGGAAGCACCGCTCCGTCCGCCAGTCCACATCCCAGAAGGGGATGCCGTGGGCGGCGCACAGATTTACCACCCGCTCCGGCGCGGAGGAGGTGATCTCCACCGCCGCCTGTCCCCGGAGATAGTTCACCGCTTTTCGATACATATTCGCTCACTCCACCAGCTCGATGCCCGCTATCTTTCCCGTCAGGCGCAGCTCCTGCTCCGTCATCACCAGCAGCTGCAGCCCCTCGCCCCGGATGCGCACCACCACGCCGCCGCCGTTGACGTCCACCTCCTCCGTGCTGTACGCCAGCACGCCCCGATGCCGATCCATATACAGCTCCCGGTTGCCCAGCAGCTCGATCCGCGCCACGTCCGCGGCGATATTCACCGGCAGCTCCAGCCGCTCCAGCGCGTCCTGCCCCACCTGCGACAGCTTCCTTTTCAGCCCGGCCACACCGTCACCTCCCGTGCGATACAGGAGCCTATGCGCCCGGCGGGGCAAACTTGCCTGTCCGGCGGCGCGGCATTTCGGCGGCATCGGGCGCATAGGCTGGGTGCGGTGATGGCGATGAGAGGACGATGGCTTTGGGCGCTGGCCGCCGCGGGGCTGGCCGTGGGGCTGCTGGTGCAGGCGCAGACGGCGGCGGACGCCGTGCGGGAGGGGATAGACCTGTGTCTGCGGGCGGTGATACCGTCCCTGTTCCCGTTTTTCGCCGTGTCGTCGCTGCTGGTGTCCCTGGGCGCGGCGGACGGGGCGGGGTGCGTGCTGGCGCGCCCCTTCAGGCGGCTGTTCCGCTGCGGCGGCGCGGGCTGCGCCGCGCTGCTGCTGGGGCTGATCGGCGGCTACCCTGTGGGGGCGCGGACGGCGGCGGCGCTGGTGCGGCAGGGCGCGCTGACGCCCCAGGAGGGCGGGCGGCTGCTGACGTTCTGCAATAACGCGGGTCCCGCCTTCGCCGTGGGCGTGGCGGGGGTGACGGTGTTCTCCAGCGGCCGGATAGGGGTGTATCTCTACCTCATCCATGTGACGGCGGCGCTGGCGGCGGGACTGCTGCTGTGCCGCCGGGGAAGCCCCTCCGCCGCTGCGCCGCCGCCCGCTCCGGTGCGGACGGGTCTGGCGCAGCAGTTCCTGTCGGCGGTGACGGACGCGGCGGCGGCCATGGGGCGGGTATGCGCCTTCGTGGTGTTCTTTCTGGTGCTGCTGCGCCTGGCGGAGACAGCCACCGGCCCGTGGAGCGCTCCTGCCGCCGGCTTCATGGAGCTGACCAACGGCATCCTGCGGCTGACGCCCGACCGCCGGGGCTTCGTCACGGCGGCGGCGCTGCTGGGCTGGGGCGGGCTGAGCGTCCACTGCCAGACGGCGGCGGTGACGGCGGGAAGCGGCATCCCCATGGGGCGGTATCTGCCCGCCAAGGCGGTGCAGGCGGCGCTGTCGGCAGGGCTGGCGTGGCTGGCCGCGCCGCATCTGCTGCCGTAGGGCACCCAACGTCCCCCTCCTGCGTAGAATGAGGACGGAGAGAAGTCTCCCATCATTCCCGACAGGAGGTCACACAGGATATGAGCATTGAGCTCCGTCATGCCGCCGCCTGCTACCAATCCGCCGACGGCGAGGTAGAGGCGGTGCGGGACGTGTCCTTTGCCGTCACGGAGGGCGCGTTCGTCAGTCTGGTGGGTCCCTCCGGATGCGGCAAGTCCACGCTGCTGAGCGCCATCGCCGGGCTGGAGCCCCTCAGCGGCGGCTCCATCCGGATCGATGGTCAGCCGGTGGAGGGCACGTCGCCCAAGGTGGGGTTCATGCCCCAAAGGGATCAGCTGTTTGAGTGGCGGAATATCTGGGACAACGTGACGCTGGGTCTGACCGTCCGCGGCGAGAAGGACGCGGCGGCCTATGCGCATGTGTCCGAGCTGCTGGAGCGGTACGGCCTTGCCGCCTTTGCCAAAAAGAAGCCGTGCCAGCTGTCCGGCGGCATGCGCCAGCGCTGCGCGCTGATCCGCACGCTGGCCACCCAGCCGGAGATCCTGCTGCTGGATGAGCCGTTTTCCGCGCTGGATTACCAGACACGGCTGGCGGTGTCGGCGGATATCTGGCGCATCCTGCGGCAGGAGGGCAAGACCGCTCTGCTGGTGACCCACGACATCGCCGAGGCGGTGAGCATGTCCGACCGGGTGATCGTGCTGTCCCGCCGTCCCGCCGTGGTGAAGGCGGAGCTGGACATGGGCGCTCTGCGGCCGCTGCCGCCCATGGAGCGGCGGGACACACCGGAGTTTCACCGGTACTTCAATACGATATGGAAGGAGCTGGACGTCCATGCCTGACAAGGCTCTTTCACCCCGGCGGGAGGCGTATCTCCTGCGTCTCCGGCGGGAGAACCGGCGGGTGCGGATATGGCAGATCGCGCTGGTGGCGGGGCTGTTCATCCTGTGGGAGCTCAGCTGCCGCGTGGGGTTGTCCGACGGCTTTCTGGTCAGCTGCCCCAGCCGCATGGCGCGGACGCTGTGGACGCTGTGCCGCTCCGGTGAGCTGTGGCGGCATATAGCCGTGTCCTGCGGCGAGACGGTGCTGGGCTTCACCGCCGGCACCCTGCTGGGCACCGCTGCGGCGGTGGGTATGTGGTGGTCGGACACTGCCGCCCGCATCCTCGACCCGTACCTGGTGGTGCTCAACGCCCTGCCCAAAACGGCGCTGGGGCCCATCTTCATCGTGTGGATGGGGGCGGGCATGGGAGCCATCGTCACCATGACGCTGGCCATCTCCCTGATCGTCACCATCCTGAGCATGTACGCCGGCTTCCGCACCACCGACCCGGAGAAGCTCCGGCTGATGCGGACGCTGGGCGCCAGCAAGCGGCAGATCCTGTGGCTGCTGGTGTTCCCGGCCAACTGTCCCACGCTGTTCTCCACCCTGAAGGTGAACGTGGGGCTGTCGTGGGTGGGCGTTATCATGGGCGAGTTTCTGGTGTCCCGCGCCGGGCTGGGCTATCTCATCGTCTACGGCTCGCAGGTGTTCAACATGGATCTGGTCATGGCCAGTGTGCTGGCACTGGGCGCGGCGGCGGTGGGCATGTACCTGCTGGTGCTGCGGGCGGAAAAATTCCTGAATTCTGTATGGGGGGTTCGCGTATGAAAAAGCGTATTATCTGCATTTGTATGGCCGCGCTGCTGTCGCTGTCGCTTCTGGCAGGCTGCGGCGCGGAAGGAAACACGGACACGGAGCAGGATGCGGCGGCGCAGACCGTCACCGTCCGGCTCAGCGAGGTGACGCACTCGGTGTTCTATGCGCCGCAGTATGTGGCCATGAGCCAGGGCTTCTTTGCCGACGAGGGGCTGGACATCGACCTGAGCAACGGCGGCGGCGCCGACAAGGTCATGACCGCCGTCGTCTCCGGCGGCGCGGATATCGGACTGGCGGGGCCGGAGAGCTGCATCTATATCCACGGGCAGGGCAAGGACGATCTGCCGGTCATCTTTGCCCAGCTGACCAAGCGGGACGGCTCGTTCCTGGTGGGGCGGACGGACGAGGACTTCGACTGGTCGAACCTGAAGGGCAAGACCATCATCGGCGGACGCAAGGGCGGCGTGCCGGAGATGACGCTGGAGTACGTCATGCGGCACAACGGCGTGGAGCCGCAGGAGGACGCGGTGGTGGACACCTCCGTGCAGTTCAACATGATGGCCGGGGCGTTCACCGGCGGGCAGGGGGATTATGTGACACTGTTTGAGCCTACCGCCACGGAGGTGGAGCGCGCCGGGCACGGGTATATCCTCTGCTCCATCGGCGAGGAATCCGGCGAGATCCCCTACACCGCCTACTTTGCCGCCCGGAGCTATATGGACGCCCATCCGGAGGTGATCCAGGGCTTCGCCAATGCCATTGCCCGCGCCCAGCAGTGGATCGTGGAGCACACCGACCGGGAGGTGGCGCAGGCCATCATCGACCAGTTCCCGGACACCGATCTGGACACGCTGGAGGCCGTCACCGCCCGTCACCGGCAGATCGACGCGTGGAACGCCGCGCCCATGATGGCGCGCTCGGCGCTGGAGCGGCTGGAAACGGTGATGACCGAGGCCGGCGAGCTGACGAAGGCGCAGTGGGTGGACTTTGACGCGCTGGTGGACAACAGCTTCGCAGAAAAGGCCATGGAGAGCATGAAATAGCAAAAAAAGAAAGCCCGCAAGGGCTTTCTTTTTTGCGCGATGGGACGCTTTCGCCATGCCGGTATGTGCGGTTATGTTTCGTAGGGGACGGCGTCCTCGACGTCCCGCGTTGCACGAACCCCTTGCGATTTCGTAGGGGGAGATGCCCACATCGCCCCGCCGGAGCCACCGCGCATCCTGCGGCGGGACACATGGGTCCCGCCCTACAGAGCAGGCACGGTAAACCCTTCGCAGGGGACGGCGTCCCCGACGTCCCGTCAGTGCGGCGGTGCCGCGCTGTAAGGCCCCCTCTGCGAGGGGGCTGTCGGCGCAGCCGACTGGGGGAGAGAAATCCGTGAGGAATCTCTCCCTCCGTCAGCGCTTCGCGCTGCCACCTCCCTCGCAGAGGGAGGCAAGGGGGATCCGTCCCCCTGCCGTCCCGTTTCGTGCTTCAGCTCAGGGCGGAAATGACCTCCGCGTATTTGTCGATGTCGGACGCGCCGTTCCACGTCATGAAGCCGCCGGTGCACCCGGCGTCCCGCAGGGCACGCACCTCGTCGCCCAGCTCCGCCGCGCCGTAGTGGTTATACGGCTCCCGGATGGCGTTGTAGCACTGGATCCACGTCCGCACGGCGGCGGGAGACGCCGTCTCGCTCTGCCGCGCCATGGCGCTTTCGCCGAAGTTGTACACAGTGGTGTAGGGGTGCTCCCAGGGCTTATAGTCCCCCTGCGCGCTGTAATGGTCGGGGTAGGGCATGCCGGAGATGGCGTCCACCACGGAGCTGATGGCCGGCCAGTACTGGCCGCAGGCGGTGACATAGGCATTGGCGCACTCGCCGAACACGTCGCCGGAGATATAATACCCGGCCTTGTGCAGCCGCTCGGCGGCGTAGAGCAGGAACCGCTGCACGGCCTGCGCCTTGCTCTCGCCGTAGGTGTTCCGGTAGTCGATGGTGCCGGCCTTTTCGTACTTGTACGCGCCGTCGGGGAAGCGGATATAGTCGAACTGGATCTCGTTGAAGCCCAGCGCGGCGGCCTCCAGCGCCAGCTCTGTCTTGTACTGCCAGACGGTGCGGTTATAGGCGCTGGGCCAGTACATGGAGCTGATCTTCAGCGGCGTGCCGTCCAGGTCGGAGATGACGTACTCCGGGTGGTCGGCTGCCAGATGTGCATCGTTGAACACGGTGATGCGGCCGATGACGTAGTAGCCCGCGTCGCGGAGTTTCTGTACGTTGGCCCGGAAGCCCTCCATGGTGTCCTGCGCCGCGGCGTAGGCCGAGGGACTGTACTGCTGCATCACCGGCGAGGCATAGGACACCGCCGTGCCGTCCACGATGTCCACTACAAAGGCGTTGATGCCGCTGCCCTCCGCCAGACGGAGGTAGCTGTCGGCGTACTGGATGGCGCTGCCGTTGAGATACAGCGCCCGTACCTCCTCCGGCATGTCGTTGCCGGGGATGGCGGCCTTTTCCGTGGGGTAGTAGTCCAGTCCCGCCGCGTCGCCGCCGCCCCACGCGTCGCCCCGGGCGGCGTGGCGCTGGTAGAGCACGTCGTCGTACTGCGCCAGCGCTTCCTCCTCCGTCATGCGGACGTTGGCGGCGTCGATATAGCCCTCGCCCCGGTCACAGGAGACTTTCCAGCGGAGCACCTCGCCCTGTTCGTCCAGCCCGTCAAAGCCGGTGACGGTCAGCGCCATGCCCTTTTCCACGGCGCAGCCGGGGACAGCCCCCGTCTCGTCCAAAAGGCTCATGCCCCGCAGGGCGTAGACCGTTTCCACCTGCACCACGGCGGCATAGTCGTCGGTCAGGTTGGCGCGGTCGATGCAGGCGTAGCCCTCGCCGTTGACCACCCGGATGCGCTGGGCGTCGCCCTGGGCATCCTCCAGAACATACTGCACTTCGCTGCCGCGGAGCAGGGAACCCAACAGCTCCCCGTTTTCGTCATATATGGGAGCGGTGCTCTCCGCGGAGGCCACATAGCCCGCCGCCGTCTCCGGCACGGCGGGATGGAACTGCTGCCAGATCACATAGCCCAGCGCGCCCAGCGCCGCCAGGCACAGCACGATGATGACCACCGCCGCGCCGGTGCCGCGTTTCTTCTTGGTATTCGTTGACATAAGTTGAACTCTCCTTGCGTGTGTTGTCAGACTGCGGACATTATACGACATTCTGTTCTGTAAATCCACCTAAATCTTGTGGCAGCGCCGACAAAATTTTCGTATTTTTTGTGTTTTTCCCGTTTTTCTGGTAGACAACGGGATATACCGATGGTATACTACCTGTGTATATTGTTATGTAAATCGGCGCGGGGATGACCCGCCGCCGGGCTTCCCATACAACTCATAGATAAGGCAGGGTGTGTGTTTATGAAAAGGACGAAACGGGGTATGGCGCTGATACTGTCCGCGGTGATGCTGGCAAGCTGCGTGACGACGGTGCTTCTGGCGGCGCACCGCAACTGGAAGGATCCCGGACTGGGGGCGCTGAGTCAGTATTATGAGACAGGAGAGAATGCCGACCCCGGCGCCGTTTCCACGGTGCCCGACGATCCCGGCGGCACCTCCTTCGGCCTGTACATGTTCGCCAGCAAGGTCGGCACAGTGGACGATTTCCGCCGCTGGCTGCGGAGCCACTCGTCCGCCCTTTACCGGGACTTCGGCGAGAGGCTGGATCAGGCCTACGGTACGAATCTCAGCGGTGGCAGCCAAGCAGGTTACGGCCCCAACTTCCAGAGAACATGGGCGGAGATCGGTCACGGCGCCAACGGTAAGGAGTTCGGCAACGCCCAAACGGAGTACTGGGGCAGCGTCCGCTATGAAAAGCTGATCGAGCGGCTGGAGAGCACCTACCGCTCCTTCGATCTCAACAACTACTCCATCGCCCTCCAGAACGTTCTGTGGAGCCGCAGTGTCCATCACGGTGTGGACGGAGCTTATAACGTAGTGACCCGCGCCATTGATGGGCGGCTGGGTGGATTTGCCAACCAGAGCGAGGCGGAGCTGATCGCCGCCATCTACGCCGAGTGCAGCAAGCTGAACAACCAATACAGCGACATGACCACCCAGCTGTCCGACCGCTACGGCGTAAAGGGACGATCCATGGCGTATTTCAGCAAGGCGGGCGACGATGTGCAGTCTTCAGTGTACAGCCGCCTGCACATCAACGAGCCGGCGGACGCATTGGTGATGCGCTACCAGAATACCACCGCCCCGCTGGAGGGGAAGTATCAGATCCTGTATCTCTCCAACCAGAAGTTTGGCTACGCCGTGAACGAGGGCAATCTTGTGGACAGCGCCAAGGCATCCGCGCTGACGCTGACTTATTACAACTCCGGCCGGTATACCCTCGCGGCGGAGGACGGTAAGCGTCTGGCCGTTGTCAACGGTGCGCTGATGCTGCAAAACCTCTCTGCCGATGCAAGCCAGCTCTGGACGCTGACCAGCAGCAGTAACGGCTATGTGCTCTATAATGTGGGGGCAAAGCTGTATTTGACCATCACTGTCAGCACCACGGAAATACCCGATACGCCTGCACCCTCGGAACCAACGGAGGAGGAAACGGCAGCTCGCAACAAGCGTGTAGAGGAGTTGGTTGCCGCCCTGAACAGCGATGATGAAAATGCGCTTGATGAGGAGACGGCGGCACTCTTTGTGACCATGCTCACTGAAAAAATCGAAGCGCTGGCCACAGAGCATCTTGAAGGCAAGGAAGAGACCGAGGTAAAGGCCGATCTTGCAAAAATGGAGGATGTTCAGCGGCGGATGGATGAGCTGGAGGCCAAGCTTCCCGAGAACGAGAAGGACATAACAGACAATCAGAGAGCCGAGATGGAAGAACTCCAGAAGGAATATCTGGAGCTGATCAAGTCCTTTACCGGCAAGTCGCTGGATGAGATCATTCTCATTGTGGCCGGTGAGCTTGTGGACAAGCAGATCGCGGATGAAAAAGCTGCGGCATCCACGACTACCACCGTCACCGCGTATAAGGTCGGACTGAGCGCAGACGCCAAGGCCGCTACGCTGATGGCTGTCACGCCTGTGACCGGACAGGACAGCTGGAGTACCGTTGGGCTGTTTTATCCCCAGATGCCGGAGACGGATGATTTCGGAACCAAGATCGTCCACAATCTGACGGAGGGCAATTCCTCCTTCCCCATCCGAGGCATTGTCACCTGCACGCAGGGCATCGGCACCGTCAAGGCCGTCGTTACCAACGCCGGCGGCGCTGTCGCCACCAGCAGCTCCGGCAACGCCGGCGGCGCCAAGTGGTTCGACCTGTGGGAGCTGGACAGTGCACTGACCATCAGCAAGCTGCCGCAGGGCAAATATACGTTTACCCTTACCGGCACCAACAGCACCGGCACCTATACGCTGGTGAACAAGACATTTACCATCGGCGCGGCTACTACCACCACGCCGGAAGCACCCGACAACAAGTATGTCGTGCAGTTTGTAGTAAACGGTAAGGTCGTGGATACGCGCACCTACTCGGAGGCACAGCCCTATGGCGCGCTGCCGTCTGTCAGCGAGAGCGGTTTCCAGGGCTGGTTCTATAGTGACCGCGAGATATCCCAGAGCACGCCCGTGGCACCCAGAAATCACACCGTTACGGCCAAGTTCGGGACACTGCACACGGTGTCGTTCAAATACGACAACACCGTGTGGGATTCCTACAAGCTGGCACAGAACGATATCATCAGGATCCCCACCACCAATCCCATTAAGGCGGCAGACAAGAGCTATACATACAGCTTTAGCTACTGGAAGGACAGTGCCACCGGTGCGAAGCTTGCCAGCGGTACCCTGATGCCTGACAGTGATGTGACCTATGTGGCCGTGTTCTCCAAGACCGCCAATTCCGGCGGCGGAGGGACAGGCGGCGGCGGTGGCGGTGGAGGCGGCGGAACTACGCCGGTCACGCCCTCCGGCAGCTACCTCACCGGTATCTCGCCCAACACCTCCGTCTCCAGCCTGACCGCCAGCGGCTACACCGTGTATAGCGGCAGCAAGCAGGTGACCTCCGGACTGGTGGGCACCGGCATGACCGCCGTCAGCAGCGGCGGCTCCGTGACCATCGTCGTCACCGGCGACGTCAGCGGCGACGGCAAGGTCACCATCACCGACGTGGTCAAGCTGCAAAAGTCCGTGGTCGGCTCCGCCTCCCTGACCGGCGCTTACGCCAAGGCCGGCGACATCAGCGGCGACGGCAAGATCACCATTACCGACGTGGTGCAGGCTGCACAGGTCACTGTGGGACAGCGCACCATCAACTGACAGGAGGATCCCTATGAAGAACCGATTCCTTCGCGCCGCCGCGCCCGCCGTGCTGACGGTGCTGCTGATGCTGACGCTGCTGCCCCAGCGGGCGCTGGCCGCTGGCGCCACCCTCACCGGCACCTCTGCGCTGCTGCCCGGCGACACGGTCACGCTGACGCTGTCCGTGCCCAGCAAGGTCTACGGCCTGAGCGCCGACCTCAGCTACAGCAGCAACCTGTCCCTCAGCAACTACAACTGCTCCGTCAGCGGGTGGAGCATCGTCATGAACAACAACAAGTTCAGCGCCTACGGCACGTCCAGCTCCAGCGGCGGCGTTGTCACCATCAAAATGAAGGTGTCCTCCAGCGCCAAGGAGGGCGACGCCCTGTCCGCCGCGTTCTCCAACGTGGTGGTGTCCGACGGCAACAGCGACACCGATCTGGGCAGCGCCAGCTGGTCGGGAAAGATCACCGCCGCGCCCAGCGGCAACTGTGATCTCAGCTCCCTCAGCTGCTCCAACGCCACCCTCAGCCCCTCCTTCTCCGCCAAGACCACCTACTACACCTGCACGGTGCCCTTCGCCGTGGAGAAGCTGGATCTGAACTACAAGAAAGCGGACAACACCTCCAGTGTGTCCGTCAGCGGCAACGAGCTGGCGGTGGGTGCCAACACCGTCACCATCAAGGTCACGGCGGCCAACGGCACCACCAAGACCTACACCATCGATGTGACCCGCCAGCAGGATCCCAACTACAAGGCGTCCACTGACGCGGCGCTGAGCACCCTGACCATCGAGGGCGCCACCCTGTCCCCCACGTTCACCCCCACGGTGACGGATTACATCGCCTATGTGCCCTTTGAGACGCGGCAGGTGACCATCGCCGCTGCCGCCAAGGACGAGAAGGCGCAGGGCGTCACCGGCACCGGCGCGGTGCAGCTGTCCGCCACGGAGAGCGAGACAGTCGTCACCGTCACCGGCACCGCCGAGGACGGCAAGACCAAGCAGGCTTACACCATCCATGTGCTGCGGATGCCCGCCTACACCGGCATTGTGCCCACTGTGGAGGTCATCGATCCGGCCACCATCCCGGCGGTCGCCCCGCTGGAGATCCCCGGTACGCTGACGCTGCCCCTGCTGGGCGAGGTCAGAACGCTGTATGTGGCCATCGCCGTGGCGGTGCTGCTGGTGATCGTCCTGTTCCTGCTGGGCTTCCTGATCGGCCGCGGCCACGCGGGAAGCGCCAACGACTATGAGGACGACGAGCCGCAGGAGCCGCAGCCTCCGGTGCTGGAAAAGCACCGTACCGCCTCCGTGCCCCGGCTGGTGCCCCGGCAGGAGGAGCCGCAGCCTGTCCGCCAGCCGGCGGCAGTGGCCGCAGCCCCGGCGGAGGAGCCCGTACCCGCGCCCAAGGCCGAGCGCAGCGCCACTGACGAGCCGTCCCAGTCCGACGAGGACGAGGTGCGCACCATGTCACTGGATGACCTGCTGGACGACATCCACAAAATGTAACAAAAAAAGTATCTGCGCCCGGCGCAGATACTTTTTTTTCGCCCGGAGATATGGTACAATGGCAAAAATCACACAGGAGGACGCCGCCATGAGCTACGCAGACCGCATATTCAAGGACAACTGCCGGGAGATCCTCACCCACGGCGTGTGGGACACGGATCAGAACGTGCGTCCCCACTGGGAGGACGGCACGCCCGCACACACGGTGAAGAAATTCGGCATCATCAACCGCTACGACCTGAAGGCGGAGTTCCCCATCCTCACCATCCGCCGGACGTACTTCAAGACCTGCATCGACGAGCTGCTGTGGATCTGGCAGCAGAAGTCCAACAACATCCACGACCTGCGGGGACACATCTGGGACAGCTGGGCGGACGAGAGCGGCTCCATCGGCAAGGCCTACGGCTACCAGCTGGCGGTGAAGCACCGGTACCCGGAGGGGGAGATGGATCAGGTGGATCGGGTGCTGTATGACCTGAAGCACAACCCCGCCAGCCGCCGCATCCTGACGAATATCTACAACTTCCAGGATCTGCACGAGATGGCGCTGTACCCCTGCGCCTACTCCATGACCTTCAACGTCTCCGGCCATACGCTCAACGCCATCCTCAACCAGCGCAGCCAGGACATGCTGGCCGCCAACAACTGGAATGTGGTGCAGTACGCCGTGCTGGTACACATGATGGCGCAGGTGTCGGGGCTGGAGGCCGGCGAGCTGGTGCACGTCATCGCCGACGCCCACATCTACGATCGCCACGTGCCCATTATCGAACGGCTGCTGGAAAAGGACGAGCGCCCCGCGCCGCAGTTCATCATCGACCGCTCCGTAACGGATTTCTATCAGTTCACGCGGGACAGCTTCTCGCTGGAGGGGTACGAGCCCCAGCCCTTCGAGGACAAGATCCCCGTGGCCATTTGAGGAGGGTGCCATGTACGCCATCGTTGCCGTGGATGAAAAATGGGGCATCGGCCGGGACAACGGGCTGCTGTTCCGCCTGCCCGCCGATCTGAAGCGCTTTCGTTCGCTGACGGAGGGGCACACCGTCCTCATGGGGCGGAAAACGCTGGAGTCCCTGCCCGGCGGTCGGGGACTGCCCCACCGCCGCAACATCGTCCTGACCGGTCGGCGGGACTTCGCGGCGGAGAACTGCCAGATCGTCCACTCTCCGGCGGAGGCGGTGCTCTCTGCCGATGAGGACACATGGGTCATCGGCGGCGAGAGCGTGTACCGGGCGTTCCTGCCCCTGTGCAGCCGGGTGTATGTTACCCGCATCGCCGCCGACGGCGGCGCGGACGTGTTTTTCCCCGACCTGTCCGCCGATCCGCAGTGGCGGCTGGACAGGCGCAGCGAGGGCATGACCGAAAACGGCCTGACCTTCCGGTACGAGGAGTATGTGCCGCTGGTGTAGCCCTCTGCGGCAGGCACCCCGTAGGGGACGGCGTACCCCAAGGGCATTTGTTTCGCTGCGCTCCACGGCAGGACGGCGTCCCCTACACCAAAGAACCGTGGAGGCTTGCGTGTTATGATCTCGTATGAAAAGCTCTGGGCGACCATGAAGGAAAAGGGCGTGTCGCAGTACGCGCTTATCAAGAAGTACGGCGTCAGTCCGGGGCAGATCACGCGGATGAAGCGGAACGAGAGCGTCAGCACCCACACCATCGAGGTGTTCTGCAAAATACTGGACTGCGATGTAGGCGACATCATGGAATACATCGCGGAGGATAAATAAAAGAGACGGCTTCCGCCGTCTCTTTTTCATTCGTCCATATCCACCGTGATGTTGTCGGTGCCGTGCTGCTCGAACTCGCCCAGATAGGCGTCCATCCGCGCCATGATCTCGTCATAGTTCTCCGGCGTGATGGGGGGATCGTCCATGTCCCGCAGCGCCAGCTCCTGCGCCAGTATCTCGAAAAACGTGTTGTCCTCATAGGCCATGATCGCCTCATGGATGCCGCCGTCGGCAAAGGCGCGGGAGGGGATCAGCTCCCCCTGATACAGCTCGGTCAGCGGCGCCATGCCGTGATCGAGACAGTGGGCGAACACAAGGCTCTCCACCTGATCGTACTCCTTGATGCGGTCGTCGCCCCGGGTGGAGTTCAGCACCCAGTTGCCGATGTACACCAGATCCAGCAGACGCCGGAACTGCTTCTCCGTCATTTTCAGCTCCATCATACCACCTCCGCGCATGGAAACCTTCGTTTTCACGATTATAGCACGTTCCAACAGGGATTGCCACAGAAAAAAATGGGCAGGTGCGCCAATTTTTAGCTTGTAACACCACGGGAATCATAGTACAATATATGAGTTATACTGGCGCAGTGTCGGTATCGGCAGTTTGCGAAAGGAGGGCGCGTATGGATCAGCGACCCATCGGGGTGTTCGACTCCGGATCGGGCGGGTTGACCGCCGTGCGGGAGATACGCAGTATCCTCCCCTCTGAAAACATTATATACTTCGGGGATACGTCCCGTGTCCCCTACGGCGGGCGTTCGCCGGAGATATTGCTGCACTACGCAAGGCAGGACGTCCACTTCCTCCGCAGCTTCGATGTGAAGGCGCTGCTGGTGGCCTGCGGCACCGTGTCCACCAACGCGCTGCCGGTGCTGGCGGCGGAGAGCGACATTCCCATCCTGGGCGTGGTGGAGCCGGCCTGCGCCGCGGCAGCGGCGGCCACCCGGAACAAAAGGGTGGGGCTGATCGCCACCTCCGCCTCCGTGCGCTCCGGTGCCTACGAGCGGACGCTGGCGGCTATGGACAGCGCCATCACCGTGTACGCCGGGGCCTGCCCGCTGTTCGTGCCGCTGGTGGAAAACGGGCGCTTCCGCCCCGGCGACACGGTCATCGAGACGGTGGCGCGGGAGTACCTGACGCCCCTGCGGGACACGGGCATTGACACGCTGATTCTGGGCTGCACCCACTATCCGCTGCTGGCGGAGGTCATCGCGGGTGTCATGGGCAGCGGCGTGACGCTGATCGACTCCGGCGCGTCCGCGGCGCGGGCGCTGCGTCAGACGCTGTCGGACAAAGGCCTTCTGGCGCAGCGGGCGAGCGGTACCCTGACCCTGTACGCCAGCGACCAGCCGCAGGATTTCGGCGCGCTGGCGCCCCAGTTCCTGCGCCGTCCGCTGGAGGGCGCGGTGCTGCCGGTGGACATCGAGAGGTACTGATATGGAAAAGGTACAGGTACTGGCACGCAGCCGCAGCGACTTCGCCGGCGGCGTGGATGAGCTGACCTTCCGGGGCACCGGCACGCTGGATAAAACGGAGTACGGCTATCAGCTGCGCTACACGGCGCAGAACGAGGCCGACGGCAGCGGCGTGGCCTCGGAGATACGGCTGGAGACGGCGCAGCGCCGGGCGGTGGTCATCTCGGAATCCAAGGACGGCGGCTACGGGCTGCTGCTGGATCCCCGGCGCACCACGGTGACGCAGATCGCCGGCGGCGACGGCGGCGCGCTGACGCTGCATGTGGAGACAAAAGAGGTATCGTGGCACCTGCCCCGGAGGGGCGAGGGACACATCACACTGGCATATACATTGCTCCTGGGCACGCAGGCGCTGTCGGCGCTGCGGCTGGAGCTGACATTGACGAAAGAGGAGAGAGACGTATGAACATGATCGACAGCGCCAAGGCGCAGGTACGGCAGCTGACCGCCGCCGCATACGACAAGGCCGCAGCCGCTGGGCTGCTCCCGGCGGGCATCGCCGTGGAGCCGGCGGTGGAGATCCCCAAGGACACCGCCAACGGCGACTATACCACCACCTTCTGCCTGGCGGCGGCCAAGGCCATGAAGATGAACCCCCGTCAGGTGGCGCAGACCCTTATCGACAACATGACGCTGGAGGGCAGCTACTTCACCTCCGTGGAGATCGCCGGCCCCGGCTTCATGAACTTCCGGCTGGGCGAAAAGTGGTTCAGCGACACGGTGGCCGTCATCGAGTCCGAAGGGGAGAGGTACGGCGAGAACGATTCCCTCTCCGGTAAGAAGTACATGGTGGAGTTCGTCTCCGCCAACCCCACCGGCCCCATGCACATGGGCAACGCCCGGGGCGGCGTGCTGGGCGATACGCTGGCATCCGTGCTGCAAAAGTCCGGCGCGGACGTGTGGCGGGAATTCTACGTCAACGACGCCGGCAACCAGATCGAGAAGTTCGCCAAGAGTCTGGAGGCACGGTACTTCCAGATCATCAGGGGCGAGGACGCGGTGGAGTTCCCGGAGGACGGCTACCACGGCGACGATATCCGCGAGCTGGCGCAGGCGTTCTATGAAAAAGAGGGCGAGAAGTATCTGGACTGCGATGAAAAGACCCGCCACGACGCGCTGGCGCAGTTCGGCCTCAGCGTCAACATCCCCAAGATGAAGTCCGATCTGGCTCGCTACGGCATTCAGTACGACCAGTGGTTCTTCGAGTCCAGCCTCCACGAGAGCGGCTATGTGGCCGACACCGTGGCGGCGCTGACCGCCAAGGGCTATACCTACGAGAAGGACGGCGCCCTGTGGCTCAAGACCGCCCAGATCCTTGCGGAGAACCTGCGCCGGGCGGGGAAGAGCGACGAGGCCATCGAAAAGCTGGGCTTGAAGGACGACGTGCTGTGCCGCGCCAACGGGTTCTATACCTACTTTGCTGCCGACATCGCCTATCACCGCAACAAATTCGCCGTCCGCGGCTTTGACAAGGTCATCAACATCTGGGGCGCCGACCACCACGGCCATGTGGCGCGTCTGAAGGGCGCCATGGACGCGCTGGGTCTGGACGGCGAGCACCGGCTGGACATCGTGCTGATGCAGCTGGTGAAGCTGGTGCGCGACGGCGAGATCGTCCGCATGTCCAAGCGCACCGGCAAGGCCATCAGCCTTACCGACCTGCTGGACGAGATCCCCGTGGATGCCTGCCGCTGGTTCTTCAATGCCAAGCCGGAGACGCAGATGGAGTTCGATCTGGGTCTGGCCGTCCGGGAGGACAGCGAGAACCCGGTGTACTACGTCCAGTACGCCTACGCCCGCATCTGCACGCTGCTGAAGGCGCTGGCCGCCGAGGGTCACACCGTTCCCGCCGCGGCGGATGCCGAGCTGTCCGTGCTGACCGCTGACGAGGAGAAGGCGCTGATCAAGCAGCTGGCGCAGTACCCCGCCGTGGTGTATCTGGCCGCACGGGACTACGACCCCAGCTTCATCAACCGCTATCTGGGCGAGCTGGCTGCCGCGTTCCACAAGTTCTACAACGCCTGCCGCATCAAGGGCGAGGCGGAGAACGTTCTGCTGGCGCGGCTGAAGCTGGCGGACACCGCCCGCGCCGTGCTGAAAAACGGCATGACCCTCATCGGCTGCTCCGCACCGGAGAAGATGTAACAGCGAAAACGCGCCCCACGGGGCGCGTTTCGCTGTACAATAACCTGCGCCGATGGCAGCTATTAAAAATTATCGGTTGCAGCAGGCTCTTTCCATGGTATAATATCTTGCGGATAAAAATTAAGGAGGTATCTCCATGACTTATGACGTTATCATCATCGGCGCCGGCCCCGGCGGTATTTTCTCCGCCTATGAGCTGATGCAGCGCAAGCCGGAGTGGAAGGTAGCCGTGCTGGAGGCGGGCAACCCGCTGGAAAAGCGGCACTGTCCCATCGACGGCGACAAGGTGAAGTCCTGCATCCACTGCAAGACCTGCGCCATCATGAACGGCTTCGGCGGCGCGGGTGCGTTTTCCGACGGTAAGTACAACCTGACCAACGAGTTCGGCGGCACACTGTACGAGTACATCGGCAAGCAGAAGGCCATGGAGCTGATGCGCTACGTGGACGACATCAACGTGGCCTGCGGCGGAGCGGGGACGAAGCTCTACTCCACCGCCGACAGCGGCTTCAAGCGCCTGTGCCTGCAAAACAACCTGCACCTGCTGGACGCCTCCGTGCGGCATCTGGGCACGGACATCAATTACAAGGTGCTGGAGAATCTCTACGCCCGGCTGCGGGAGCATGTGGACTTCCACTTCCTCACGCCGGTGAAGGCGCTGTCCGCCACCGAGGACGGCTACGAGGCGCAGACCGACAAGGGCGCCTTCCGCGGGCGGAAGTGCATCATCTCCGTGGGGCGCAGCGGCAGCAAGTGGATGGAGTCCGTCTGCCAGTCGCTGGATATCCCCACCAAGTCCAACCGGGTGGATATCGGTGTGCGGGTGGAGCTGCCCGCCGAGGTGTTCGCGCCCATCACCGACGAGCTGTACGAGAGCAAGATCGTCTACAAGACCGAGAAATACCAGGACAAGGTGCGCACCTTCTGCATGAATCCCCGGGGCGCGGTGGTCAACGAGAACACCAACGGCATCGTCACCGTCAACGGCCACAGCTACGAGGATCCCGCCATGCACACGGAGAATACCAACTTCGCCCTGCTGGTGTCCAAGCACTTCACGGAGCCGTTCCGTGACAGCAACGGCTACGGCGAGTCCATCGCCCGCCTCAGCAACATGCTGGGCGGCGGCGTGATTGTCCAGCGGTTCGGCGACCTGATCCGCGGCCAGCGCAGCACCCCCAAGCGCATCGAAAAGGGCTTCATGACGCCCACCCTGTCCGCTACGCCCGGCGATCTGAGCCTTGTGATGCCCAAGCGCATTCTGGACGGCATCATCGAGATGATCTACGCCCTGGACAAGATCGCCCCCGGCACCGCCGGCGACGACACCTTGCTCTACGGCGTGGAGGTGAAGTTCTACAACATGGAGGTGGCGCTGGACGAGCATCTGGAGACGCCCCACAAGGGCCTGTTCGTCATCGGCGACGGCAGCGGCGTCACCCACTCCCTGTCCCACGCCAGCGCCAGCGGCGTGTTCGTGGCGCGCTATCTGGCGGAGAACGAATAAACGCATCACAAAAACAGGGGCGGCGCAGCCGCCCCTGTTTTCCGTTTGTTTTCCCTCTCAAAATGTGCTACAATGGACAAAAACCGCAAGGGAGGGTACGTCCGTGGCCGATCTCAACACCGATATCCGCTTCATCAAGGGCGTGGGCGAGACCCGCGCCAGAGCGCTGGAAAAGCTGCACATCCGCACGCTGGGCGACCTGATCTCCTACTATCCCCGCCGCTGGGAGGATCGCACAAAGCTGTTCCCCATCCGCGACCTGCCGGAGGGGGAGTACGCCTGCTGTCGCGCTATGCTGGCGCAGGAGCCCACCGCCCACCGCATCTCCGGCGGTCAGACGGTGGTGAAGGTGCGCGCCGTGGACGAGGGCGGCGTGCTGGACATTACGTTTTTCCATCAGGAATACCGCAAAAACGCCCTCCACCGGGGCGAGACGTATATCTTCTACGGCAGGGCAGAGGGCGGCGGTATCCGCCGCCGGATGGCCAACCCCCTGCTGGAAAAGGAGGGCGGCCAGCAGCTGACGGGGCGCATCATGCCCGTCTACCCCCTGACGGCGGGCATCACCCAGATCATGATGGCCAAGGCCGTGCGGCAGGGGCTGGACGAGTGCCGCGACCTGCCGGAGGACGTGCTGCCCGACGAGATACGGCGGGCGCACCACCTGTGCTACGCGGGTTTCGCGCTGGAGAACATCCACTTTCCCACCTCACCGGAGGCGCTGAACACCGCCCGGCGGCGGCTGGTGTTCGAGGAGCTGTTCCTCCTGAGCTGCGGCCTGTCGCTGCTGCGCCAGCGGCGCGAGTCGGTACACGGCCTGCCCTGCCGGGCGGCGGATATGTCCGATTTCTACGCCGCCCTGCCCTTTGCCCTCACCGCCGCCCAGCGCCGCGCCATCGGGGACGCCGTGGGCGACATGACCTCCGGCCGCCCTATGAACCGGCTCTGTCAGGGCGATGTGGGCAGCGGCAAGACCATGGTGGCCGCCGCCTGTGTGTGGTTCGCCGCCCGGAGCGGCTGGCAGTCGGCGCTGATGGCGCCCACGGAGATACTGGCGCGCCAGCACTACGAAAACCTCGCGCCCCTGTTTGCCCGCTTCGGCCTGCGCTGCGCCCTGCTCACCGGCTCCACACCGGCCAGGGAGCGCCGCGCCATTTTAGAGGGGCTGCAAGCCGGCGACATCGCCCTCTGCATCGGCACCCACGCCCTGCTGACGGAGGACGTGACCTACAACGCGCTGGGACTGGTCATCACCGACGAGCAGCACCGCTTCGGCGTGGATCAGCGCTCCGCCCTCAGCCGCAAGGGGTCGTCGCCCCACCTGCTGGTGCTGTCGGCCACGCCCATTCCCCGCACGCTGGCGCTGATCATCTACGGGGATCTGGACGTGTCGATCATCGACGAGCTGCCGCCGGGCAGACAGCCGGTGGACACCTTTGTGGTGGGGGAGAAGTACCGCCTGCGGCTCAACGCCTTCATCCGCAAGCAGGTGGCCGAGGGGCATCAGGTGTTCGTCATCTGCCCGCTGGTGGGGGAGGAGGACGACCTGCCCGACGAGCGCAAGGCTGCCACCGCCTACGCCCGGCAGCTGCGGGAAAAGACGTTTCCCGACCTGCGGGTGTCGTTGCTCCACGGCCGCATGAAGGCCGGGGAAAAGGAGAAGGTCATGACCTCCTTTGCCGCCGGCGAGAGCGACATTCTGGTGTCCACCACGGTGGTGGAGGTGGGCGTGGACGTGCCCAACGCCACGCTGATGGTGGTGGAGAACGCCGACCGCTTCGGCCTGAGCCAGCTGCACCAGCTGCGTGGCCGCGTGGGACGCGGCAAGGCGCAGAGTTACTGTGTCCTGCTCAGCGACACACAGAATCCGGAGACGCGCCGCCGCCTGAAAGCGCTGGCCGCCACCAACGACGGCTTCCGCATCGCGGAGGAGGATCTGAAGCTGCGGGGACCCGGCGACTTCTTCGGCAGCCGTCAGCACGGCCTGCCCACGCTGAAGGCCGCCGATCTCAGCTGCGATATGCCGCTTCTTGCCGAGGCGCGGGACGCCGCCCAGACCCTGATGGCCGCCGATCCCCGCCTGACAGCGCCGGAGCACGCCGTGCTGCGCCGCCGCATCCAGGCGCTGTTCGACCTGAACGAGGGCACGCTGAACTGAAAAGAGGGGCGGACGACTCTGCCTGCCCCGTATGCCGCCGCAAAACTGGCAAAAAAAGGAAGCGCCTGTCCAACGGACGGGCGCTTCCCTGTAAGTATGGGAACACGCGGAGCACGAGCGTACTCCGCGTGTTTGTGTCGGGTAAAAGGGGGGAATACCCGACAGGGGGGGTTCACATAGAATAAAGGGGGGTGACTTTACCTATGCAAGTCGTATTGTACACCTACTTCTCCGGTTTGTCAAATGTTTTTTTACCGGTACCGGTTCCGGGAATCGCTTTTTCGACTTGCTCCGCCGTTTTCCCGGTGGTATACTGTGGAAAAGACAGAAGACGAGGAGGTGTCCGCCGGTGACACGCGATCAGCTGCGCGCCAAGGCCAACGAGCTGCCCCTGCTGCCCGGTGTCTATCTGATGATGGACAAGACCGGGCAGGTCATCTATGTGGGCAAGGCCAAAAAACTGAAAAACCGCGTCAGCCAGTATTTTCAGGACACCGCCAGCCACAACGAGAAGACAAAGATGATGGTGGCGCATGTGGACAGGTTCGACACCATCATCGTCCGCTCGGAGTTCGAGGCGCTGGTGCTGGAAAACTCCCTCATCAAGCGGCACCAGCCCCGGTATAACATCCTCCTGAAGGACGACAAGGGCTATCCCTTTGTGCGGCTGGATGAAAAATCGAGCTATCCCCGGTTTTCACTGGTGAACCGCACCGCCGATGATGGCGCGCGGTACTACGGACCCTTCGGCGGGCGGCACGAAACGCGGCTGGCGCTGGACGCCGTATGCGCCGCCCTGCGGCTGCCCACCTGCTCCCGCCGGTTTCCGCGGGACATCGGCAAGGAGCGCCCCTGCCTGAACTTCCACATGGGTCGGTGCGACGGCTTTTGCCGGGGTCAGCCGGACGGGGAGGAGTACCGCCGCCGCATGGCGCAGGCCGCATCCCTGCTGGAGGGGCGGCTGCGCGCCGTCACCGGAGAGCTGACGGAGAGGATGACCGCCGCGGCGGAGGCGCTGGATTTCGAAACAGCCGCCGCCCTGCGGGATCAGATCAAGGCTCTGTCGGTGCTGAGCAAGGAGCAGCGGGTCATCGCCGGTATCTGCGCCGATACCGACGTATGGGGCGCGTATACCAGTCCCGCCCGTTCCGGCGTGGCGGTGCTGCACATTGAAAACGGCGACCTGCTGGCGCGGCAGACGGAGGTATTCCCCGATGCCGCCGACAGCGAGGATGCGCTGCTGTCCGCCGTGGTGCCGCAGTATTATCTGTCCCGCCAGTCTCTGCCGCGGGAGATCCTGCTGCCCGCCGCTATGGAGGACGCGGACGCGCTGGCCGCCCTGCTGACGGAGCGCAGCGGTCACGCCGTGGCCGTGCGGGTGCCCCAGCGCGGCCAGCGCCGCGCCCTGCTGGATATCGCCCATCGCAACGCACGGGAGGAGGTGGAGCGGGTCACGGACGCCGCCCAGCGCATCAGCGGCACACTGCGGCAGCTGCAGCAGCTGGCGCAGCTGCCCACCCTGCCCCGGCGGATGGAGAGCTATGACATCTCCCACACCGGCGGCGACGATCAGGTGGGCGGCATGGTGGTCTTTCAGGACGGACGGCCGCTGAAGTCGGCCTACCGCCGTTTCCGGGTGGAGACATGCCGGGAGGGGGACGACTACGGCGCCATGCAGGAGGTGCTGACGCGCCGCTTCCGCCGGTATCTGGACGGGGACGAAAAATTTGCGCCCCTGCCCGACCTGCTGCTGATCGACGGCGGCGAAAACCACGCCCGCATCGCCGAGGAGGTGCTGGCCGGTCTGGGTCTGGACGTGCCGGTGCTGGGCATGGTGAAGGACGACCGGCACCGCACCCGCGCCCTGATCACCGCCCGGGGGCAGGAGCTGGGCATCCGGCAGACGCCTGCTCTGTTTGCCCTGATCGGCACGGTGCAGGAGGAGGTGCACCGCTTCGCCATCGCCTACCACCACCAGAAGCACACCAAGTCCGCCAAGCGCTCCCAGCTGGACAACATCCCCGGCGTGGGCGAGGCGCGGAAGAAGAAGCTCCTGCAGCACTTCGGCACCGTCACCGCCGTGAAGCAGGCGGATGTGGAGCAGCTGGCCGCCGTGGTGCCCCGCGCCGCGGCGCAGGCGGTCTACGACCGCTTCCACGGGGTGAAAACGGAATAAAAAACGGCACGCATTTCCAAATGCGTGCCGTTTTTCGTTATCGCAGCAGGATGCGCTTTCCGCCGGTGTATGTGCCGACGGTGCCGATGCGCTGGACGCTGGGCACCGCGCCCTGCAATTCCGCGATCAGCGCGTCCGCGTCCTCCGGGGCCACAGCCATCAGCAGGCCGCCGGAGGTCTGGGGGTCGAACAGCAGATCCTGTATGGCCGTCTCCGTATCGCCTGCGTCCACGGCGGCTTCGGCAAAGCTGCGGTTGCGGTACATGCCCGCCGGCAGCACGCCCATGCGGGCGAACTCCACCGCCTCCGGGATGAAGTCCACCGCGTCCACATGCAGGGTGATGGTCACATCGCTGCCCTGCGCTATCTCGAAGCCGTGCCCCAGCAGGCCGAAGCCGGTGACATCGGTGCAGGCGTGTACCTGATGGCGCACCATCACGTCCCGCGCGCCCTTGTTCAGCGTGGTCATCAGGCGGTTCATCAGCGCCACGGTGTCCTCCGTCAGCAGGTCGGCCTTGCCTGCGCTGGTGAGCACGCCGATGCCCAGCGGCTTGGTGAGCACCAGCACGTCGCCGGGGCGGGCGGCGGAGTTGGTGAGCATTTTGTCGGGGCGGACAAAGCCGGTGACGGCCAGCCCGTACTTCGGCTCATCGTCCAGAATGCTGTGACCGCCGGTGATCAGCGCCCCGGCCTCGTACACCTTGTCATAGCCGCCCCGCAGGATCTGATGCACCGCGTCGCGGGGCATGGACTCCGGCACTGCCATGATGTTCAGGCACAGCTTCGGCTCGCCGCCCATGGCGTACACGTCGCTGAGGGCGTTGGTGGCGGCGATCTGCCCGAACAGGTAGGGATCGTCGGCGATGGGCGGGAAGAAGTCCACCGTCTGCACCAGCGCCAGCTGGTCGCTGATCTTGTACACGGACGCGTCGTCGCTCTTGTCGAAGCCCACCAGCAGATTGGGGTCGTGGTGGACGCGGATGCCCTCCAGCAGCTGCGCCAGCACACCGGCGCCTACCTTGGCGCCGCACCCGGCGCAGCGGGTCAGCTTCGTCAGCTTAATGGGTTCCTCTGCCATAAAGCAGTACCTCCTTATACTTGGTCGAGTGCCCCGCTCAGGTGCAGGATCGCCTCCAGCACGCCGCCGCCCACGGCCAGCGCCTTGTCCGAGGCGGTGGTGCAGTATTCCGGCTGGCAGCGGGGGTCTACGTCACCGGATTTCATGCCCTTGTGTACCGGCGTTCCGCTGGGCAGTATGCCCCGCAGCACGCCGTCAATGGTGCAGCGCATGGGCTCGCCGCCCACCGTACCGGCTATGTCGCCGGCCTTCACCTCCGCGCCGATGTCCAGCAGCTGTGTGAAAATGCCGTCTGCCGGGGCGCGAAGCACCCGTTCGCCGGCATAGCCGCCGATCAGACCGGGAATATTGGTGTTGGGCAGGGCGCTGCCCCGATAGATCACGCGTCCCAGCGTGTGGCCGCGCATGGTCTCCACCACGGCGTGGCAGTCCTCTCCGGCGGTGAAGCCGGGGCCGACGCCCACGACCACCGGCGCGTCGGTCATGCGGGTGCCCAGATTCCGTTTGGCTAAAATCGCATCCACCAGCGCGTCGGGATGCAGCTCATGCAGACAGGCCAGCTCCGGGTCGGCCAGCACGGGCACCGCGCCCTGTGACAGATATTTTTTCGCCGCTGCCGCGTCCGGCGCATATACGGCGCGCACGCCCTCCACCGTTGTCTCGCCGTCGGTGATGGCGGGGGAGAAGCAGACGGTGCGGCGGATGGCTGTGGGGCGGGGCAGGTCGGTCATGACCACCTGAAGGCCGCTGCGGTGCAGCCGCAGGGCAATGCCGGTGGCGATGTCCCCGGCGCCGCGGATAAGAACCAGCATAGTATCACCTCTTTACCATCGATTGACAAGGGCAAACACGCCTGACAGCGTGTCTTTCCGGCGCTTTTTGCTCTTTTCGCC
>ENA-UOIY01000287-UOIY01000287.1-human-gut-metagenome-genome-assembly--contig:-P114-NODE-287-length-85460-cov-43.088941_pt1 | contig 85460 bp, 62 predicted proteins | sample MGYA00242335_ERZ723882 | MGnify/ENA metagenome assembly ERZ723882 | reverse complement strand
GCGGCGGCAGCGAGTTGACCTCGGTGATGCCGGACATGAAGGCCACGAGCGACGAGCCGACGGAGCCTCGCGAGCCGACCAGATAGCCGTGCTCGAGCGAATTCTGCACGAGCTTCTGCGCGGACATATAGATCACGTCGTAATGGCAGTTGATGATGTCACCCAGCTCGGTCTCGACACGCTTCGTGATAATCTCGGGCGGATTTTCGCCGTAAAGCCGGTGCATTTTGCCGTAAACAAGGCTTTTCAGATCCTCAACGGAGTTTTCGATCTTCGGCGCAAAGAGATTATGCGGCACGGGGCGGATCGTCTCGCACTGATCGGCGATATGGTTCGGATTCGTCACGACCACCTCGAGCGCCTTCTCCGCGCCGAGGTAGGAAAACTCCTCGAGCATTTCGTCGGTCGTGTGGAAATAGAGCGGATTCGGCCGGTCACAGTCCTCAAAGCCCTTGCTGGCCAGCAGGATGCGGCGGTAGATCTCCTCCTCGGGGTTCAGGAAGTGGACGTCGCCCGTCGCGCAGACCGGCTTGCCCAGCTCCTCCCCGAGGGCGACGACGGTTCGGTTGAAGTCGCGCAGCTGCTCCTCCGTCTCGACCGTGCCGTTTTCGAGCATGAAGCGGTTGTTGCTGATGGGCTGGATCTCGAGAAAATCATAGAACGACGCGATGCGCTTGAGCTCGGCGTGGCTCTTATGCTGGATGACGGCCTGAAACAGCTCGCCGGCCTCGCAGGCCGAGCCGATGATAAGCCCCTCGCGGTAGCGCAGCAGCTCGCTCTTGGGCATACGCGGATTGCGCTTGAAGAACTTCAGATGCGCGTCGGAAATGATGTGATACAGATTGCGCAGGCCGGTCTGGTTCTTGGCAAAGACGATGATGTGCTTGGCGCGGCGGTCACTGATGCGCGCGCCGGAGCGCAGCTCGGCCATGGCGGGGTTGATCTCCTGAATGCGGCTCAGGCCGCGCTCCTGCAGCATTTTTGCAAAGCGCAGATAGAGGTAGCCGCAGGTCAGCGCGTCGTCCGAGGCGCGGTGGTGCTGGAAATCGGGCAGGCTGAGCGCGTTGGCGACGATGTCGAGCTTGTATTTGTTGAGCTGGGGCATGAGATTCTGCGCCAGGATCAGCGTGTCCATATAGGTCGGCTCGAACGGGATGCGCTCGCGCTCGCACGCAGCCGTGACGAAACCGACGTCAAAGTCCGCGTTGTGCGCGACCAGCGGACGGCCGCCGCAGAATTTCAGAAATTCCGGCAGCACGTCATGCAGCTCCGGCGCGCCGCGCAGCATCTCGTCGGTAATGCCGGTCAGCTCGATGATCTTCGGCGAGAGGCGGCGCCCCGGCGCGACGAAGGTCTGGAAGGTTTCGACCGGCTCACCGCCGCGGATGCGCACCGCGCCGATCTCGATGATCGTATCCTTAAAGGCCGACAGACCGGTCGTCTCCAGATCGAAGGCGATGAATTCGTCCAGCAGCGGCATATCCACGCCGCCGTGGACGGCGATGCGGTCGTCGACGTCGTTGACGTAGTAGCCCTCGCAGCCATAGAGCACCTTAATCTTCTGATCCGTCCCGGCGACCTTGGCCTTTTCGGCGGCCTTCATCGCATCCGGGAAGGCCGAGGCCACGCCGTGGTCGGTGATGGCAACGGCGCGATGCCCCCAGCGGGCGGCCGTGGCGACGGCGTCGCCTGCCTTGGTCAGCGCGTCCATCATGGACATGGACGTGTGCAGATGCAGCTCGACGCGCTTCTGCTCGGCCGTGTCCTCGCGCTTGGGCGCTTTGCCCTCCATGACGGCAAAGGGCTTGACGACCATTTCCTTGGAATATTCGTCATAGTCGAGCTTGCCCTGCACACGCAGCCAGCCGCCCGGCTTTTTCACGCCGTCGGTGATCGGCTTGCCCGTGTCGCCCTTGAAAAATCCGCTGACGCGCACCGAGCCGGTATAGTCGGTCATGTCAAAATTCACGACCGTAGCCGTCCCCTTGCGCACCTCGCGGTGGTCGACGGAAAACACGCGTCCCTCGATGATGACGCGTTCATCCTGAAGCTCCTGCCGGATCTCGCTCATCGGCAGCGCCTTGCCCTGAAAGGGCTTGCCGTAGATCATCTTCGGGCCGTCGGCCTTCTGCGGCTGCGCCTTGTCCCCGGCGGAGAACTGCGGCTTCGGCAGCTCGGCGACAGCCATGCGGCGCATCTTCTCCGTCTGAGCAAGCACGTCTCCGGCCGCGTCGCCGCCGGTCAGCTCGATCTGCGTCTGCACACCGAAGCGCTCGCGCACATAGCGCGCCGCTGCGGGCAGATAAGGCGTCAGCGCTTCCTTGCCGAAGGCCGGAAGATGCAGGCTGAGCCTGTCCGCGCCGATCGTCCACGTCGCCCCGGCCAGCATCGAGGCTGCCGGGCTGAAGGCGTCGATCAGGACGGCGTTCAGCTCGTCCGGGTCGATGTGCGGGAGCGTCTGCGGCGGAAACTGCGGATGCAGCAGCACCTCGTCCATGCCGTAGAGCGACGCCAGCTCCCGCTGCGCCCGTTCGACGGACGCACGCGGCACATAGTCGGCGAAGCGCGTTTGCAGCGTGATGCGCTTATGCGCCCGGTCGATCGTCGCGTGGCAGACCTCTGCCGTTTGCAGCGCCTCGCGCAGCGCGTCCTCCGGGTGGTATTCGTGAAACAGGTCTAAAATCGGATAGGAATTCATGCTTTCTCCCGCAATGGCGTGCGCCGAACCGCTTCGGCGCACGCCACGTTCTTGTCTTTAGGGAACCTCTGATTAAATCGTAAGAGCGGTCAGCGAAGGATTTTGTTCCAAATTGAGGTTTGGAAATCGCAGGAATCCTTTACGTATTTCAAGATTTTCAAACCGATTAGTTGGGGCAAAAGACCCGCTGAGCGCTGCAGCCGATTTATTCAGATGTTCCTTATAGTTTCTCAACGTAGCGCAGCAGCGCGCCAAGCAGCTCGTCGTAGGGCAGCTTCTCCTTCAGCTCGCCCTTGACGAAGAGGACGCCGCAGCCGTCGCCGCCGGCAATGCCGACGTCGGCCTCGCGCGCCTCGCCGGGGCCGTTGACGATGCAGCCCATAACGGCGACCGTGATGTCCTTGTCCACGTCGGCCAGCGCGCTCTCGGCGCGTTTGGCGAGGTTGATGAGGTCGATCTTTGTCCGGCCGCAGGTCGGACAGGAGATAAAATTCACACCCCGGCGCAGACCGGCGGCCTTCAGAATGGCCTTGGCCGCCTTGACCTCCTCGACGGGGTCGTCCGTCAGCGAGACGCGGATCGTATCGCCGATGCCCATGCAGAGCAGGCCGCCGATGCCCATGGCTGACTTGATTGTGCCCATGTATTTCGTGCCCGTTTCGGTCACGCCGAGGTGCAGCGGATAATCCGACCGCTCGGAGAACAGGCGGTAGGCCTGCATCATCAGCGGCACGGAGCTGGATTTCATCGACACGCAGGTGTCGTAAAAGCCGAATTTTTCAAGCAGCGCGATGTGCGAAAACGCGCTCTCGACCAGTGCCTCGGGTGTCGGATGGCCGTATTTTTCCAGCAGTCTTTTGTCCAGACTGCCGCCGTTGACGCCGATGCGGATGGGGATATGATGCGCCTTGCAGCAGTCGACGACCGCCTTCACGCGCGCCTCGCCGCCGATGTTGCCGGGGTTGATGCGGATCTTGGCCGCGCCGTTTTCGGCGGCGGCAAGCGCCAGCCGATAGTCAAAATGGATGTCGGCCACGAGCGGCAGCGGCGAGCGCTGCGCGATCCTGCCGAAGGCCTCGGCGGCCTCCATGTCCAGAACGGACAGGCGCACCAGCTCGCACCCGGCGCGGTGCAGCGCCTCGATCTGCTCGAGGCAGCCGTCGATGTTTGTGTTGGGGATGTTCAGCATAGATTGGATCGACACCGGCGCGCCGCCGCCGATCTTCAATCCGCCGACCGTAATTTGTCTAGTCATATTCGCCTCTAAAACAGTTTGATAACGTCCTGCACGGCGATGAACGCCATCAGCGCCAGCAGCAGGATCATGAAGCCCGCGTGCAGATAGCCCTCGATCTTCGGATTGAGCTTTCTACGGGTGATTTTTTCAATGACGTAGCTCAACAGCATACACACCACGCGGCCGCCGTCGAGCGCGGGGATCGGCAGCAGGTTCATGACCGCCAGATTGACCGCGATCAGTGCAAACAGATAGACCACATTCGCGATGCCGTCACCGATGCTCTCGGCCGCGCTTCCCTGTTCGCTCACGACCGCGACGATGCCGACCGGGCCGGAAAGATCCTTCATGCTGGCTCTGCCGCCCACAAGATCCTGCAAAGACAGACGCACCAGACGCACAAAGTCGCGGCAGCTGTTCCACGAATACGAGATCACGCCGCCGGGGCTCTTCTCGGCATAGTCGATCGCAAAGCCGTAGCGCAGGCCGTCCTCGGTCTCATAATCGCGCACCATGGGCACGTCGTGCAGCGCAACCTTCTCACCGTCGCGGATGACGACCAGCTCCTGTTTGCCGCTCGTGTTGCGGTCGAGCAGCATAGTGATGTCCTGCTGGACGTAGACGCGCTCGCCGTTGACGGAATAGATCTCGTCTCCGGCCTGAAGCTGGCCGGCAAACGGGCGCTCCGGCTGGATGCTTGCGACGGTTCTCGTGGGCACGATCTCGAACGCGAAACCGACGAGCAGGAGCATCAGCACGAAGCCCGCCAGCAGGTTCATCGCCGCGCCGGCGACGAGGATGATGAAGCGCTTCCAGATCGCCGCATTCGTGAACGAGCGCGGATCGTCGCTGTCGCCGTCCTCGCCCTCCATGGCGCAGTAGCCGCCGATGGGGATGCAGCGCAGGGCATAGAGCGTCTCGCCCTTCTGTTTTTTCCAGATCGCCGGGCCCATGAACATCGAAAATTCGTTCACGCGCACGCCGAAGAGCTTCGCCGTGATGAAATGGCCGAACTCATGCACAAAGATCAGCAGGCCGAAGAGCAGAATTGCCAGAACGATATAAAAAACGATCATAGATTCACCTCAGAATTCCGCGAGCACCACGTTTCGCGCGGCGGCATCTGCCGCGAGCAGCGCTTCGAGATCCGGCCGCGCAGCAAAATCGACGGCGTCCGTCGCCCTGCGCACGAGCCGCGCAATGTCATAAAAGCCGATGCGGTCTTGAAGGAACAGCGCAACGGCGGCCTCGTTCGCGCCGTTCATAGCCGCGCAGACGTTTCCGCCGCGTTCGGCTGCCTCCTCGGCGATTGCGAGGCACGGAAAGGCCTCCCGGTCGGGGCGGTCGAAGGTCAGCGCGCCGCAGGTCAGCAGATCGAGCGGCGGCGCGGGGTTTTCCGCGCGGTAAGGATAGGTCATGGCAAGACGAATCGGAATGCGCATATCCGGCACGCCGAGCTGTGCCAGCACCGCGCCGTCGCGGAACTCCACGAGCGAATGCACGATGCTCTGCCGGTGGATGACCACGTCCACCTGCGACAGCGGCAGGTCATACAGCCGCATGGCCTCGATGACCTCGAGCCCCTTGTTCATCAGCGTGGCGCAGTCGACCGTGATCTTCGCGCCCATGCGCCAGTTCGGGTGCCTGAGCGCGTCGGCCTTGGTCACGCCGTGCAGCTCCTCCGGCTTTTTGCCAAAGAACGGGCCGCCCGAGCAGGTCAGGATCAGACGGCGGATCTCCTCCTTGCCGTGCGCGCCCATCAGGCACTGAAAAATGGCCGAGTGCTCAGAGTCCACCGGGATGATCTCTGCCCCGGAGGCACGCGCCGCCGCCATGACCAGCTCTCCGGCGCAGACGAGCGTTTCTTTGTTTGCAAGCGCGATGCGCTTTTTCTTCGCGATCGCGGCCAGCGTCGGCCTGAGGCCGACCATGCCGACCACCGCCGTGACAACGGTGTCGGCCTCGTCCAGCTCGGCCGCCTCGATCAGGCCGTCCATGCCGGAACGCACGCGGATCGGCAGATCGGCGATGCGCACACGCAGCGCGTCGGCCGCCTGCTCCGTCGCCATCACGGCCAAAGACGGCCGGAATTTGCGGCACTGCTCGGCCATGCGCTCGACGTTGCTCCCGGCCGTGAGCGCCGCCACGCGGACGGAGAGCTGCTCGGCGACCTCAAGGGTCTGGCGGCCGATCGAGCCGGTGCTTCCGAGGATCGATAAGCTCTGCGTCATGGGCTTACACCGCAAACGGCAGCAGCAGCACCAGCAGCTCCGTCAGCGGAGCGACGAGCATGGTGCTGTCAAAGCGGTCAAGGATGCCGCCGTGGCCGGGGATCAGGTTGCCGTAGTCCTTGAGCTTGACCTGACGCTTCACGACCGAGAGCGTCAGGTCGCCGACGACGGACGCCGCCGCGCCGAGGACGCCGTAGATCGGCGCCGTCCAATAACGCACGGTCACACCGCAGAATTTCGAGATCAGGAAGAGATAGAGCAGCATAAACGCGATGTTGCAGATCACGCCCCCGATCACGCCCTCCCACGTCTTTTTCGGGCTGACGACGGGCGCGAGCTTATGCTTTCCGCAGGCTCTGCCGACGAAATACGCGCCGGAATCGGCGATCATCGACAGCAGGAACACCGTCAGCGTCAGGTACGGGAAGGCATGGCCTGCATCCATGCAGCGCAGGCGCGCCAGCGAGGCGATCAAAAGCGGATAAACCACGCCGCTGAACACGGCCGCAAAAAGCGACGTGAACGACAGCGCCGTGTGCGCGGCCAGCAGCTCGCAGAACAGCGCAACGAAGAACACGAACAGCCCGGCCAACGCAGCAAGCCACGCTTTCTCGCCCGTGAGCCGTCCGCTCTGCATCGCCCACGACCACAGAACGGTCGCCACGGCCATGAGCACGGTGTAGCACAGGATGCGCTTGTGCTTCAGGATGCCGGTGCGCCAGAGCATTTCGTATGCGCCGATCGCACAGGCGGCGGCAAAAAGGATCGCCGTCGCGACCGGCGGCAGGAACAGAATGATCGCAAGCAGCAGCGGCAGACCGACCGCCGCTGCCAGAATTCTCGTCAGCATGGGTTATTTTGCACCTCCAAAGCGGCGGTTGCGGTGGTTGAACGCGTCAATCGCCAGATCAAGCTCCTTCGGGCCGAAGTCCGGCCAGAGGACATCGGTAAAATAATATTCGGCATAGGCCGACTGCCATAACAGAAAATTGGAAATTCTCAGCTCGCCGCCCGGGCGGATGACCAGCTCCGGGTCGGGGATGCCCGCGGAATACATCAGCTCAGAGAACCGCTGCTCTGTCAGCTCCTCGGGCTTGGCCTCGCCCGCCGCACATTGCGCGGCAAAGCGCTGCGCAGCGCGCAAAATTTCGGCGCGGCCGCCGTAATTCAGGCAGAAATTCACCTGAACGCCCTCATATTTGGACGAGCGCTCGGCCGCGATGCGTGCCTCCTCCCGAAGCTCCGGCGACAGGCGGCTCAGGTCGCCGAAGAAGCAGAAGCGCACACGGTTCTTGTCCATATCGGCAATCGCCTCGCGCAGATAGCGCTCCAGCAGCTCCATGATGGCGCCGACCTCCTCGTCTGAGCGTTTCCAGTTCTCGGTGGAGAAGGCATAGACGGTCAGATAACTCAGGCCGATGGATTTGGCGTAGTTTGCGATCGAGCGGAAGGCCTCCGCGCCGACCTTGTGCCCGGCCTGACGCGGCAGACCGCGCCGCTTTGCCCAGCGGCCATTGCCGTCCATGACGATGGCAATATGCGTCGGGATCACGCGCGGCGCGGCGGTTTTCTTCTTGCGAAACAGCATAGGTTCTCCTTAGAATCAACACAAAATGAATGCCATTCGGCGCAGGGCTGCAAAGCGCCCCGCGCACGGAATGACATTCGTTCGACGGATCAGATCTCCATCAGTTCCTTTTCCTTGACGGCGCAGGCGTCGTCGACCTTCTTGATATACTTATCGGTCAGCTCCTGAAGATCCTTCTCGGCCTTTTTCTGGTCGTCCTCGGTGATCTCGGAGTCCTTCTTGAGCTTTTTGATATAGTCCATGGCGTCGCGGCGGATGTTGCGGACGGCGACCTTGCCCTCCTCGCCGTATTTCTTGACCTGCTTGACCAGCTCGCGGCGGCGCTCCTCGGTGAGCTGCGGGAAGACCAGACGGATCACGCGGCCATCGTTCTGCGGGTTGATGCCCAACTCGGAGGTCTGGATGGCCTTTTCGATCTTCTTGAGCAGCGAGCCGTCCCACGGCTGGATGACCAGCGTGCGGGCGTCCGGCGAGGAGATCGAGCCGACCTGACCGACCGGCGTCTCAACGCCGTAATATTCCACGGTGATGCGGTCGAGCACGCGTGCATTGGCGCGTCCGGCGCGGATCGCACCGAAATTCTCCTGAAGAACCTCCAGGGTCTTGTCCATCTTGCGGTTAAATTCCTTGAAATCTACTGACATGGTGCGTCCTCCTTATTGTTGTTCGGAAACGACGGTTCCGATTTTTTCTCCCATCACGACCCGGTAGATGTTTTCCGGATCCTTGAGCGCAAACAGAATGATCGGGATATGATTATCCATCGAGAGGCTGGTCGCGGTGCTGTCCATGACCATCAGGTGGCGCGCGAGCACCTCCTCATAGGTGATCTCGTCAAATTTCTCCGCTGCCGGATTCTTCGCCGGGTCGTCGGAATAGACGCCGTCGATGTTCTTGGCCAGCAGGATGGCGTCGGCGTTGATCTCGGCAGCGCGCAGGACAGCGCCGGTATCGGTGGAGAAGAAGGGATTGCCCGTGCCGCAGCCGAAAATGACCACGCGCCCCTTCTCCAGATGACGGATCGCCCTGCTGCGGATGTACGGCTCTGCGATGCGGTTCATCTCGATTGCAGTCTGCACACGCACATCCACGCCGCGCTGCTCAAAGCTGTCGGCCAGCGCAAGGCAGTTGATGACCGTGGCGAGCATACCCATATGGTCTGCGCGGGTGCGCTCCATCCGGTCGCCGCCGTCCTTCATGCCGCGCCAGAAATTGCCGCCGCCGACGACGATGCCGACCTGCACCCCCGCCTCGACGCATTGCTTCACAACGTCGCAGACGCTGCCGATCACATCAAAATTCAGTCCGCGATGCGCGTCGCCGGCCAGCGCCTCGCCGCTGATCTTCAGAAGTACCCGACGATACTTCGGCTCGTTCATGGGGAACCACTCCTTTGTATCGATTTGTGTGCTTCTATTCTATTATATTTTTTGCCGCTTGACAACCAAAATTTCTGAATTTCACGGATTGTTTTCAAATTTCTCTGCGTGAATGCAAGAATTTTCACAAACCCGTTGCGAAATCCGGCAAGTTGTTATATAATATGAGGGATTATTTTTACTGAGAGGAACATCGTCATGGCGGAAGAGATCATCATTCCCGAGACTAAAAATTTCATTGAGGCGTTCGTCGCCGAGGACATCGCGCAGGGCGGCCAGTTTGAGGGTATGCAGGTGCACACCCGTTTCCCGCCCGAGCCGAACGGCTATCTGCACATCGGCCACTGCAAGGCGCTGTGCATCGATTTCGGCACGGCGGAAAAATTCGGCGGCATCTGCAACCTGCGCATGGACGACACGAACCCCACCAAGGAGGACACCGAGTACGTCGATGCGATCAAGGAGGACATCCACTGGCTGGGCTTCGACTGGGACGACCGCTTTTTCTATGCCTCGCAATATTTCGACAAAATGTACGAATGCGCCGAGGAGCTGATCAAAAAAGGCCTCGCCTATGTCTGCGAGCTGACGCCCGAGCAGATGCGCGAATATCGCGGCGATCTGACCACCCCGGCCAGAAGCCCCTACCGCGACCGTCCGATTGAGGAATCGCTTGACCTGTTCCGCAGAATGCGCGCCGGGGAATTCCCCAACGGCGCAATGACGCTGCGCGCGAAGATCGACCTTGCCTCGGGCAACTTCAACATGCGCGACCCGGCGATCTACCGCATCAACCACATGCCTCACCACGCCACGGGCGATAAATGGTGCATCTATCCCATGTACGACTTCGCCCACCCGATCGAGGACGCCATGGAGCACATCACGCACTCGCTCTGCTCGCTGGAGTTTGAGGCGCACCGCCCGCTTTATAACTGGGTCGTCGAGCACTGCGACCTGCCCAGCAAGCCGCGCCAGATCGAGTTTGCCCGTCTGGGCATCAACTACACCGTGATGTCCAAGCGCAAGCTGCGCCTTCTGGTCGAGGAGGGGCGCGTCTCCGGTTGGGACGACCCGCGTATGCCGACGCTCTGCGGCCTGCGCCGCCGGGGCTACACGCCGAAGTCCGTCCGCAGCTTCTGCGAGCGCATTGGCGTGTCAAAGGCGGCCTCCACGGTCGAGTTCGGCTTTTTGGAGCACTGTCTGCGCGAGGATCTCAATGACACGGCCAAGCGCGCCATGGCCGTTCTGCGCCCCCTGCGCCTGACGATCACAAACTATCCGGCCGACCGGCAGGAGCGCTTCCCTGTCGAAAACCATCCCGACCATCCCGAGCTGGGCAGCCGCGAGGTCACCTTCTCCCGTTCGCTCTGGATCGAGCAGGACGATTTTATGGAGGAAAAGGTCGGCAAATTCTTCCGCTTCTTCCCCGGCAACGAGGTGCGCCTGAAAGGCGCTTACGTCGTCAAATGCACCGGCTGCCGCAAGGATGAAAACGGGCAGGTCGTCGAGGTCTTCTGCGAATATGACCCGGAATCCCGCGGCGGCAACCCCGCCGACGGACGCAAGGTCAAATCCACCGTGCACTGGGTCGACGCGACCAACGCGCTCGACGCCGAGGTGCGCCTGTATTCCAACCTCTTCACCGACCCCGACCCCGACGCCGCCGACAAGAATTTCCTCGACTGCCTGAACCCCGACTCGCTCGAGGTCCTGACCGGCTGCAAGGTCGAGGCCGCGCTGGCAGATGCCGCAGCGCCCGAGTCCTTCCAGTTCATGCGTCTGGGCTATTTCTGCCCCGACAGCAAGGATTCCTCCCCTGAGCATCTTGTCTTTAACCGCTCCGTCAGCCTGAAGGACAGCTTCAAGCCGGGAAAATAACGCGCCGCGAAGCGTCCAGCATCCGGTCGGACGGCAAAACGAGCGCACACAATGAATATGAAGCCCGGCAGGTTTTTTGCAAAACCTGCCGGGCTTCGTCAGCGTGTCTAATACTGATTCTTGATTCAAATATTGAATCAAGAATCCCGTGTGCTACGCACACTTGCATCGTGCGAATGCACGCTGCGCCGTCTCATGCAGAATCTGACGCGCCGTTGGCGCTATAAAAAGCTCTTCAAGCTTTTTAACAGATTCTTGTATAAATCCTTGCGTAGCAAGTAAACACGTCCCAATTTTCGTGTCATTGCGAGGAGCGCAGCGACGTGGCAATCTGAAAGCCGAAGGTATGGCATCCCGTGGCGAAGCACGGGAGTACGAAACAAGAAGAAATCCTTATCACAAAAACATGGGAATCGCTGCGTCGTTCCGCTTCCTCTTTTTCTTTATTTCAGGGTTCTGTTTCGTTCCGCGCAACCATAGTTCGTTTCGGGATGACAAAACGTTCCGTCAAAGATTGCCGCGTCGGGCGCACGCGCCCTCCTCGCAATGACAGAATCGGTAGGCTGGATCGAAAATACGGAACGCAAAATTCAATCTTCCGATTCCGTAAAGCCCCTCTTATTTGTTGCCTGATTTTGACGGTTCCGGACTTTTTTGACAGTCTGACACGAAACCCGCTGAGCGCCGCTGCCGATTGATTCAGAGGTTCCCTAGTTCTTCGGGAACAGCGCTTGCAGCGTTCGGACGTATTCCTTCGTCAGGCGGCAGAGGTAATCCGGGCGCTCGTCAACGCGGCCGGTCTCGGCGCGGTTGATGGCCGCGCAAGCCGGACACGCGCTGCGCAGCGTGCATTCCCCACAGACGGCAGGCAGGCGGAATTTTGCAGTCTCGGCCACCAAGTCGCGCCACGCCGGGGCAAAGCCCGTCTCAAACGGACGCATGGCCGGTTCATCGAGCATCCCGCAGGGCATCAGCTTTCCGTCCCACGAGATCCAGAACTGCGACGATCCGGCAAGACAGCCCAGCGGCGCGCCCTCGGCACGAACACAGTCGTCTGCCGGCTCAAAGCTGTCGGCGTCCGGCTGCGCCCACGCATAGCGCTGCATCCGCTCCGTCTCCTCCGTCATGCTCTGCGCAAGCGCCGTTCTGCGCCCGGCCTCTTCGGCGTCGTAACGGATCGGCGCGGTGCAGCCGACCGCCTCGCGGCGAACCGGCGGGAAGAGATAATACACCGGGCGGACGCGCAGCCCGCGCTCCTTGGCGAAGGCAACGATCCCCTCCATGTCCGCGCCGTTGATCGGCGACATTGTGGCGTTGATACCGACCTGGATCCCGGCGCGCAGAAGCGCGTCGATCGCCGTTTGCACGCGGTCAAACGCCTCAGGCACCCCGCAGAGGCGGGCGTAGGTCTCGCGGCTGACGCCGTAGAGCGAGATATTGATCTGCGCCGGGGGCGACTGCCTCAGCCACTCGATTGCGCGGTCGTCGATCAGCGTACCGTTGGAGTTTATGGAGACGGAAAGTCCCATTTTCGTCAGTCCGAGATAAATTTTGGGAAGATCCGGCCGCAGGAACGGCTCGCCGCCCGTCAGCAGCAGGAACAACGCTCCGGCGTCCGCAGCCTGCCGCCCCATATCGAGCCAGCGCTCGGCAGAAAGCTCCTGCGCGGCGCAGGCGTTCCCGTTCTGATGAATATAGCACATTTTACAGCTCAGATTGCAGCGCGGCGTCAGCTCAAACCCACCGCTCACGGGGAGCTTGAGCTTTGCGGCGCGCGAGCTGAGCATCCGTCGAAGCGGCGTATCCTGTCGCATACCTTTTCTCCTTTATAAAACGCGCCCGAGATCGCTCTGGCGCATCAGACTATCAAAAAAGTCCGGAACCGTCAAAATCAGTCAACAAATAAGAAATGTTTTATGAAATCGGAACGATTGCAAATCACAAGCATATTTCGAACATTTTAGGGAGAAAAGCCGCTTGCTTCGCAAGGATTTTGACTTACATCACAACTCACGACCTACCGTACCATCGTACGCCGACGGTCGTGAGTTGCTTGTCTTCCGAACATTTTTGCAGTCTGCCAGCGCGTCAAAAAAGATTTTTTGACACGCTGACGCGCCCGAGATCGCTCGGGCGCGTTTTGCGTTGTTTGGGTTTATTTGACGTCGACCTGAACCGTCGCGGACTTGCTGCCGTTCAGGGCGGTCGCCGTGACGGTGTAGGTGTAGCTGCCGACCGTCTCCGGCGCCATGATATTGATGCGCCAGGACTTCATGCCGCCGTCCTCTTCGCGGGTGGCGATGCTCAGCACGCGCGCGCTCTGCCCGTTCTGCGTCACGGTCAGCCCGGTCACGTTCTCCGTAGACTCGGCGTAAAGCACCGCGACCTTTCCTGCCACAACGTACTTCGTGGCAAGCTCGCAGCGGAGCGTGGTCGTCTCGGTCTGGCGGGCAAGCGAAATACGCGCTTCGAGCAGCTTCACGACGACTGCGTCGATCTCGCTCTGCTCCGTAGAGGTCTTGGGCGAGGCGGAGACGCGCGCATAGAAGCTCTGCGCCTCGCTCAGCGCGGTCTGATAAGCCGCATAGTTGGCATAGCCGTCGTTGGAAGCGGGGCTTTGCAGCAGCAGAGCCAGCGTGTCAAGATACGGCGCGTTTTCGTACCAGATCTCGACAGTCTGATAACCCTTCCGGATCGTGCCTGTGACCGTGCCGCTGTTCGCGCCGAACACGGACGGCGTGAAGGTCGCGCCCTCGGTGTGCGAGTAGACGTAGCCGTTGCGCAGCGGAACGGAGACGGTGAAGGGGTCGCCGACGTTGCCCTCAAGCGGGATCGTCTCGAGCACCTTGACCTCGTCGCCGATCATGACCTTGACCTTCACGCTGGAGGGCTCGTCCATATAGACGTCGCCGGGCGTCGGGACGTTTGCCGAGGAGGTGCATTTAACGAAGCCGGGGAAAAAGCGCATACCGCCCGACGTCATCGCCTTGAAGCTGTTGTAATTCAGGCTGGAATCCATGTTCCATTTCCACATCTTTGCGGCGATCGACCACATGCGGTCGATGAGGCCATAGTTATCCGTCCGCGTCCAGATATTTTCCTCGGTGTCCCAGCGGGCCCAGTCGCCCCAGATCAGGAAATAGCCGCCGCCGAGCTGATCGTCGGTGCGATATTGACTCGACACATAGCAATCGCTCGTGCAGCCGTTGAAATCGCCGGGATACCAGCCGTCCTTGTGCTGGCAGCTGCTGCCATACGTACAGCCGCCGTTGCAGCCGGAATAGACGAACTGCGCGTTGCCGTGGTTGAACGTCCACTGTCGATTCCCATCGTCGCGGGCATCGCCATGTTTGTCTACTGACCCATCCGCATTCTTTTCGTGGTTCCGGAACACATAATAAGTGTACCAGTTGACGCAGTTATAGACCGTTCTGCGCTGATTGGCCAAATCGTTTGGAGAGGTATGCTTACTCAGCGCCGTCCAGAACAGGACGTCGATGTCCTTGTTCACGGCAACTGTTGCGGAGCCTGTAAAGGGGTATCTCCAATCGGGCACATAGAAGTCCGTTCCGAAGAGCGCGTCGTTCCATGCGCGGACGCGGTAGGAATGGCTGTCCGAGCCGTAAGCGTTCCGCTGCAGCATTGCAGCAAGCTCGTTGATATAGATCACATAGGTGTCCTTGACGTTGCTGCCGCCATTGTTTTTTGTATACGACGAGCTGGCCCAGCTATTGTAAGCACCAACGACCTCGTCGCCGCCGATGTTGAACTTGGAGCAGCCGAACTGCGCGAAGAACTGCGCATAGGCGTCCGTGATGGCGAACGTCATGTTGCGCGTGTAATCATCCGGGATGTTGATCGTCTGGGTCGTTCCGTCGGACAGGGAGCCGCTCTTTGTGTAGCTCTGGCCGTTGTAATAGAACGTAAAATTGCTGCTGCCGTACTTGCTTGCGTATTTCGCGATCAGGCAGTCGGCGTGCGTCGGATAGTCGACGGCCGGAATGATCTCGATGTGGCGGGATTTCGCGTAATTGACAAGCTCGGTCAGCTCGTCGCGGTTATAGAATTTGTTGGCATTCGGATCGGTGTAGGTAGGATTCCAGCTCACGACGTTATAGCCGATCATCCAGCTGAAATCGTTGCCGTTGGCGTCGAGCACGGGGTTGCCGCTGCTGTCGCGCCAGATGTTCGCGCGGATGCCCTGATCCTCGGTCATGTGCAGATCCATGGCATTATAGCCCATCCACGACATTTCGTCGATCAGGTTCTTGATCCAGTCCATCGACCAATACTTTCGGCCGATATCGAGCTGAACCGTGCGCTCCTTGGTGTCGGGCTGATCCTCGACCGTGCAGGCGCTGACCTGATTGCCGTTAAAGAGCTTCAGCAGCGCGTGGAAGCCATAGAGCAGGCTGTTGTAGTTGCCCTCGCCGTTATAAAAGCTCATAACGTCGCCGGGCGTGTATTCGATGGTTGCATTCTCGGCAGTCACGGTAAGGCGGAACTGCTCATTGCTAAGGCCGGTGTTTTCGCGGACGACCAGGTCGCCCGTGCGGGCTCTGCTCTCCGCACCGTAGACGATGTCCAGCGCTGCGCCGGAGGGGACGCCCTGCGCGGCAAGTCTGGACGAGGCAAGCTGCAGCGTGGAGCGCAGCATACCGGTGGGTTCTTCGTTGGAAACAACAAAAATTCGTGCGTCGGTCGTAAGGGTAAAGCTGCCGTTCCCCGCCGTGTAGCTGTCAAAGGTTTTCGTCACGTTGGCGTCTGCCGCCGCAGCGGGCAAAGCCGCTGCGGCAAGCAGAGCCACGAGAAGAACCAGGATTGCGGCATTTTTCAGCACACGTCTGGCGAAGTGTTTCATATAAAAATGGTTCCTCCTGCTTTTGTGATCTTTCTTTTAAGAAGTGAATGCCATGTTTGCGCTGGTGATGTAGCAAAACGCTCCGTCCGTAGCCTGCTGCGGGCAGCCGCCGCTCGTCATGAAGTATCCGATCTGAGCCAGCCCCTTCATCTCTTCCGTTGCGTTCGGAGATTTCAGGACACAGTTCGGATCCATGAAATTCAGCCGCATTGCATTGCAGTTCGCCAAGGATTCCGTCACGGAAAAGCGCTCGACCAAAACAGCGGGTTTTGTGTACGTTTTCATATTCCGCACCTCCGTTCATTTCAGCAGCGCGAGCAGGCGGCTGAAGACAGCCGCTGCCTCGCTGCGCGTGCATGTGCCCGTGGGATTGAGCTTACCGTTGTCGCCGGAAATGATGCCGGAGGCAACCAGCGTTCTCACGCTGCTCAGCGCCCAGCCCGAAACCTCATTGGCGTCTGCATAGCCGCTGAGATCATCCGAGCCGGTCACGTTCAGACCGGTCGCCTTCAGTGCGCGGGCGATCATGGTCATCATTTCCTGACGCGTGATCTCCGCATCCGGGGCAAAGGTGGTCGCGTTCACGCCGTTGACCAGACCGTTTTGGGCGGCGATCCGGATGGACTCCTCGCTCCAGCGGCCGGAAATATCGGTGAAGGCGCAGGCCTCGCCGTTGTCGGTCAGGCCGAGGGCGCGCACGAGCATCGCCGCAAATTCCTCACGCGTGACATGGTTGTCGCCATGGAACAGGCCGTCGTCATAGCCCTTGATGATGCCAGCCTCGGCAACCAGCTCAACATAGCTCTCGTACCACTGGCCGGCGATGTCTGCAAAGGCAGGCTCCTTCTCCGGCGCGTCGGGCTGAGACGGATCATCCGGCTTGGGGGCATCCGGCTTCGGGTCAACGGGATCGGGCGTCGGCTCGATCGGGTCGATCGGAAGCTCGGTGTCGCTGCTGCCGCTCGGGGTCTCGTCGGCCGGGTCGCCCTGTCCGATAACGATGGCCGTCGTGCCGTTCGCCGCCGAACGCGCCTCGACAACAACATTGCTGGTCGTTACGGGGACGAACTGCTCAAGCATACCGTTTACAACGTCGATCGAATCGTCCGTCAGCTTACCGTCTGCATCGTAGCTGACACTAGTCGGATCGATAATCGGCAGGAGCGTGTAGCCCTTGATCTTCAGGCCGGTCAGCGAGACCATGCCGTTCTGCGGGCGGAGCATCACGAGGTAAGCGCCCTTCCCTGCATCATAGGTGCAGAGCGTCGGGTCGATCGCATAATACTGCTCCGTGCCGCTCGTGACGGAGGCGAGCTTCGTCCAAGCGGGCGAGCCTCCGTTGTCGTTGCTTTGCAGCAGGTCGATGGGCACCGACTCATAGACGACCGTCGTATAGCCGAGCAGCGCGTTGGCATCGAGCGCGCGGACGCCGATCTGCAGCGTGCGCTCGGTCATCGGGACGGAGTCGTCCGGCTTGACATAGAAGCCGAGCGCCTGCGTGAGCGACAGGCCGTCGAGATACAGCTCGTTGTTCGGGCCAATGGTCGAATAGGCCTCGATCGAGTCGACCTTGTTGCCGTGGATGAAGTTGTTGTTGCGGTTCTCGGAGAAGCTGGAGAAGCCCGTTCCGAGCTTCACCTCTTCGGCGTTGACCTCGGTGGCCGTCATCTTGCCGGCCTCGATCTGGTCGTGGATCTGCAGGATGTCTGCACCCTGCTCGTTGTCCAGATAAGCGTCGTCCAGAGCGTTTCCGTTGTTGTCCTTCACGCCCTCGATCGGGTTGAAGATGCGCACGCCGTCGATATAGAGGAAGCTCTCCTCAAGCATCGGGTTGTTGCACGCCTGGCCGTTCGCGTTGACGAATCTGGATTTGCCGGTGGTGATGTTGTAATACTTGGTGTAGGTGTTGCCGTTGGCGTCCGTCATGGTGTACTTGACGTCACCCGTGGCAGCATCATAGCTGTCGTAGGTCACCTTCCAGCCCTCGAGGTTCGCACGCGCGTTGACAAAGATGCGAACCGTGTAATCCCCTGCCGGGAGGTCGTTGACGGAGATGACCGGCGCCTGATAAATGGTCTCGGAGCCTTGATCGTCGCCGTTGTTGTCGTATTCCGTGATGACCGGGATGTTGCGGATCTGGTTGCCGGAGACATCGTAGACACGCGCGATGATCGTCGCGGAGCGCTGCGCCGAGCAGCGGCTGATGATCTCGAAGCCGGTGCCGCGGAACTTGAAGCTGGCGACCTGCTCGTCGTTGAGGACGGTGATCTTGGTCACGGAGCCGCCGGAGGTCTCGGTTCCCTCACCCTCGTAGCTGCTGTCGTGGCCGTACTGACCGGTCTGGTCGGCGTCCTGATAATCGCCGTCGCCGCCGCCGATGTTCTCAATCGTGCTCTCGGTCTCCTTGGAATAGTCGATGCCGCCGAAGTTATCCTCATAATAGACCACGGAGGCCGGGATCGTCGTCAGAGACTCATACATTTCGACCTCGTTGTGCACGTCGACGTTGCCGAGGCCGATGGACGGCTTCTCGCTGCTTCTGTGCACGCGGACGATCGCCTTGGTCGTGCTCGCGCCGCTCATGATCTGCGTCGGCGTGAAGAGCACGCGGGTGTAGGTGTCGGACTGGTAGATTGGGCTGAGGATCCATTTCTGGTTGGCGTTGTCCGCGCTGCTTTCATAAACCTGAATGTTTTGGTTCTGCTGCTTTCGGCCGTCGGTGAGATCCACGCTCTGATTCGCGTTCGAGGCCGGATGAATGGCGATGGTGTTATCGGAATTCTTGACCAGCGTCCAGCGATCCTTCGAGGCATCGGCCGTCTGCTTCTGCACGAGCTGCACGCCGTTGCCGGCGTTCGCCTTGAGCTGCATGGTCATGTCGGTCTTGGCGTTCGTGATGGTCACGCTGCCGTCGCTCTGATTTTCGAAATACCAGAGCTGTGCGGTGTTGAAGTCGTCACGAGCCTGCAGCGCAATGTTCGTGCCGGAGGCGTTCGTGACATCGGCCTTTAGGCGGTACTGCGTCTTGGTCTCGACCTTGCGCGTGGCGGTAGCCTCAACGGGCGCGTCGCTCCAAGCCGACCATGCTCCCCACGAAGTGTCTGTAACCGTTTTCGACCAATCCTGTTGGATAATCGGCTGGATGAACCAACGAATCGTGTCTTTGCAGACGCTTGCTCCATCGTTTCCGGTGTGCACATGATTGCTGTAGTAGTTATCCTCATAGCCGTAGTCCCAAAGAACAACTGCCGTCAGGCCGGAGCTGCCGGACATATAGGTATCATTGTAGCCATTGCCCATTTCAAGCTTGCCCGCCTGCCACTGATTATAATTCCTGGACGATTCCCATGCGTGGAAGGTGTTCATCTGGCCCAGTGCGCCGGAAGGATACTGTCCCTTATAGTAACCGATAAACCGGATGAGCGGACCGTTATTAAATCCGGTGCAATAGTGCCAATAAACGTAGCCGACCGTGGATTCGCCTGTTGTCGTAACGTCCGAACGGCGCTTGCCGTTGTACTTCGCATACAGCGAATTGCTCGTGTCAAAATAGCTCGGGAAATTTACATACTGTGTCGATCCGGTTTCTGTTCTCGATGTAATAACCTGATCCTGATAGCGGTACATCGTGCGCGTTTCGCACTGGCTCTCGGAGTAGCCGGTGGGGATGGTGTCGCTCCAATCAGCGCTGGAGGCGTCGTTGATCGAAAGCACCCAGCTCGGGTCAGAGGCCAGCGCAATGCGGTAGGCCTTTCGGCCGGAGAAATCCAGATCGACCGGAGTATCCGAACCGGAGCCGCCGCTACTCGTCGAGCGGTACTGAGTCTTTGTCTCGACCTGACGCGTGCTGGAGGCCGTCGCAACGCTCGTGCTCCAGCCCGACCATTCGCCCCAAGAGGAGGTCGTGATGGTCTTGGTGTACGACTGACGGAGGATCGGGATCGAATACCAGCAGGCAGTATCCCTGCAGTAGGCCTTTGAAGCGCTGTTCGCATACGGACCGCCGTTGCCATACTGACCACCGCTATCGGTAAATGCAACTGGGTTAAGCGACATATCCATCCAGCTGGAGCTTGCTACGCTGCCGCCGCCGCTGAAGCTCGAAGCAGGCTTCGTGCTCTCCCAAGCATGGAAGACCGACACTGTAGCACTCAAAACCACCTGCCCATTATAGCTGCCCATCGAGCGCCAATACGGGCTGCCAAGATCAGCACCTTGGCACCAATGCCAATAGATGTAACCGACGGTCGAGGTGGAGTTCGTCGTGACATCGCTTCCGGTCACGGGCGACTTGTGATACTTGCTGTAAAGCGAGTTGCTCGTCTGGAAACCGCTCGGGAAGCTCTGCACATAGTCCTGCGTGCCGGTCTGCGTGGAGGTCGAGCTCTTCAGGTCGCGGTAGCGATAAACCGTGCGCGTTTCATAGGTGCCGCTGGAGGGCTTGGTATCGCTCCAGCCGGTGTCGGCAGAGGTCGAAAGCTCGATGTTGCTGACGTTCCGCGAGCTGTGGGCGGACGCCTCGCCGTTATCGGCCGTGAACGTGCCGTAGGTGCTGATGTACTGATCGGTCGTGTTGCCGGAGACGCCGTTGGTCTTGGTGGTCAGCTTGCCGTCCTTGCTGAGCTGTTTCAGACCGTTATAGGCCTCGCCGGAGACAAGACCCTCGATGAGGGTGTTGATCTCGATGCCGGTCGGGCGAATCGGGTCGTTGAGCGTCAGGCCGCCGTCGTTCGCGTCGTTCAGATTGACGGGCAGGCCGTAGTCGAGCACATAGGTGTCGTCCTTGACGTCCAGCACGTGCAGAACGACCGGGACGTTGACCTCGTCGCCGTTGCTGTAGGTCGCCTTGAAGTAATGGGTGTAGGTGCCCGGCGTCTGCTCCTCGAAGATCAGGATGTCATCCTCAAAGCCGGTCATGTTGCCGTCGCCGTTGGCGTGGGCGTTGAAGTACCAGCCGCAGTTAGACGACGAGGCGGCATCCCAGAGATGCAGTATCGCGCCGTTGTTCGGGTTAGCCGAGTCCAGATCGACGCCGTATTTCGGCGCGAGCTTCGGGCGGATGGTATAGGCGTTCTGATCGCTGTTCGGCGAAATGCGGTTGTTACGTTCGATCAGCCAGAGCGTGGTGTCGTTCGCCTGTGCCTCGGCCTCGGTCAGGCTGACGAGCTTCAGACGGTCATCAACATCGACCGCGCCGGTCGATTCGGCGTTTGTGCCGCTGGCGGCGTCGATGGAAACATACTGTTCGTATTGCAGATTATAGATCGTGTAATAGCCGTTCCCGGCATACTTCACGTAGAACAGCGGCTCGTTGCCCTCGGTGCCGTCCCCGTAGAGTTCGTTGGCATTCCACGATTGCAGCTCGCCGGACTTGCTCTTCGGCGACCAGGTGCGGTTTCTGGGAACCTTCCCGTTTTTATCGCCGATGCCGATGGAATAGACGCCGTCTGCAAGCGGACGGAGGCTGACGGTCGTGCCGTTCGCGGACGAGGGGATGAAGCTCGTGACCGTGCCGCTGTTGGTCGCAACCGAGGCGGCGTCGCCCGCGCTGACCGCGATCGGGTGCCCCGCCCACATGAAGTACTGCTGCGCCGCGCCGGCGTAGACCGAGAAGGTCGAGCTGGTTCGCAGGGCGCTTGCCTCGGCATAGGCCGTGTTGCGGAACGTGCCGTCCCTGGTCAGGCCGTACTTGATGCCGTAGATCGTCAGGCGCTCGCCGACCTGCAGGCCGGGCGTCTCATGCCCCGCGCAGGTGACGTTCTTCAGGAAGGTTTGCAGCGCACCCGTGCTGGCGAAGGTCAGGTTGATCTCCGAGCCGTCCGCCTTGGTCAGAAGGATCTTGATGTCCTCGATCTTGCGGTTATACGTTGTGCCGTTGAGCGTATAGCTGCCGAGGCTGACGCCGTCATAGCCGGCTGCGAAGCTGACCTGCTCGTCTGTGAAGGCCACGTTCTTCAGCGGAAGCTCATAGCCGGTGTTGAGCAGGGTGATGTAATAATCCAGCTCCTTGGTCTTGTCGACCAGACCGCCGTTTTCAACGACCGTGCCGTTCTGCGTCGCGCCCTTGACGGTGTCGATGTATTTCGAGGTGACGTCGATGTTCGTCTCGATGCGGATGTTCGAGCCGTAGCTGTGGCGCTCCATGTAGTAGAAGTCGAAGTCGTACATCTCGCCGTCCTTGAGGCCGCATTCCTTGATGTAGTCATTCAGGTTGAAGGTCGACTTCGTGATGGAGTGCGCCGCGCCGATGTCCATGACCATCTTGTTGTTGATGAACAGATAGACGTCGTCGTCGCCCTCGAAGGTGAAGTAGAGGTTATCCTCGGTGTTGAACACGAACTGGGCGTGCCCCTCCATCGAAAAGCTGTAATCGCGGCCGATCTGCGATTCGAAGCTCGCCGTGCTGCGCTCGGACGCGCCGTCATCGTGGAAGTACGGCGTGTTCGTCTGCCGGAAGGTCGTGCTGCCCGTGGTCGGCAGGAAGGGATGCAGCGTTGTGTCCCTATTTGCCGTGTAATAAACCATATCCTTCGAGGATCTGCCGTTGACGTGAGAGATTTCGCCGTCGTTGGCGTTGTAGGTCACGCCGTCATAGCCGCCGTCAAAGACATAGTAGGTGTTGCCAGCGCTGTTCGTCTCCTGCGAGAGGGTCATATGCGTGTATTCCGGGACGGTCTGGCTGATGCCGTTGTTGTCCTTATAGAGGGTGTTGAGCATCCAATAGGCAACATCAAGATAGTTTGTAAAATTGTCCTTATGGCTGCCGTCGGTAACCTCGCTCCACGACAGATCAAGCAGCCCCTTATGGCCCTGCGTATAAGAAGCCCAATTGCTCTCGGGCGTCGAGGTCAAGTCCGAACCGGGAATGCCGTTAAGATAATCGCGGATCATCTGCGCCCAGTCCCTGTTTCCGGAGAGCTTCGCGCCCTGAACGAAGTTATAGTTATAATCGTCGCCGTTCTTTTCCGGGATGGCCAGCGACTGCTTGAGCAGCTCGGCGAGCTTCTGAACCGTCTCCTGCGTGTAGGTCGGCTTTTTGGTGGTCGGATCGAGCTCATAATTGACCAGACCGATCGTCGCCATGCCCTCGATATAGGAGTGCATGTTCGGCAGGAACTTGCTGACGTCGGTGTAGGTCGTTCCGTTCACCGTCGCAGTCGGATAGTTCTCGTTATAGGTCGACGAGCCGTTGACGAACCAGCGGCCGTCGTTGCTGCCGGAGATCGTATAGGATTTCTCGTAGACCTCATAGGGCAGCCACTTGCCGTTGGCAAGGTTGGTCGAAACGGTCGTATCGCTGGCGTTGCCCCAGGCATAGCCGAAGTTGTTGAAGGCCTGATAGTTCGCGCCGCCGTAGCCGGAGTTCGGCAGCAGCATACCGAAGGCAAGGTTGTTGCCCATGCGGTAGCGGCGGACGCGATCTCCTACTGTGTTGCCGCGCGCGTCATAGTCCGCCTGTGTCGTTCCGACCCACTGGAACGAAGCGGTATAGCCGCCGTAGCTCAGCGCGTCGGACAGGCCGCAGAGGGCGGCCTTACCGAACTGCTCTGCCTCGCTCTGCGTGGAGAACAGGCCGGCCGCCGCAAGCGACAGCGTCGCGCGCTTGCCCGAAGGCGTGGAGGCCGACAGGGACGAGATCATCTGCGCAGCGGCAAAGCCCGCCGACGAAGCAAGGTCGATCGTCACGGTGTGGTAGCCCGGGGCGGCCGTGAGCGCCGCGTTGACGCCGTTCGCCTGCACATCGGCGTAGGCCGTGCTCTGCCCGTCGAAGCCCGGATAGACCCGGTAGTTCTCGGTGCCATAGGTGATGCGCTCGCCGTTAAATTTGGAGAAATAGTATTTCTCGTCGTTGTTGCCCGTCCAGACCCAGGAGCTGACGCGGGTGCCGTTGTTCATATTGCTGTTTTCGACGGACAGATAGATCGGCTCGCCGTAGTAGTCCGCATCGGCAAAGCGGATCAGATAGGAGCCGTCGGCGTTTTGCAGAATGTGGAAGCGGTTCGCGCTCCCGCGCTGCTTGCAGGACACGTCCTGATTGTTCCCGGTCACGCCGCCGATGTAGAAGTCCGTGGCGGCAAAGCTGCCGTTGGCCTCACATTTATACCAGCGCAGATAGTACGAGCCGTCCCCGGCCGCCTCGGGCAGGACGTATTTTGTCGTATTTGTGTCGTTGTCGGGAGACGACCAGAGCTGGATCTTCGTCCCATCCGACGCCGTGCCGCCGTTGACGTCGACGGCATAGCCGTGCTCGCCGCTCACGGGAACGAGCTTGAAGGGCTGCGCGGCCTCGTCGCCGAACTGGTTCGCCGTCTCGCTCGAGACGTTCGAGACGTTATAGACCAGCGTGAGATAGCGCGCTTTTTCCTTGAGCATTCCCTGCTCGAGGACGGTGGCATAAGCGCCGATGCCGGAGGCCTCGTCCGAGGTCGTGCGGGTCACGTGCATGGCGTTGCCCGCAAGACCGGAGAGATCCGCCTCGCAGCCGCTGACCGGAACCAGCGCCCACTTGCGGTTCAGGGAATCCAGGTCGTTCGTGCCATAGTCGAGCGTCCATGTGGCGATGTTGTTGCCGTCATTCACACCGCCGCCGGACAGGTCGATTGCCATGTTCGAATGCGTATAGGGAATCAGGTACATACTGCCGTCAATGTCAAACTGCGGCTTCCAGCGCTGGTTGTTATGGTGTGTACCGGTATAGCAATGAACATTTGCCTTTTCGTTGCCACCGTCCAGATCCATGGCACTGCCGGTCGCCTCATTGACGAAATAGTAGTAGCCGTCGCTGTCCAGATAGATATGCCAGCGGCGCTGCGCCTCGGAAACTGCGCTGCTGTTCATGGAATACAGCTTCACGTCCGCATTATAGGCCGCGGAATCTGCGGCGGCGGTATAATACTCTTTCGTGCCGTCCGGGTTAGTTTTGGTGTTCCGGTACATTGTGTGCCAGCTCACCAGATAGAACACGCCGAGATCGGTCATGGATGCGCCATCGACCGTTACCTTCTTCTCGCCGATGGTGTACCACGACTTGCCGTAGCCCGGCGTCACCTTTTCCGCGTGGGCATGGGCATAGTTATAAGCCTCGCTCGAAACATAACTGGAATACTCGAACAGCATACCGTCGTTCGGGTAGTTATGCACCGTGATTGGAAGCGAGACCGATTTCTTTGTGTTCAATGTGCCGTAGGTCACCGTGTGCGTATCGCCCTTTTCGGCCGCTGACGCCTGGAACAGCGCGACCGACGGAAGCAGGCCGATCAGCATCACGACCGCGAGCACAAATGAAAGCACTCTTTTCTTCATGGAAGTCACTCATCCTTTCCTGATATTTTCTTCACACACATTATAATAATTAAGCATCTCTGCATAATTTTTGAGCCTTACTGCGGCGCGCCGTCGGCGTAGATCCCGACGATCTCACACGCGCCCTCGTAAAAATGCCCTGCCGGCAGGGTCTGGCTCTCGCCCGCCTTGAGGTCGCTCACGGTCACGCGGTAGGCAATGCCGCCGAGATAGAGATCGTCACCGTAGGTCAGCTTGTAGTAGACCGTCACAAGCGGCTGATCCGTCTCGCCCGTGTTCGTCACCGTCAGCTCGCCGCCGCCGCCCGTGGCCTCGATATTCGTCAGCCACGGCGCGCCCTCGTCGCGGAAGGCCGCCGCGCAGGTCTGGTACGTGCAGTCCGCGCCGGCCTCGGCCGTCATGCCCGTGCTCTCGAGCACCCACGCCGATTTTCCGACCGGCAGCTCCGAGAGCTGGAACACCGCGTGCTGCCCGCCGATCTCATATTCGATCGTGCAGAACTGGCAGACCTGATTGGAAACGTTTTCAACGCGAAGCGCGACCACGTTTTCCACATCCTCGTCCGAGCCGCCCTCCGGATTTTTGCCGGAATAGCGCCCGACCTCGACCACCTTCAGCCGGTCGTCGGCCACGAGCGTCTCCTCCGGCTCGGTCGGCCGGGTCGAGGCCTCGCTCGGCTCGACATAGGGCAGCTCTGTCGGCGCAGCCGTCGTGTCCGGCTGCGCAGTCTGCTTGCCGGAGCAACCGCTGAGCAGAAGCAGCGCAAGCGCCAATCCGACAGAGACAAGCCGTCTCATAATACCGCCTCCTTTAAAATCGCAAGCTCCCGGAACCGGTCAAGAAGCTCGTCGACATCGGCCTCCAGCTCCGGCCGCGGGACGTCATAATCGGCCGCGAGCGCCGCCAGCAGCGCCTCGCGGTCCGTCCCCTCCTGCAGGCGGCGGAAGACCTCTGCGCCGGTCTCGTTCAGCGTCAGCAGACCGTTGAAGACCTGCGCCGCCTCGCCGCTCGGCACCGCGACATATTCCCCCGCGATCTCGCGCAGCATGAAGCCGTCAATAATTTTCATTTTGTTCACAAGCTCCCTCACCCCTCTCCGGTTTTCGACGGGCACAAAACGCCATAAAGATATTTAACGGATTTGATTTTGTTCTATTACTATACCCGTCCAATCTATTTAATTACTGTATAGTATACTCCTTTTTCGCACGTTTCGCAAGCATTGTTTTTTTCGCAATTTCAAGTGTTAACGTTTTGCAAATTATGTTACCGCTCTTATTTTCCTTTTACTTTTCTCCCATATTGTGTTTATTTGCGAAATATAACATATATTACGAATATACTCACCCATATTTTGTGAATTTTAACAAAAAGCCGGTGCTCCCCATTGGGTCTGCTTCCGCTGTGTCCAACGGACAATTTCCCGTTTCCTGCACGGTTGCGCATTCGGTTCGCGTTCCCCTGCCTCGCTGCGGGACGCCGCGCCGAGGGTCTTCGGATCGCTGCGGCCGTTCCAAATGACACGCTGGCAGACTGCAAAAATGTTCGAAAGACAAACAACTCGCGACCGTCGGCGTACATAAGTACGGTAGGTCGCGAGTTGTGATGGAAGTCAAAATTTTTAAAAAGTCATCTGTTTTGCGCTTAAATATTTGAAATACGGCTATAACTCATAGTTGTTCCGTTTCTGCCAAACGTCTGCTATATATTGACTGATTTTGACGGTTTCGGACTTTTTTGACAGTCTGAACCGGCAGGCTTTTAAGCCTGCCGGTTCTGTGTTATGTGCGCTTCAATTCATCTCCGGCATCGGGGTCGGGCGCGCCGGGTCGAGGACGGCAGCGGCGTCGAACAGGGCGGAGAACACGTCCTTGCCGTTGACGAGCCGGTAGCCGTTGACCGCGAGCCGCGACTGGCGGATGTAGTGATCGGTGTATTGCATCCAACTCAGGATGGAGTTGTCCGTGTTGCTGAAATAGCGGAAGCCTGCGCTGTAGAGCGCGTCGAATTTCTCGCCGGAATATTCGTCCACGCCGCCGATGTCGCCCGACGGATAAAGCAGAATGTCCGTCTCGCCGACGATCGGCTGCACCTGATTGGCCCACTTCTGGATGTCGGAATTCAGCCCCTCAAGATCGGCGTTGCCGAAATTGATGTTGCCGAAGCTGTGGCTGGCGATCTCCCAGCCCTGCGCCTTGAGCGCCGTGGCAACCTGCTGCGCGCTGCGGATCTCCTGCTGATAGACGTCCGAGCCGAGCGCCGTCTCATAATCCGGGTGCGTCCGGTAGCCGAACACGCCCTGATAGCCCGTCACGGAGAGCACGCCGCGCGCCCCATGGTAGGAGAAGTCCGGATGCTCCGCGATAAAGGAATTCAGGATCGGCACGAGGTCGTAATCGCCCGTGAGCGTCTGGCCGCTCGCGTCGACATATTCGCACGTCGGCTCGCCGTTCGCGTCGAGCACGATGCGGCTGGCAAAGCCGTCGCCGCCCGCGTCGGCAACATGGTCGCCGTCGCTGTCGATCAGGCTTTCGTAATAGTTCACGTCGTCCTGCGCGATGATGATCGGCTTCTTGCCGGACGGCAGATAGATCTCGCCCTGCTTCATCAGCGTCTCGCCGCTGACGTCGAGCTGCATCGTGCCGAGGTCGTGCACCTTCACGAGCACATAGCCCTTGTCGTAGAGCGCTTGCAGGATCGCCTTGAACTCCGTGACCGTCGTGTAGTGCAGGTTGTAGGAGTCCTGCTTTTCGTCGCCGTCAAAGGCGCGCGATGTGTCGACGATCAGACTGCTGAAGGACAGCTCGGGGATATTCGTCATATCCTCCCACTTGACGAGCTGGCTCTTGGCCGCCGTATAGCGGTCGTTGGCCGCGCTCAGCTCCTCGACCAGATTCCAGCCGTCGCCGTACTCGCGCAGAACCGTGATCGCGCCGTCGTAGTCGTAGCCTGCCGCAAGCGCGTCGGCTCTGGCGACAAGCGCCTTGATCTCATCCGGGCTGACCGGCTCGGTCGTGCTGGCGCTCGGATCCGTCGGCTCGCTCGAGTCCTTGTTGACCAGCGCAACGATGCCGTAAATGATGCCGAACAGCACCAGCAGCACGACCACCGCCGCTCCTGCGAGCAGCAGCAGACTGTGCTTGTTGAGCTGCTGCGGATGCTGCGGCTTTTTCCGCTGCGCAGGCCGACGCTGCGGCTGCTCTCTGCGCGGGTCGCGGCGCCGCTCCTGCGGCTCACGCCGTCCCGGCTCGTCTCTGCGCTCGCGGGGCTGGCTCTGCTGCTGCACGGGTGCGCGGCGCTTCATCGGCAAACGGCCACCGTTCTGCATTGCCTTTTCTACGTCCCATTCCTCGTCAAAATCATACAGCAGGGGGCTTTCGCCCAGCTCCTCCTGATCGAATGGGCTGCGTCGTTTTTTCTCATCCATGGTGTCGGCCTCCTTCTCGGGTTATTCCTTTAACAGACGTTTGCGCGCGATGTTGATTGTGCCCTCGGTCATATGGTTGATCCATGTCAGACTCTTGCCGCAGCCGTAGGCCACGCAGGAGTCCGCATCATCGGCCAGCATACACGAGATCGCCGTGCGCTGCTCAAGCAGCTTGTCCATGCCCCAGATCTGGCTGCCGCCGCCGGTCAGGACGATACCGTTTTGCGCAATGTCCGACACAAGCTCCGGCGTGGTCTGCTCGAGCACCTCGAGCACCTTGTCGCAGATCATGCGCGCCGGGCGCTTGAGCGCCTCGCGCATATCCTCGCCGGTCAGCTCGATCTGGCGGGCAAGGCCGGTCTTGATGTCGCGTCCCTTGACCTCCGTCTTCACCGGCTCGGGGCCGTCGATCACGCAGCCTATGGCCAGCTTGGCGTCCTCAGCGGCGTTCTGACCGATCACGAGGCCGTAATTCCGGCGCACATAGCGGATGATCGCGTTGTCAAACTCGATGCCCGCGATCTTCAGCGAAGCGGAGTTTGCAATGCCGTTCATGGAAACGACGCCGATGTCCGTCGTGCCGCCGCCGATGTCGACGACCATATGCCCCTCGGGCGCGGTGATGTCGAGCTGCGCGCCCAGCGCCGCCGCCAGAGGCTCCTCGATCAGATAGACGCGGCGCGCGCCGGCCTCCATGGCGGCAGAAATGACCGCGCGCTCCTCGACCTCGGTGATGCCGCTCGGGACGCTGACGATCATGCGCGGCTTGATGACCGCGTGCTTGACGATGCGCCCGACCATCTCGGTGAGCATCTTCGAGGTCAGCTCATAGTCGGAAATGACGCCGTTTTGCAGCGGATGCACCGCCGCAACGTTGCCGGGCGTTCTGCCAAGCATGTTCCGCGCCTCCGAGCCGACGCGCAGCACCTTGCCGTTGTTCTTATCGACAGCAATCACGGCCGGCTCGCGCAGGATGATGCCCTTTCCGGCGGAATAGATCAAAACGTTGGAGCTGCCAAGGTCAATGCCGAGGTCTCTGGAAAACAAATTCATATTGTCACCTACTGTTCTTTTGTCTCGTCGCGGCGAGGGTCGCGCAGCTTACGCCGGACGCGCCCGCAAACCGCAGGGTCTGCGCCGCCTCGGAGAGCGTCGCGCCCGTGGTAATCAGATCGTCGATCAGCAGCACCCGCTTGCCGGAGACCGACTCGGGATGCGCCGCACAATACACATTTTTCACGTTGCCTCTGCGCTCGGAGGCGGAGCGCAGACCGGACTGCGCCGGAATATCGCGCACCTTGCGCAGCGTCTGCACGCAGGGAACGCCCAGCTCCCTCGCGGCCGCCTCGGCGATCAGGCGCGCCTGATCGTAGCCGCGTCTGCGGCGGCGCCGGTCGGAGATCGGCACATAGGTCAGCACGTCGAATTCCCTGCCCCGGCGCAGAACGGTCATGGCCAGCAGCCGACCGTAGCACGCGGCATAGCTCTGCATCCCGCCGAATTTAAAGCGCTTGAAGGATGCGGCCACGGCGTCCTCGTAATAGACCGCCGAGTCGCAAACGGAGAACGACGGCTCGCCCCGGCGCACGTCCGGAACATCGTCGGAGAGATAGCGGTCGCGGCACGCGCGGCAAAGCTCCGTCTCGTTCTCCGGCAGAATGCGTCTGCAAAAGACGCATTTCGGCGGAAAGAAGAGATCGAGCAGCCGCCTCCCGAGCCTCACGGCGCGCCCGCCGCCAGCCGGAAGCGCAGGCCGCTGTAGCGGCGGTTGCGGCGGTTGTTGTGGGTCATCTGCGCAACGACCTCTTCGCTGCCGACGAGGATCAAAAGCTGCCGCGCGCGGGTGATCGCGGTGTAGAGCACGCCGCGCGTCAGGAGCATCGGCGCCCCGGCGAAGGGGACGAAGATCACGGCGCGGTATTCGCTGCCCTGACTTTTATGGGCGGTGATGGCGTAGGCCAGCTCCAGCTCGGGCAGCATGTCCGCGTCATAGAGCGCCTCGCGGTCGTCGAAGCGCAGGCGGAGCTGATCCTCGCGCGGGTCGATCGAGACGATCACGCCGATGTCGCCGTTGAAGATACCCGTTCCGGCCGTGCCGTCGGACTTTTTCCATAGTATATCATAATTGTTGCGGATTTGCATCACCCGATCGCCCTCTCGGAAGCAAATTTCTCCGCAAATTTTCTCTTTTTTGGTCGGATGCGGCGGATTGAGCGCCGCCTGCAGCGCCCGGTTCAGGCTGAAGGTGCCTGTTTCTCCCTTGCGGGTGGGGCTGATCACTTGGATCTCGGCCGCCGGGATATGCATATTACGCGGCAATCGCGTCGCGCAAAGCTCCGTGACCGTCTGCACCACCGACGCCGCCGTGCGCCGCCGCAGGAAGAAGAAATCGCGGTCGGTCGCGTTGAGCACCGGCAGCTCGCCGTGGTTGACGGCGTGCGCGTTCATGACGATCAGGCTCTGCTGCGCCTGCCGGAAGATCTCCGTCAGCGCAACGGTGCGCACGCTCCCGCTGCGAATGAGGTCGGAGAACAGGTTTCCCGCACCCACGCTCGGCAGCTGGTCGGCATCGCCGACAAGGATGAGCCGTGCCCTTTCCGGCAGCGCCAGCAGCAGGCTGTGCATCAGCAGCACGTCGACCATCGACGTCTCGTCGACGATCAGCGCGCCGCATTCGAGCGGATTGTCCTCGTCGCGGGTGAAATACATCTCGCCCGTCTCCGGAGAAATCTGCGCCTCGAGCAGACGGTGGACCGTCGAGGCCTCGCTGCCGGTCAGCTCGGAAAGGCGCTTTGCGGCGCGGCCGGTCGGCGCGGCGAGCAGGGTCTTGACGCCCTTTTGCTCAAACAAACGCAGAATTCCGGCCAGGGTCGTAGTCTTGCCCGTGCCGGGGCCGCCCGTCAGGATCAAAAGCTGCCCCTCCGCTGCGGCGCAGATCGCCTCGCGCTGCAGGGCGGCATAGGCAATGCCCTCCTGCCGCTCGATACGGTCAAGCTCGCGCTCCACGCCGTGCAGCGGCGCGGCCTTCGCCGACGCCATTTGCAGCACGCGCTGCGTGATGTAGGTCTCGGCCTCGTAATACTCCGGCAGATAGACCGCCGTCAGCCCCGCGACCGTGTCCAGCTCGAGCTGTCCAAGCTCCTGCAGGCGGTCGAGCGCGACCGAGACGGCCGCCTCGTCCAGCTCGAGCATGGTCGCCGTGGCAGCCATGAGCTTGTCCTTCGGGAGAAAGGTATGCCCGTTGTTGAGGTTGTGGCGCAGCTCGAAGATCGTCCCGGCCTCCACGCGGCGCTCGTCGTCGCCGTCAAAGCCAAGCTCCAGCGCCAGCGCGTCCGCACCCGTGAAGGGCGCGCCGAACTGCGGCTGCGCCAGCAGGTAGGGATTCTCCTGCACCAGCTCCATGGCGCGCTCGCCGTATACGCGGTAGACGCGCACGGCGACCTCCGGTGCAATGTGATAAGTCGTCAGAAATTCAATCAGCCGACGGATGCCCACCTGCTTGCGGAAGGACTGCCCCATCTCGCGCGCCTTTTTCAGCGAAATACCGTCCAGCTCCGCCAAGCGCTCCGGCTCGGTGTCAAGGATGCGCAGCGCGGCCTCGCCGAAGCGCCCGACGATCTTCTCGGCCGTGCGCGGGCCGATGCCCTTGACGGCGCGCGAGGAGAGGTAGGCCAGAATCTGGTTCGTCGTGTCCGGCAGGAGGCGCTCCAGAAATTCCGCCTCAAACTGCCGGCCGTAGCTGCTGTGGCTGCTCCAATGGCCGGTCACGATCAGGCGTTCGCCTGCGACCGCGACCGGAATGATGCCCACCACGGTGATCAGGGAGCCTTCTTCACTTGCCAGCTTGATGACCGCATAGCCGTTTTCCTGATTCTGAAAAACCACGGCGGCGATCGTCCCGCTAATGAGTTCCTGTTCCAAGTCGTTCAAGCTCCGTTTCTTTCCGAGGGCCGGTCATGCAGCCTTCTTTTATGGGTTCAAAGGTTTTTCAAATAATGTACAAGCTGCTCCGGCGCACAGAGCACCGCGCTCTGCTGCCGCAGAAGAAGCTGCGCCTCGATCTGCGCCTCGGCGTCGAGGCCGCAGTCGACGAAGATCAGCCGACCGCGCAGGTCGCCGCTTGCGCGGCGGCGCAGGGCGGCGCGGATCACAGCCCCCGTCCGTCCCCCGCGCAGAGGGACGATATGGACGCAGCTTTTCGGCATCGGCGCAAGCAGCGCCGCAAAGCCGAGCCAAAGCAGCAAAATCAGGCCGAGCGCGGCCATCGCGCCGACGAGCATGTTCAGGAGCACAGTCATCACCTCATCCCATTGTATGAGCCGGAGGCGATTTTGTACCACGGAATGCTCCCGTATTCAATCTATTTTACAACAAATTTTGCCCGGATGCAACGGGGAAATCAGATTCCCATACACACAAGGCTGAAAATCACGGTCAGGCCGAAGACAACAAGCGCGACGATCGTCCAAGGCGAGGTGAAATAGGCGTTCTTCCAGATGCCGAGCGGCCGCTCCTGCCGCAGATAGGAGCCGATCGCGCGGCGCTTGACGATCAGCAGGACGATCAGCGCCAGCAGAGGCAGGTAGAACACCGCCAAAAGCGTGACGAGCTGATTGACCGGCATCATCGTTTGCAGCAGCGCATTCAGGCCGTAGGCCAGCAGGGAGTTGTTGATCGTATGCAGCAGGATCGACCAGACGATCGAGTATTCCAGCGTGATATACGCCGCCAGCAGGCCGAAGCCGAAGGCAAAAACGCCCTGCGTCAGGTTGCCGTGCATCAGCGCGAAGAACATTGCGGAGGTGAAGATCGCAAGGCGGCGGCCGTAGGGCTGCGCCGTGCGCAGCAGCAGGCCGCGGAAGAGGATCTCCTCCCCGATCGGCGCAAGCACTGCGGTATAGACGATCATCTGCCAGCTGCCGTCCAGCTCCGTCAGCGCAGAATTGCCGTCGCCGAACATCGTAAAGAGCGGGCTGAGCAGACGCTGGAGCAGATCGGCCGCGCCCTGAATTCCGAGCAGCAGCACCAGCCACAGCAGCACAAGGGCAAACGACGGGGTGCGCCGTCTGGCAAAGACATGCGTGCGGTAATAGCGCGGCTTTTTCCACAGCAGCACCAGCACGGGCGAGACGGCGCCGAAGAGCAGGTAGCCCGCGCCCTGAAAGGCCTCAAGCTTCCCCGCGGCAGTTCCGAGCAGGGTCGCCCCGAACACGATCACATACAGCAGCACATGCCAGAGCAGCATCATGCCGTTCGCATTGCCCAGACGCTTGCGCGCAAGCCTCTGCGCGCGAAGCTGCTCCTGCCCGGCTCTGCGCTGCTCGAGCACCCCGGCGTCAAACCGGGCGCGCTCCGGCCGGGGTGCCGGCCAAGCCCAGATCGGGACGTTGTTCCAATTGATCTCGCGCAGCGTCGGCTGGACCGGCGTCGGCTCGTTCCATTTTTCATTCATTTGGGATCCTCCTCCTTTTTGCCGCTGCGGATCACGGCCTCGGCGCAGAGCATTCCGTCGACGGCGGCGCTCATGATGCCGCCCGCGTAGCCCGCGCCCTCGCCGCAGGGATAAAGCCCGCGCAGGGACGCCTGCAGGGTCTTGTCGCGCGGGATGCGCACGGGCGAGGAGCTGCGCGTCTCCGGTGCGGTCAGAACCGCGTCCGGCGCGGCAAAGCCGGTCAGCCGCTCCTCCAGCGCAGGCAGCGCCTGCTCGAGCGTGTCCGTGATGCGCTTGGGCAGGACGTCGTGCAGATCGCAGAGCGTCACGCCCGGCCGATAGCTCGGGTGCACCGCGCCCAGCCGCTCCGACGGCCGCTTTTCGAGGAAATCTGCCACCGTCTGCGCCGGGGCGTGATAATTCGACCCGCCGACGGCAAAGGCACGCCGCTCAAGCTCCTCCTGCCACTGCATCCCGCCGAACGCGCCGGGATACGGAAAATCCTCCGGCGCAAGCGTGACCAGCAGCGCGGCGTTTGCATTCTCGTTCTCGCGCGCCGCATTGCTCATGCCGTTGGTCACGACGCCGCCAGTCTGCGAGGCCGCCGCGACCACATAGCCGCCGGGGCACATGCAGAAGGTATAGGCAGACGAGCCGTCCGGCAGATGGACATTCAGCTTATAATCCGCAGGCGGCACGGACGGCGCGCGCTCCGCGCCGTACTGCGCAAGGTCGATCCGCTCCTGCCGCTGCTCGATGCGCACGCCCATGGAAAAGGGCTTCGGCTCGAGCGCGACGCCCTCGGCGGACAGGGCGCGCAGGGTATCGCGTGCGCTGTGGCCGACCGCGAGGATCACCGACGCGCATTCCAGCCGCCGCTCCTCGCCGCCTTTGACATAGCGCACGGCCGTCAGCGCGCCGTTTTCCCGCTCCAGTCCGATCAGCCTTGCGCCGAAGCGCACCTCGCCGCCGAGCCGTTCGACCGTCCCGCGCAGCCGCTGCACGACCGTGAAGAGCACGTCCGTGCCGATGTGCGGCTTGGCATCGTAGAGAATCTCCTCCTGCGCGCCGTGCTTGACGAGCTGCTGCAAAACCCAGCGGGAGCGCTCGTTTTTCGTGCCGGTGTTGAGCTTTCCGTCGGAAAATGTGCCCGCGCCGCCCTCGCCGAACTGGACGTTCGACTCCGGATCAAGCGCGCCGCCGTTCCAGAAGGCCTCGACCTTGGCGCGGCGCTCCGGCGCGGCCTCGCCGCGCTCGAGCACGATCGGCCGCAGACCGGCCTTCGCCAGCACCAGCGCCGCGAACATGCCCGCAGGGCCGAAGCCGACCACGACCGGCCGCTGTGCGCTTGTGCATTTCGGAATTTGATAATAATACGGTGTCTCGCGCGTGATCCTGCGGTCGCGGCAGCGCCGCACTGCGGCGCTCTCCCCGGCACGCAGGGTCACGTCGACCGTGCAGACCCAATAAAGCTCCGGCTTTCTGCGCGCGTCGAGCGACCGCCGGAAAATTTGCAGCGACGCGATCTCGGACGAGCGGATATGCAGCGCCTGCGCCGCAAGATAGAGCAGCGACGTCTGCTCCTGCCCGACCGGAAGCGTCAGATCTCGAATTCGAATCATACGTTCTCCAATAGTTTTCCCGCAAGGCGTCCGCTGGCCCACGCCCATTGCAGGTTATAGCCGCCGCAGTCGCCGTCGATGTCCAGCACCTCCCCGGCGGCGTAAAGGCCGGGGCAGAGACGGCTTTGCAGCGTCTGCGGGTCAAAATCCTCCGTGCGGATGCCGCCCGCAGTCACCTGCGCGCAGTCCATCCCCATCACGCCCTCGACCCGGAGGGCAAATTGCTTCACCGCGCGGCAGACGCGCGGCAGATCGTCCACGCTCGCGCACGGCTGGTCAAAGCGATAGCCGCAGGCGCGCAGGAGGCTGCGCCCGAGGCGGTTGTGCAGAATGCCGGTCAGCAGCTCCTCGGCCGGAAGCGCCGGAAGCGCCGCGCAGCGCCGCCGCAGGAGCGCGAGCAGCTCGCCCTCCGTGCAGCCGGGCAGCAGGTCGAGCGTCAGCTCACCTCCGCCGCAGACGGAGATGCTCCGCGACAGCTCGAAGATCACCGGCCCGCTCACGCCGTATTCCGTGAATTGCAGCTCCCCGCGCCGCCTTTCGCGGCCGTAGGCCACCTCCGCCTCGCAGCGGACGCCCTTGAGCGAGCGGACGAAGCCCGTCTCCGTGCGCACCTGCACGAGCGCGGGATAGAGCCGCGTGCGCCTGTGCCCGACGCTTTGCAGGAGCTTATAGCCGAGGTCGACGCCGCCGAGCTTTGTCCCGGCAAGGCCGCCCGCACAGACGATCACACGCGCGGCCGAAAAGGTCTCCTCCGCCGTCCAGACGGTGAAGCCCGCTGCCTCGCGCCGCAGGCCGATCACCTCGCTGGCGGTGCGCAGTGTGACGTTCGGGCGCTGCTGAAGCGTCAGCCGCAGCACATCGGCCACGCTGTTGGCGCTGTCCGTTGCGGGATAGACCCGGCCGGACGCCTCCGTGACGGTCAGCAGCCCGAGTGAGCGGAAATAATCCGTCGCCGCCCCGGAATCGAAGGCCTCGAGCGCCGGCCGGGCAAATTCGGGCTGCCCGCCGTGATAATGCGCAAGCGACAGCCGCCGGTTCGAGAGGTTGCAGCGGCCGTTTCCGGTCGCAAGCAGCTTTTTTCCGGTGCGCGCCTGCCGTTCCAGCAGCAGGACGGTGCGCTCCGGCCGCTCCGAGGCGGTCAGCGCGGCCATCAGACCCGAGGCGCCGCCGCCAATGATGATCGCAGATTCCATGGAATTCATAGTCGCTCCGTTCTTGACACATCGGCGCAAATACGCTATGATGGTGTCGGGAGATGATAAAAATGACAATACAGGAACTGTCCATGCAGGAAGTGATCGCCCGCATCAACGAGCTTGCCAAAAAGGCCAAGACCGAGGGACTGACCGAGGAGGAGACGCAGGAGCGCGCCGCTTTGCGCAGCCGTTACGTCGCCTCCGTGCGCGAAAACCTCTCCGCACAGCTCGACAACACCGTAATCGTCGAGCCGGACGGCACGCGTCACAAGCTCAGGAGCTGAAAAAGATCAGCCAGATCACAGCGCCCCACGCCGCGCTGAGCAGCGGCATGAACACGGCGAAATACCAGTGCCTGGTCTTATGACGGAACAGATACATGCCCAGCCATGAGCCGAACGCGCCGCCAAGCGCGGCCGTGAGGAAGAGCGTGCGCTCGGCGATGCGCCATTTACGCCGCCGCGCCAGCGACTTGTCCGTCCCCATGAGGATCAGACCGAGCAGATTCATGCCGATCAGATAGCAGGCAAGGGCTTTGTTCATTCCGCTCCTCTTTTCCGCACCTCGGGCAGACTGGGTGCATTTATTATACTATTGTAGCATCATCCGCCGCGCCTGTCAAGAATCGCCCCGCTTTGTGCATCTGCGGCAAAATCTGACACGGCGTCCGGATGAAACCACAAAGGCGGTGCGCAATTCAATTTGAAAAAGAAACCGATATTTTTGCTGCTCGGCGCAGTCCTTGCACTGCTGCTGGCGCTGGCCGTCTGGCTGTGCGTGCGCTTCGTCCGGCTCTATTCCGCGTCAGGCGACCGCCCGACCACGGCCGCGCAGGATCAGGCGCAGAGCGCCGTGGAGGGCTATCTGCGCGAGAGCTGGCCGGAATACGGCTGCTCCTATGACGCGCAGAGCGCCACGCTGACCGTCACACGCACGTCCGCGCTCAGCTATGACGCCGCCGTGCAGAGCGGCGCGAGCATCTACTGCGACGAGACCGCGCCGCAGACCTATCAGTCCACCGCCGAGCTTCTGCGGCTGGACATCATGGCGAATCTCGCCATGGACAGGCTGACCGTCGTGCTCTGCTACGAGAGCACGGACGGCAGGCCGATCTTCACCGTTTCCAGCTCCGGCGCAGTCTGGACGTGCTGGGAATAACCTTCGGAGGACACTATGTGGAACAAGATCAAAGGGCTGTTTGACGCCAAAATGCTGCGCTTCCTGATCGTAGGCGTGGTGAACACTCTGTTCGGCACGACGCTGATGTTCGTGCTGTATAACTGCTGGCTCGATGCCTACGGCAGCACCGGCTACTGGATCTCCTCGGCCGCGAACTACTTTTTCGGCAGCATTCTGAGCTATTTTCTGAACAAATATTTCACCTTCCGCAACCATGAGCGCGGCTGGAGGCCGATCCTGCGCTTCACGCTGAACATCACCGTGTGCTATCTGCTTGCCTACGGCGGGGCGAAGCAGCTCGTGCTCTGGCTGCTGTCCGGAGCTGCGCCGAAGCTGCGCGACAACGTTGCGATGCTCGTCGGCATGGGGCTGTTCGTCGTGCTGAACTACCTCGGTCAGCGGCTGTTCGCCTTCCGCGAGAAGGATGAGCCTGCGGGCGGACATCCGGAGGAGCGCGCATGAACAAGATCACCGCGATCCTCGCCGCCTTCTGTCTGCTGCTCTCGTCGAGCGGCCTGACCGCACCGCGCACCGATGCCGCACCTGTGCGCGTGCTGCTCGGCTCGGATTTTCAAAACGCCTGCGGCGATGATCCTGCGCTCTATGACCAGACGCCGATCGACGGGCAGCCGCGTGCCGAGGCCGTGCGCGCGCTGCTGCAGGCCGTGGCGACTTCCGGCGAAATACCGGACGCCGTCTGCTTTGTCGGCGATTACAGCGACCACCCGGCCGACGCCCCCGTCGAGGAAGACAGCACGCTCAACACCTCTGAGGAGGGCGCAGGCTACCTGATGCAGCAGCTCGACGCGTTCTTCGGCGTCGGCTATGCCGAGGCGCATCCGCCGCTCTTCACGCAGGGCAACCATGACCCCGCCGACACGCCGCAGCTCGCGGCCGACGGCCTTCAGCCCGTCTCGGACGACGCGGCCTACCTGGTCTACGTGGTCAACGAGGACAGCTTCCCAACCTATGAGGTCGACGAAACGTCGCTGCCGGTCGTGCAGGCCACGGCCGACCGCATCCGCGCCGATCTTCAGGCGCTCGCCGACCAAGGCGAGCAACGCCCGATCCTCTTCCTCAGCCATCTGCCGCTGCATTATTCCGCGCGCTATGACGGCCGGGACAACACCTACGCCAACCTGATCTTCCGCGCGATCAACGACACCTGCGAGAATCTGAACCTGTTTTACATCTACGGCCACGACCACACCGGCGCGGAGTTTGAGAGCGGCTGGGGCGGTGCGGTCAACTACGTCGCGCGCGGTCAGACGCTGGACATCAACTTTGACGGCCACGACGCCGTCTCGCGCAACGACCACGCGCTGAATTTCACCTATCTCAACGCCGGTTACATCGGCTATTCCGCCAGCACCGAAAACGCCACGCTGACCATGACCATGCTGACGATCGGCGGCACGGGCGTAACGATCAGCCGCTTCTGCGCCGACGGACTTTACACCCGGCCCGAATCTCTCGGGCAGACCGATCCGCGCGTGCCGGAGCAGGGCGCAGTGGAGAACTATCCGCTCTCCGTCCCGCTCGCGGGCGTCCGGCAGACGCAGAGCTTTGCCGTGCAGACGCAGACCGGAGCAGGCGGCAGCGTTGCGTGCATGGGCAGCTTTTACGCCGTGCGCCCGCAGGAGGACTACAGCATGGACGGCTTTTCCGTCGAGCCGGCGGACGCCGCCGCAGTCTTCCGGCGCGGCGAGCTGCTTTATCTCAGCCGGCTGACCGCCGACTGCACGCTGTCCGTCACCTTCCGCGAGGACGTCTGCTACAGCAGCCGGCTCACCGACGTAGACAAGGCCGCGTGGTACCACGAGAGCGTGGATTACGTTCTGAAAAACCAGATCATGTCCGGCACCGACGAGCAAAGCTTCTCCCCGGATGAGACGATGTCCCGCGCAGCGTTCATCACGGCGCTCTGGCATGTGGCCGGTTCGCCGAGCGTGCTGGCCACGCAGATCTATGACGACGTCCCGACCGACAGCTGGTATGCCAAGGCCGTCACATGGGCCGAGCTATGGAACGTCACCCACGCCGCCGACACGGACTACCGCTTCCGCCCCGACGCACCGATCACCCGCGAGGAGATCGCGCTCTGCCTCGGCCGCTACGCGATGTACACCGGCCGCACCGTGCGCGACAGCGGCAATCTTGCGGAATTCTCCGACGGCGATTCCGTCAGTCCGGCCGCCCGGACGCCCTGCTCGTGGGCGGTGGAGAGCGGTCTGCTGGGCGCGGTCGACGACGGCCGCCTCGCGCCGCTGGAGACGGCGACCCGTGCGCAGGTCGCCGCGATCCTCGCGCGCTTCTCCCAGCGCTTCATGAACTGATCGACCGTTTCAGACAGATGTTGACATTTGAAACGGTTCTATGCTATAATCACCTCGACATATTTTGTTCGAGGTGATTTTTTATGCTCCGACGCAACTGGCGTCGCTTTATACCGATCTATGCGATCCTCCCGCTTGTCACGACCGGTCTGATGAACCTGTTTGCCTATCAGCTCCCCAAGCTGATCCAGCTTCTTCTGCATTCTGCCCGCTCCTATGACCTGACAAGCGCGCTCGACGTGCAGTTCCCGTTCCGCCCCGGCTGGATCTGGGTCTACATCGCTACCTTCCTCTTCTGGGTCTATCAATACACGACCGTCGCCCGCGAAAGCCCCGAGCGCGCCTGTCGCCTTGCCGCTGCGGATTTCGTCGCAAAGCTCGTCTGCTTCCTCTGCTTCGTCATCACGCCGACCTTCAACGTCCGGCCGGAGGTCACGACCGGCGGCGCGACCGGCTTTCTGATGCGGTTCATCTATTGGATCGACACGCCGACGAACCTTTTCCCCTCGATCCACTGCTTCGTCGCGTGGCTCGGCACGCGCTTCCTCTATGACACGAAAAATCTGCGCCGCCCGGTCTTCACGCGCATCGTCTGCACCGTCGGCTCAATCCTCGTCTTCCTCTCGACGCTCTATACAAGGCAGCACGTGCTCCTGGACGTAGCCGCCGGCATCGCCGTCGCGGAATACGGCTATCTGATCGCCAAATATACCCCGCTTACCGGAACGTTCCAAAAGCTCAACGCCCGGTTCATGAAAACCGGGCTCGTCGATATTCTCTGATAAGGAACGCTCCGGGACAGCCGGAGCAGCACCCCGCTCCCGAAGCCTGAAGCCGAAGGAATAAAATAATGGCAGGCACGAAATGAACTGCACCCCATTTGTTAGACAAGTATGGTATAATACTTGTACTAAGGAATGGGGTGTTTTTTCTATGCCAAAGGGAGTACCAAACAAACGATACACGCCGGAATTCAAGAAGCTGGTCGTAGAAACGATGCAGGAAGAGAAATTGAGTTACAGCGAAACCTGTCGACGATTTGATGTAAACAGCAGAGATCAGATCAAATCATGGGAGCGAATCTATCTGGAGGAAGGGCCGGAAGGCTTGACGGTCGAACGGCGCGGCCGCAGCAGTAAGGGTCGTCCGCCAAAGCAGTTGCCGAAGCAGGTAGAAGAAGATCTGCTGGCCGAAGTGCAGCGACTGCGTGCGGAGAACGATTACCTAAAAAACTTGCAAGCCTTGGTTTTGGAAGACGAGCGACGCCAGCGCAGAAAACGCAGGTAGTTCAAAAGCTGAGGCAAAGACATTCTCTGGATATTCTTCTCACAATCGCTCAACTGCCCCGTGCCACTTTCTACTATCATCTGAAGCGGATGAACAGTGCAGATAAGTATAAAGCTGTGAAAGCGGAGATCACGGCCATCTACCATGAAAACAAAGGAAGATACGGCTATCGCCGCATTACAACAGAACTTCACAAGCGCAATTTCCTCCTGAACCACAAGACTGTCCAGCGGCTTATGAAAGAGTTGGGCTTAGTTTGCCGTGTCAGGATGAAGAAGTATCGCTCTTATAAGGGAGAAGTGGGCAAAATCGCACCAAATCTGCTAAATCGGGATTTCCATGCCGAAAAGCCGAATCAGAAATGGGTCACGGATGTGACGGAGTTCAGCCTGTTCGGAGAAAAGCTCTATCTGTCCCCGATTCTCGATCTGCACAGCAGCGATCTGGTCAGTTACACCATATCGGATCGTCCTGTGCTCAGCATGGTAACCACCATGCTGGACAAGGCGTTTGCAAAGATTCCGGACGGAACAAACCTGATTCTTCATTCCGATCAGGGCTGGCAGTATCAACATAAGCAGTACCAGCGGATGCTCCGCGAGAAAGGCATCCGGCAGAGCATGAGCCGCAAGGGGAACTGTCTGGACAATGCGGTGATAGAGAATTTCTTCGGGCTGCTCAAAAGCGAGCTGCTGTATTTGCAGGAGTTCCACTCCATGCAGCACTTCAAACAGGAACTTATTGCATATCTGGATTACTACAATAACCGCAGAATCAAGGCAAAGCTGAAGGGCTTGCCGCCTGCTCTTCACAGACAGCAAGCCCTTTCGGCAGCTTGAACAATTCTTATTAAGATTATTTGTCTAACTTTTTGGGGTCACTTCAGTTGCTGACAGATGCTTCTTAACCGTTATTAATTTTCATTAAAGACCGGAATCAATAACATCTACCTCTGACAATCTAAATGTGGCTTTCATATGGAATCCGTAATCTTGTATCAATTCATACTTGTGTTTCGGATTCACGATACCATCAACAGGATTTCCCCAAGTCCCCAAATTAATAGTAATATGTGTTGGTTTGTCAATGTTGAACGAAGCGGTTTCGCCATGTTTTCCTTCCCATACCGTGCGACCATTTGCGACAATAGAAACTGCCTTTGACGAAAAAAGTCCAACCCAGCCATCCGCAATTTGCTCTGTTCTTGGCATTTTAATTTTTACCACACCAGATTCACTTATATTTGCAATAGGGCAACCACAATTTGGACAAGTTACTGCTCTATCTGATATTTCTTTATTACACTCAGGACACTTAATCAATGCCATAAAGGCCGCCTCCCAACAATACAAATTTTGTACTTATTATAACGCCAAAAGAATTAACTGTCAATATTGATAAGTTTGAAAATCTTGAAATACGTAAAGGATTCCTGCGATTTTCAAATCTCAATTTGGAACAAAATCCCTCGCTGACCACTCTTGCGATTGAATCAGAGGTTCCTTTATTCCTTCATTCGGGGGCTTCAACAGGTCTGCCCGTTGAAATTCTCCGGAATCAGTACTGCACCCGGACGATGCAGGTATATTCTACGCCATTATAGGTAATCACTATTTCGGTAGTGCCCGGCGAAAGCGCAACGACCTCGTTGTTGTCGATCGAGCAGACGGACGGGTCAATCACCTGATAGGTTGCGCCCTCGACATGCTCGCCGAAGTCATTATAAAGGTAGAGCATAAAGCTTTCGCCCACGCTAACCGTCGCATCGGTGATCTCCAGATGCGCCGTGCCCTCCACATCGCCGCTGAAATCGCAGGTGACGTTGATGCGCGCCGTCCTGCCGCCGACCTCGGCCACGATCGTTGCCGTGCCCTCGTCGACCGCCGTCAGCAGGCCGGTCTTATCGACGGTCACGACGTCCGGTTCATTCGTCGACCAGTTGACCGAGTAACCGTCCACCAGATTGATGACCTCGAGCTGCTTCTGCGCGCCCTCGCCGGTCAGGGTGATATCCTTGGAATAATTCAGCTCGGGCTTGTAGTCGCTCGGCAGCGCTTCGGGCTGCTCCTCAGTGGTCGTCGGCATCTCGAAATCGCACATCACCGTGCAGTAGGCCTTCTTCTTGCCGCAGCTCACAACGATCGACGTCTCGCCGGGCGAGGCCGCGTTGATCGTGAACACGACGTATTTCATGTCGGCCTCCGTCGACGTCCGCGCCTCGACGCTTACCGTTGCGACGGATTCGTTCTCGCTGCTGCAATAGACCGTCTCGCCGCAGTCGCCGTTGATGGCGATTTTCAGCTCACGCGTCTGCCCCAGCTCGCTGAAATCGATGCGGTTCGGCGAAAGCTCCAGCTGCTCGCATCGCTCCGTGGCGTCCGTGTTCGGATAGACGATCTCATGCTTGAGCTTGTCCTCCAAGCCCGGCCAATAGCCCAGCAGATCGCCGATGAAATAGGTCATCACGCCCATGGCCATCAGCAAAAACAGCACCGTCGCGAGCAGGAAGCCCCTGCCGCTCTTTTCCGGCTGCTCCGGCTCGGTCTGCGGCTTCTTCTGTTTCTTTTTTTTCGGTTTTTTCTCCGCCTCCGGCGGCTGCTCATCCGGCGTACCGGGCGTCTGCTCGAGCTCCTCCGTCGGCTTCTCCCCGGCAGGCTGCTCCGTCAGACCCGTCAGCTCCGCCTTCTTTGCATCTTCAAGCGGCATACTGTGATCCCCGCCGCAAAGCGGGCAGCACGGCTCATCGGCAGAATAAACTGTGCCGCAATAGCGGCAAACGACTTTTAACTCCATATTCTCCGCGCAAGGCTGCGCCAAAAGCTCCTTTCGCGCCCGCATCTCGGGGCGAGTTTTCCCTATCATATCATTTTCTTTAGAATATGGCAAGAATCTTATTGATTTTTTTCAAAAAATGTCATAGTATATAGTTGTGAGAAGTTGAGTTTTTTAAGGAGGCGTTTATAGAATGTCCGAATTCAGGATGGTATCTCCCCTTCTGGACCACATGACAGTTGTCAGAACCGAGACGGACTCCGCCGGTCATGAACATATCATTCTCAAACGCGAGAACACCGAGGATCGGTTTGTGCTGAAGCTGCTCTCCGTCCCCGAATCCCAGAGCAAGGCGCAGGCCTTGATCCTCTCCGGCGCTTATGCCGACGAGAAGGCCGTGCAGGACTATTACAGCCGCGTGGTCGACGAGATCCGCGCCGAGCTGGAGCAGGAAAAGAAGCTCGCCGAGGACGGTCATTTCGTCGCGCTCGAGGGCTATCAGGTCGAAAAAAAGCAGAACGGCGAGATCGGGTATGACATCTACATACTCTGTCCGCTGTGCGTTCCGCTGAGCAGCGTTCTTGCGGATCGAACGATCACGAATCTGCGCGCGATCAACATGGGCATCGACCTGTGCGACGCACTGGCCGCCTGCCGCGAGGACGGCTATCTGTTCGGCAACCTGACGCCGGACACGATCTACCTGCTCCCGAGCGGCAAGTTCGTGCTGGGCGACCTCGGTCTGGTCGCGCTGGAGGATCTGAAGTTCTCCTGCATCCCCGAGGAATACGTCGGGTCTTACGCCGCGCCGGAGCTTTCCGACATCAGCGCGGGCGTCAATCAGACCGTCGACCTTTACGCGCTGGGCATGGTGCTCTACCGTGTGTACAACGCGAATCACGTGCCCTTCGAGGACGAGAGCACGCCCGAGGCCATGGCGGACAAGCTTCGCAAGACCGGCAAGCCCATGCCGACCCCGATCTACGCCGACTATGAGCTTGCAGGCATCATCCAGAAGGCCTGCTCCTTCAAGATCGACGACCGCTATCAGACGCCGGAGGAGCTGAAGCAGGCGCTCACGCTGTATATGCAGCGCAATGAGCTGGCCGATTCGCTTGTCATCCCCCCGATCGTCGCGTCGGACGAGCCGATCGTGCCGGCCGAAACGGCCGAGCCTGCCGAGGAGCCAGTGCGCATGACCGACGTCGAGCAGCTCGACGAGAATTTCCGCAAGAATTTCGCACCGGAGAACGCCCCGAGCGCCGAAACGCCCGTCCCCGAGCAGCCCAAGTCGGCCGAGCAGCCGCAGGAGGCCGAGCAGCCGGAGCAGCGCGAGACGGACGACATCGACGATCTGATCGCCTCGGTCAACGCCGTGGTCGGCCCTGCTCCCGCAGTCGAATCCGCGCCCGCTCCCGCAGACGGCTCACTGACGCTGAAAATGGAGCAGCCGTCGGACGATTACGTCGATGACGACGAGGAGGAAGAGGACGACGAGGAAGACGAGGACGACGAGCCGCCCAGAAAGCGCCGCAGAGTCGGCCTGATCTGCACGCTGGCCGCCCTGCTGCTGGCTATCGGCGGCGCCGTCTACTTCATTTTAACATGGTATCTGGTCAACATCACGCAGATCAACATCGTGCAGATGCGCCCGACCTCCCTGACGGTTCAGCTCTCGACGAACGATCCGCTCAACCGCTTCGTTCTGACCTGCACCGACCAATACGGCAGCACCTATGAGCCGACCCGCAGCGGCGAGCAGTTCACCTTCAGCGGTCTGACCGCCAACACGGAATACACGATCTCCGTCTCCGGCGCAGCCTATCACAAGCTGCTCAACGCCGGAGCCTACACCATCAAGGCCTCGACCGGCGAGGCCACGAAGATCACCGAGCTGACCGCGCGCCGCGGCGACGCCGAGGGCGAGGTGCTCGTGAAGGTCGCCTACGAGGGCCCGGCGCCCGCCGACTGGTACCTCACCTACGTCAACGACGCCGAGGGCGCGACGCCCTCTCAGCCGTTTGAATTCCAAGGCGACTCCTATCTCGTCACGGGACTGGAGATGAACCACTCCTACACCTTCACGCTCTCGGCCAGTGAAGAGGCCTATCTCGACGGCGAGACGAGCGTGACCTATGAGCTTGTCCCGGTCGTTGAGGTCACGGATCTCAAAATCGACAGCGTCGTCGACGACGGCGTGAACCTGAGCTGGACGGTCGGTGAGAACGTCCCGGCCGAATGGAACGTCGTCTGCACGGCCAACGGCGAGGAGATCCTCAACGCCATCGCCACGACGAACTCCTGCAAGCTCCCGATCCAGGATTTCACGGTTGAAAACACCGTCTCCATCCTTGCCAAGGGCATGGACGATCCCGCGACGATCGTCATCCCGGCCAACCCGATCCTCGTTAAGAATCTCAAGGCCGAGATGAACCGCGACGGCAATTTGGAGATCACATGGGATGCCCCCATCGGCACACCCGAGGGCGGCTGGCGCATCTACTACAACACCGTCGGCAGCGTTCACGATCCGTATCTGCCGCAGTCCGACGGCGAGCCGATCATGGGCACGAGTCAGGTGCTCAGCGGCCTGCTCCCGAACACCGAATATGAGATCAGCCTCGTCGCCCTGCCAGAGGACGGCGCAACGCAGATCTTCGGCGATTCCAAGATCACGGTCAAGACCGACGAGGCCGCCGCATTCTCGGATTACAACGTCGACGGCGACGACGCCACGCTCACGCTCTATGCCGAGCCGGACGGCTTTGCCGACAACGCCGACAATGCCAACATCGACAAGCTTACGGATGACTACCTCCGCGAGGACAACGTGTTCTCCAAGAGTGACAACATCGTTCTGCTGCTCGAGCTGGCGCGTCTGAATGACTCGGACGACGAGGTTCAGATCACCTATGCCCTGCGCGACAAGGAGAGCGGCTACATCGTCAACGACACGCCGCTGAGCAACGTCGTCTGGGACGACCTCTGGTCGTGGGGCAGAAACGTCAGCATCGTCCCGCTCCCGCGCGCCAACGGCTCGAAAATCAGCGCCGTCGGCAGCTACACGCTCGAGGTCTATATCAACGGCAAGCCGCTCGCCTCCGTTGATTTCACGATCAAGTGAGCTTTCTTCCCTTCGGCCACTGGGCGATCCGCTTTGATCGCCTTTGGTAACATATTTTCAGTATTTTTCAAAGGAGGAATACAATGCAAGACTGGTTTGTCGTTGTCATGGGACTCTGCACCGTCTTCGTCGTCCTGACGCTCATCATCCTGCTTTGCTACCTGCTCGGCGCACTGTGCCGCGGCATGGGCAAGAAGGAAGAGAAGGCCGCACAGGCGCCCGAGGTCGTTTCCGCTGCGGTCGATGACGAAATCCCCAACCGTGCCGAGTTTGTCGCGGCAGTATCGGCGGCGATCGCCGAGGCCAGCGGCACCGACGCTTCCGCAATCCGCATTCTGTCCATTAAGAAAGCCTAACAAGTAGAGAGGAAAGGTCAAAACTATGAAAAAGTATCGCGTTAACGTAAACGGTTCTCTGTACGAGATCGAGATTGAAGAGATGGATGCCTCCGCCGCCAAGCGCGCGCCGGCTGCCGCTCCCGCCCCCGCCCCCGCCGTGAAGCCCGCTGCCGCGCCCGTCGGCGCCGGAACGAAGGTCAATGCGCCGATGCCCGGCACGATCCTTGACGTCAAGGTTCAGGCCGGCCAGAGCGTCAAGCGCGGTCAGGTTCTCGTCATCCTCGAGGCCATGAAGATGGAAAACGAAATTCAGGCTCCCTGTGACGGCAAGATCACGGGCATCAACGTCCGCAAGGGCGATTCCGTCGAGACCGCCGCTCTGCTTTGCACCATCGCGTAACTCCGTTTATTGTCGAAATAAAGGAGAATTACTATGTTCAAAAACAACAAGAAGCTGCACCGCCTGACGATCGGCATGATGGTGCTGGCGCTTCTGGTCTGCCTGTGCTTCACGTTTGCATCGGCTGCCGAGAAGGCGCACGCTCCTGCCCGTGAGACGGCCGTCGCCGCGACCGAGGCCACTGAGGCCACCGAAGCGACCCAGAAGGGCGCGCAGAGCAACGGCGAGGCGCTCGAGAATTTTGCCGACCAGACCGGTATCATGATGCTCATCAAGCAAGCCGACTGGAAATCCGTCATCATGATTCTCATTTCCTTCGTGCTGATGTACCTCGCCATCGGCCGCGGCTTTGAGCCGCTGCTGCTGCTGCCCATCGCCTTCGGCATGCTGCTGACGAACCTGCCGGGCGCGGGGATGTATCACTCTGAAATCTTTGCCGGAGGCCATGTCAACTGGGCTGCCTTCTCCGACTCAAAGAATTTCGGCCTGATCGACGTGCTCTATCTCGGCGTCAAGCTGGGCGTCTATCCCTGCCTGATCTTCATCGGCGTCGGCGCGTCCACCGACTTTGGTCCGCTGATCGCCAACCCGAAGACCCTGCTGCTCGGCGCTGCCGCCCAGCTTGGTATCTTCCTTGCCTTCCTCGGCGCAAAGCTGCTCGGCTTCACGCCGTATGAGGCCGGCTCCATCGGCATCATCGGCGGTGCAGACGGCCCGACCGCGATTTACACGACCTCCCTTCTGGCTCCGAATCTCCTCGGTGCGATTGCAATTGCAGCCTATTCCTACATGGCGCTTGTTCCGGTCATTCAGCCGCCCATTATGAAGGCGCTGACCACCAAAAAGGAACGCCTCATCCGCATGGACAACCTGCGCAACGTTTCCAAGACCGAAAAGATTCTCTTCCCGATCGTCGTCACCGCCTTTGTCGCCCTGCTCGTCCCGAGCGCCGCTCCGCTGATCGGCAGCCTGATGCTCGGCAACCTCTTCCGTGAGTGCGGCGTGACCGAGCGTCTTTCCAAGGCCGCGCAGAACGAGCTGATGAACATCGTCGTCATCTTCCTCGGCGTTTCCGTCGGCGCGACGGCCAAGGCAGAGACCTTCCTTGAGATGAAGACCCTTGGTATTCTGCTCATGGGCGTCCTCGCATTCATGTTCGGCACGGCCGGCGGCGTCCTGCTTGCCAAGTTCATGAACCTCTTCCTGCCGGAGGGCAAGAAGATCAACCCGCTCATCGGCTCGGCCGGTGTCTCCGCCGTCCCGATGGCTGCGCGTGTGTCGCAGAAGGAGGGCCAGAAGGAAGACCCGAGCAACTTCCTGCTCATGCACGCCATGGGTCCGAACGTTGCCGGTGTCATCGGCTCCGCCGTCGCCGCAGGCGTTCTGATTGCCCTGTTCGCATAAGGAGGATTTTAGAATATGGAAAAGAAACCCCTGTATATTACGGAAACCATTCTCCGCGACGCGCACCAGTCTCAGGCAAAGACCCGTATGCGCATCGAGGATATGCTCCCCGCGTGCGAGATCTTGGATAACATGGGCTATTGGTCGATCGAGTGCTGGGGCGGCGCCACCTTTGACGCCTGCATCCGCTTCCTCGACGAAGACCCGTGGGAGCGCCTGCGCACCCTGAAGAAGCACATGCCCAAGACCAAGCTGCAAATGCTGTTCCGCGGCCAGAACATTCTGGGCTACAAGCACTATGCCGACGACGTGGTCGAGGAATTCTGCCAGAAATCCATTGAAAACGGCATTGACGTCGTCCGCGTTTTTGACGCCCTGAACGACATCCGCAACCTGCGCAAGGCCGTCGAGTCCGTCAAAAAATACGGCGGCTGGGCAGAGGTCGCCCTGTCCTATACCGTCAGCCCGGTGCACAACGACGATTATTTCGTCAATGTCGCCAAGGAGCTGGAAAAGATGGGTGCAGACTCCGTCTGCATCAAGGATATGGCAAACCTTCTGCTTCCCTACCACGCCTATGACCTCGTCCGCAAGCTGAAGGATAACGTCTCCGTCCCGATCCACCTGCACACCCACAACACCGCAGGCACCGGCGACATGGTCAACCTGATGGCCGCGCAGGCCGGCGTCGACATCGTTGACTGCGCCCTGTCCGCCATGGCCAACGGCACGTCCCAGCCCTCCACCGAGGCGCTCGTCGCCACCCTCGAGGGCACGGAGCGCGACACCGGCCTGAGCCTCGATAAGCTCAACGAGGCCTCCGTGCATTTCCGCGGCGTCGCCGATCGCATGATGAAGGAGGGCATCCTCGACCCGAAGGTTCTGCGCGCAGACGCCAAGGCGCTGATTTATCAGGTTCCGGGCGGTATGCTCTCGAACATGATGGGTCAGCTCAAGGACGCCCACAAGGAAGACAAGCTCTACGAGGTGCTGGCCGAGGTGCCGCGCGTCCGCAAGGACTTCGGCTATCCCCCGCTGGTCACGCCGACGAGCCAGATCGTCGGCACGCAGGCCGTCATGAACGTCATCATGGGCGAGCGCTATAAGATTGTCCCGAACGAGTCGAAGGGTATGCTCCGCGGCGAATACGGCAAGCTCCCCGGCAAGGTCAACGAGGAGGTTCGCAAGAAGTGCATCGGCGATGACAAGGTCATCACCTGCCGTCCTGCCGACCTGCTCAAGCCCGAGCTGGAGCAGTACCGCAAGGAGGCCGCTGGCATGGCAAAGTGTGAGGAGGATGTCCTGACCTACTGCCTGTTCCCGAAGGTCGCCCCGAAATTCTTTGAAAAGCGCGATCATCCGCAGCCCAAGGAAGACCCCAACGCCGTCAGAGAGCTGTACGTCGAGGACACCGGCTGCTGACGCCAAGCAGAAAACGATAAAACTCCCGCCCGATGCCAACCGGCATCGGGCGGGAGTTGCCAGACTGTCAAAAAAGTCCGAAACCGTCAAAATCAGTCAATAAATAGCAGACGTTTGGCAGGCGCGGAACGATTATGAATCACAATCGTATTTTGAATATTTTATAGTGAAAAATTGCTTGCTTCGCAAGAATTTTGACTTACTTCACAGCCGTCAGCGACGACGCGGAGCGAGGAGCGCTACGGATGCGGCGTGCCCCTTGCGGGTGCTGCGCAACTCGCGACCTCCCTGTTGCGGTGCCCAAAATTTGTGCGCCGCGCTTGCGGCGGCTTCAAATTTTGACCGCTGCCACTCCTTTTTGCTCGCTGCATCCGCCACCGGCGGCGCTCGCAAACGTCCCCGTACCTGTGTACGCCGACGGTCGCGAGTTGCTTGTCTTTCGAACATTTTTACAGTCTGTCAGCGTGTCAAAAGGTTTTTTGACACGCTGACTCCCGCCCGATGCCAACCGGCATCGGGCGGGAGTTTCTTATACATGCTCTCGGTATCTCCGGCGCGATTCCTCGATCAGCTCCAGCGCCTCAGCCTTGGAGTGATAGTCCCGGACGATCACGTCGATCTTTTGCAGGTGCTTGTAATTCTCAAAGAAGTTCTTGATCTCATCGAGGATGAACGGCGAAACGTCGCTCAGCTCCTGAATGTTGTCATTGCGCGGGTCGCAGTCGACCACGGCCAGCAGCTTATAATCCTCTTTTCCGTCGTCGATCATCGTCAGATAGCCGATCACGCGCGACGGCACAACGCAGCCCGGGTAGGTCGGCTCCGTGCCGATCACCAGGATGTCCAGCGGGTCGTCGTCGGGCGCAAGCGTTTGCTCCAGATAGCCATATTCCGCCGGGTAGCCCATTGCGGAATAGAGCACGCGGTCAAGCCGCACGCGCCCGGTATCCTTGTCGACCTCATATTTGTTGCGCGAGCGGTATGGGATCTCAATGATCGCGTCCACAACGTCGTTTTTCATCGCCGTATGCCTCCTTTTTTGCATTCATAGGATTCCGTAGCGCCGCAGCAGCTTCTTGCGCTCCCGCGCCAATCTCATGCTCTCGGCGGCGGAATCGCCCTCCGTTTTCTTCGTCTCCCTGCGGTAAGCCGCCAGCCGCTTGCACCAGTAATACGGCAGCAGCGCGGGATGCGCCCTCAGCGCCGGATAGGCGCGCTGCAAATCGGCCGCGCGCGGAAAAACGGAGCGCCAGAGGCCGCCGCGTCCACCGGTGCGCTGTGCCCCCACGGCGCGCAGCGTCAGAGAGGCCGAATGCTGCCGGCTTCGATCCGCCGAGCCGTAGACCCCGGCGCGCAGCACGTCGTCCAGCATCGGCTCATAGTCGATGTCCTTTTCCCATCGTCCGGGGATCGGGATCCCCAGCTCATTCTCCGCAATGGCAAGGACGGCCGCCGCAAATTTCGCGGCATACACGCGCTCGAGCTGCTCGCGCAGCCGGACAAAATCGATGCGCGCGGCGTAGTTACGCGCCCAAAGCCCCGCGTCGCAGATCTGGCGGATGCCGAACCCGCTGTAGATGAAGTGCTTGTAGGCGTGCAGCAGCAGATAGAGCAGATGCTCCTGCGGCGGCAGGGAGCGGAGCGCCATGCCGTCCGCCTCGTATGGCTCAGCGCGCTCCAAGGCGCCGTCAAACAGCGACGGGAACGCCCCGAGCGCGTCCGATCCCGGCTCAAACAGGCTCCGGTGCAGCTCGATGTAGAGTGGGCTGCCTGCCTTGCGCCAGCCGATCTCGAAATCCGTCTCCTCCTGCGCGTCCTGCGGGCAGGCCATGCCGAATTCCCGCAGCGCCGCGCAGCAGCGCGCAAAGTCCTCCGGTCGGATATAGAGATCCTCATCGGCGCTCTGCCGCAGTGCCCCGTTTGGGTACTGTGCGCGGCACAGCGCGCCCTTCACGACGAGTGGCCGCAGCCCCTCCTGCTCCAAAAAGCCCCAAAGCTCGCGGAATTCGGCGGTGCGCAGCATCTGACCCGCGACCTGCATCCGGCTCAGCCGCTTGACCTGTGCAAAGCCATCCCACTGCGCAGCCGCCGGGCACGCATACGCCGCCTGAACCGCCAGAGGCAGCACCTTGTGCGCAGTCGTCAGCTCCAGCAGCGCGCTCCAGTCCACGTCCGAGACCGTCTGCCAGTCGACCTGCGCCCCCCACACCGCCGCCCGCAGCGCCTCGAGCAGCAGCCGTTCCGCATTTGTTCGCATCGTTCAAATTCCTTACATTGCAGAGCATTTCGCTCCTGTTTTCCCGAAATTCCGTCTTTTTTCGTCCGTTTCGCCCAGTTTGCAAGGGAAGCTCTGATTCAATCGCAAGAGCGATCAGCGAGGGACTTTGTTTCAGATTGAGGTTTGGAAATCGCAGGAATCCTTTACGTATTTCAAGATTTTCAAACCGATCAGCTGGGGCAAAAGACCCGCTGAGCGCCGCAGCTGATTGATTCATACTAGAATCTGTTAAAAAGCTTGAAGCGCTTTTTATAGCGCCAACGGCGCGTCAGATTCTGCATGAGACGGCGCAGCGTGCATGCGCACGATGCGAGTGTGCGTAGCACACGGGATTCTTGATTCAATATTTGAATCAAGAATCAGTATCAGAGGTTCCCAAGGTCTTTCGCCCCGCATCCCTCCGGCCGTCAGTCCTTCCGCCCTCGGCGATCGTGCGCTTCCGCTCATTTTCTCGTCAGCCGACAGTTCGCCCAGACCGGCAGCATTCCGACCGCCGCGCCGAGCGTGTTGCAGAGCACGTCCGTCCCCTGCGCGAGCCCCGCCCCGGTCGCGTATTGCCAGACCTCGACGCCGGCCGACAGCAAAAACCCGGCCAAAACGCCCCATGGCCCGATCAGGCCGCACGCGGCAAGCCCAAACGGCACATACAGCACCGCGTTCATGAACATCTCGCGGAAGAATTCGTTCGTGTAAGCCGCCGCCCACGTGAACACATGCTCCTCCGACGGCGTCCGGTTCCAGACCGTCAGCCACAGGACGAGCACGGTCGCCAAAAGCGCAGCCGCACCGCATACGGGCTTCCATACCCGCCGCGGCACGATCCGCCCAAGCAGGCCCCATATGAGAACCGCCGCAAGCGCCAGTATCACAACCACCCACGGCCGCGCCACATAGATGTTAACGAAGATCATTTTTCAATCATTTTGTCTTCCTGATCCTCCAACCGCAGCTTTTTTGCATCCTTCAAAAAACTCCACACGATCAGGATCATCACGATGCCGACGGGAAACGCCGCCACAATGCTCACCGATTGCAGATTCGTCATGGAGCTTTCCGAGAACACCAATGCAATCGGGAGCACAATCAAATGTAGTCATTTTTCAACTATTAGAATTAGTGAGATACTCTTTATCTATTATCTCTAATAATTGTTATAAAGATTTCTGTAACTTACATTGAAGCCACCCGGTAAATTATTACCCATCGTGCTCCTTGCTTTATCAATAAAGCATATATGGTTCTTATTTACTGAAAATTTTCCTTTTTATATCTCGGTATATTCGGTGTAACGTGAGGCATTTCTCACTTCTGGTCAAGCGTTTTTCCAGTTTTTCCTTCTTTTTCTGCATTTTATCCTGATTTTCCGTATACTGTTCGCCGATTTTCAGCTTCTTGAGAAGAATTTTTCTGCTTGCGTCGTATGTTTTTATATTCCGCTCTGTTTGAACTCCGGCATTTAACATGATTGATGTCTCTTTCGATCGGTTGATTTCCTTTTCCCGGATTTTTGCATACATCAGCCGGTTCAGACGCCAATCCAGCGCCTGTGCCTTCGCGATCTGCTCGACGGTAATTTCACGCAGCTCGAGTCGCTCCTGCACACAATTCCATGCGGCGCTTCCTCTCTCTGTGCGAATCAGGACGGAATTGCTCCCCCTCTCGGAGGAATCCACCCCCGTATAATTATCTCCCACAGAAATATCTGCTGAAATGTTTAGCTTGTCGATGCAATAGAGGCAGCGTTCCGGCATAAAGTATTCCTTTGCCTTCTCGCGCTCGCGCTTGTTCTGATAGGCTGTACTGCCGTCCGAAAAAAAGAATTTCATGTTTCCCGGCCATCCGCCGCTCTCTTTATTTTTAAAATGCAGCTCTGTCAGTTTTTTTGTACCGCAAAAAGCCTCGCTCGAGAAAAAATTCAAAGCACTATACGCAAACACGCTGTCGCAGAACAGGCCAATCATGAGATATTGTTCGCGCGGAAGGCGCAGCTGTTCGATTGCAGCGCAGAGCGCCCTTATCGCGCAAGAGGTTCCGACAAAAATCACCTTTTTCTCCCGATTTTTACGGATATATCGAACTGCATTCTCGTGCGAAACCGGCAGGTAACGGGATTTTGGGAACTTTGTCTGTGCTGCGTGCTCCAAATCCACAGCTGTAACGGGCTGCGTGCAAAGTTGGCGGTCGCAGCAATAGTCGCCAACCACAAACGCAGTGTCATATTGCCTTTTGAGCAGCAGCTCACGGGTCGTAGTCGAAACGACTCCGCCGGATGCCGAAACGAATCGCAGGTCATCATCGCGGCTCCAAGCATTATGGGTATGCAAAACCGTTCCAATTACGGCGGTCTTCGCTTCATTTTTCGCATATTTATGTCCCAGCCCCGGGCACACCTTTGCGCATAGACCGCACGAAACACATTTCGCTGTTTCGATACGGGGCTGATACATACCGTTTTCCCGTTCCCATGCGATGCATTGTTTCGGGCAGATCCCGACGCAAACGCCGCAGCCGCAGCAGAGATTCCAGTCAGTTGTTTGCTTGATGTTCATTTCCACACGCCCTATTACTTTCTTTTGAGCATTCCGGTTACAAACAACTTCGCATCCGAAAACTCTCTGTATTTGCAGTTCAGCAGGGCAAATATCACATTGGGCAAAACCAGACAAATCACGGCTCTCAGCGCAAGCGACAGTAGCCCCTCCCCCAGCAGCATACACACGGCATAGGTCGCGCCGCCAGCGATCAATGTGCCGGCAAAATAAAGCAGCATTTTCACATAATACTGACGGCTACCGAGTTCAAACACATATTTGAAGATCGTATAGTTCTCCCACGGAATGGAAATGAGCAGCGAAAAGACCGTAGAGAGGATAATACCGGAAATACCAATCCATTTTGCAAGCAAAATATTCAATATGACATTCACAACCATTGAAGCATACGGGCGAAAGCGATCCTCCCACCAGATTCCCGCTGCGTCCTTATATGTAATTGGGATCTTGCGGATTTGATATACATAGAAATAGATTGCGAATTCCAGAACGATATAAAACGGGAACATCAGTTCCTCTCCGGCCCAAAGCCGCATAAACGGCTGATACAGGCACACGAGGCAAATGGTGCACCAGCCGACCAACCACGCGTTGACAAACGAAAACTTCAAAAAATCGCGGTAATTCTTTTCCACGCTCTCCGTTGCAAGGCTATTGCCCAGTCCTGCCGTCATTGCGGAATAGCAAATTCCCAAAAAGCCGATCACGGAGCTCATAATATAATAGTAGTTGCCGTACATTGCGATCGTCGTAAGGCCAAAATAGGCCGCCATCACAATATTGTCTGCGGCATTCAGCACGACTGTATTGAGCTTTGTGCCGATCAGCGCTTTTACTTTTTTGACGATGGATGCCCGCAATTCGGCATTTATTGTTCCTTCCGGCTCCATATCGGGAAACAGCTTTTTCACATAAAACACACGGATGATGTTTGTGACAATTGTAAAAATCGGGAGCCAGATGATATAAGCATAGTAGTTCTTTGTCAGAAACAGCGACCCGAGCATAAAGAGATACGACAGCGGCGTGATTACGATTGCGATCTTGCTCTCCACATCATTGCGCTGATATGCCTGCAGCAGCGCGTTTTTATAGGCAAACAGCCAATAGCTCAGAGCCGTGTTTACCAAATAGAGCAGGTAAAGCAGGTAGATGTTCACATCGCCCGGAAGCGCTTCGTGAACCAGAAATTTCAAAAACGGAATCAGACATAGGCCGAGGGCAAAGATCACCGTTCCGATGATGCGGTAAAACTTCCGATAGAGATTCAGCAGCGCCTTGATCGTTTTCGAATCGTTTTCGGCGATTGGGCGATACATGCTGTATACCATGGCTCCGCCAACGCCCAGCTCCGCAAGGCTGAGGAAGCTGAGAATTGAGCTGAACAGACTATTCAGGCCGAGATATTGATTCCCAAGAATATAGAGAATTGCCGTGCGCGAAATGAACGGCAGCACAATGCTGATGATACGGTAGCCAAATCCAAACGCGATATTCCGAACTGTATTCTTTGTACGCTCAATTTTCATAGATTCACCGCTTTATTTCTGAATGATGTCAAACACATCGTCGCTTTGAACGGCCACAACGCGCTCGCGAATATGTGCCGATTCTTTTTCATGGTTTTTTTCCATCTGTTCGATCGCATCAAAAATTTGTCTTGTGCCGGACATTTTTCGCACATCCAGCACATACGTTTCCTGATTGAACAGCTTCATCAGGTCGAAATACTTCACGGCCCAGCCGATTGCAATACAAGGAACGCCGTTTTTCAGCGCATGAACAATTGCGTGGAATCTGGACCCCACAATATAACAGAACTGCTTCACAGCTTCTTGAAATTCCAAGCAATTCAATTCGTTTTTCAGCAGATGGACGGACGGGAACGCCGCAAAGCGATCCTTCAGGCGCTCGCAGATCTCCTGATCCATTGCAGAATGACTCAAAAGGTAAACGGAATGTCCCGCGCTCAGTAGCCGTTCGATCGCAGCGATATACAGATTTTCAACCGATACGCCCTCGCCGACCGCAAAGTTGCGTTGATTGGGAATCACCGCAACGCTGTTCGGTGCAATTTGCGGAACGTTCAGTTTCGGCTGCTCGGCAAAAATATTTGCAATATCCACGCCACGGTTGTTGAGGACGAGATCCTGCATCAAAACGACCTGATCCAGATGGTACGTTTCTCTCAGCGCACGGACGCCGGCCTCCTCTCGCGCGCAGATTTTGCGCACGGTGGGCAGTAACGCGGCGATACGCCGATCAATTTTCCGTCCTTCCTCCCCCTGAAAGTCAAACGGGCCAAAGGACTGCGGCATCAGGTACATCGGAATCCCAAATGCCTTTGCAAACTCGATATGGTCAAGATAGCGGTTGCAGGTCGCCGCGCTCCAGTTTGAGCCAAGCGCGTATCCGCTGATGTCGATCATCAGATCCGTATTACGATAAATCTCCTCCGCGGCAAAGAATTCGCTCCGGCTGCGCAGCAGACAAAGTATTCTCAGGAGCGGACGCCGCTGCGCCTTTGCGAATTTGAGCGGATACCAGCCGGTCAGCGTGAAGGCATACTGTCTGTGCTCCTCCTCAGGACGTTCCAGATCCATTTCGGACAGAACCAGAATGCGGTGATCCGGAAACCGCCTCTTCATTTCATCCACTGCAATGAACGTCATCGCCTGCGCACCCTTATTGAACAGTTCTCCGCCGGTAATTATTATATTTTTCATCGTACCTCAGCTCTTTTTGAAAAATAAAACAAGCGCATTATTTTTTCTTAAAAACATGCAGCAGACCATGAAGTGCCGCCGACGCATAGATCATGCAAACCGGCGCACCAATATACCGAGCGCACTGTTTTTTCGTCAGGCGGTACTGTGGATCACAGAACGTATGGTCGCAATAGAAGGTATACCACATTTTAGTCTTCTCAAACAGTGAGAACTGCAGGAACTCTGCCTTTTCCTTTAAGCAAAGTCCCGCCCCCTGCGGATTTTTGATAAAGCGCATATTCCCCTGCATGGTCAGCCCGTCCTGCAAATAATTGCAGACCCAGATGATCTCGTCGAACACCCGCACGCGGTAGCCGTCATGCGCCATTCGATTCCACGCGATGCACGGCGTCATGAAGTTTTCGCCCTCAAATTCCGGGTACTTATACTTTCTGTGAACCTCCGTGTACCAGACTCCGGCGTGTTCACCATCAATGACTTCCTTTGTGTACTCCGGATACCGCTCAAAAACGTTGCCGTCCTTATACGGTGCGCCGAGCGGGCGGTTCGGTGAATAGGTCTCGGTCGTACCGCGATTCCCAACGACCCCCATAAACATCGGCTTCCCTGCGATCGTGCTCTCCCAGTACACAACGCGCTCGAGCGCATGATCGGTCAGATAGTCGTCGGAATCCATAATGAAGAACAACTCGCCCTCCGCAAGATCCAGCGCATAATTGATGGCTCTGCACTTGCCGCCGTTCTGCTTTTTATAGTAACGGATCGGGAAGAAATTATCCTCCTTCATCCATTTCCTGACCAGCTCCTCTGTGTTGTCCGTTGATCCGTCGTCAACCACCAGCCATTCAAAATCGTGGAACGTCTGCCGCTGGATGGAACGGTAAAGCGTTTCTAATATGTACCCGCGGTTATAGGTCGGTGTAAAAAGTGTTATTTTATAATGAAATTCCATAAATTGTCACCTTGATCTGCTTAATCTCGTCCGTAAATATCCCTTGTGTAAACCTTCTCGCGGCAGTCGTCAAGCTCCGCGTCAAAACGGTTCGCAACGATCACCTCGCTCACCTGTTTGAACGCCTCCAGCGACGCAATTACCTCACTGCCGAAGAACGTCGGCTCGGTCAGGGTCGGCTCATATATAACGACGGTTGCTCCCTTCGCCTTGATCCGCTTCATCACGCCCTGAATGGAGGACTGGCGAAAATTATCCGAGCCGCTTTTCATTGTGAGGCGATAAATTCCGATTGTTACACTCTTTCCGGAGATTCCTCCGCGTCCTTTGGTATCCGAATCATAATATCCGGCCTTTTCCAGAATCCGCTCCGCCACGAAGTCCTTTCTGGTTCGATTCGCCTCGACAATGGCACCGATGATATTTTCCGGAACATCCTGATAGTTGGCAAGCAGCTGCTTTGTGTCCTTCGGCAGGCAATAACCGCCGTATCCGAAGGACGGATTATTATAGTGCGAGCCGATGCGCGGGTCAAGACCGACGCCCTCTATGATCTGGCGGCTGTTCAGGCCGCGTACCTCGGCATAGGTATCCAATTCATTGAAAAAGCTGACCCGCAGGGCCAAATAAGTATTGGCAAACAGCTTGACCGCCTCCGCCTCCGTCGTGTCCGTAAAAAGCGTCGGAATATTCGGCTTACGCGCGCCCTCTTGGAGCAGCTCCGCAAACCGATGCGCCGCCTGCTCCATTTCCGGCGCCTGCGCAGGTGCCCCGACAATGATTCTCGAAGGGTAAAGATTGTCATACAGCGCCTTGCCCTCCCGCAGAAACTCCGGGCTGAACAGGATGCGCTGCGTATGGTACTTTTTTCGCAGGCTCTTTGTATAGCCAACCGGAATAGTCGATTTGACCACGATGACAGCCTCTGGGTTGACCGACAGAACCAGTTCGATCGCGGCCTCGACAGAAGCGGTGTTAAAATAGTTCTTGACCGGGTCATAATCGGTCGGCGTTGCAATGATTACAAATTCCGCCTGTTCATACGCCGTTTTTCCGTCTGTTGTAACCGTAAGATTCAGCTTTTTTTTCGCCAAAAACTCCTCGATTTCGGCATCCTTGATCGGGGAAATGCCTTTTTTCAGCATTTCCACCTTTTCCGGCAGAATATCAACAGCCGTTACTTCATGATGCTGCGCCAGAAGCACTGCCAAGGACAGCCCTACGTATCCCAACCCTGCAATTGCAATTTTCATATCTCTCTCCTTCAAACTCCGACCTTGAGCGCATTTCTCAAATGACATGTGATAGAAAAGCATCTGCGCCCCATGCACATCCACACACGGTGCGTTCTGCTCTCCTGCTGCTGCGCCGTTTTGGGGATCGGATACGTTTTGATCGTCTCCTTCAGAACCTGCATTGCCTGCTTTTTTTCCGCACCCCTGAGCGCTTTGCAGACCTGCTGACCATGATATAGGCAAGTGAACAGAAGATCCCGCGCGCCCTCCGGCGCAAGCTCCGGCATATGCTCGGTCAGATAGGCCTGTCGGCGTGTCTTGGCCTCGACGGCGTCGAGACGCTTCGGCGAATATCCGGCACCCATAATACTGCCGGCGCGCTGAAAATAATCATACCCGATATAGTCGATTGCTGCAAATCGCTCGATCCGCCCGATCACCTGATACGTCCAGAACTCATCCTCGTGAACCTTTCCCTTTTCAAACGGAATATCCCGAATCTGAGCACTGCGATACAGCTTGTTCCACACGACCTGTTTGATTTGATTTTGGATCAGCAACCGCATTGCCGTCTGCCGGTCGTAAACCGTCACATGCTCGTATGCGCTCTGCCGCTCGCACGCATCGCCTTCCCAACAGAGCCGGTATTGAACCGCCGCCACGTCAGCATTTTGAGCTTCAAGCTCGTGCTGCAAAATCTCGAAAAATCGCGGCTCGATCCAATCATCGCCGTCAATGAAACTGATAAACTCCCCATGCGCCGCGCCCATTCCGGAGTTACGCGCGTCCGAGAGGCCGCCGTTTTCCTTGTGGAGCACCACGATCCGCGAGTCCTTTTCCTTCCACGCGTCGCACATTGCAGGACAGTTATCAGGCGAACCATCATCCACCAAAATGATCTCCAGATTCTGATAAGTCTGCCCCAGCACCGAGCTGACACACCGATCGATCAGCTCCGGGATTTTGTATATGGGGATGATCACACTGATGAGCGGCTGCTTTTCCATAGCTTATCCTTCCAAAATCTTCTGTATGATTCTCTCCGGCGCAAAATCGTCGAGCGGACGGTTCACAACGTCGCCCAACTCGCCCCGTTCGATCCTGCCGATCGCGTCCGTGATCGACTCCACCGTGTTCTCGCAAAACACGAACCGATGGAACTGCCCAAAAAAGCTGCGCAGCACGTCCTGCTCCTCCGCCGTGCCGTCCAGAATGAACAACACTGTCTTGTAGGTCGCCGCGTATTGGTAGATTTTCCCGGGAATCTGCCCGCCCCTCAAATTGCTGAGGAACACGAGCACATTGGTGTCGTCCTCGATCGGCCGGAGCTCCTCCAAACTGATTCTCGGGCGCACCCGAATGCCGGCATTCGACACAAGCATCCGATCCGAATATCCGCAGATATTGACCGAAACGCCGCTTTGCAGCGCCGCTTGGTAAAACGGCGTCAGGTTTCGAATTTTTGTCGAATAATCGCCGAAATACCCGTAGCGCTTTTCGCTCTGCACCGACGTACGGCTCGTGTTGCTGTAATATGTCGGGACCGGCAGCCACTTCATCTTTGCTGCACAGTCCGGAAACAGCTCCTGCTGATGCTGCAGCGTGATTGGGCTTACATAGAGCACTTCATCTGCGATTCTCAGCAGGTGGTGTTCCTCTTCCTCGGCGCGACAAATTGCCTTTTCGTCGTTCAGGCTGCGGAACACCAGATCCAAGCACCAAGGATCCTCCCAGAGCTGAATCCAATGCTTCACCTGAATCCGCTTCTTTTGCAGCAGATAATAGGTAAGATGATGGCTGACCGGCGGGAACGAAAGAGAAATTACATGATCATATTCGCAAGTCTGCGTAAATCGCCGCGCCTTCTTTTCCCATGCGCGATATACCTCGTAAGGTCCGTACAGGGTATGGACGAAGTGCTTGACACGGTGCAGCAGACAGCCATTTTGGCTGGTAGTGCCTTCTGCGGGCTGCTCCGCCGTTGCAGTTCCGCCCGTTTTTTTTCTGCGAAAACTGCTGAGCCTCTCATAGAGTGATTCCATCGGATAATAGAACTCCCGAACATTGGAAAGCCCAAAGCGGAATTGCGAGCGATCCGTTCCGACCGTCAGCACATCCACCGCACAGCCATGCCGCGCAAGTCCCTGCACATAGGCTCTGTGGCACAGGTTCGCGGAGGTGTTTTGCGTCAGATCGCTTCCGACAACAACGAGTGCCCTCATACCCGTTCCTCCCTGCGCACATATTTCGTCCAAAGCCTCGAGACCAGCTTCTCGATTGCCGCATGGAGTTTTGTCTTTTCAATGATGGTATTCCGCAGCCAGTCAAGCAGCGCGCACGCGACGAAAATTGCCAGAACGATGCCGAGCTGATAGAGCACGAACCACCACCAGCCCATATTTCTTAACATGCCAATTCTTTGCCACATCTCCTGCGTGCAAAGGTTAGCGTGGGCGTGTATCAGATATACACCGAAGGTCGTTGCCGAAGCGGTCGAAATCAAAGCATCAAATCTGGTTGTGCGTTGGCGGCAATTCAGGAATGTCACAAACAGCGCAGCAGATGCAATTGCAGCAGGCACGGAATCATAACGCCAGAGGTTCTCAACGGCGGCAGAAAGCCGCGCTATGCCGAGCTTCTGCGACACGGCGAGCGCAGCAAGCATCAGGATCGGGCAAAGCCAGAAGATCACGAGCGGCTTTGCCTTTCTCCCGGTCGGCTGGTAGTGCAGCCGGAAATAGGCAGCCGTGATGTACAGCACGACGAACCACGCCAGCCCCCAGCCCCCGCCGGAGTTCATTCCCTTGAAAGACGGATAAACCGAAATCATCCCGCAGAACAGGACAAACAGAACAAGCAGGAGCGCTGCGTGCTGCCGCTTGCTCAATGCACGGATTCCGACATTCAGGAAGGGCGAGAGCAGATACATGCCAAAGTGGATCGTCACAAACCAATATCTCCCCGTAAACACCGGAATCAGGCAGGATACCAGCGATGCGATCGATACAGGAATCTGCCCCGTCGCCATCAGGATGACCTTAATCACGACGGAATAGAACACGACCTCCATCCAGAGCAGCACCAGCTTCGCGGGCTTGAACCGGCCAGTGACCAAAAAGTATCCGGAGATCAGCACAAAGCAGTTCACGCAGACCTGAACGGCCGCATAGAGGAACCATTCCGCATAATAGAGCGCACTGCCAGCCTTTAGATTTTCCAGCACACCGCTGTGGTCAATAGAGTGCAGCAGAATAATCATGAGCATGGAGCATATCCGCAGCCACTCCAGACTCATATTGCGCTTTGCTCGTGTGGTTTCCGTCATCTTTGTTTACCGAATCCCTTTCTGATCTTGTAATAAAGCGGCGCAAGTGCCTCTTTTGCACGAATCTGGATCATTTTCAGCTTAGAGGTCTCCCGAAGCTCCGCCCCGGTCTGCTCGTTGATGAGCGCAATGATCTCCCCGGCCAGCTGATAGTACACCGGCTTGATATAGTGATTAAAATGGTCATAAAAGCTGCTCTGATCGACCAGATAGCGGTTGACATCGATCAGGCGAATGTCCAGCTCCTCTGCGGCCGCACGGATCGCCGCATTGATCTCCTTATGCACCAGATGCCGGTTCTCATAAGCCGGGAACGTGTTTTTCTCATAATACAGCTCCCCGCCGAGCATGACTGCCATTGTGGTTTCCTTCGGGAGATGTTGACGAATATAGCGCAGATTTTCGACGATCCGCTCGGCGGAGTTGATACCGACAAATTCATATTGCTCGGCAAATTTCATCAAATTCTCCCGTGTGAACACAAAACCGCCGTGATTATATTCGCCCCGGATATACGGTTCCCAGTTTTTCGGATCTGTGATCGGGTGGAAGCCCTCCAAAAATGCAATGCGTTCGCCGGTTTCTTTCCTTCTGTATACGCCCAAATTGGCATCCGACAGGATACTGATCACGACAACGCGGTAATTGCCGTCATAAATTCTTCTGCTATAGATGCCGGGATCAGAAAAAGGAACCTCGCGCAGCACGCGTTGCTTCTCTTCCTCCGTCAGCCGCATAGCTTCGACAATATGCGTCGTGTGCCCGGTGGATTCGACCGTGACACCGCGATCATTGACATAGGTAAACTCCGTGTCGATCAGCGTTTTGTCCGCAATATAGGGCAGAATTTGAAACAGGTCGCACGGCCCCTTGATCAGCACGCTGTGCGCTTGTGCGTGCCCTGCGCGGATTCCGCCGCCCTGACCGCCCGTTTTTTCCTGATTGATCCAGCCCGGCAGAACATTTTGCGTCAAATTTCCGGAAACCTCGCCGACGATTTGCAACTCCGGCCGTCCAAGCTTCGCATAGACATACTGCTCAACGCCCATGCCGAGTGTGCGGCAGCTGAAGCAGAAGTGCAGCAGTCGGTTTTGCTTCAATGCATAAAAGCCGGTGATTCCGTAATCGCCGAACCGGTCGGAGACGCTGACATAGCCGCATTTCGCGGAAGCATCCGCGAAAAGAGCCGTCAGCTCTTCCTTCGTAGAACGCACCTTCGTGAAATTCAGCTGATTGCTGCGCCAGACCAGATCGTGAATCCGATCCAGCTGTGCCAAGCAGTCCGAGCCGAACACTACACGGATATTGCTGTCATAAAGAAAGTCCTCATTGGAGGTAAAGTGCTTCTTTTCCTCCCACTTTTCCTCGAGAATGCGGTATTGATGCAGCCGTTTGTGCTCGGGGTCGGATTTTTGAGACTTCATTGCCTGCTCCAGCAGCTGCGGGATCACATCCGGGGACGCCGTCATCAGCTCCGGGGATACGAAGCGCGCTTCGGCCAAATTGGGGGCGTGGTCGTCCAGGAACAGCACGTTCGCCGGGCGGAGCTGCATATCCGCAATGAGTGCCTTGATCCGGCTGCCCTTCGCGTCCCAATTGATCGAGGGGAACACGAAATAGCTGTCCAACCCCAGCTCCTTTAACTTGCGCATCGTCTGCGCCGCGTCATTTTTGCTGCAAATGGAATTTACAATTCCAATATCGGTCAGTCTGCGGATCAAATTGATATTCTGTTCCGGAACAACGACATCCCCCTCCGAAAGCGTTCCGCTCCAAAAGGTGTCGTCCAAATCCCAAACGATCAGCTTGATTTTTTCAAAATCATACATATTGCAATACTCCATCAAAGCGAGGGGCTTCTTATCTAATAAACGGGGAAATGTCGATTCAAAGCCCCAGCAGCATGTCCTCCACGGCCTTCACGGTCTTCTCGGTCGAGAACTGCTCGCCGCGGAGCGCCGCCTGTTTCCGGTAGTGCGCAAGCAGCGCCGGATCGTCGAGCAGCCGCTTGATTCCCTCATAGAGCGCTTCCTCGCTGTTCTCCGTCACGATCCCGTATTCGTCGTTTTCTCCCAGCATTTCCTTCATGCCGGAGACCTCAACCGTGCAGACCGGCGTTCCGACGATCAGCGCCTCGGTCGCCGCCGTGGAAAAGCCCTCGGAAAAGCTTGCACAAACAAACAGATCCGCCCGGGCGATGTATTGATACGGGTTGGTATCGTATCCGAGCAGCGTAACAAGCTTTTCCATGGAATGTTCCCGAATGAACTGCTCCATCTCACCTTGCAGCGGCCCTCGGCCGAGAATATACAGATGCACCGTTTCATCATGCTCACGGAGGCGTTTCATGATATTAAGCAGGCGCATATAACCCTTCGATTGCTTTAGCGTCCCGACCGCAATCAAATTCGTCACCTGTTGATCCATGGAAAAGTCAATCTCATGCCGTGCCTTTTCTAGGATCTGTTCCGATTCGACCGTATTATACAACACCTCACAGGGGCGATCAAAACAAAGGATCGAACAAAAATCTTTTTTTACGTACTCCGAAACACATATCGTATTATGGAAGGCGCGGTAACACGCCTCCGCTTCTCTCGCGCTGCGAAACGCTCCCGCCAGCGTCTTCATGGTGTGCTGCTCCACATGAATCCACGAAACCAGCTTTGTTTTCGGATCTTCGCAGCCGCTGATGACTCTGGCCGCCGGGCCTTCCAGATAGGAGACTTCAATGTCATAGTGCTCCTTCACGCAGAGCCGGTGCAGCTGCCTCGGAGTCAGCAGCTTCATGAGCTTGCTGTTTCCCGGCAGCATTTTGTTCCATACCGCGCGATAATGAATATCAGGCTTCAAAAACTGTTCGTTCGTCCCGCCGCCGAATAGGGCGGTTACATGGATTTCAAAGAGCGTGCGATCCATGTGGTTGACCAGATTCACGAGCACCTTTTCAGCACCGCCGCCCCCGAGATCATGAATTAAAAAGAGTATTTTTTTCATATAGACTGCATCCTATTTATTTATGCGCTTTCAATTTTGTTACCCAGCTTAACATCAAGCCCGGAAGCACTGCGCAGTACGCCATTGCTTTGTGCTCTGCTTCTCGGATTCCATCACAAAAGCGTTGTGCCAGAATACATTCCGAAATATAATGTACATACTGCCTATATTGAAACATCCGGGACGTTCCCGGAAAGCTTAGATAAAGCTTGCGTGTCTCGATAAAGCTATTGGGACTATTTCGGTATTGTGTAAATACATTACTCGACATTCCATCCGGTTGGTAATCCACGATGCAATAGCATGTATTTGTGACATACAACTTTCCAAATTGATCTAATTGGTACATCATATAGGAAGGATTAAATTGCTTTTCCCCCAAAAATGTCGGCATCGGTGCAACCTTTTTCAGCAAGCTCGTCTTATGAATCATTTTTTTATCGCCGTTTAAATGATAACGCGTCATTTTTTCATATAGATACATCTCGTGGACATTCTCCGGAAAGGCATCACCAACATAACTACCATTTGCATAGCAGTCCATGCCCATAATTCCAACGTATCCTTGCCCAGAAATCCGCTTCCACAACCGTTCTATCGACTGAACCGCACCGTCTGGCATCCAATCATCCGAATCAATGCAGACAAATAACTCCGTTCTTGCCAGTTCAATGCCCTTGTTATATGCAGTATGTAAGCCACCATTCTCTTTTTTATAATAGCGAATGCAAAAATTCTTTTCTTGGTTTTGCCAAGCATGGATCAGCGAACAGGTGTCATCTGTTGAGCCGTCATCAATAATAAGCCATTCAAAATTAAACGAGGACTGTCTACATAAACTTTTGTAGCATTTCTCTATACAGTCTTTCCGATTATAAGTTGGTGTAAAAACGGTAATCAATGGAGTATCCATACATCGAATCCTTTTTTCTGCGAAATGTTATTTTTTCATTTTTATTATATATTTTTTAAACCATCGCCTTAAATAAAAGCCAGGCCCCATTTCTGTCAAATCATATGCAATAAAGGTATATATCCCACTTATCCTTGCCCCAAGATGCTTTTTTACCCAGTTTTGTCGTTCAGGTTTACGCAGAAATCTTTTAATTCGGGTATCTTTCCATTCTCTTTTCTTTTCAATCTTATTCTTAGGAGAATCGGTCCAAGACGATGCATAATGATGACACGCGATTTGATTGTACATTCCCGTGCTCAAAAATGCATTTCCATCAATAACTTGAAACTTATCATTCAATTTCAACGATGCGAAGTATCGTTCTAAAGCATTTGTGTTGTAATATGTGCACGCTTGCTGGTTTAAGCTCCCGTTGTTTTTTATAAATTTTCTGTTCAAATAATCATCGGCCAGATACTTTATACATTCACTTCCCTTTTTACATCCGAAGCCTAACCCTGTATTTATTCTCGACTCGAATTCAAAAAACAAAAAGGACTTATACTGAAGCCATTCATCTTGAATTGGCTTTTTCAATTCGACGTCAGTATCTAAATAAACGCCACCATTTTCAGATAAAATAACTAATCTGGCTACATCTGACACAAAAGCCCATTTCTTCTGACTATAGGCCTCTTTGGTATACCCGTAATAATTTACATCAAAGTTGCTCTCATTCCATTCAACGATTTTCCACTCCGGACATGTTTTCTTCCATGAATCGATGCAATCTCGAACAATAGGAGGTTTTTCACCTTTTCCAAACCAGCAATAATGAATTACTTTGGGAATCTGTCTGTCTGTCTGTTTGTCTGTCGTAGATCGTCCCACCCTATCTATTCTTTGTCAATACATTTATCTCATCAGCGGCAGATACTTTTCGCGCATAAAACTTTCATAATAAGACGCGTATACTTTCTCCCATGTTTTTTGACAATTCGTACTTTTTTGCTCTATTTTTTCTTTCAAGTCCGGGCTATTTAAAAGGGTATATAGCGCTGTCGGAGTTTCGTCCAGAATAAATCCGGTATCGAATTTTTCAACCTTGGACGCGACCAGTGTCCCCTCCGTCGTTATCATCGGTACGTCCAGCAAAAGGCTTTCATAATATTTATTGGGCGCCGCAAACTTATGTAATGGGCTGGTCAAGTGATACATTGCAGCCATCACGTCCGAATTCTTCATAATGGTCTGACCAACTGCATATTCGACACGCCCCCAGCAGTGTATGTTCTTGTTTTTTTTCGTGTAGTCTTGAACCAACTCATCCAAAACGCCAAAGCCAGCAATATTCAACAATATATTCGGGCTTTGCGCAACACTTGACAAGAGGTTTTCCAACCCCCGGTCTCTGTCAAAAACACCCACATAACTAACGGTAAGGTCATATTCCTTCCGTTCTTTGCATATAGTTTTATATGTCTTTTCATCCAATTTTACTTTTTTGTCTGGGATATTGGGCAGAATCAATACTCTTTGATTTTGAGCCTTTGCCTGTGCTTTTCTTTCTTCCTCGCATAAGATTACCGCATCACATCTGCGATATGCATAATTTTGTAAGGAATCTACCATTCGGTAGATAATACCTTTTCCGGTTAGAGAACTGATCCAATCAAAAATATCAAAAACGACTCGCTTGTGATATTTTTTTCCTGCAAAAAGTGCCGGCAAAACTGCGTCTATATCGCAAGCATGAAGCAATGTACATTCTGCACGCAGTTTTTTTATTTCCTTAAATACATAGCTCATCCATGCTATTTTGGGGGGAATATTGCGGATACGTTTTCCATACTCTGCCCTTTTTTCAAAAAATGAAAAATTCTCTCGTTTTTCCGCTGCCCCGTTTCTGTTCCATGCAATAACATGATAAGGAATTTTCTGAGTTTCAAAATAATTGATATAATTCTGAACTCTCGGTTCAAAGCATTCGTTATCTCGGATTAAAACGACCATTTATCTGTTCCTCATCAGGCATTTAACAAGTTCCGAGTTCTTTAACTGTGTGTTAAAGCAGAACTCTGCCTGCTCCTCACTGTCGGAAACAAGATGAAACCCTATTTCTTTCAGCGTTTTTCTTAATAGTTTATTTTTTTGCGTTTTTCGTATTTGAAAACGCCCCTCCGTACAAGCATTTTTTTCCAGCAGCGCCGCGAAGAGTGCGCTTTCTACATATTTTCCGGCAACACGGCAGCTCATTGCAAATTCGCGGAACACAAGTGTGTTGTTTTCGACGGTATACTGTCCGAAGCCGACAATTCCATAAGCACCGAAGTCATCCTTGCAGGAAAACGCAAAGCTGGTGTGCCCGCTGCGCTTCAGGACGGTCTGAAACTCCTCCTGCGTGTATTTCACGCCGGACATATTGAGCTGATTCGTCCGAACGACCAGCTCGTAGCAGCGCAGAAGCTCCTCCTGTGTTTTCGGCTCGAACAGCTCGATTTGCAGATTGCATTTTTTGAGGAACGAGACGGTATCCTCGTTTCCGCTCGACATGATCTGATTGCGTTTTTCCTCCGCGCGATACATTGCGCGGCGGCAGCGGCTCTCCTCCGTAACGAGGACGTCCACCTCCGGCTTATGCAGGAAATCCGGCAGCTCCGTCACATCGTAGACGCGCACCTGCGGCCACGCGCTGCGCACCTGCTCCCGCTCAAACGCGGAATCGTCGATCAGTCCGAGCGCGTCGATCCCGATGTTCAGACTTTTGGCGATCTGCTCCAGCGACGCACTTTTTGCGTTCCAATGGATCTGCGGGTAAAGGAAATACTCCGCCAAGCCGAGCCGTTCCACGACCGGCCACGCAGCAGACAGCTCGTTTTTGCTTGCAATCGACTGAATGATGCCGCGGCGATCCAGCTCCTGAATCGTCTCGAGCACATGCGGGCGCAGGGCAAGCTGCTCGGGATGCTCCGTCTCGATGAGCGTCCCGTCCCAGAGCGTGTTGTCCAAATCCCAAACCAGGCACTTCAATTTCTGCGCAGGGTGCGCAGCCGGGATCACCGTTCCCTGAACAAAATCGCACCAGAGGATGTCCAGCTCCGCCTCAAGGTCGTTCTCGGGATAGATCTTAACGAGACGATCTGCTGTCCAGCATTCTTGTGAGAGCATATCACGAGTCAGAATTTTCAGGTTTTCTCCCGGCTGAAGCTCCAAGGATAATTTGAACGTCGGCGTATGGTCGTCGTATATCTCAATAATCAAGCGAAAAGGCTCTGCCATATAGCTATAGCCATGGAACACAAACGCGTCGGGAATTAGATTTTGGGTGTTCAGCGCGCGCAGCTTTCTGCGACGCAAAAACTCAACCGTCCGGATCATTTCCCAGCGCAGCCGAACGGGAAGATGACTATCCGCGACGTGCTTGAGTCGGTTTCCTCGCGCCTCGTTTTTTTGGTAAAGCCTCTGATATGCTTCCGGCGAAAGCATCGCCGGGAACACGATCGTCATCATATTCGCCCATTTCCGAAATTGAATATGGACCCCCTGCCCACAGCAAGCTCTCTCATCGTGAAACGGGAAAAAGCTGTTTTCAAAACGCTTGCAGCGTCCGTCGCTGCGCGCCTGATAATGCAGACAGTTATGATAGCACAACGGCGCGGCACATTCCAGACAATGCTCCTCCCACATGGCGGGGCGGATCGCCGTAATGTGCAGATGCTCGCGCATGTCATCCTTGCACACACCGCGTGACCATTGCTTGGATTGATCTGCATAATAGAACTGATACATACCTTCACCCGTTTTGGACTGCTTCCGCGGCCTCTTTCATATTGAGGCTGCGCATTCCGTATTTTTTTCTCAGCAAATCATAATAGCAAAAAACCTCTTCCAGCTGCCTGAAATGAAGCTCTGTATGCACACCGATGTTATGCGGATGCCACCAGAGGTGGAACGTCAAGCCATGCCTGGCAGCATAAAGCATCTGCTTTTTGATTCGGTGCAGCTTCAGGCGCTCGAGCAGCGCCAGCGGCTTGAAAAACGGCTTATACATTCTCGAGCCGACCAGATTCACAAGTCTCTGCTCCACTTGAGGCCGGTATCCCCCGTGCCCCGTAAGCGGGAGGTAAACATCCGCCAGCCGAAGCGCGCGCATCAGCGGACGGCATTTGACCTTCTCATGGATCCAGTCGTTCTCCTCGTCGCGATAGGCCGTGAAGCCCAGCTTCTGGAGAACCGCAATATACGCATCTGAGCATTGATTTCTCGGCATTACGGCAGAGGTCAGCGTATAGCCATGCGCCTTGGCAATTGCAAGCGCTGCCTTCATATCCGCTTCAAACTGTTCCGTTGTCTGACCCGGCTCTCTGCAATAATAGTGCGAAAACGTATGGCTGCCGATCTCCTGTCCCGGACATGCGGCGATTTTTTCGATCAGCGAGGGCGCATAAAAGCACGGTGCCTTCTCTTCATTCTGCCCGATCGCTCCAAAACAGCGATAGGAGGACAATGCGGCGTTTTCATAGGTTGGGCGCAGCTCCGGACTCGGAAAATAGCCGCGCAGCTCCTGTTCGCTCTCGGCGAACTGAAATCCCACCGTTGCCCATGTCGCATGAATGCCGTATTTTTGAAAGAGCTTCAGCAGCTCCGGTATCGCGCGTCTGCCGCCCATAACGTTTGCTTGGTAGGATTCCAAGGTGTGGCAATCCTGCATTCCCCAAAACAATTCAAAATCCAATGACACAATCAAGGTTGCATCGCTCATATGTGATCTCCAGCTTTTTATTTCTTAGGGAAGCTCTGATTCAATCGCAAGAGTGGTCAGCGAGGGATTTTGTTCCAAGTTGAGGCTTGGAAATTGCAGGAATCCTTTACGTATTTCAAGATTTTCAAACCGAAAAGTTGGGGCAAAAGACCCGCTGAGCGCCGCAGCCGATTGATTCAGAGGTTCCTTAGATTTCTATGATGCCGTTTTACATCAGCGTCCATGTGAAATGCATCTGATAATAGAAAAACGCGCAGTACAGCAGCACGCACGCTGCTTTGACAAATACGGCGTTTTTTTCGGAAAAAACGTTCTTGATCTCCCACGGCAGGACAATCAGGTTCGACCACAAGCTTACATAAATAGGCAAACGGCCAAGAAAAATTCCGGATGTTGCCATAGATAAAATACTGATACAGGTGGAGACCAGCCCCGCGCCGATGCCGAGGTTGATGATCGGATCGTCGGCCGCGCGGATCTTGCGGTAGCCGTAGAGGCCGATCAGCGTCGGCATGGCGTAGACCAGAACGCGCAGCGGATTCGTGCCGTCATCGTTAAAGGACTTCCAGTCGGAGACGACGTTTTTATACTGCGTGTCGGCCAGCGCCGAGCTGAGGAAGTCCGTGAACTGATCGATGAAGGCCAGCGCCGTGACGCTGAGCAGGACGCAGATCACGGTCTTTTTGTTGAACGCCTTGCCTTGGATCAGGAAGATGACCGGCAGCATAATGAGCGCCGATTGGTGCATCGTCGAGGCAAGGAGGATCAGCAGCACGCTCGGGATATACTTTTTCCGGATAATCAGCTCCGTCGCGCCAAAGATGATGACCGCCGCCGTAAACTGCCGGATGCCGTTGAACATCCACGAAACATAGTCTGTCGACGCCACGAACAGAAAAATGCTCAGCCAATAATCGACGCTCAGACGGCGGCAGACGAACGCGATGATGAGCAGCTGAATGGCTGCCAGAAGCAAAAAGTAGACTTCCGGAGACTGGCAGAGGATGATTTTGACCAGAGCGTTGAAAAAATAGAAGCCCTGATCCTTGGAGTATTGGCTCAAGTATTCGCCGATCCCTCCGAAGGAGGTCGGCGCTTTCAGAAACGCCTGCTGATAGGCGTAGGTGTCGCCAAAGCCGACGCCGCGGAAGCCCGCCCAAATGATATAGGGCAGAACGAGGAGGATGGCCGGGAGGATCTTCCAGCGGACGCGCTCCTTCCCGAGAATGCGTTCCTTTTGCTTCGGGAAGGAGCGTTCTAAGATAATTCCGGCCGTGAAGAGCCAAATCAGGAGCCACCAGAAATTTTTCAGTTCCATAGATGTATTTGCCTTTCTGTGATTCCTCCGACTCGGCTATCCGCCAGCCGATTCTTACACCGGTTCGCGCGCCGGGAGCAGGGCATTCAGCGTCGCCCGCACCACGGCTTTTTTGTCAAACTCCTTTTCGACAAAGCGGCGGCCCTGCTCGCCCATGGCCGCGCGCTCCTCGGGCGCGAGCCGCAGGAAGTGCTCAAGCTGCTCCGTCAGGCTCTGCGCGTCCCGCGGCTTGCAGAGCAGACCGCTGACGCCGTTTTGCAGTGCCTCCCGGCACCCGGGAATGTCGGAGGTGATCACGGCGCGGCCGGATGCGGCCGCCTCGAGCAGGACGTTGCTCATGCCCTCGTGGTAGCTCGGCAGCACAACGCAGTGACTCATGGCATAAAACGGCCGCGGGTCGGACTGGAAGCCGTGGAAGCACACGACCCCCGCCTCCGAGAGGCGCTCCACCGTGTCCTTATAAGCGTCCTCAAAAAATCCGACGAGGTCAAAATGGACAGCGTCGCCGTACTTCTTCTTCAGCGTCTGCGAGGCCTCAAACAGCTCGTCCATTCCCTTTTCCTTCATGATCCGGCCGAGGTACAGAAAGCGCACGCCGTCGGCCTCGGACGGATAGGGTCGGAGCGGATATTCCTCCAGGTTGATCCCGGCGCCCTTCAGAACCGTGACGCGGGTCTGCGGAATGATCCTCCGATTCAGGAATTCCTGTGCGTTGCCCTCGTTCTCGAAGAAGACCGTCCGCGCCTTTTTCAGCGCCTTGCGGTACATCACCGTCACGAGCTGTGCGATCAGCGGCTTCTGGAACGCCGTGCCCAGCCCCTGCACATTCACGCAGTAGGGCACGCCGCATTTTTTGCAGGCGTAGCTCGCATAGATATTGGGCTTGATGGAATAGGTCACGACCAGATCGGGGCGCTCCGTGCGAATGAGCGTCCGATAGAAGCGATAGAGCTTGAGATCGGTCTTCGGGTTGATGGAGCGGCGGTCAAGCTGCGTCTCGATCAGACGGCAGCCCATCGCGCGGAAATCGTCCTCATGGCCGACGAACGGCGTGCTGATGACGACCTCTCCGGTCCTTTGCAGCTCGGCGATCAGCTCCTTACGGAAGCGCCAGAGCATATAGGAGTGATTCGTTACAATCAGATATTTTTTTTGCTCCTCGGCGTGCTTTTGCAGCTCGCCCGTGCCGCCCTCGACCACACCTTCGCCGCGCAGGGCGCTGATGGCAGTGCCAAAGAAGCAGCGGCAGTCGAACAAAAAGCTCATTTTTTTGACATATTCGCCGTCCAGCCGTGCCTTTTCCTCGATCGGAAGCGTATCGCGGCCGCAGATCTGCGCCCAGCCGGAGAGGCCGGGACGGACGTCATTCGCGCCGTATTTGTCGCGCTCGGCAAGCAGATCCTCCTGATTCCAGAGCGCGGGGCGCGGGCCGATCACGCTCATATCCCCCTTGAGAATGTTCCAGAGCTGCGGAATTTCATCCAGGGAGGTCTTGCGCAGGAATTTCCCCACGCGGGTGATGTACTGCTCGGGATCCTCCAGAAGGTGCGTCGGCATGTCGTGCGGCGTGCACATCTTCATGGAGCGGAATTTCACGAGGAAAAAATAGGTTTTCCCCTTTCCGACGCGCTTTTGTCTGAAAAAGGCCGGGCCGGGGTCGTCGAGCTTGATTGCCAGAATGATCAGGCCATAGAGCCATGAAGCCAGGATCAGCCCGAACAGTGACAGCACAACATCGATTGCTCTCTTGATACCTTTTTGATACATGGTGCTCTCCCTTTACCCGCCGGTCACGCCTGAACGGTCTGCGTGACGGCCGCTCTGTGGTAGGTCGGCACGATCCGGGCGATCAGCGCCCTGATCTGCGGGCTGTTCTGCTCACAGGCCGTCTCGAGCTGCGCAAGCTGCTCAAGGAAGTGCTCCTCCGAAATACGGATCGGCTGGCCGATGTGGATCAGCTTGTTCGCCGTCTCGCGCAGGCCCTCCTCGTCCATCAGCATCTCCTCAAAGAGCTTCTCGCCGGGACGCAGACCGGTATAGCGGATCTCGATGTCCTCATCGGGCGTGAAGCCGGACAGGCGGATCAAATTCCGCGCGAGGTCGTCGATGCGCACCGGCTCGCCCATATCGAGCACAAAGATCTCGCCGCGATTGGCATAAGCCCCGGCCTGCAGAACAAGCTGAACAGCCTCGGGAATGGTCATAAAATAGCGGATGATGTCGGGATGCGTCACCGTGACCGGCCCGCCCTCGGCAATCTGCCGCTTGAACAGCGGGATCACGCTGCCGTTGCTTCCGAGCACATTGCCGAAGCGCACGGCGACGAATTTCGTCGCGGAACGGTTGGCCATCGTCTGAACGATCATCTCGCAGATGCGCTTCGACGCGCCCATGACGTTCGTCGGGTTGACCGCCTTGTCCGTGGAGATCAGGACGAAGGTCTTCGTGCCGTAGCGGTCGGCCGCCCTGGCAACGTGATAGGTTCCGAACACATTATTTTTAATTGCCTCGTTCGGGCTGTCCTCCATCAGCGGGACATGCTTATGCGCCGCCGCATGGAACACGATCTCCGGGCGATAGGTCTCGAAGAGCATATTGACGCGCTCGGTATCCCGCACCGAGCCGATCAGCGTGATCAGCTCCAGCCCGGGATGCGTGCGGCGCAGCTCCTGCTGGATATCATAGGCGTTGTTTTCGTAAATATCAAAGATCACAAGGCGCTTGGGGCGGTGTCCCGCGATCTGGCGGCAAAGCTCGCTGCCGATCGACCCGCCTCCGCCGGTCACGAGCACGGTTTTTCCGGAGAGGTATTCCGCGATCTGCGAAAGATCGACCTGCACGCTGTCGCGCCCGAGCAGGTCGAGCACGTCGACGTCGCGGATCTTCTGCACCTTGACCTCGCCGTTGGCGAGCTGGGAAATGCCCGGCAGGATCTTGAGCTTGCAGCCCGTCTCCTGGCAGAGCTTCAGGATCTGCTTGCGCTGCTGCGTCGGAGCCGCCGGAATGGCAAAAACGATCTCCTCGACGCGGTAATCCTGCGCCGCCTTGGCGATGTCGCACCGCGTTCCGACGATCTTCACGTTGTTCAGATAGCGGCCGGTCTTCTGCGGATCGTCGTCGATGATGCAGACGACATGATTCTTGGAATTCTCGCTCGTTTCAAACTCGCGCAGGGTCTGCATACCCGCGCTGCCCGCGCCGATGAGCATCGTGCGCGCCTGTACGCCGCGTCTGCTGCGGCGGCGCGCGATGCTGCGCGCCATGCGGTAGGAAAAACGAAACAGCACCGTCAGCACGGCGAGGAACATGGCGTTGAGCATCGGAAAGCTGAGCGGCAGATCGACCAGATTCAGCAAGATCGCCGCGAATTGCAGCACCGCGACGGCCATAGCCGCCAGCAGGATGTGCAGCAGCTCGTCCACGCTGGCAAACTCCCAGAGGCTGCTGTAAAGCTTGAAGGGGATGAAGATCAGCACCGTCAGCATGGTGAACCACGGCGCATAGCGCAGCAGCGCGTCGAGGAACATGCTCTCGCGCAGCAGCGTATAGCTGAAGTCAAAGCGCGCCAGCAGCGCCATAAATGCCGAGAATTGGATGACAACCAAATCCACAAGCGCCAAAAAGATCACACGAAGCGTCCGCTTCGCGTCATCAGAATGAAAAATTCCTGCTTTTTTCATCTATCTCTCACTTCATTTCTATGGAACCTCTGAATCAATCGCTGACCGCTCTTGCGATTTCTTCAGAGATTCCCTATTTTTGCGTCAAGAATACCCACCCGTTCATCGGTCTGTCCCGCAAACCAGCGCTCGGGCGCCCTCTGCTCCGCATGGGAGCCGCTCTGCATTCAGCTCCTTCGAAACAGCTTGCGCGCTGCCTGCCGGCAGCGGCTGTCGAGTTCAAAAAACAGCGGGCGGATCGGCAGCACCCACGTCCAGACCGTGCGATAAATACGGTAGCCCACATTCCGCTCGGTCAGGTGATGCCCCTTGCGGACGAACGCGGTCGCAAGCGCGATCATCTGCTCGGGACGGATGCCGCGTTCGAGCTGGTTCTGGTGGTCGCCGCACATCGTGTAAGTCCCGTCCTGCTCAACCCGCACCACGCGATGCAGCACAAACGCGCCGTCGCGCCTGCGGTACAACGGCAGGTCATTCTTTTTCAGCGGGCGCGTGAGCTTGGAGAGCGTCACCTGATCGCGGCCGCCGAGGATAAACGGGTACATGCTCGTGCCCGTGATCGTCAAAGAAAACGTCCCGTCTGCGTCAAGCACCTCGCGGATCAGGGGATACATCTCCGCAAGGCTCACGTTCCGGCTCTGCCCCGGCTTCGGCTGCTTATTCAAGGCATCCGGCATCGAGCAGCTTCTCTGTAAAGTCGGCGGCGCATTTACGCGCGGTTTCCTCGTCGACCTCATATTCGCGCAGCAGCGCGGCCGTCAGGGAATCGACGTCCGCGCCCTTTTCCAGCTCGCGCCAGAGGAACGCGCCGGAATCGTTGAGCGTGATCATGCCGTTAAAATCCACGCTGGCCGCGCCGACCGGGACAACGACGTTCGACCCCGCAACACTTCTCAAAACAAATCCTTCTTTGACCTTCATTTCAATACTCCCTTTCCACTCATTGTTTGATAAGACAGCCTCGCGGCCGCCGGTTTCATATTACAAGATAATTTCCATAGCTTGCCGCCCGCGACGATCCGGTCGATCAGCTCCATGCATTGCAGGATCTGATCGCCCGGAAGCTTGCGCACCGTTTGCTCCATCAGGGCATAGACCGCCTCTTTTCCGCTCATCGGCCGGATGGCGTTCTCCTCCGCGCGTTCCAGAAATGCGATCCCGCCAAGGGGAGCGTCCGCATTGCGCGAAAGGCCATGCTTGCCGCACCACGGCGTGCCGAACACGCGAAGCGTCCCGTCCGGCAGAAAGCGCAGGGCGGGCTTGTCGTCGTTGAGGATATAGGCGCGGTCGCCGAATTCGCGCAGCCAGAGGCTGACATGGGTCGACTTGCCCGTTCCGCAGGGCGCAGAGAAGAGGTAGGCGCGGCCGTCCACGACGACGCACGAGGCGTGCAGCATCATGCCGTCAAACCGCACGAGCTGGCGGTAAAAGGAAGCGCCGGTCGCCAGATATTCGGCATAATCCCGCCCCATCTGCGCCGCCTGGGCAAGCACCTCCGGCTCGGCCCGAACCGTCATATCCGGCGCGGCGTCCGCAGTCTGATACGGCGCGGCCTGGCGCGCCGTGCGCCCGAAGGTGTCCATTTCGACCAAAAGCCCTGCAATTCGGTAACTGCTCATTTTCGTCTGCACACCTCAATTCTGCAATTCGGTTTATTATAGCATATTTCAAGGCACTCTGCAAGCAGAAATTCGACGCACTATCCGTTTTATACGACCTCGAACAGCCGGAACACGGTCGCCGCCGTTCCGACGTCGAAGCTGCCGTCCGCAAACGTCAGGTAGCGGTTCAGCTCCGCACTTCTCACGGTCAGGCGATCCGGCTTTCCGCCGAATTGCAGCGCGGTATGCGAGCTTCCGCCGGCGACGGCAAGCCCCTCCGTGTCCAGATGCAGCGCGTCGCCGTCCGCGTCACGCAGACAGAGCGCGTCACGCTCGGTCCCGGCGCGCCAGAGCAGGGTCTCCGGGACGTCCAGCGCGCCGTTCTGCGGCGCGGTGCTCAACGTGACGGTGCTGCCGTCGTTCGCAAGCGCATACCAGCTCTGACCGTCATAGAAGGTCAGCAGATAGGTCCTTCCGACCTGCGGCAGCGTCTTGCTCAGGGTTGCGCGCACGGTCTGCGGCTCGGTGATGCCGCACTGGCTGCAAACACCGTCGCGGAAGTCATGCTCCAGTCTCGGCATGACCGTTCCGAGGCTGACGCTCCCGCCGCACTGCTCGCACCAGCCGTCGCAAACGATGCCCTCGCATATACAGCTCGGGGTATAGCCCTGCCCCATCACGGCGGCGGTATGCGTGCAGCTGCTCGTGCGGAAGCGCTCAAATGCAACGCGGAAGCTCCCGGTCGAGTTATAGGCCGTGATCGAGAGCGTGTAGGCGCCCACGGGCAGCGCCGCCGTCTTCAGCAGCGAGGAAAGCTCCCCGACCGAGAAGCGCACGGCATCCGGCTCGGTGACAGCCGTGGCCATCAGCTTCCCGTCCGCGTCGCGGATGACCGCGACGACCTTGCTGATCGGCAGGGCGGAGATCAGCGTGCCCCAGAATTCAACCGAGCCGCCCGCCGGGTAGGTCAGGCCGTCGGTCGTGAAATGGCCGCTCTCCCAGCGGATGATGTTTTCATTTTTCGCGACCGTGAACGGACGGTCGCAGACCGTCTGATAGGAGCTGCCGTTCTCGGCCGTAAGGATCAGACGGTATTCCCCGATCGGGAGCGCCGAAAGCTCGAGCTGATCGGCGAACGCCTCCAGCGAGAATACGCCGCGCTGCACATTCGCATAGGCCGTCTGCACGGCGATGCCGCGCGCGTCCAGAATCGACGCGCCGACATAGCGCAGCGGCGTTGTCTCGGAGGCGAGCACGCCCGCGAGCCGGAAGCTGTCGCCCTGCGTGACGACCTCCGGCAGTGACGCGCCGCAGAGGCTGACGCCGTCATAGCCCACGCGGAAGACGGTGTCGGTCAGGATCGCCGGGCCGTTTTCGTTGACCGCGACGATCCGCAGGGTATAGCTCCCAGCCGTCAGCCTGGAGAGGTTCAGCTTTCCGCGCAGGCTGTTCAGCTCGACGGCGCCGCCGAGGTCGTGCGCCGTGTAATTCACAAAGGTCTCGCCGTCTCCGCGCGTCACCGTGACGCTTAGTCTGCGGAGCTTTGACCCGTCGGAGACGACCGTCCCCCCGAGCGTTTTCAGCTCGCGGTAGGCATAGCGCTCCTTCATGGAAAAATCGTTGAGGTGCACCGTGCTGCCATCCGACCAGATCATGAACGGCGTGGAGGAAAGCTCCTCCGTGCCATACTCGGTCGTGGCCGTGATCTCATAATAATAAGCGCCGGGCAGCATCTGCGACATGGCAATATCCAGATTCGACAGGTCATATTCCGTTGCATACGGCTCGGCCGTCTCATTCAGCATGACCGTGCCCTCATCGCCGCGCACGCAGACGGAGACCGCAAGCAGCGGGCTGCCCGCGCGGATCAGGCCGGACGGCTGAAAGGCCTCGCCGACCGTCCGGTCGGACGGCGTCGCCGCCTCGGAGAGCACCGCGCCCGTCCGAGAGACCGTCACCGGCTGCTGCAAAAGCGTGTAGGCCGCGTGCTCCGTCTTCGCCCCGACACGCAGGGTATAGGCTCCGGCCGCCAGCGTCTCGGTCTTGACCAGCTCGTTGAGCTGATCGAGGTCGAACTGCGGCTGCGCGAGCGTGAGCGTTCCGCCGGTCTGCACCTCGTTCGCCGAATCCGTCAGCGTTGCCGTGACCTCCAGCAGATTGCCCTCATAGGACGCGATGCCGCCGGCGAGCTGCCAATGCGTGCCCTGCACGAGCAGCTCCGGCGCCTCGAGGTCATACAGCGAGATCGGCTCGGTCTGCACGGTGTAGCCGTTGAAGCCGAAATTCCGGCAGATGGAGGGGTAGTCCTTGAAGGCAATGTTCATGTCGCAGTTGCCCGGCACGCCGCCGACCACGCCGGTCGATGAATACTGCCACATGCCGTAAACCGCGTCGTAGCGCTCGAAATTTTCATAGTAGCCGCTGGGCAGATACATCGCCATCCAGCACTCGTATTTCTCGCCGAGCGCCGCCGCGTCGACCTTATAATCCAGCCAGCTTTTGCTGGAATACAGGCCGCAGAGCCAGCCGTCCTCGGCCATGGAATCCAGAAACGCCGCCGAGAGCTGCGTCAGGAACGCGCTGTCCAGCCCGGCGTGCTTCTGCGGGTCCTCCAGGTCGAAATAGACCGGGTATTCCAGCTTCTTGCCCGCGAGCCACGTTTTCAGCGCCGCCGCCTCATCCAGCGCGTCGCTGACCGTGTCGGCATAGGAATAGAGATAGACGCCGACGTCCAGACCGGCGTCCTTCGCACGGATATAGTTCTCCTCAAAGGTGTTGTCCTCCGTCGTGGCAAATCCGGCGCGGAGGATGACGAAGTCATAGCCCTCGGCCTTGATCTGATAAAAATCGACCTCATGCCCCTGCCAGCTGGAAATATCGATGCCGTAGGCATAGATGCCCCGTCCCTCGCCCTGCATCCCGCCGGCGTAGCCGTCGCCATAGGCCGCTTGGCCGGCCGTCGTGAACAGTATGGAGAAAAGATATGTAACGGTCAGCAGCAGACTCAATCTGCCTCTGAATTTTTTTCTTCGATCCCGCATGTTTTTCCCTTCCGTCTGCCTTTCGTATGCTCTGCACCGCCTGTACATATATACATTATAATTATACTAAAAACACGCGTGCTTGTCAACGGCAGAATCCGTGCAGCTCGTTCCCCCGCTCTCCGGCTCTGTTCGGCAGCCGCGGACAGGATTTCACAGGCCAAAAACATTTCGACCTCTTACACATGTGTGCCTGTAAATGTCCATGACGATATTTTCCGTTGTTTGATTACATAAAAATTCTTCATATTCAGGAGCCGCCATGTGTTCATATCACAGAAACTTCCCATTTTGCACAATTTCGACTTGCAATTTTTGTGAATCATGGTATATTTATTGATAACATTTACTCGCTTTAAAGAGCAAAAGAATTGCAGAAAGGGAGAATCGCGCATGAAACATTTCACCAAACATCTGATCGCTTTTCTGCTGACGCTCGCAATGGTTTTGTCCCTGCTTCCGACCGTTGCATTCGCGGCAGACAGCGCTTCAGACGACCTCTGGGCCGATATTATCGCCTATGAGAACGATCACATTATTAGAACGCGCGGCATCAACGATACCGTGACCGCTGCGGACTATGCCGCCCTGTCCGGCGACATTGCCGAGATGGTCATGGCCTCCGACGACTACAAGCCGGGCACCTGCACCTATGACGGAACGAACGCGATGTTCTTCTGGGAGGATGCAGACGGCGAGCCGCAGGGCTATTCTCCGGAGCTGCGCGCTCAGTTTGAAAACGGCTCCAAGGGCACGCCGAGCACGAGCGCCGAGGACGAATATGTGTCTTACGCCACCAAGGGCGGCACGACCACCGGCAAGGACGTCTACGTCATCGGCCCGTGGTACGGCAAGGACTCCAGCTTCACCAACCAGTACCGGACCGAGGGCAAGAGCATTGCCTCCGCGACGGGCGGCACCTTCACGCTCTATTCCAGCACGAACGCCACGATCGACAAGGTCGCCGGCGCGATCGAATCCGGCGCAGTCGTGATCTTTGACTCGCACGGCACAACGGATTACAGCAAGGATCTGTCCTATAACAACCCCGGCACATCCACTGCCGTTTCCGACTGCGTCACGCAGGCGAACACCTCTTATCTGACGCTCTCCTCCGGCACGGGTCTGACCACGGCCGACAAGAAGTCCGTCACCGGAGCATTCGGTACATACTACCATGCCTATAGCTTCCAGAGCACCATGGGCACCTGCTATTGCGTCGACGGAACGGTCATCGCCAACCACATGACGCAGAACGCGCCGAACAACATGGTCTGGATGGCCATCTGTCTCGGCATGGCTACGACCGGTCTGGAAGCGCCCATGCGCGAAAAGGGCGTCGAGGTCGTCTACGGTTATTCTCAGTCCGTCAGCTTCACCGGCGACTATGCCTACGAGGAGGACTTCTGGACATCCATGAAGAGCGGCAGCACCGTGGCCGAGGCAGCCGCGAGCATGAAGTCCGCCAACGGCAGCTGGGATCCGGCTTACGCCTCCGATAGCTACTATAACACCGTCACAAAGGCCAGAAAATACTTTGTTGCCTTCCCGGTCGTTGTCTCCTCTGAGGACGTGTATCCCGGTCAGCACACCAGCAGCTCCAACTACGGCGCAGACAGCGTGCAGACCGTCAGATCCACATGGACGCTGACCGGCAGCACCGGCGGCACCAATCCCGACACCGGCACTACGAGCTACACCGTGAGCGCTGTCTCCAACAACACAAGCTACGGAACGGTTTCCGTCTCCGGCAATACCATTACCTGTGTGCCGAGCACCGGCTACTATGTTGCCTCCGCATCCGTCACCTCCGGCAGCGGCACCTGCACCGTGAACGATGACAACACCGTTACGGTCAATCCCACCTCCAACTGCACGGTCACCGTCACCTTCGCGGCCAAGACCGCGATCACCATCAGCTTCAACAACGGCGCCGACCCGATCCACACCGCCGTGGACGAGGTCTTCACGCTCCCGAGCTACTCCGGAACCGTTCCTGCGGGCTACAGCTTCGTCGGCTGGGCCAATCAGGAGGTCTCCTTCGACACGACGACCGCCCCCACCTATTACATCGCCGGCAAGTCCTACACCTCCACCGGCAGCATCAAGCTCTATGCGCTGTTCGCGCGCACCGACGGCGCGGGCAGCTACGTCAAGGTGACGTCGACACCGTCGAGCCTCGCCGGAGATTACCTGATCGTCTACGAGGACGAGAGCCTGATCTTCGACGGCAGCCTGACCGCACTGGACGTCTCCAACAACTACCGCTCCGTCACGATCAGCAACGGCAGCATCTCGACCGCTGACGGCGATCCCTATTGCTTCACGATCGGCTCGGACGGAACCATTCGGAGCAAGAGCGGCTATTACATCGGCACGGCCAGCAATGCAAATGTGCTGAACACCTCCGCAACCACGAAGTATACCAACACGATCACGGTCGGCAGCGACGGCAACGCCGTCATCAAGTCGCAGGGCGGCGCTTATCTGCGCTTCAATACGACCTCCGGTCAGGATCGCTTCCGTTTCTTCAAATCCACCACCTACACCAATCAGAAGGCCGTCCAGCTCTATGCGAAGCAGGGCAGCTCCGGCACGACCTACTACACGACGAGCACCGGCTCCGGCAGCACGGAAACCGAAACGCATACCGCGACCTATGTTTCCGCCACGGCAGCCACCTGCACGGCAGCCGGCAGCAAGGCATACTATTACTGCGCCGAATGCACCGCCAACAAGAGCGGAACGCATTACGGAAAGTACTATAGCAATCAAGCCATGACCTCCGAGCTTGCAAGCGTCACGGTTGCAGCAACCGGCCACACCGTCGTGACGGATGCCGCCGTTGCCGCGACCTGCGCGACCGCCGGTAAGACCGAAGGCTCGCACTGCTCCGTCTGCGGCACCGTGATCGTCGCACAGACGGTCATCCCGGCCACGGGCAAGCACACCTTCACCGAATACGCCCAGAACGACGCC
>ENA-UOIY01000283-UOIY01000283.1-human-gut-metagenome-genome-assembly--contig:-P114-NODE-283-length-86191-cov-10.591367_pt1 | contig 86191 bp, 69 predicted proteins | sample MGYA00242335_ERZ723882 | MGnify/ENA metagenome assembly ERZ723882 | reverse complement strand
GCGTCGTTTATTTGGGACTCGGAAGTTTCTTCCTCTCAGTCTTTTCAATGAACTTTCAATCCAAATCAACACTTGATTTCTCATCGTGTTAACCACCTGTATTTCTCAAATGGGCTGCAAAGATACGGACTTTTTGGAAACTACCAAACATTTTCTCGTTTTTTTTCGATTATTTTTTCTACTTTTGCCCCCACAATGGAGAGATTGATGGAAAACGGACAAAATAAGGAGCAAAAAAGCGCCTCTCTATGGCAACTTTTCGGGGTGTTTGCAAAGATTGGCGCGTTCACGATCGGAGGAGGCTACGCCATGATTTCGCTCATCCAGAACGAAATCGTGCGCAGGAACTGGCTGAGCGAGGACGACTTCTCCGAACTCATAACCCTCGCCCAGACAGCCCCGGGCCTTCTTGCCGTCAACATATCCATATTCACCGGATTCAGACTCCGTGGAGTGAAGGGCAGCATCGTGGCGACGCTCGCGAGCATACTACCGTCATTTCTCATAATACTCGCGATTGCGATGGCATTCAGCGGATTTCAGGACAATCCGATTGTAATTCGCGTATTCAAAGGAATACGTCCCGTCGTTGTCGCACTTATCCTCGTTCCTATGATAAACATGGCGCGAAAATCGGACGATACATGGTGGAAATGGATTCTCTCGGCGGTCGTTCTTGCCCTTGTCGGGTTTCTCGGAGTCTCACCTATATATATACTCCTCTGTGTCATCGTCATATTTCTCGGGATATCCGCATATCGCGAAAAAAGAATGAAATCGGAGAACACGAAATAACCCGGAAAATATGATATTCCTTCAGCTTTTCTATACATTCTTCGTCATCGGGGCGTTCACAATCGGAGGGGGCTATGCGATGCTTTCGCTAATCCAGCATCAGGTCGTCGAGGTCCACGGATGGATTACCGATGCGGCGTTCACCGACATTGTGGCGATTTCACAGATGACCCCGGGTCCCATAGGCATCAATTCTGCGACATACATCGGCTACACGGTGCTCCAGAATGCCGGTGCGGCGGAATGGATGTGCGTCCTTGGTTCCTTTACTGCGACAAGTGCCGTGGTGTTGCCATCGTTCCTCATCGTTCTGGGAATATGTTTCGCGTTTGAAAGGTTCAGCCGCAGCAATATATATAAAGGTGTGATGAACGGGCTGAAACCCACAGTCGCCGGACTTATCGGAGCGGCCGCCGTACTTCTGATGACGCCGGAAAATTTTCCCGACTGGAAGTCTTGGGTGCTGTTCGCGGGGGCATTCGTTGCACACATGTTCTTTAAGGCGAACGCAATTCTGATTATTGTCGTGGCGGGAGTGTTAGGCTATATCATATACTGATTATGAACTGGTTTATAGACTTATTTGAGAAACAGACATTTACACAGGCGATTGTTGTGCTGTCGCTCATTTGTGCGGTGGGGCTGGCCTGTAACAAGATAAAGTTCAAGGGAGTGTCTCTGGGGATTACATTTGTGTTTTTCGCGGGGATTCTCGCGGGACATCTCGGGTTTATGATTGATCCTCAGATGCTTGCGCTTGCGCAGAATTTCGGGCTGATACTCTTCGTCTATGCGCTCGGAGTGCAGGTGGGACCGAGCTTCTTCCCATCGCTGAAGAAAGGAGGCATCAAGCTGAACTTGCTGGCGTTCGGAGTGCTCGTGCTCGGGATTCTCATGACGCTCGGAGTATGGTGGTGCACGGGTCTGTCACTGCCGGTGTCAATGGGACTATTCTCTGGAGCGGTGACAAACACCCCTATGCTCGGAGCGGCGCAGCAGGCGCTTTTGGATCACTCGCCTTCCGCGACTACTGTCTCTAACGAGATGGCGATGGCCTGCGCGGTGGGATATCCCTTCGGTGTGATGTGCGTAATTCTCTGTGTCATAATTCTAAAGGCCATATTCCATAAGGGCACGAAGGAGGAAAAGGATCTACACGACAACCCGACATTCATAACGGAGTTCGTAATCAGCAATCCGGCGATATTCGGAAAGACAATTAAGGGAATCATGAAGGGAACATCCTTTCATATCGTGGTGTCGAGGGTATGGAAATTCACCGACAAGGAACATGAGGAGGGACCGAAGGGAATGGTGATAATCCCTAACGGTGACACTGTGCTCGAAGAGGGGGAACACGTGCTCGCGCTGTGCAAGGAAAAGGAGGTAGGGATTGCCGAGCGCCTGTTCGGAAAGATTGTGGATAAGGATTGGAACAAGAAGGACATAGACTGGAACTCGATTGACGGACAACTTGTGTCACGCCATGTGCTTGTGACCAAGGAAAAGGTAAACGGAGCGAAAATCGGGGACCTACATCTTCGTAACTCATTCGGAATCAATGTCACGAGAGTGAACCGCGCGGGAATCGATATCCTTCCGTCAAGCAGTCTCGTGCTCCAGATGGGCGACAAGCTCACCATCGTCGGACAGGCGAAGGCGATTGACAATGTGGCCGCAGTGCTGGGAAATAAGGAAAAGGAGTTGAGAAATCCGAATATGTTCTCGATTTTCATCGGAGTCGTGCTGGGACTGATTCTCGGATGCATCCCTCTGTCAATCCCGGGAATGAGCGTGCCGATTAAGCTCGGAATTGCCGGAGGACCGATTATCGTGGGGATTCTAATGGGTGCCTACGGGCCGCGTTTCCATCTCACGACCTACACCACCTACAGTGCCAACCTGATGCTGCGCCAACTCGGTCTGACGGTTTATCTTGCCGCTCTTGGACTGAGCGCAGGTCCAGGCTTCTTCAAGACAGTATTCCGCCCGGAAGGACTGCTTTGGATTGGAGTAAGCATCCTGCTCGCCATTGTTCCGGTTCTGATTGTCGGTTTTGTGGCGTCAAAGTTCTGCAAGACCGACTACGCGTCCAATGTCGGAATGCTCTGCGGCGCGATGGCAAACCCAATAGCCCTCAACTACGCACTGAGCACAGTCGAGGACGACGAGCCTTCAGTAGCCTACGCCACGGTTTATCCGGTGTGCATGTTCCTGAGGGTAATTACTGCACAGATGCTGATGCTGTTCTGCCTATAACGGGGTTGCAAAAAAGCGGATTGCCGCGTTCCACGAAAAATTCAAATCCTCACAACCATAAGGTTGCTCCGGCTTGAATTTCTCGTGCGCCTTGCACTCCATCTTTTTATCAACCCCTCTCAAACAATGTTTTCTCAGAACAGTTTCTTGTCCAATGACGAGTCCATATTACCGAGCATAGGCGAGAGCTTAGGGAACCTGCCGTTCACCTTGGTGGTGGCAGTCTTGAAGAACTCTGCCTTGGATTCATCGGAATCGTACAGCTTCGCGAGGGTTTCCTGTGCCTTAGCAAAGTCGCCAAGACGGGCGTAGGCTACGGCGCGGAGTAAGTCTTCAGACGAGGTATCGACAAGATCGTCATAAGGTTTGCCGACTCCCAAGTTCTCAGGCCATTCAAGAGCTTCATCGATGCGCTTGAGGGCAGCCTTCGGGTTGCCCCTGTCAAGGCACTCTGCCGCAAGGTGGAGCTTTATGTCGCGCCACATCACATGACTGCCGCTCTGCCCCTCAAAAGGAAGGATGCGCATTCCGGTGATGACTTTGTTCGCCTTGTCGTACTGCCCAAGGGCGATGAGGGTCTTGAGATAGGTGTCGCCGATGTGGAAATTATCCTTATTCCTAAGATAATATGGTTCAACAACCTTGAGAGCCTTGGCATAGTCCCCAGAGCGATAATGCCGCATGGCGAGGCTCTGGACATAGCGCCACTGCAGAGGGTCGAGCCTCAAGGCCTTCTCGATATCGGACTGAGAGTCCGTAAGAGCGCTTCTAAAAGCGTAGAAAGGCGCATAGTCAGGTTCATAGCCGGACAATGTCGTCACTGCCTCCGCGCGGTGTCCAAGGAAGTCCTCAAGCATCGCGAACATATACCTAGCCTTCCATCCACCGCCGTTCTTCACTGCCCATTCGAGCGGCTGCCACGACTCCGCTCTGAAAGGGAACACAAGGTCAATCGCGGACTCCTCAACCGAAGAAAGCGCAGTCACATCGTTCCTGAGCCACGCCTTCCACGCAGCAAGCAACGCGTTCTGCTCTGGACAGGAATCAAGAAGCCTCGTCGCCTTGTCGGAAAGACCGAGACGGCTGTAAAGGGCGGCGTACTCGAGATAGACCTGCCAGCGAAGTTCCTCCTTCACCGAAGCAGCGAGTTCCGAAGCTGAAATCTCCCCTGCAAGCATACGCTCCATGGTCGGGAAAGGGCAAAGAGGGTCAAGCGACTCGATGGCAGAAAGCCATTTCTCCGACGGCTCTGCTTGGTAGAGCAGTTCGTAGGCCGACAGGTTGTAGGCATTGCCGACCAGCGACTTACGTGCGTAGTCTGCCGCTAACTCCCTCTGACCGTCAAGAAAATGAAGCCGCGCGAGCTGCATTTGCGCTGCGCTGCGCAGTTCCGAAGTGATGGCGGCAACCTCGAAACGATCCATCGCGTCGTAAATCTTACCGAGCCCTTCGGACGCCTGACCACATATATAGTTCGCCATCGGGTCATACTCATCAATTGCCAATGCGCGTCCGGCTGTCTCATAAGCACCGGCAAAGTCCAGTTTCCTATTCAGCAAAAGCGCCTTGAGGTTCAGCGCCGGAGCGAGGGACGGCTCAAGGTCGAGAGCCTTGTCTGCGTGCATCTCTGCCTCCTTGTAATAGCGCATTCCATAAAGATATTTCGCGTAGATCATCTGCCCTTCGGCAGAGCTGAGACTGAACTCCGGATTGATTTTGTGAGGACGATCAATCTCCTGAGTATCAGCACTCCAAAGCCTATAAGAGCCAATATAAACCTTTGCCGGAACAACATCAGCAGGCAGTCTCTCAAAGAAAGGTACAGCAGTCGGAAGATTCACCTCGCGCGAGACAATCTCTCGGCCCGAAGCATCCTCGACCACAAACCTTCCGGAAAGGGCGGTGAGAGGATATATCCCCAAAACATTTCCATTCATCTTTACCACGGCACGCAGGCTCACCTCATCAGCGCCGCCGATTCCCGCCACAGGAAGCCAATACTCATTCCATTCGTCGGTTCCATAAGGCGTGAAAAGAGTCTGCTTGAACGGAGTATCTACGCTATTAAGAAGATTCTGGTTGAAGAGCCTGCCGCTCTGAAGCTCGACATACTGCGGGCTCTTGTCGGTGAGCAGCCCCACCCAGATGTCACCCTGCTGCGACTGTGCCCAACTGAAGTATTTACGTCCGAGCTTTTCGTCGCGAAGGGCATAGTGGAGCATTCCAAAATCGTCATGTTTCCAATATGCGCCGAAAAAGCCCTTGTGGGAGCCTCCTGGATGAAAGGATTTGTCAATGCCGAAATTCTGATTCGCATAGAGCGACAGGTCGCGACCGGCTTCATCGACTGGATATGGGGTAGTGACACCGTCATGCCCTATAGTGTATACCGACGGGTATATAAGTTCGAGGTCGTCAGAAGCCTTGACACCGGAGTTTGCCCAGGTGTAATAGGGCTGATACTCACCGGAGGCGTTGTGCCAAAACGAGCGCGTCCTCAACCACACCGCGTCCTTGGGAAGATTGATCTCCACCGTCCACGAGGTGCGGGTAAGCAGTTCGAGTACTCCGATGTAGCAGCTCACGCTTCCGTCCTCCTTGACCTCCGTCTTCCACTCAACGGGATGGGCACAAGAAGGGGCGTGACCGATGATTCCGTAGTTAAACTCAATTCCACCGCTGGTCCATGGGCCACGGAGCGAAATTTCACGGAACTTCACGACATCGTTGTCATAAAACATCTCTTTTCCCGTTGTCTTGTCATAGACGGACCATATCTTGCCGCCGATTTCCGGCATTATGCGCACACGAATCCAATCGTTTTCGAGAACCACAACCTTCCATATCTTCTGCGTGGAGTCGAAGTCGAAAGTTTCATATTTATGATACGGATACACATTTCCCGACGTTAGTGGAATCGGGTTCGGATCCGAAAATCCGTAGGTCGTGTAGACGGTGTCCTTGACCGTCACGGTCTGCGCCAGTACCGTTGTGCCGACCAGAATAAGTGTCAAAAACGGGATTATCTTCCTCATTACATTATCTTATTTTCGTAAAAAACAAAACTTCGGGTTTATGAAAATCCGGGGATATGTCGTCCGTACTAACTGCCGAATACCAATTCACGGTCATGTCAGTATGGTAGTCCGCTCGGAACACACCCATCCAGAAACCATTTTCAAGGTCACAGCCGAGTTTGCGGAGCTCGTCTTTGGAAACCTTTCCGGCAACAATATAGCCATTTTCAGTAAGTTGTCCAACAAGACGCATCGTGCGGAAACCCCAACCATAGTCAATGTCACGGTAGTAGTGACCGGAGTAGTCGAGCACACGCCCGAGCGGGTCAATCTCCGCACAATAATAATCGTCCATTGATCGCTTCGGACTGAAGAATATCTCCACCCGGTCCTCATTCTCAACCGTAGCCTCACCCGTGAAATTCTCCGCGTATGTCGGAGTCGTGTCAGTGACTTCATAGGAGAAATAGAATGACTCTCCGTCTGAAAAGCAGCGAAAGAGAGTTCTGTCATCAAGACAGTCCCAAGGTGCATGGAGACCATCGATTGCGGCGGACGGGGACACGACAAACGCGCCTCCGTCTCCCGCATTCCTGCCACAGGAAACAGCGACCGCCCCAAAGAATGAAAAAAGGGCGGCCGCCTTGAATATAGTTACACTACATTTTGTCATTATCTTCATTATTTTCTGTTCGTCATCGTCCCTGTTTCTCCGCTCCGTAGTTCATCAGACCCTGTCCGTACTCGTCAAGAAATTTCGGATAGCCGAATTTCTGCACATACTTAGGACCGACATAGGCTGCATAACAGGTGATGTTGGTTATGCCGTGGGATGCGTAGGTTTCAAGATCCTTGAGGAAAATCTCATTGCTCCATGGAACTTCCACGAGATTGCTCTCGTCCCATCCGCTGAAAAGCGAGTCATCCATCCAATATTCGAGCACCTGCGCGGTCGCGGCCGGAAAAACCTTAAGGTTGGCCTTGAGTTGCTTGAGATACTCGGCGTGGGTGATGCCACTGCGTCCCTTAGCCCATGTGTTGGCGAGAGGCTGATCCCATGTGCGAAAGAATGGTGCAAATTCGAGGAATATATCCTCATGCGGCTTCACTGTTCTTGGCGGTTCAAGGGTGTTGCTGTAGCACAAGTGCGCGAGCTTCGCCTCCGGATCTATGGTCTTGAGGGCTTCTATTGCCTTATTTTCAAAAATAAGGGCTTGGTCGGAAGCATTCAGATCCTTACACTTTGGACAATGACAGATATCCCCGCCATCGTCGAGCCAAAAATAGTAGCGGTGATTCGTCGATGCGTAACGTCGACCGATGTCTATGGCATTGCGATAGACCTCGTTCAGAGCGCCGTCGGACGAAGGACAGCCGTTGGCATCCTTCGTGCGGTTGCCGCTCTTGTCCATACGGAACCAGTCCGGATAGTTATCGAAGCGCTCGCGAGGCAGAAGAAAAGACATCATATGCTCCTCGAACTCAATGTCAATTCCGGCATCGGTGCAGTTTTTCTCAAAATTCGTCCAGACCTGAGTACCGCGAGGAGCATTATAGACACTGAACGTGTTTATTCCGTTCTTCTTCGCAATCGAGATGTAGTCTATCACCCTGGCATTGCTCACCTCGGGCCAACCGAGCACGAGCCCCCTCATCTTGAAGAAATGCTCCGGTTTCTCAGGATTGTCAGGATTTTCCGGTTTCTCAGGGTCTTCTGGTCCCGGTTTGTTAGGATCATCCTTGCCGATATTCTCCCACCCGTTCACCGCAGACCCCGTATTCTCCGGAGTGCAGGACATCACCAGCGCAGCCGCCGCAAACGTCAGAATCAACACAGTCTTTCTAATCATCATTCTTTACTCTCAATAAAAGGTATTCTCTCTTAATAATCTGAATAGGAGGGGTTAAATTAATAATCTGAATAGGAGGGTTAAATAAAAAGATGGAGTGCAAGGCGTGCGGCGAAGCCTAAACCGCAGCAACCTGATGGTTGTGAGGATTTAGGCGAGCCGCACAACGCAGCAATCCGCTTTTTATTTAGCCCGATAATTAAGTAGCCCCTGACCGTAGTCATCCACAAAAGATATATCCCCGAAGGTCTTGACATAATAGTCGTCGACATAGATGGCATAGGCCGTGATGTTGCGTATTCCGTAGGACGCATATGTCTCAAGATCAGAGAGGAAGACGTCCCTATTCCAAGGAACTTGAACCTGAGGCTTCTTCCAGCCGCTGTAGAGTGAGTCATCCATCCAGTAGTCAAGCACCTGCGCTGTCTCGGCAGGGAAAACCTTGAGATTGTCCTCAAGCATGCGAAGAAACTCACCGTGGGTGGTCTTGCCGTCGCGTCCGACCGCGTCCTTATTTTTAAGAGGTTGGTCCCATGTGCGGAAGAAAGGTGCGAACTCAAGGAATATTCCTTCCTCCGGCTTCACGCATGAGGGAGCCTCAATGGAGTTGTGGTAGGCAAGGTGAGCGAGTTGTGCCTCTGGGTCTATCTTGCGCAAAGCCTTGATAATGTGGTTCTCAAAGATGAGTCCCTGGTCGGCGACATTGTAGCCACGGCATTTCTCGCAATGACAGACATCACCGCCGTCAAAGAGCCATGTGTAGTACTTGTGGTTCGAAGGCTGATGGGTGCGAACGAACTCCGGAACATTTGACATCAGAACTTCAAGTCCCTCCTGACACGAAGGACATCCGTTGCCGTCGCTCTGACGCACACCGTTCTCGTCCATACGGAAATACTCCGGGTGGGTAGCGAACAGTTCACGCGGAAGCAACCACGACATTGCGTGCTCCTCGTACTCGAAGTCAAGTCCAGCATCGATGCATTTCTGACGAAACTCGTAGTACTCGGGGCTATCGTACGGGTGTCCGCATACACTGATAGTATTCAGCCCATTCTTCTTCATCAAGTCAATCCAGTCAATGACGTCAGGATTCTTGATGTCGTCCCAGCAGAGGATGACTCCCCGCAGTTTGAAGAAAGGCTCGTTGGCCTTTTTCCCGCAGCCCGCGCAAAACGCGAGCAGCAGGAAAGAGGTTGCAAAAAGTGTCGAAAATTTGGCGAATTTATTCAACATAGTCTGGAAGGATTACGGTTGCCATATCAACCTGCGTTCTTGATTCAGGATTCTTCATATCGGTAGCGTTGCCTTGCGGAAGATAGCCTATCGCATTCCAGTTAAGAGGGCCATCCATAAGTTTGATGGCAAACCTTGCCTTGTTCGTAGTCATCTTGAAGAATTTCCTGTCGAACATAACCTCTGCCTGACCGAGGTTCTTGCCCTCGTCGAAAGCAACCTGTCCGAAGAACTCGGCTGCCGTATAGTTACCAGCCTGTGAAGCAAGTCCTCCACTCCACACATTATCCTTATCCTTTCCGCCATAGAAATAAGCCGTCAGACCAGTGAAATCTGTAAACGGATTACCCATATGGAAACCGCCTTCGATATACCACTCAAGTCCCATATTATCCTGAGCATACGGAGGATAAGTAGTTTCGTTATCTGTTGCCGCCACATAGCATCCCGTCTCGACATTTCCGTCCGCATCAATCCAGATGTCGATAGGCAGAGTGTTGCTTGCGAGAGGCTCGCCCTTGCGGACTTCCTTCTTGTTGCTGCTGTAATATTCAACCGTGCCAGGATCTACAAACTCGAAGTAAAGATATACGGTCTTGCTGTCACCGGTAAGTTTCATCTTACGAATCATCGGATAAAGAACCGTTCCTTCTGGAAGCGAATAGGTGATGATTCCGTCCTTGTCCCAGTCGGAAAAGTCTCCATCGATGGTGATTGCGTAAGAGAACGGATATGCGAGGTTTATGGTCGCTGTAGTAACCTTGCCCTTTACTGCATTCTCGACCTCAACGATATCAATTACATGAGGAGTGACGCCAATTTCAACGTTTTCCGGCACATCAATCGTCGCAACGGCCTCGGCCTCGGTCTGCCCGGCGACAATCGTAAGTTCGGCAGGTGCTATTGTAACCATATATTTATTGTCTGCAGCAGACGCAAGTTTCACCTTCACGTCCTTCGTGGTCGCCTTCGCAAGGGCGACGCGAATCTTCGCGGTCTTGTCACCAGAGAAAGTGTTGTCGGCATAGAGATTCACCTCCGGCTTGAAAGAATAACTAAGCGCAATGTAGACTACTGAGTTCTCAGATTTCTCAGCGCCCTTGACTGAGGCTATCTGAATCGCCGCCTGGTACTCACCAGAATCAAGTCCAAGAACATCGGCCTCAACCTTGACATCAACGGAAGTCTTGCCTTTCCCTATCTTCACGTTCTTCGAGAAATCGGCCGGTACCTCGTTATTGCCGCTCTGAACCGGGGCCTTGGCCAGGGTCACGGTCACGTCGGCGGAAGCCGCCTTGGAAAGTTCAAGCGTAAGCTTCGCAGTGTTGTCCGCCGCAAACGTGGCATCAGCCTTCATGCTGACAGTAATCTTTTCATCCGCAGGCTTTCCGTTGTCCTGAGGAGTCTTTTCACAGGAGACAAACAGTCCGGCAGCAAGGGCCACGGCACTGATTGCAAGCATGATTCTTTTCATAATAATTCAGATTTAAAGTTATTAGTTATTTACTTTTATCACCAGCCAGGATTCTGCTCCAAAGCGCGGTTCTTGTCGATTTCTGTCTGAGGAATAGGGAAGAGGTAGTGGCGCGCAGGATCGAACACCCTCTTCTGGAACACAGGATAGGTAATTTTGCCGTCGGCATCCACAGCTACACGATGCACGGTCTTGTTGTCCACCGTCTCCGCAATCATCCAGCGTCGCACATCCCAGAACCTGTGGTTTTCGAACACCAGTTCCATCCTGCGCTCCTGACGAACCTTCGCGCGAAGCTGCTCCTGAGTGAGCCCGGACGGAATCTCTATGACGCACTTGGCCCGGCGACGGATGGTGTTGATAAGTTCTTTGGCCCGCTCCAGATTGGAAGCGCCTCCCATCTCAATCAGAGCCTCGGCATAGTTCAGATACAATTCTGATGTCCTCATAATGGCGAAGCGGCGGTAGGTCCAGCTGGCGTTGGTCACGAGGTTGTGGTTCTCGTCGAGATATTTCCTCGTGAAGTAGTTCGTGCGGATGATTGAACCGATGTTGATATTGTCCTTCCCATTGGCAGAGATGTCAATCGGACGGCCTTGGAGCATCGCTCCGTTGTAAAGTATGCAACTGTAGAACCTGTCATCTCGCCCTTCCCACGGATGCTCGGGGTCATAATATGGTTTCTGATCTGCCACATCTGGGGCTGTAGATGGATCCAGTTCCGCACATTTAGGATTGATTATCTGAGTGTTATCTTCATTATATCCCAAGACAGGTATTTCACCAAGTTTCTTGACCTCGAAGTCATCCACAATCTCTTGAAGCGGTCCGTCGACATTGTAGGCATTATAACCAAGTGGCATCGCGTAGAAATCCCACCAGTAGCATTCATAGTGCTCAGAATTCTTCGTCCAGATGAACTCGCTTGAAATAGCGGCCTTGTTGAACATCTCCGTGTAGGTCGGAGCAAGAATATAACCCGCCTTTTCAGCCATATTCAGAGCCTCACGGTTTGCCTCCGCAGCATCTTCCCAACGCGCAGTGTCATTGTCCCTATTCCAATACTTGCTGGCCCAATAGAGCTTCACCTGAGCCTTCACCACAGCCGCAACGACGGAGGTGAAACGGCCAAAGTTGGCGTCGTCGTGCTTCTCCGGGAGGTGAAGCATAGCCTCATCCATATCAGAGAGAATCTGGTTCACGATCTCTTCCGCACTCGCCCTCTTGATTCCATTGAGCGACTCGACGTTTCCCGGGTCGAGCACTGAATTCAGAATCGGTACGCCGCCCCACTGCTTGAAGAGCAGAAAATAGTAGTAACCCCGGAGTCCATAGGCCTCGCCAAGCAACCTCTCCTTCCGGTTGCTCGCCCCACCGGCCGACATATCTTCAGGAATCAGGTCATAATTCTCGATGAACATATTGCAGCGCCTAATGCAGCCGTAGAAGTCGCTCCAGTTGCGTGCCATCGGCATCTGGGTCGGGTTCCAGCTTCCGAGGTTGATGTCGAAAGGCGATGCCGGATAACCGGAAGCTTGCTGAAAGCCGATTTCGTCTGTAGCGCCGCCGAGTTTGTAACGCCCTGTAAGGTCTTCCGTGTTGCACTGGAAGTCCGGAAGATAGACATAGGCATTATCCAGATAGCGCTCCGCCGTCTCAATCTTGGAAAACAATTCTTCCTTGGTCATGTTGTCACCCGGAGCACGTTCAAGGAAGTCGCCACAGGAAACGGCAATGGAGGCAGCGGCAATGACGGTAAAAACATAGTATATTCTTTTCATCTCTATCATAATTTACTGTAATTCAAAGCGAAGTCCCATGTTGAACACTCTCTGGAGCGGATAAGGAAGTGTTCCGGAGCCAGCAGACTCAGGGTCGCGGTCCTTGAGCCACATCCTATCCCACACAGCCACGTTCTGCGCATTCACATAGATTCGCGCCGCGGTGACGTGAATCTTCTTCATCCACGCGGTCGGGAAAGTGTAACCGAGCTCGATATTCCTAAGCTTGAGGTAGTCGGTCTTCATGAGGTTCTGATCTGAAATAACGTTGTTGTTCGCGGTGGTGTGTGCAACAGGGAGTATCGCATCTTTGTTTTCCTTGGTCCATCTGCGCAGGTTGATGACACTAGACGGATAAGACCACAGACGGGCCGTTCCTCCCATTGCACCGCTCAGTAACATGCTGAAGTCAAAGCCGTGGATATTGAACCCGATTGAGAGACCGCCGGTGAGCGTGGGCACGGAGAAACACTTGATAGGCACACGGTCGGAAGGATCAATCACGTTGTCGCCGTTGGTGTCTTGATACTTAATGTCGCCAGGAATCACCGGGCCGAACTTCTGCGCAGGGCTGCCGTCGATATCCTCCTGACTCTCAAAGAAGCCTATGGACTTGTAGCCGAGGGCATAGCCGATTTCATACCCACGAAGGTCCTGGTAGTCATAGGCAGGAGTCGGCTGGTCGTTTTCGAGCACCTTGTTCTTCGCCCACGTCATCTGAAGGTTGGAGAAAATCGAGAAGTCCTTAGAGAATGCCTTAAAGAAGCGGATTTCCCCCTCCACACCCTGATTAACGACCTTTCCGGAGTTGCGCGGAGCGATGTTGGTGATGCCGACATAGTCCGGGACGCTTCCCGCAGCTGTTAGGATATTGTCGCGCCTCTCATGAAAATAGTCCACCGTGAGGTTGAGCACGTTGCCCTCGAAGAGCGAGAGATCGAATCCGGCGTTGGTCTTGTAGGCCTTCTCCCATGTGACATAGGCGTTACCAACGCGTGTCTCGTTGTGTCCGCCGGCGGCCGACGTTCCACCATTTGTAGTTCCGAAGTAATACCCGTTCGGGAATATGTTTCCAAGGCCTCCACCCGGACCGAACTCGCTGATATAGAGGAAGCGGTTGCCACCAATCTGGTCATTTCCGACAGTTCCGTAAGAGCCCCTTATCTTGAGAATCTTGAGCCAGTCGGGCGAATGAAGCCAAGGCTCGTCACTGATGACCCAGCCGGCGGAGAAGGAAGGGAACACGCCGTAGCGCCTGCCCTTAGGGAAGTTCTCCGAGCCATTATAACCGAGATTAAACTCGGCAAAATAACGCTGAGCAAAGTTGTAGGCAGCACGGGCGCTAAGACCCTGATAGGCATACATATACTCGGAACTATAGAGATTCTTGAGCGTACGGTTACCGAGCAGCTGCGCGTGAACCGAGTGACGGCCGAAGTCGCGGTCATAGTTCAAGCGAAGGTCGTAGTAGGTGTAGCGCTCGACGGACGACCATGTGGAGGCCTGAAGACGGCCGTTGGTGGTATAGTCCTGATAGACAGGCTCTCCGGTAATAGCATCAGGTCCCCTATACCAGAATTGCTCGAAGTCCTGCCGCCACACCCTTTGGAGGCTGTTGGTGTTCTCAAAACTGAAATATGCTTGAGCGCTGAGGCCTTCGGTAATGAAATCAAAGTCATATTTTGCGGATATGGTTCCGTACATCACATTACTGCCACGGTTGTAGTAGCCGCTGCGGGTGATGACTCCATAAGGGTTGTTCTGATAAGGTATCTCAAGCGCGGAGCCGGCCGCGAGCGTGCCGTCAGGGTTATAGATTGACTGCGAACCTGGGAGGCGGCTTGTGATGATGTTGAACACATGAGTGAAGCTCTCGCTCGGTCCAATCCTCGTTTCAAGGCGGCCGGCCATGTCAATCCTGATGTTCAGCCGCTTGGTGGCCTGCACGTCAAGATTGGAACGGAAGTTCCACCTATCGTACTTGGGCTTCACCCCGTAGTTGGCGGTAAACTCGTCCGTATGGTTGAGCAGAGTTCCTTGATTCATATAACTTCCGGAGATGAAGTAGTTCACGCGGTTGTTCTTGCCGAGCGAACCGGAGATATTGATATTGTACTGCTGCTGCCACGAATGATTTTTCAGAACGACATCGAACCAATCGGTGTTCGGGTACTGGTAGGGATCGGAGCCGTTCTTTATGATTTCAAGCACCTCTCCGGTATAGCGTTCAGGCTGCCCGTCGTTGTAGTCGACTGCGCGGTTGTAAAGAGCCTGTTCGTATGAGCTCATGGTCTCAGGCAGACGAATAGGCTGCTGGAGGGCCTGTTGGATGGTGAAGGAAATCTTCGGAGCCTCGTTTCCTCCTCCGCGCCGGGTGCTCACGACGATGACTCCGTTCGCACCCTGAATTCCATAGAGCGAAGAGGATGAGGCATCCTTGAGTATGGTGATGGACTCGATTTCATTCGGATCAAGCATGTCGAAGTCGGCCTTGTTCCGGGGAAGTCCGTCAATGACCACAAGAGGAGCACTGGTTCCGTAGGTTCCGAGCCCGCGCACATAGAGCGATGAGGCATCGGCTCCAGGTTCGCCAGAAGACTGCACCGTAATGAGCCCCGGAAGCTTACCGGCAAGTGCGTTGGAAATGTTCGCCACTGGAGACTGCACAAGTTCCTTTGTCTGGATGGTTGAGACGGCGCCGGTGATGGAACGCCTTGTCTGGCGGTTGTTCATTCCGACAACAACCACCTCGTCAAGGAACTCTGAAGACTCCATGAGCCGAATGTCATAGCGATCTCTCTGGTCAACGGTGAAGGATAAGTCATTGTAGCCGAGGCATGACACGTCCATTTTCGCCCCTTGAGTAACCTTGATGGAAAATGTACCATCAACGGATGTCACTACACCATTGGATGTGCCGGACTGGATGACCGACGCGCCGATTACCGGCTCGCCGTTCGCGTCAAGGATTACTCCCCTGATGACCCGCTCGTCCTGAGCTTGCGTGCTCTCGGAAGCGGATGCGATCCTGTCCGTACCGGGCGAGAGCATGGCCGCAAAATCCAGAAGGAATAAGGAGAAAACGCAGATGCTGATTAATCGAGTTTTTCTCATTGTCTGTTGATTTAGTTATTAGTTTTTTCCTGCAGAGGATATTTTTAATAATTCTTCAAATTTCCGCCTTAGAAAACGGACGCAAGATATTTTCTATAATCCAACAAACAAAAAGTCACTAAAACTTTATTTACTCACAAAGACACACCCAATTATAAATTATTAAAAACCACTTAATTAACAACGAGTGACGATATGTTTATTAATAAATCATTTTATTTACACAAAGAAATTGACCGCCAAAACAATTAAATCATTTTATTTTATTGTTTTCGCAACGACTTTATATAACTTTACCCGATACAAACGAAAAACGAGGAAAATATGGATACAGGGAAATTATCGGAAAGCGAGAGACCGGGCAAGGCAAGAGAGATAAGAAAGAGTATCCTACGATGCCTAATGGACAGCGGAAGGATGATGATTTCGGACATTTCAGAACACTGCGGCTACAGCGTCCCGACAGTGACAAAATACATCAACACACTCATGGATCAGGGCCTCGTTACGGCTGCCGGAAAGAAGAGCCTAAACAGGGGCAAGAAGCCGATGGTATACAAGACCTGCTCCGACGCGAGATATTTTGTCGGTGTGGACATCCAGAGCCACGCGCTGCAGATGTGCGCGATGGATCTTTCAGGAAACGTCATCGCCGAGGACGAATGCCTGGATTTTGTCTATAGCAATACCCCCCCCCTACATGGAAGAAATGTGCAGCAAAACCCTTTCTTTCATAGACAATCTCGGAATTGACAAGGACAAGATTTCCTTTGTGTGCTTCAGCATTTCCGGAAGGATAGACACAAACGCTGGAATTAGTCATAGCGCATTCAACTTTGAAGGAGACGACACTCCGCTCGCTGAGACCTTGAGCGAAAAGACGGGACTGAGAGTAATCATCGAGAATAATACCAGGGCAATGACCTTCGGAGAACTCAGCCTCTACAACAAGGACAGCCTCAAAAACTTTCTGCTTGTCAACGTAAACTGGGGTCTGGGGCTCGGAATCGTGTTAAACGGGGAGGTATACTGCGGGAGCAACGGGTATGCCGGAGAGTTCGGACATATGAATGTCTACAACAACGAAATAATATGTCACTGTGGAAAGAAAGGATGCCTGGAGACCGAGGTCTCAGGAATGGCCATGCAGAGACATCTCACAGAGCGGATAAAGAACGGCGAGGCGAGCATACTACGAAGCAGGATAGCGAACGGCAATGAACTCACGCCCTCCGACATCATCTCGGCGATTAACAGGGAAGACCCGCTGTGTATAGACATAATCGAGAAAATGGGGATGGAACTTGGCAAGCAGATCGCCAACCTTATAAATCTCTTCAACCCAGAAGCAGTCATTCTCAGTGGGGTACTGAGTCGCGACAGTATCTACTTCTTCGAGGCAATCAAGTCCAGCGTCCGGAAGTTTTCGCTGAAGCTCATGTATAAGAATGTCCGCATCATACAGGCAGAAAACCCAGACAAGACCGGTGTCCTCGGAGCGTGTCTGCTCGGAAGATATCGCTTCGCGGACGAAATCTGAATAAGAATCGGACAAAATTGCTATTTTTGCACTAACAGGCAGGCGATGGGCAGTGGACGCTCCAAGGTCCTGCCTACGATGCAAAGACAGTCTCGACATGCACACACACGAAACAGAAGAACGGCTGGAAGCCAAAGGAATACGGCCGACTGCAAATAGGATACTCGTACTTAAGGCGCTCGGAGAGGCCGGACATCCGATGAGTCTCACCGACCTTGAGACCCAGATTGAGTCCATGGACAAGTCCAGCGTGTTCAGAACACTGACACTGTTTTTGGAGAAGGATCTCGTGCACTCATTTGAGGATGGACGAGGGATCATAAATTACGAATTGTGCACCGAGGAAGGCCATTGCGACCACCACGATGCACATATTCATTTCTATTGTGAGCGATGCCACCGCTCCTACTGCATGGAACACATCAACCTCGGCTGGATGCAGGTGCCGGAAGGCTTTGAACCGCGCGCCTACTCATTTGTCATCAAGGGAATCTGTCCCCGCTGCAAATAGCTTCTCAGTTCTCCACCGGCCTTATGACATAGTTGAACGTCATTTCCTGCGGCTTGACAAGGTATTCGGTGCGCGGAAGATGCGACCATGAGTCAACGCAGCCGAGTCCCATCTGAACGAGATCAAAGTTAACCCATGTCAGTCCGTTGCAGCGCTGATTCTCGAACGCAATAGCCTTCAACTTGAGGGAATGACGTGTGCCGCTCTTGGCGCAATCCAATTGCTCGGTCGAGAACGGGAGTGCTGATGCGGAGAACGGAGCGTCAGAAGAAATCTCCAGGCCCGTGCCGTTGTCGTTCAGGACGCGGAACCACTTGAGCTGAGTCTTCGTTCCGGATTCCTGCGGACGGACATAGCCGTAATGATATTGGTCCTCAACCCTCTGCACATAATGTCCCATAAGGGCTGCCGAGTTGCGGTCACTGTAGTTTTCAAAAGGTCCGTTGCCGAAAAACTCGACATTGGAGAACTCTCCAGGCATCGCGAGGCGCATTCCGAAGCGGTTCAAAATCGGAGCATCAGCCAATTTGCCGGCATCCTTGAGGGATTCGCTGACTGAAATCGCACCGTCGCCATATATGCTGTATGTGACAGCAATCTTCGCCGCCTCACCAATCGGTGCATATTCCGTCGTGACAAGAACGAAGTCTCCCTTGTCTTCGAATGTGAACGAAACAGCCTTATACTCGGCGTCACGCCAGAGTTTCTGCGACTCAGGGAGCTTCTTACCCCTGTAGTTCGCGCCCATGTCATTTTCGGTCGCCGCACGCCACAGGCAAGGTTCAAGAGGCTGCGACAGGAGCGGTCTATCGTTGAGCGTATAACTTATCAACGCACCGGTAGTCTTGTCGAACGTGGCTTTCCACACGTCACCGCGCTCAGCAAGCACTCCTTCATAAGGCATTATTCCATAGAAAGAAACAGTACTCTCGCCATCGGCGATGCGGAAAGAGTGAACTTCCGGAACGTATGCCGCGTTCGGAGCGGAGGCAATGCAAATCTGATCGTAGGCAACTTCACTGTCTGCCGGAAGTATGCCGTCTTTCTTCTTGAGAGTGTAACGGACATTGAGGTAGACATCATGGCCGTCTAAAGAGCCTCCACAGGCATCGACCACGTCAGCGGCCGTGTAGCCGAGATTCACTTTGCTGCTGTTCTGCGGCGCAATGGCGAGTTCCTCCGAAGCATGACCGCTGAGAACAGCTTCGCCGTCACATTCAACAGTCCATGAAAGTTCGTATCTGGAAAGGTCAATGAAGAAATTCTCATTGAAAATGTCCACCTTACCATCGAGTGCCTGTTCCGCAGGTGAGGAAGTGAGGATGCTGCGCTGCTGATATGCAATTTCATAGGCATGAGGATGAAGACTGCGGTCAGAGGCGATGACTCCGTTGCAGTTGAACGATTCGTTGGTAGGGTCGTAATCGTTGAAGTCGCCGCCAAACGCGAAGATGTGATCAGTACCATACTTCTCCGCATCAACCGGCCACCACACGGCCTGATCCACAAAGTCCCAGATGAAGCCACCCTGATAGTGAGGATACTTACGGATGAGATCCCAGTATTCCTTGAATCCGCCGATAGAGTTACCCATGGCGTGAGCATACTCGCACTGAATGAGAGGCTTGTCCGGATTGCCCTTTACATAGTTCTCGCACTGTTTGTAGTCCCAATACATAGGGCAGACAATGTCTGTCCCCTTATGGTTCGGTTTTTCGTAGACATTACGTTCATACTGCACAGGGCGGGTCTCATCCCACGCCTTAAGCCAGTCATAGGCATCGAAGAAGTTCTGCCCTGCACCGGTCTCGTTACCGAGACTCCATATAATCACCGACGGATGATTGTAGTCGCGCTGAACCATGCGCTGCACTCTCTCGACTATAGTCTTGTGATAGTCAGGGTTCTTTGCAAGGGCCTCCGGGCCATATCCCATTCCATGTCCCTCGATATTAGCCTCGTCAACAACATAAAGTCCGTATTTGTCGCAGAGGTCATACCAAAGGGGATCGTCAGGATAGTGGCAAGTGCGCACAGCATTGAAGTTCAGTTGCTTCATTATGAGGATATCCCTCTCCATATCGGCAGGTGACACCACATAACCCTTGTAGGCGTTCATTTCGTGACGGTTGACACCTTTGATGAGCACCGGCTGACCATTCACAAGCAGTTGTCCACCACTGATTTCCACAGTTCTGAATCCGAACTTGAGAGATGCGGTCTGGGTCTCCACTCCCTTTTTGTTCAAGGCAATGAGTTCAAGAGTATAGAGGTTCGGAGTCTCAGCTGTCCAAAGTTTGGCAGCAGGAAGACCGCCCTCAACCCTCGCACAAGAAAAGCCGTTCCCGGACTTGTCCTTCACATTCACCGAAGCATCGCCCGATGCGGCAATCTCTCCAGCGGCATCAACAATCTGCCAACGGACCTTAGCCACGCCGGAAGTGGTCTCGGCAACAATGCTATAGCGTCCGTCAGCATCGCCGCTGACATGAATATTCTCTATTCTCTGCTTTGCACGGGAGAACACATAGATGTCACGGGCAATTCCGGCATATCTCCAGAAGTCCTGACATTCCACATAGGTACCGTCGCACCAGCGGAAAATCTCAAGAGCGATGGTGTTCTCGCCAAGTTTCACAAATTTAGTAATGTCAAAACGGGCTTCAAGCTTGGAGTCCTCGCTGTAGCCGACTTCCTTTCCGTTCACCCAGACCTTCACATTTGAAGTGGCTGAACCGATATGCAGGACTATGTCCTGTCCCTTCCACTCCTCACCGAGAAAGAAGTTGTGGCGATACTGTCCCACATAGTTGTGCTCGTCCGGTACAATCGGAGGAGTGTTGGGGAAATGGCCATCCCAAGGATATGGAGTGTTCACATATATAGGATCACAATAACCATTCAGATCCCAAAGCCCGGGAACCGGAATCGTACCCCACTGCGAATCGTCGTAACCATCACGATAGAAATCGGTCGGGCGAGTGTTCAGATCTTTGTTAAAATTAAACTTCCAGAGCCCACTCAAACTGAGCTTCAGCCCGTCGGTCGCGAACGTGGTAGTCATCGGAAGGCGGTTAACCTCATTCAGATTAGGGTCTTTCCAAAATTCCACGGATGTCTTTTCCTTCGCGGAAACATTCGTTCCGAGAGCCATCGCTCCAACAAGAACACACAGAAGTGTTGAAAACTTACGCTTCATTGACATGTTATTAATTATTAAAATTTTCCCAAATTTACGACTTTACCGGTGATGCCGCAACAAATAGAGCCCCTTATTCGGGAACATTTGAGCCAAACCCTAAAATAATTGCAGATTTTGCTAAATTATTTCTATGTCGCCGGACTGAACCCAACCCTGCCGTCCGTCAGAAATCTCGACATTCGTCCACGTTCCGACAGAGTCGATTATCTTCACTTTCGTGCCTTCGTGGAGTATGAACAGGTCCATCTTTCCATCCGGAGAGGATTTCGTGGATATGACCGGCTTCATCACTATAGCCTCGTCGCGAAGGAAATAGTCGTCCTTCTGGTGAAGCGAAAAGCCGAGAGCCGCGCCCCCAAACAGGAAGCAGACTATTGCTGTAATGAACCCGGTGCGTTTCCAAGCTGTCGTGGGAGCGAGGAAGAAAAGCAGCAGCATCGCGCAGACAAGAACGAGGAATACTATGAATATGATTGCCCAAGCATCAGAGTCGAGAAGGTAGCAGAGCCTCAGAGTCCATGTCTTCAGGACAAATTCCGGAACGGCATCTATGCGGTCCTGCGTGCGGCTGTTCGCGAACTCCAGATTGTAGCGGGCATCCGAATATGACGGGTCTATCTTGAGGGCGCGCTCGTAGTTCACGATTGCCTTGCCGAGATTATCGGCCTTGAACCATGCGTTGCCGGCATTGTAGTAGAGTTGAGGGGATTCCAGACCGAGAGAGACTATCATCTCGTACCCGGACGCGGCATCTTCCCAGCGTCCATCCGAGTAAGCGGCATTGGCCTTCTCCCAAAGTTGCTGCGGGTATTCCTTCTGCTCTTCAGCCGAGACCTCCGGAGAAGTCTGGAGAGGCTGTTCCTGCGCCCGCATCGGGAACGACATCAGTGCGAGTATGACGACCATAGTGGCCGCACCGGCCACGGGCATTTTCTTTCCTGATTTCATAGAAGAGTCAATTGTAGATATAAGCTCGGCAGCCTTTTCGTAGTGAGCCTGCATTGCCTCGTTTCCGGATGACGGTGAATAACGGGCGAACTCACAGTCATCTATGAGTCCAACGAAGGCCGTCACAGTCTCTTCCGGCACACCGCCTTCGGTGAGCCTTGCAGAGATGTTTTCCTTGTTCAGTTCGGACATCGGAATGTTCAGCTTGTCGGCGATGAAACCGAGCAAAGCTTTGTGAAGTTCCTCATAGAATGCCGTGTAGAGATTCTGTTTGAGGAACACGGAAGCAGTCTTGAGTTGCTTCAGAGCTTTCTTTGTGGCCTTTCTGTTTCTGTTGCCGACAACATCGGCACGTCTTGCCGCCATTCTCCGGAAAGCGAACCAGCAAAGAGCTGAGACAAGGAGAATAAGGAGGCAGACCGCAACAAAAACAGCAGAGCCTACAAAGAAGTGGCCCTTTTCCGAAAGCCGTGTCGGCTTTGTGGATATGAACCTGATGTCCTGACCGAGACTGCGGACGTCGTTCTGCTGAACTCCTGGAACTACCGCGCCTCCGGACGGAATGTCAGCGCCTTTTTCGACCGTGAAGTTTATCGGCAGCGTCTGCACCGTGACATAACGCCCGGCCTCGACGTCATAGTAGCTGTACTGAATCGGCTCAATTGTGAACTCTCCGGGGCTGCGCGGAATGAAAGGATACTCGAATTCTTTGGAACCGGAAATGGAGCCTTTGGCACTTTTGTCCGTAATCTTCGTGTCATAGACTTCCATGTCAAGAGGGAAGCTGACCTTCGGAGCCCCGAGGAGGGAAACATTGCCACGGCCCGAGACGGTGATTATCAAAGAATTGGCTTCATGAGCCTTCAGGTTGTCCTTGGCGAGTTTTGCGCTTATGCTGAACTTGCCCACACCACCGCCGAACGATGCCGGGGCACCGGCCGGAAGCGGAGACACATTCACTGTAACGGCACTTGAGGAGACTTTTTTCCTCACCGTCGTGTAGTCGTCAAAAAAGCCGTCAAAGATGCTTCCGGTACGCGACTGCACCCTGACATTGACAAGGCACACGAGCTCGGCAGGGTCAATGGTCAATTTGCCTGTCTGCTGAGGGATAAGCACATAGCGACGGAGCACGGCTGCATCGTAGATTTTCCCGTTGTAGGTCTCCCGTGTGAACTCGATGTTTGTCGGAGCCTCTATCTCTTGACTCCAGAACCCTGTGAATGATGGGAAGTTAGCATTCTCGAATCCGGAGAGATTGGCCCTCTGATAAATTTTGAGCGTCGCGTTAATAGGCTGTCCGACAACGACATTGGTTCTGTCAAGAGAGAGACTGAGGATTATCTCACCCGTGGATGTTTCTCCCGCGCGTCCAACGCCGCTTCCGTTCTGCCTTGCTCCCGAGCCACCGGCTGCGCTCGGATCTGAAGGAACGCCGTTCGAGCCGGACTGCGGGCTGGTCGATGACTGGGACGATGACGGATTGTTCTGCCTGACCACGGAAATGGTCACCGGACGTGAAACTATCTCACTGCCTTTGACCTTTGCAGATGCAGAAGGGAGCGTGAACTCCCCCGCTGACTTAGGCATAAGTATGTAGGTGTAGGACACCTGCCTTGATGCAGTACGTTTGCCATTGATTATGCTGATGCTTGAAGAAGAACTCTTCTGCGGTCCCCAAACAAGGTCAAAGTCCGCCGGACACTCCCAACTAAAGTCCGAGGCGGAGTTCTCTCCCTCTATAACGAAGGTTACGTTAAACTGCTCGTTCAGATCCACTACATTGTGGGTCTGAACTTGAATTGACGTCTGTGCTGCTGCCGTCACCGCTGCAAACGCCCAAAGTATGCCTGCAAATAATTTCCTCATCATATACCCTCCTCTTACTACCAGTTCTTTTCCTTTTGACGGGACCTGACCATTGCTGCCTTTTCCTTGTTGACCTTGTCCTGGGTCTCCTTTTCTTTGGACTGAATGGCTTGGAGCATCTGTTGGGCCGCCTGTGGACTTATCTTCTGCTCCTGAGGCTGTCCCTGTCCGTCACGATTGTCCTGCGGGGGCTGCTGACCGCCGTCGTTGTTGTCCTGATTGCGGTCGTCGTTCTGCCCGTCACCGTTGTCATTCTTGTCCTGACTATTCTTGTCGTTCTTGTCCTGATTCTGGTTCTGGTCCTGATTGTCCTGGCTTTGCCGGTCTTGGTCCTGGTTGTCCTTATTCTGGTCGCCCTGTCCGCCGCCCCCTCCGTTCTGCTGCTGGTTTTCAAGCATCTTACGGGCATAGATATAGTTCTCCTTCGCATCCAGGTCGTCCGGACGCATAAGAAGAGACTTTGCAAAGGCATCGACAGCCGTCTTGTAGTCCTTTGCCGCGAGCGACATATCTCCGAGATTATAGTAGTAGTCAGCACCATGGCCGCCCTCAAGCGCGCCCTGTTCAATTTTCTGCATCGATTTCATTGCCCCCTGAGCGTCACCCTGTCTGTAGAGGTCCGCAGCGAGGTTGTAATTGGCCGCCACTGACATAGAGTCCTTCACAAGAGCCTTTCTATAGTCAATCTCGGCTTCCTTCCAATTCTGTTTCCGATAGTCGCGGTTGCCGCGCCGCACGTCCTTTCTGTCTGTCTGCGCTGATGCCACGGCAGGCAGAAGCATCATCAGTGCGAGGGCCGGCAGCATAAAATATATTTTTTTCATCATTTTCATATCCCGAATTTCCAAAACATCATTTCTTCGTGCCGAAAAGGCTGAACTTCGTCTTCCGATCCCCGATGAGACAAGTGAGAACAAAGAAAAACAGTGCAAACGCAAAGAAATACATATACTGCTCGTCATATTCCTCGAAGACAACGGAATTGAACTTCTCTGCGTCCATCTTCTTTATGTCGTCGATTATCGGATTGAGACCAAATTCGCTGTTTCCAGCACGCACATACGCCCCATTCCCGGCGGAGGCGATTTCCCTCAGTGTGTTCTCGTCAAGACGTGTCACGACAATGTTGCCCTCACGGTCTTTCATAAGCCCACCATCCTTCAGCGGAATAGGCTTACCCTCCGGAGAGCCCACACCGATTGTATAGACCTTTATTCCCAACTCGGCAGCTTGTTTCGCGGCCTTAACAGGGTCATCCTCGTGGTTTTCACCGTCAGTGATGACTATTATCGCACGACTCTTCTCGCTCTGTGCGCTGAAAGAGCGGGCAGCCGTATTTATGGCATCGGCGAGCGCTGTTCCCTGAATAGGCACAGACTCGGTGGAGATGGTATTCAGGAACATTTTTGCGGAAACATAGTCTGTCGTAATCGGCAACTGGACATAGGAACTGCCGGCGAAAACGATGAGTCCTATCCGGTCGTCACGAAGTTTGTCGACTAATCTGGAGATGGCAAGTTTCGCACGCTCAAGTCTGTTCGGAGAATAGTCCTGGGCAAGCATGGAGTTTGAAACGTCGAGTGCAATCACCACCTCGGCTCCTTTAGTCTCGTGTTCCTTTAGCTTCGCGCCAATCAGAGGACGTGCCATCCCGACAGCGAAGAAAGCGAATCCGAGGCTGAACAGGACGACTTTCCACCATCCGCGGGCCCCGGAATATGAAGGCATCAGCCCTGCCACCAGATCCGGATCTCCGAATGAGGCAACACGCTTTTTACGCATTCTGCGGAAAATGGCGTATACCACAGGAAAGAGCGGGACAAGCAACAGAAGCCAAAGATATTGAGCATCAGCAAAATACAGCATAATCAATCATTTTTTACGGCAGTTTTCTGAAAACCGCGACCTGAAGGATGAAGGCGGCAAGCAGAGCAATTAGGGCGACAAGCGCGTATGTTCCGAACAGTTCCTTGTAGACAGGGAAACTGTCGATTGTTGTCCTGGCCTTCTCCATCTTGTTTATCTCTGAATAGATTTCGGCGAGTTTGGTGTTATCCGTAGCGCGGAAATAGCGTCCACCGGTGGTCTCGGCAACCTGCGAAAGCAGTTTCTCGTCAATCTCAACCTTCACTTTCTGGATTTCCACGCCCCAAGGGGTCATCACCGGGTAGGGCGCGGTGCCATTTGCACCCACTCCGATTGTGTAGACACGGATGCCGTAGGTCTTGGCAATCTCGGCAGCAGTTTCCGGGGCAATCTCTCCACAGTTGTTCACGCCATCAGTGAGCAGAATCACTACGCGGCTCTTTGCATCGGAGTCCTTCATCCGCGCAACGGCCGTCGCGAGCCCGTTTCCTATCGCGGTACCATCTTCAAGAAGGTCGGTACTGATTTCTTTCATCAGGTTGATGAGCGTTGCACGGTCAGTCGTAAGAGGGCATTGGGTGAATGCTTCGCCTGCGAAAACGACAATTCCCATACGGTCTGAAGGCCTTTGGGATATGAATTCGATTGCTATATCTTTCGCAGCACTGATTCGGTCCGGGTTGAAGTCACGGGCAAGCATGGAAGTGGAAACGTCCATCGCAAAAACAATGTCAATTCCCTCAGTGTCAATCTTTTCCATCTTCTCCGATGAGCGCGGGCGTGCAATGGCGATAACTATCATAACCATCGCGAGCAGCATCAAGGCAAAGGGAAGATGACGGAGATATTCCTTCACGCTATGTCCCGCCTTGAGCCACGGGGCGCTTGCAGACACGCGCAGATGGGCCTGGCGTCCGAAAACCTCGCGCAGAATGTAGAGAACCAGCAGCAGAGCCGGCACCACCGTGAGCCAAAGAAGTTTAGGATACTCAAAAAACATCACTCGCCCTCCTTTTTATTTTCTTCCGCCTGTGCTGCAAGATCGTCCTGATAGGTCTGGGTGACAAACCTCACGGCAAGCGGAAGCACTGCCGCATTCTCCTGCTCACTCGCAGTATGTTTGGCGAATTTCACAAAGTCAGCAGTCTCAAAAAGATTTTTCAAATCCTTAAGAAGTTCTTTTCTGTCAGCGGGTTCATCCTCGAACTTCGGCTTCATATCGCGGAATATTTCGGCCGTTGTCATCTCCATGGCACCGATTTCATAACGGGAGGAAATGTACTCACGAAGCACGTCCGTCACTCCCGAATAGAACTGCTTCTGTTTTTCCGGAGCCCAAAGTTTGTCGCCACGATAGCCGTCGAGTTTGCGGAGAGCAACAATGTGCGCAGGATCCCCGTGATCCGACCCTTCGGCCGACTTCTTCTTGTGCATCTTGATAAGGCACACAAGCGCAATCACCGAAAGAACAACAAGATAGAAGAGCCCGACCCATGGAAGTACCTCCGCGGCAGTGAGCGGATAGCGTATGATGTCCTTTATGTCGTGCGGCTGGAAGGACGTCGTGTCGACCGGCATGGTCATCACATTGAAGCGGATGCTGTCGAAAAGCAGTGTGTCCACCACTCCGTCTTTGGAAAGCCGTGCAACAGGCAGTTCACCGAGTTGATATTCTCCCTCGTCAAATGTCGTGAGGACAGTTGAAACCTTTATGTCATAGCTAAGAGGGCTGTTCTTCTTTGCCTTGTAAACCTTGAGAGTGTCGGACTTCCAGGGTTGGAGGAACATAATTCCCCGCATGGTACTGTCATTCAGCGGAGGAAAGGCATACTGTGTGCCTGCCTCGACCCTATCAAGTTTAATCCCGTAGAGCAACTGGTCGGCAATAAGGATACTGTCCCGCTTCTGAAGTTGTTCAAGAAATGGAGCTCCGCCGTGCACGATGTGACCTCCCTTCAGCTGAGGAGCGTCACTCGACACGACATCAGCCACATTGGACGTCACTGCTGAGTCCTGTGCCGCCGCAGGAAGTGTGGCAAGCAGCAGTCCCAATATGAATAATCTAAATCTCATCTTCAATCCCACAATAAACCTATCCGCCAAAGCCTTAATTATTTGTTAATTATCTGTCAATCTCTACCTCTGCTGAAAAAGCCGCATCAGAGCCTGAACATAATCTTCATTCACAGCCACGCTGACCTTATCTACATTGTATTTCATCAACATTTTCGACTCGCTCTCACGCAGATTCCGAAACCATTCCTCATAGAGTCTGCGCAATTTTGCACTGCCGGTGTCCACCCAAGCGGTTTTCCCTGTTTCGGAGTCCTTGATATTCAACAATCCCACATTCGGAATGCTCTGCTCGCGTGGGTCGTAAACCTCAACAACGGAGATGTCGTGACGGTTAACGGCGACTTTAAGGGCATCCTCATATCTTGGCTGTCCCTGAGCGTCCGCATCAATCATATCGGAAAGCACGAAAGCGTTGCAGCGTTTTTTGATTGCATTAGTGAGATATCTCAGAGCCTCAGACAAATCCGTCCCCGTCGACTCCGGCTCAAACTCCAAAACTTCACGAATAATGTGCAGCAGATGAGTTCTTCCCTTTTTCGGCGGAATGAATTTCTCAACTTTGTCGCTGAAAAACAGGGCGCCCACCTTGTCGTTGTTAAGAATCGCCGAAAAAGACAGAACTGCGGCAATCTCAGCAATCATATCCCGCTTAGTCATCCCTGAGGTGCCGAACAGTCCCGAACGGCTGGCATCAATCAACAGCACAACCGTGAGTTCCCTTTCTTCCTCAAAGACTTTGATATATGGAGAATGAAGACGTGCCGTGACATTCCAGTCCATATTGCGGACATCGTCACCATATTGATACTCACGCACTTCGCTGAATGCCATACCGCGACCCTTGAATGCAGAATGGTACTCTCCCGCAAATATCTGATGCGAGAGAGCCTTTGTCCGAATCTCAATTTTCCGAACTTTTTTCAGAAGATCACTTTCTGTCATAACATTTAAGTACACTATGGCACCTCAACGACATTCACAATCTGATCGATGAGGTCATCGGTCGAAATGTTTTCAGCCTCTGCTTCGTAGCTGAGTCCGATTCTGTGACGAAGCACCTCGTGGCACACGGCACGCACATCCTCAGGGATGACATATCCCCTTCTCTTTATGAAAGCGTATGCCTTGGCTGCGGCTGCAAGAGAGATGCTTGCACGAGGGGATGCACCGTATGAAATGAATCCCGCAATTTTGTCGAGCCCATATTCACCCGGAGTTCTCGTGGCGTAGACGATGTCAACGATGTATCTTTCGATTTTTTCGTCCATATACACTTCCCTCACAACCTCACGGGCACGGATGATGTCTTCCGGCTTCAACACAGCAGAAGCTTTCGGAAATTCTCCGCTGTTGTTCATTCGGAGTATGAGTTTTTCCTCTTCTTTTTTCGGATAGGTCACGACAACTTTGAGCATAAAACGGTCGAGCTGAGCCTCCGGAAGCGGATAGGTACCTTCTTGTTCTATAGGGTTTTGCGTCGCCATCACAAGGAACGGCTCCGGCAGGCGGAAGGTCTCGTCACCAATTGTCACCTGACGCTCCTGCATCGCCTCAAGAAGGGCTGACTGAACTTTTGCAGGGGAACGGTTAATCTCGTCGGCGAGTACGAAATTGGCGAAAATAGGTCCGCGACGAATCTGGAATTGTTCGGATTTCTGGGAATAAATCATTGTTCCGATAACATCCGCAGGAAGAAGGTCCGGAGTGAACTGTATTCTGCTGAATTTGGCATCCACCGCCGAAGAGAGTGTGTTGATTGCCAGGGTTTTTGCCAGTCCCGGCACACCTTCGAGAAGTATGTGTCCGTTTGCGAGAAGCCCTATGAGAAGGTTCTCTACGAGCTGTTTCTGGCCCACTATGACCTTGTTCATTTCCATCGAGAGAATGTCCACGAAGGAACTTTCCCTCTGGATGCGGTCGTTGAGCTCTTTAATGTTTACGCTATCCATATTTTTTGTTTTTTAATATCTTTTGTTTTTTAACATCTTTTTGGTCTATATTTGTCTTCTCATCGGTCACATACGCCCGGTATGCTCCCTCTTCGATGACAAATCTATCCTCAAAAATCTGATTAAAAATTTATCTGTTATATTGTTTCTATTTTCTTCTCATCGGTCACATACGCCGTCACATACGCCCGGTATGCTCCCTTTGTGTCGTTAAGTTTGCATATCTTTGCATAAAAATTGAGATATGCATTACATCTTGACTTTGTCATATAGAGGTGCCGGACTAAGCGGCTGGCAGATTCAGAACAACGCGGTGACCGTGCAAGGAGAACTTGACAGGGCTCTCGGGATTCTTTTCGGCACTCCCGTGCAGACGACAGGAGCCGGAAGAACCGACGCCGGGGTCAATGCAACGAACTATGTCTGTGACTTTGAAACTCCGGAGCCGCTCCATCTGACAAAGCAAGACTTCTTATACAAAATAAATGCCATCATAAGGAAAGAAATTGTAGTTCATGATATTGCAGAGGCGGGCGTAGAGCCTTTTTCAGACGATGGCGAATATCCTTTCAATTCGAGATTTTCAGCAAAAAGCCGAAAGTACCGCTACTTCATCCACAGTGCCAAAGACCCCTTTGCAGAAAGTTTTTCGTGGAGGTGCCCCTGGCCACTTGATGTAGAACGGATGAATGAGGCTACTGCACTGCTTCTTGGGGAACACGATTTCAGCTGTTTCGAGAAGACCGGAGGAAACAACAGCACAAGCATCTGCACGGTAGTATCGGCCCGGTGGACGCACTACAGTCCCTCACACACAAGCCTGCTCGGCTTTCCGGACGACGGGAATTACCTTGTCTTCACAATCGAAGCGAACAGATTCCTGAGGAATATGGTGCGGGCAATCGTGGGGACGCTGGTCGATGTGGGGCGCGGACGGCGCAGCGTAGATTCCGTCCGGGAACTCCTCCAAAGCGGTAAACGCAGCGATGCCGGGGAATCAGTCCCCGGCACCGCCCTATTTCTATGTAAGATTATTTATTAAAAATATCCTTAATGCTCCCCAGCGACGACAACATATTAGAAGCCTCATAAGGCAGATAAACAGTCTTGTTATCCTTGCCGCTAACCATCTCCTTAAGAGTGTCTATATACTTCACTGCCAACATATAAGCCGCAGGGTCTGTCTTAGCTGAAGCCACAGCCTCGGCAACCAGACGAATGGCATTAGCCTCTGCCTCCGCCTGAAGCACCTTCGCCTTCGCCTCACCTTCCGCGCGGAGAATCTGCGCAGTCTTCTCTGCCTCGGCATTATTGATTTCAGAAGCCTTGTCACCCTCTGACTTGAGAATCGCTGACTTCTTCTCACCTTCCGCTCTGAGAATCTCGGCACGCCTCATACGCTCTGCCTGCATCTGCATCTCCATCGACTCGCGCACGCTGTCCGGAGGTGTGATGTCCTGAAGCTCGACACGGTTCACCTTTACACCCCATTTGTTGGTGGCATCGTCAAGCACAGCACGGAGCTTCGAGTTGATAGTGTCGCGTGATGTGAGCGTCTCGTCGAGTTCGAGCTCACCGATTACGTTACGGAGAGTGGTCTGAGTGAGTTTCTCGATTGCGTTAGGAAGATTGTCAATCTCATAAACAGACTTCTTCGCATCCACAATCTGGAAATAAAGCAGCGCATTAATCTGTGTGCTGACATTATCCTTGGTAATCACCGTCTGCTTCGGAAAATCATAGACCTGTTCACGAAGGTCGATGACAGAAGAGTTGGTCATTTTCACGATAGGCTCGCCACCGAAAGCGGAGTTCGTAATCTTTCGTGAGGTCACAACCTTGGCCTTATCGATGATAGGCCAGATAATCTGGATTCCCGGGCTGAGCACACGGTCAAACTTTCCGAGCCTCTCCACTACGCGGGTTTCCGACTGAGGGATAATCTTGATACCCCGAAGAATGTAAATCACGACAATTGCCGCAATTACGATGAGAACGATTGTTCCTGCTGACATGTTATTTATTATGTATTAATATGTTTCTATATTTCCGCAAAGTCTTGCCCGGGAGTATGCCCTACGCCGTCGGAGTCTCAGACTTCTTCGTCTTTACGGTAAGGATTATGCTGTCGTAAGAGACGATTATGACTTTCTCTCCCACCTGGATATCGCGCCTCGGTTCGTTGTCATCCTCCCTCGCGAGCACAGCCTGCCACTCGTCACCGTCAATCTTGACCCTACCTACATCCTCCGCCGGAATCATCTCGATGACAGTAGCTTCGCGCCCTATAAGGCTCTCCATGTTCGACTTGTAACCGCCCTTGCGCTCGGCCCTGCGGGAAAGAACCTTCAGCGCGAAAGGCCTCACGAAAATAAAAGACAGGAGAGACCCTACAACAAACAATCCAATCTGCCAGTTGAGAGTGTCCGGTGCAACCGCCGCGAGAACGCAGCTAAAAAGGCAGCCGATTGAAAGGCAGGCTGCCGCGAAGCCCGGCGTAAAGATTTCCACAAGAAACAGCAGCAGAGCCGCCAACATCCAGATGAGCCAAAGATCCATAATCCAAACAAAATTACAATTCAAAAATCCTCCAAATATATGAAGATGTTTTGAAAAATCAAAAGGCGGGACATAGCTTTTATCCATATTCCGCCTTTCATATTAACTACCAAGAGAGTGAACTACCAACTCACTTTGCCACCGGGATTGAATTCTTCGGTTGTCACTCCACTGTAGGAGGACTGGGTCGAACTTCCGGCTATATCGGAAAGTCCCGGCCAGTCGTTTATGTTGTAGCTGTCTTTCACGCCTTCCGGAGCAAGCGGGAAGAAACTGAACTCGCTGCCGATTTTCTTCTCGATGTCGGAAACCGAATAGATGTAGTCGGCAAGAGGCGGAAGGACACTGACAGTAGCTTTCTGGTACCTTTGAGGGAACCAGAATCCGATTGCCATCACCTCATTGGCAGAGCACTCGTATATCGGTTTTCTCGTATCCCCCGACTTGGTTCGAAGAGCAACAAGATAGCGGGCAGTCGGCATCACGCAAACTTTTGAACTTGATGAACTCTGTCCACTCCAGGTATCGTCTTTGACTGTCCAACTCTCATCCTCATAAACACATCCGACAACAATGTAAAGAGTGTCCGAGCACACCCAATTATCCTGACGATGACGCTCTACAAGTCCCCAATGCGAGTCCCAATAATTGCTGCCTCCATTGTCATTAAGATACAATTCCGGTGCGATATTGGTCGGATAGAAGGTCTGTACATTCAAGTCAAGCAGAACATCGCGATTTCCGGACCCTCTATCTGCCGAACCGCACAAATGTCCACGTATCGGATATTTACCGCCGGGCACAGCTGTGTAGGAGCGCTGTGACACATCTGGCCAGGAATTCCAATCGGAGCCGTATATTATTGATTGCTCGTCCGCCTTAAATTTAGGATCCGGACGCCACGGGTCTTTAGATGGTCTGGTCGTACCTCCTTCATTATAAATTCTATGACAAGGGAAAGCCACCCACATAGGGTTGTGACGGCGGATGTCGTAGCAAGCCTCGTAGTTTCGGACATTCTGCTTTGTCCTGTATGTCTTTGCCCGGTGGTCAACATATTTATAGTCCGAATTCGATTTAAGAGTTGCCGGTCTTTCGATGTAGTCCTTTAAACTTGGCTCAGGTCCCGGGTCAGGTGTGCCGGAGTGTCCGAAATCATATTGCACAGAAGCGGTTTCTGTCGTGGTCACGAGCCTGAGGTCATCAATTCTGCCTTGATAACCGCCGTCAAGCGCCTCAATTCTTATGTTGAGCTTCGTTGTTTCGGAAGATACGACCTCAAAAACAGAGCTTGCAAGATACCAATTTCCATATTGTTGGACAGTATAATTAACTATATGGCTTTTCTTGCCGTGCTCATCTGAAAGTGTCACTTGGAAACCCTTGAGTGGGTCGGCACCGGAAACCGTAAGATGCAATCCCATAGAAAGTTTGAAACTGCGCTTGTCAGTCGGAAGACCTATGCCATTGACGGCCGTCCAGGCTCCGGTCCGACCATAATAAACTCCGTTCACTCCCGAAGCACCAGGATAACCCATTGAGGCATAAGAGCTTCGCACGGAAGTATAGGAACCTCCATAGCTGACTCCATCAATTCCGCTGCCCTCCATATTGCGACCATCAGTCCAGGTGTTGAAATAATTTCCATTACCCTCCGATTTCACCTTGTCAAGATTGTCGTAATAGACAACCGACTCTTCAACAGGAGTGGGACCCGGGTTAGGTTCCGGGTCAGGATTTGGGGTCGGCTCAGGATTTGGATTGGGCTTCGGGTCCACGATGCCCTGATCCGGTTTTTTCGGTATCTCCTCAGGCTTGCAGGAGGAAAGTCCGGCGAGCAAAAACGCTGTCAGTATGAAAAACAGAGCATATTTCTTCATATCCATAATTATTATCAAACATTTTTATTCACAAATCATCACACATCAAAGCATTCAACGGAATTTGGCATCCGAATCTCCTCACCATCCGGCCTGCGTCTTATCCCCATTAGTCCAGACTACTGTTTTGTCTTCCTTCAGGGCAGTCTTTGTTTCCGGAGCGGAAAGGCGGAGCGTCACCGTTTCCTTTTCAGGAGAAGAAGGCTTTAAATTTTCCACAGGTTCCTTGGCGCATGACAAGACTACGACAAGTGTCGTGACTGACATCATGGCCCTTGAGGCAAGAAATTTCAGCGTTTTCATATTGAATGTATTTAAGTTTTTACCGGTTAACTCACTACAACTTTCGCAAATATAAGCATTTATCCCCCCCCATGCAAATTTTTCTACTTTTTCGGATAAAAAACACAAAAAAAACAGATCCTAAAGCCGAAACTTCAGAACCTGCTAAAGATATAACTGTGAGCGGAGTTGAACAAGGGGATGGGATGCAAGGCGCCCGGTGATGGTGAAAGCGCAGCAACCTAATGGTTGTGAGCATTTCAACAAGACGGGCAACGCAGCAGACCGCCTCTTGTTCGGCTACGCTTTAGTCGCTAAGAGAGAAACGCTTGAAAGTAAGCACCTGTGCCTCCTTATCAGCTTTGGCGAGGACATCCTTAACGGCCTCCTTGCCATCCCCCATCTGGTAAGCCTGCTCAAGAAGAGTGTTCTCCTTGAAGAACTTGCCGAGTTTACCCTTTGCAATCTGCTCAAGCATAGCCTCAGGCTTGCCTGCCATCTTAGGGTCGTCTTTCATCTGCTCCTTGTAGAGAGCAACTTCTTTCTCGACGATTTCTGCAGGGCAGTCTTTCTCGGAAACTGAAACAGGGTTCATTGTTGCAACCTGAATTGCAATTCCCCTTGCGATTTCAGCGTCAACCTCTTTGCTGAATCCAACCACTGAGGCAACTTTGCCGTTGTGGTGCACGTATGCAGCGGAGAACGGTGCACTGATGCTTGCGTAGTATGCAACCACATGCTTCTCACCGGTTTTTCCAGTCTGCTCAGTGACAGCAGCCTCAACGGTTCTGCCATCAGCGAGAACTACGCTCTTAAGAGCCTCTGCATCAGCCGGGAAGGCTGCGATTGCAGCATCTGCGATTGCATTGGCAAGAGCCTGGAACTCAGCATTCTTTGACACGAAGTCAGTTTCGCATCCAAGGCAAACGAGGATGGCCTTGTCGCCGTCGATGCGGGTGAGAACAGAACCCTCTGTGGTTTCCCTGTCAGCACGCTTCGCAGCAACGAGTTTACCCTTCTCGCGGATGATTTCCTGTGCGCGGTTGTAGTCGCCTTCAGCCTCTACGAGTGCCTTCTTGCAGTCCATCATTCCTGCGCCTGTCATTTGACGCAATTTCATTACGTCAGCTGCTTTGATATCCATTGTCTTGAATTTTAGATGTTAATTTTTCTTTCGCAAATTACTCGGCGTCAGCCTTTGGAGCCTCTGCAACCTCAGGAGTTTCCTCCTGTGCAGGAGCAGCTTCCTCTACGGCAGACTCAGCCACCGGAGCGGTTTCCTCAGCGGCATCTTCAGCCTTCGCGCCCTTGCGGGAACGGAGTTTCTTTCCTGCCACCTGCTTATCGTCAGCAACCTCTGGAGTTTCCTTTTCCTTCTCGAGTTTCCTTTCGTTCAACCCCTCGTTGATGGCCTGGCAAAGAATGTCCATAATGTAGGAAATTGACTTTGCGGCATCGTCATTAGCCGGAATCACGTAATCAATCGGAGTAGGGTCGCAACAAGTATCAACCATAGCGATAACCGGAATGTTAAGACGATTTGCCTCCTTAACGGCATTCATCTCTTTCTGTACGTCTACTACGAAAAGTGCGGAAGGAAGACGGCTGAGATCCTTGATTGAACCGAGGTTCTTCTCAAGTTTAGCCCTCTGACGGGTAACCTGAAGACGCTCACGCTTTGCGAGAGTGTCGAATGTACCATCTTCAATCATCTTGTCGATGGTGTTCATTTTCTTGACTGCCTTACGGATGGTCGGGAAGTTGGTAAGCATACCGCCGGCCCAACGCTCTGTCACGTATGGCATATTGACTGAAGCGGCCTTCTCTGCGACAATGTCCTTAGCCTGTTTCTTCGTTGCTACGAAGAGAACCTTGCGGCCTGAACGCGCGAGCTGTTTGAGAACATCGGCAGCCTCGTCAATCTTTACTATACTCTTGTGCAGGTCGATGATGTGGATTCCATTCTTCTGGTCGAAAATGTAAGGGGCCATCTTAGGATTCCACTTTCTCGCCAGGTGTCCGAAGTGTACACCTGCATCAAGTAATTCCTGGAAATTTGATCTTGGCATTGTTTTAAATTTTTCTTTGTTTTTACTTTCCCCACTTCGGCTTGCCTTGCCTTATGAGGCTCTTTTCTTCATTCCGGAAGCAGCGGCCTTGCCGATCTCCGAAATTTCCGCAGTCAGGCAATCTGTCGGGCAGCCCGCCGGAATTCGCATCCCGAATCGGAGTCCCGTGATTTTGAACCGGACTGTGCTTTTGAGTAAATCAAACAGTAACGATTAACGTTTGCTGAACTGGAAGCGTCTACGTGCACCAGGCTGACCAGGTTTCTTACGCTCAACCTCACGGGCGTCACGTGTAAGGAATCCTGCAGACTTGAGGGCTGAACGGTATGCCTCTTTGTCGACCTCGCAAAGTGCGCGGGCGATTCCGAGACGTGCAGCCTCTGCCTGTCCTTTGATTCCGCCGCCGTCAAGGTTAATCTTGACGTCGAACTGACCTTCAGTACCGGTGACAGCAAAAGGCTGGTTCACAATGTAACGGAGTGAATCCTCGCGGAAATAATCGTTGAGTTCACGGCCATTGATTACAATGTTGCCTTTTCCTGCTGAAACATAAACGCGAGCAACTGCTGATTTACGTCTTCCAAGGGCGTTTACTACTTTCATTGACTCTGCTTAAATTTCGTTTAACTTAATTTCTTTAGGGTTCTGTGCCTGATGCGGATGCTCAGGACCAGCGTAGAGGTAGAGGTTGTTGATGATCTTGCTGCCGAGACGATTCTTCGGAAGCATACCCTTGACAGCCATCCTCAGAAGCTCTGTAGGCCTCTTCCTGAGGATTTCGGCAGGTGTAGTGAAACGCTGGCCACCAGGGTTGCCGGTGTAGCGGACATACACTCTGTCGGTCATCTTCTTGCCAGTGAGTCTCACCTTGTCAGCGTTGACGATGATGACGTTGTCACCACAGTCAAGGTTCGGGGTGAATGAAGGCTTGTTCTTACCACGGAGGATAAGGGCAACCCTTGAGGCAAGACGGCCGAGTACCAAGTCGGTAGCATCAATCACAAACCACTCTTTCTTGATATCGCCGGCTTTCAGCGATACAGTTTTGTAACTTTGTGTGTCCATCTTGATTGTTAATGGGTTAATACTTAATACTTTAGTTGCGTCCCTATACCACATAGGGGCGACAAAGGTAGTAATTTTTTATTTCTTGACAAAATAATTCTTTATTTCAGCCGCAGTGCCGTCAGATTGACAGGACGTGAAGGACGTTGATTAGTTCCTTGTCAATCGGCTTGTCGATTTTGATGGCCTTATTAAAAGGAACGTAGACAATTTTGTCGTTCGAGATGCCGACCATAACGTTGCGCTGCCCGTCATTGAGGGCGTCAATGGCAGCGACACCAAGGCGGCTGGCGAGAATGCGGTCGAATGCGCTCGGGGTGCCTCCCCTCTGGAGATGTCCGAGAATAGTGACGCGAACATCATACTGCGGATATTCAGTCCTGATTCTTTCGGCGTAGTGCATCGCTCCGCCGTCCTTTTTGCTCTCGGACACAAGAACGATTGAACTGTTCTTGCTCTTGCGGAATCCCCTGCTGATGAACTGCTCCAACTGGTCGACGTCAGTCTTGTCCTCGGGAATGATGGCTGCCTCCGCTCCGGAAGCGATTGCACTGTTCTGCGCAAGGAATCCCGCATCACGTCCCATAACCTCAATGAAGAATATGCGGTCGTGCGAGGTGGCTGTGTCACGGATTTTGTCAACGCACTCCACAATCGTGTTCAGCGCCGTGTCATATCCTATGGTATAGTCTGTCCCGTAGAGGTCATTATCTATTGTGCCGGGAAGCCCGATGCAAGGAACGTCATATTCTTTTGCAAAAATCTGCGCCCCTGCAAGAGAGCCGTTTCCGCCTATTATAATAAGTGCGTCAATGCCGGCAGCCTTCATGTTGTCGTAGGCAATCTTGCGCCCCTCCGGGGTCATGAAAGCTTCGGAACGGGCCGTCTTGAGTATGGTTCCGCCTCTCTGGATGGTGCTGCTGACGGACTGCGATGTAAATTCCGTTATCTCGTTGTTAATCAAGCCCTCGTAACCACGGTATATTCCCATAACCTTCCATCCGTTGAAGATGGAAGCCCTTGTGACGGCCCTGATAGCCGCATTCATTCCGGGAGCGTCTCCGCCGGAGGTGAGCACTCCCACAGTAGAAATCTTTGCCATAATCAATTAAAGTGAGCCCACGCAAGCAACAAAATTCGTGCAAAACTCAACTTCTGGGACAGGTAAAGAAAAGAGCATCACAGGAACGTCAGTCAAGATAGAACCAATTAAAATCGACTCGCCCGTCCTTATGTGTGAGACGAATCGTGTGTTTACCCTTCTCGAGGTACAAGCCATCTATCCACTTGCATTTCCACTCGGAAGTCTTGTCGAAAGTGACAAATTGTTCTTTTCCTCCATCTACAGAAACAGCCATCACGCCCCCAAGGAGAGTTGATATGTAGCGAGCTCCGAGCGAGTAGGTCCCGGTTTTTTCAACCTCAATCTGATATTCAACCCACGCATCCTGCTGATAGCAAAGAATCATAAGTTCACCGGCAGAATCGGTACACGGACGCACTTTGAACACATCCTTCCATCCGGTCTGCACTCCACACATATTGTGGGCGACATAATGCTCTGCCGGAATGACTTCGTGCCTCCCATACCAACAGTTTTTATCGAATGAAGAAAAGTTCACATACACCCTTCCCAACTCAGTAAGTTCGGGAGAGGAAACATCACTATTCAACAATGATATGGCTCCCCACTTACCTGTTGCACGATGCATGAACCATGAATATCCGTCCACATTGCTGTCCGTCTCAAGCATGTTGAGAACATCGGACATGAACGAAATCTGCTCGGTGACACTGTTTGTGATACTACCGTTCGCATGACAAAACTCGGTCATAAACACCGGTTTGCCGTACTTGTCGAACTTGCGTATCATCGTTCGCATTCCGCTCACGTTCGGCATATAGCAGTGAAGAGCAATCGCATCGAAGGCATCGTTCCCTATTCCGTCGCAGGCGACAAACTCGTCAAGCCAGACCTCGGGGTCGTGATAGCCCGAGAGTGTGCCGTAATTCAATGCCGGAGACATCAATTTCATTCCGATTTCCTTGGAAAACGCCCTCAACTCCGGCCAAGTCTTGGCAGCCACAGACGGCACCATATTGGCCTGGTCAACAAGGTTCGGCTCGTTGTAACCCAGAATATATCCCGTGGAAGGATAATCATTCTTGAGGCGACTGATATTTTCCTTGTTCAGTCCGGCATTCCAAACCATCGGATAAAACTCCATCCCAGCCCCGTAAATGGCTGAAGCATCCGCGGGATAGTTGTGGGACCAATTATAGTCCCAACTGACTCCCGGAGCGAGCAAGCGGGCATCTGAAGAAATCTGAAAATTGCCGCAGACTCCCCTCTTGGCACTGCGCGCCTGCTTTGTCCTGACTCGGAAGACATTAAAGTCTTCCTCGTGCGCCATTGAAGGCTCACTTTGACAAGACACTACAACAGGCGCGGCAGTGATAAGGGATAGCAACAGAATGATTATTCTGCTCATTCTTTTTCAACTATTTTTTGTACCAGAAAATGGCGTCAACATCCAGAGTGGTAGGGTAACCATTGGTTCCCTGAGTCCATTGGAGCACGTTTACAGCAGTTGATGCATTATATTTTTCTCCCGCCATAAATGCTGAAACAGGAATTTCGATTTCGTGCCATTCGCCATCTCTTTTGAAACCGTAAGCAGCTTTCTCGTCCCCAATGGTAATAGTAGCTCCGTCAAGCATTCCGAGGCTGTACTCGCCTGCAGCAGTTCCTTTCATTGCAATATGGAGAGTGTAGTCGGTTGTAATTCCCTTAAGAATTTCACGGCGCTTTGCGGACTCAGCCTTCTCCTCATCGGTAAGACCTTCTGCAAGACGGAACGCATAACCAAACCAGCCACTGGCAGTCTTAACTGAGAACCAGTCAGCAACAACTCCGAAGAAGTTAGGACCAGAAGCGGTACCAGCCTCTCCGCCATTCCACCAGTCAAAGAAGAGAGTTCCGGTATCCGGATCTCCATACACACCGTCAGCAGGCATAAAGTACTTGATCTTCTTCTCGATTTTCTTTATGGTAGTCTCATCCATAGAAATGATGATGTAGTCCGAACCTTGGAGACAAGGATAAACCTTGCTCGGTTTTGAAGTTACAAAACCTTTTTTCGAGAATCCGAAAGAAGGCTCATATACTACAGCCAGATATTCGGTGTCGGCATTGAGCCCCTCGAAAACCTCAGCAGCATTGCCCTTGAGCTTCTTTGCTGTTTCAGGAACGGCTTCTTTGTAGGCAGACTCCTCAACGACCCAAAGGCTGTATTCAGCAGCCGCGTCATTAACCTCAACGCTGACCTTTACTGAATTTTCCGTAACCTCGGAAGTCTTTACGATGCAGTCGAAAGCATCACCCTTGACTTCTGACTTCTTGCATGACGCAAGAGAGAGAACTGTTGCCGCACAAAGCAGCAAGCTTGAAATCTTTTTCATAAAACGTGTATTTAAGTGGTTTATAATTAATTTATTGTCATCCGTATTCTAATACCCCGGATTCTGCTCCAGACCCGCAATGCGGACTTCCTCTTGAGGAATAGGCATAAGATAGTGGCAATCCTTGAATTCGTTCATATCATCTCCGTCAAGGAGTTCGAACCTGCTTGCGTCAATTCCGCTGATGAAAGGATATTCCGCTTTGAGTGAGCTCCAATTCGCAATTTTAAACTTCTCGCGATAGGCATTCATTGTCTCTTTGGCAATCCCCCAGCGGCAGAGGTCAAACCAGCGGTGGCCCTCCATTGCCAACTCCACCCTGCGCTCGTGCCTTAGAGACTCACGTGTCGCCTCTACTTCAGGGAGTGAAGCACTTGCGCGATGACGCACTTTATTGATATATGTTTTTGCCAAATCAAGTTCTTTCCCACTTTCTATAGCAGCTTCGGCATACATAAGAAGTACATCAGCATAGCGGATTTCTTTCCAATTCAAGCCGGCACGAGATGGATGTCCGAGCTCCAGAAAGTCGAAACGCGACCCCTTCGCAACAGCCTCTGCCGATGCAGGATACTGCTCCTGCTGATATTTTCTGTTGTAAAAATAGTTTGCATATTGAATCTCTGCCGTTTCGTTCTCAACCTCGGAAGGAAGCTGCTGGAGAATGGTCCAGTCACGGCGAGGGTCACCGATCTCATATTCTGCATACAAATCCCAAGTCGGGCGATCATATCCCCAACCGGAAACGCCTCCGACTTTAGCGGAACGCGGACGCATCATCACAGTGGAGAATGTTCCCCTGGTAAAACCGAATCCCCCGTAATCGGAGTACATATCCTCAACATAGTTGATTTCAAAAACCGACTCTATATTCCATTCGTTTTCCGGAAGGAATTGGGAGAAATAATCGGGTGCAAGGTCATATTTCCCGGAACCGATGATTGACTTTCCCCATTTGAGCACCTCGTCGTAGTTCTTTCTGTAGAGATTCACTTTCATCAGAAGAGCATCGGCTGCACCCTTTGTCGCACGGCCAAGTTCTGTTGCGGCATATTCGTCACATTTCGGAAGTACAGCCTCAGCGCTTTCAAGGTCAGAAATTATGAGTCCATAAATTTTCTCTGCACTCTCGCGCTGTTTTTTCCAGTCACGAGAATCCAAAATCGGCTCAGTAGTGTAAGGAACTCCGCCGAAAAGACGAACAAGGCGGAAATAATAAAATGCACGCATAAATCTGGCCTCGGCAATGAAACGGCTACGGTCAGTTTCCGTCATATCTTCCGGAAGCGTCATTTCACGAATGGAGGCTATCGCCTGATTGCAGCGGCCGATGCCGATGAACTGCGCATTGTAAAAAGCCTCAAGAAGTCCATTGCTCGGAACCACCTGGAATTTGCAGATGTCGAATGCAGCCGGCATATCCTTGAGATACTCTCCTCCCTTGATTGCGTCGTCCGAAGCGATGTCCCCGATGAGCCATTCGTTGCAGTAGGTTCCTCCGAGATTCCATGTCATTGGAACGTAACATCCGTTCACGGCCTGCTCCGCAGCACTTCTGGTGACGAAGAAGTCGCCGAGCTTGGATTCGTTAGGCTGTTCTTCCCGCAGCCATTTGTTGCAGGAAGTCAGGCAGAGACCGAGAGTCAAAGCATATATCAAATATCTGAGTTTCATTATTGTTGTGGTTTAGAAGTTCAGTGATGTTCCGAAAAGAATTGTACGTGACTGTGGGTAGTTTCCCCAATCAACTCCGCCGCTGACCTCCGGATCGTAGCCACTGTACTTAGTGAAAGTCAGCAGGTTATTCGCGGAGACATAGAAACGCCATGAAGACACGTGGAACTTCTGCGTGAGGCGTGTCGGAATGGTGTAACCCAACTGGATATTCTTCAAACGCAGATAGGATCCGCTCTCGACGAAACGTGAATTCGCGTCATAGTTTCTGGAAGAGCCTGAAGGATTCGGGATTATGCCGTCGGTGGATGTCGGAGTCCAGACATTACGCATAGCTGTACTCAGCGTAGATTGCCTTCCATCTCCCTCAGTCTGACGACGAAGTGCGTTGTAAATCTTATTGCCATAAACTCCCTGAAGGAACATCGAAAAGTCGAATCCTTTCCAATTCATCGTAAGATTGAGACCATAGGAGAGCCACGGGAATGGATTTCCGATGTTCACCATGTCGTTGGTATCAATGATTCCGTCACCATTTTGGTCCTTATAGCGGGCGTCTCCCGCGTGTTCTGTGATGTTGGAAGTACCGAACTGATGCTCCTTGACTTCCTCATCGGACTGATATATTCCTTCATATTCCCATCCCCAGAGGCAGAAGAGCGGAAGTCCCTCATCGCACATTGTAAAGCCTCCCTGGATTCTCTCGCCACCATTCAGATGGGTGAGACGGTTCTTAACGAGAGAGAGGTTGCCATTTATGTCGTAGCGAAAATCTCCAACGGCATTGGCGTGACCAAGAGTAAGTTCTATACCTTTGTTGCTTACAGTGCCGACATTCATAGTGCTTGAGTAAAGGTTTCCGACCGTAGCAGGCGCCTTTACGTTAAGGAGCATATCGTAGGTGTTTCGGATGTATGCGTCGATATTTCCGTAGAGTTTGCTGTTCCAAAAACCAAAATCGACACCAAGGTTAATCTGTTCGGTATATTCCCATTTACCTCCTGTATTTACATAGGTTGTCACTGCCGCTCCGGGAACATATGCCGTGGACCAATTCGCGGTGGTGTTGCCAAAAGGATAGCTGACAAAGGTCAATCCCTGCATAATGGACTGCGTGAATGCCCCGTCACTGATTTTGTCGTTTCCAATCTGTCCCCAGCTGAGACGCAGTTTGAGATTGTCCAGAACATTCTTACTGTTCTCCATAAAATGCTCCTGAGAAACTCTCCACGCTAAAGCAACAGACGGGAAATATCCCCAAGTATTGTTCGGGAACTTTGAAGAACCGTCCGCACGGAAATTTGCAGTGACGAGATAACGATTGTCGTAGCTGTAGAAGAAACGGCCCAAGAAAGACAGTCTCCTTGTCCTCGCAACTGCATCGCTGGAGTTTTTGTCCTCCGTTGTATTGGAGACATACCATCTGTTCGGGTCGGTCACAAGAAGAGTGGAGCCGTTGCCTGAGAGTGAATAGTAGTTGTACTCCTCTGTAGTCTGACCGACCATAAACGAGACATCGTGCTTGCCGGCGAACTTCTTGGCAAAAGTGAGAGTGTTTTCATAAAACATCTCGGTGCTACGTCCCATTGCCGCAGAAACTGAATTCTTGACATTGGTGTCATAGTCGGAGAAATGGTACTTCTCACGATAGTTGCGGTTTTGCCAACTATAGCGATTCATACTTATGCTTGACTTGAAAGTTAGCCACTCCCAAGGTTTGATTTCGAGATAGCCATTGGCAAGAAGGCGTTCGTCAGTATTGTTCGGGTGCGAAGTCTCAAGCTGAGTGAACGGATTGTACACGTTGGTGTAGTTTGTTGATGCGGCAATCTTTCCGCTGATATCCTCTCCCGATTTGGAAAGCGTTCCCGCAGGATAGTGAGTAGGGTCCCACGGAGCCATTGAAATCGCTTGGAAAAGCACACCGTTGTATTGGGCGTTATTGCCAAGTGAACGGGATTTCGAAGTAATGTAGGAAAGATTGGTTCCGAGCTTTAGCCACTTTGTGATTTCGTAAGAAGCGTTGGTTCTGAGAGTGAGACGGTTATAGAACGATTCCTTTATTGTTCCGTCTTGAGCGAAATAGCCTGCCGAGAGGGAATATTTGATTTTGTCTGTCCCTCCGTCAACGGATATGTGATAGTTCTGTATAGCCGCATTCTTGTGTTGAACCTCAGCCTGCCAATCAGTTTCCTGCGTCTCATAGCTGAAGGTTTCCGGAGTGGCGTAATAATCACGTCCCAAACGGTAGGTGCTGAGCCAATTGGTGAAACCTCTTTTGAGTTCCTTTCGTTCCGCATCGGAATTACCGATTTTCACCATAGTTCCGACATATTCGTCCCTCTTCATCAAATCAAGAGTGCGCCATATATTTTGGACACCGCCGTAACAATCGAAGGAAACTTTGACCTTGCCTTCCGCACCGCTCTTGGTGGTGATGATTATGACTCCGTTCGCTCCACGGGAACCATAAATAGCCGAAGAAGACGCATCTTTAAGTATTTCCATTGAGGCGACATCGGCCGAGTTGAGGAATGAGATATCCTCAGTAATGACTCCATCCACCACATAGATTGGAGATGAGTTGTTCACGGTACCGACTCCACGGATTCGTACCTGCGCCGCCTGTCCCGGCTGGCCGGACTGGGCATTAACCGTCACTCCAGCAACACGTCCCTGCATCGCTTGGTCAACAGTCGCAACCGGAGCCACCTTGAGTTCATCAGCAGTGACAGAAGAAACAGCTCCAGTCACATCGCTTCGTTTGGTGGTTCCGTAACCGATTGCAACGACAGCATCAAGAGAGATTGCATCTGTCTCAAGCGAAACATTTTGAACACCGTCTTCCGTGACCTTGATTGTCTTTGAGATGTAGCCGAGACAAGAGTATTCGAGAGTCGTTCCCGGAGCAACGTTTATCTCGTAAGCCCCTTCCGCATCTGTCATCTCAGCGAGATTAGCCCCCCTCGCCACAACTGCCGCATAATCAATCGGCAGCTTTGTAGTGGCGTCAGTGACCTTGCCTTTTATTGTAATGTTCTGGGCTAAAGCATCATTAAACTGCCCCCCCCAAGTGAAAATCAGCAGAATTATGCTGAATGCAAGTAAAGACTTTTTCATTTCTTGCGTTTTAGCGTTCTATACAATGTGATACGTCGTACTTTCTACCGATGCTTCATCGATTGCGAAACGACGATATGCAAAAGTAATGTTTTCATAATCACAAACATCCTATTTTCACGAAAAAGCAAACTCACAAAAACTCACACCATTGAGTATTAAGTAATTACGAAAAAGGAACCAACAAATCCGAGGGTACAAAAAACCCTCCCGCGATGTTTCGCAGGAGGGAGAGATGCTATGCTCAAGCGCTAAAAGCGTTGAAGAAATTCGATAAGATTCTGTTCCCGAGAAAGATTGAGTTTCTTGCGGAGACGATAGCGCGTCATCTCAACACTGCGGTATGTCAGATTCATCAAAGGAGCTATTTCCTTTGACGACAAATCCATCTTCAGATATGCGCAAAGTTTTTTGTCGCTTACTGTCAGTTCCGGAAAAGTATTGCCCAAACGGGTGAGGTACTCATCGTAAACGATATCAAAATTCTTTTCAAACTTTTTCCAATCGTCATCGTGGCGGATATTGCTGTCAATATTTTCCCTCATTGTGACGATGCGCCCGATTACATACTCCGGTTTTTCGCCGTTCCTCAACATCCTTTCGGTTTTGTTCAAGCCTTCCTGAATGTCCATAAGTTCCTCGTTTTTCCTCAGGAGATTCATTGTTGAGGTTGCAAGGTCATTGGCTTTATGCAGCAGATCGTTTTTCATCTGCTCCTCTTCCATTTCTTTCTCTTTGCGGCGCGACACTTCCGCAATCCGCCTCCGGTATGCTGCCCGAGCGATATAATACAAGGCAACCAACAGGCATATAGCCAGGAAGGCATATAAACAGTACGCCCAATTTGTCAGGTACCAAGGGTGTTTGATAATAACATCCAATGCCGTCTCATCACTCTGTCCTGTGACGGCATTATAGGCACGGACACGGAAAATGTGATGTCCATAGGGCAGTTTCGTATAGTCTTTTGAGCAGGAAACTCCCGGAAGAGACCAGTCGGAGTCGTAACCCTCCATCAAACAGCTGTAGATTATCGCCTGCTCTTGTCTATACTCTACCATTCTGAATGTGAACCGTAGAGTATTTTCGTCCGGATTGAGCGTCCTTAATTCTGTTTCTTTGGAGAATGTATTCTCCAGCACCGTCGTCTCCTTGCCTCCCTTTATCACTCTCACCCTCCTGATTATCAGCGGAGTAACCTCAGGCTTGCGATTCTTGAGCATAGCGGTGTTTATAACTGAGAAACCGTCTTCTGTATTGATGAGGACTTTCCCCTCTTCCAGATAAAGCAGATTCTCGAATCCCAATGGACGACGCGAAGCCATATAACGAATCGAAAGGGAGTCAAGACGATAATCTCCCGCATTGTCCCTATATCCCAAAGCCTGCACCGTGCCGGAAGAATAGAAATCATCCCCGTCCGGTAAAGGGAAAAGCCTCATCGCGACCGGAGTGAAATTGAACCGCCTGTTAAGACTGTCAACAGGAACGGCAAGATTGCGGCTGTTGTCGAATTCGTAAAAGCCTCCTTCGGTGGAAAACAGCACTTTCCCGTCCACAACATTCGGATAATTGTTGAATGATGTAGGAAATCCGTTCCGCTCTCCAAAATACTCGCAGGAAACAGCTTCGGTAAATTCTTTATTGAAAGTCAGACGGAAAAGGCCCTTAACCCAATGCGCCAGCCACATCTTTCCATCGTCGAAACAAAACGACTTGCTCGCATCATCGGCCCCTTTTATGAAACCGGCGAATTTCCATTTTCCACCAGGCGTTTTTGTAAGTCTGAAGAAATGGTCGTATGTACTCCCGACAAGCAAATCATCCTCGCCCGTCGGAGCATCGAGTTTCCACGTGCCGTTTAGAGGAATTGTAGATTCACTGCCATCGGGATACATTATATATATACCGGAATCGTGACAACAGAATAATTCTCCGTTACGGACAGACAAATCCCAAACCTGACTAATACCATTGTTGCAACGTGAATATATATTTTTCGCAGTCAAAGATTTATCAGTCACAAAAAGTCCCTGATTTGTCCCCAGATAGAGCTTCCCCTTCCACACGCACGAAGCATATCCCGTCCCTAAGACATCGTTGCCCGCGAACAATTCGCGTTCCGCCGCAGACAGGTTTATATGTGCAACACCGTTGTCAAGCCCGGCCCATATATTCTTCTGTTCATCAAAGCGCAAACTAAGTACAGTATTGTTCCCCAAACCGGAATCCGTATTCAAATTATACCACTCACCACTCCTGTTGTTGTAGATAAAGACGCCGTTAGTGACTGTTCCGAAAGCAATGTTCTCCCCGTCAGTGGCGGCCGTATAGATTTTGTCGTTCCCAAGCTCGGAAGAAAAGGGATACTCTTTCTTTACCAGCTTACCGCTATCAAGAATAAAAACACCGTCAAGCCTCGTCACGAAACCAAGATTGTCGCCAATTTTCATAATCGCGCACACCCTCTTCTTTCTCAAAGACTCCGTTCCTCCGATGGCTTCAAACCGTCCTGAATTGAAATACAAACAACCCTCACCACTGACATAGATGTAGAGTTTGTCATCAATTACAGACGCACAATAGATTCTTTTGTCAAAACCATAGACTCTGACAGCATTGCCATCAAGCAGGTATATGTGCCTGTCGTCCTGAAACCAAACTTTTCCCCCGATTTTGCCAATACTCCAAATTTCAGTGGCTGTCACATCGAGCGTATCAAGCATCGAACGATAGACCGGAGCCTCACGACAATCTAATCCAAATTCAATCTTGCCGAGTTCATTCGTAGAACCGACATAAAGAACGGCATTGTCACGATCGTAGTAGAGCGAACGGACATTTGTTCTGTTGCGGTTGCGAAAAAGTGTCCACTCCCCCGAGTCGAACATAAGTACGCCGTCATTATTTGCAAAGAATGTAAATCTGTCCGGAGTGCAGGCCACGTCCCAATTCTGGGTAGCCGCGTGATAAACATCTTTCCTGAAATATCTGACTGAAGGGTTATGTGCCGCGATTGTTCCCTCAACAAATAGGGCGACGGTGAGTATAATCACCAGCATTGTTCTGTTGTGGTTCATCTTTCCGTCTATGGTTATGTGTTATAGTGTCAACATTCTGTACTCAAGTTCATTCACCATCCAAGATGTGAGTTTATGAAAATGAGCTGTTGAGTTTTTGTGAGTACAAATATATTCAATCTTAAGAATTTTACAAATACTTTTGTATCGGTCAAACAGAACATAAAACTGATAATCATTATGCACTCTAAACAAAAAGGGACATTCCCTACAACTCCCCGCATACTCGCGGCTTTTTTGATGGCATTTTTCCTTATGGTCAGCTGCGGATGCTCGACCAAGATTGGACAACCGGTCTTGCCTGACTCGGAAGGCAACGGCTCTGAAACCGAGACGCCTGACGATAACAAACCCGACGAAAACAAACCGGGCGAAAACGAACAGACTCCCGATTCGGAAGGCTATGTTTTGATGTGGTCCGACGAGTTCGACTCAAACTCTCTTGACACCGGGAAATGGCGCATTGAAGTCAATGGAAACGGAGGAGGTAACGCCGAACTACAATATTATGACGAGAGCGGAATTTCATTGGGAAAAGATTCCGAATACGGCAATTCAGCCCTCAAAATTACTGCAAGGCGTGAACAACGAAACGGCAAGGCTTTCGTGTCCGGACGCCTGAACACATCAGGACATTTCCAATTCTGCTATGGCAAAGTGGAGGGAAGGATACGTCTTCCACGTACAGCCAATGGTCTTTGGCCGGCATTCTGGCTTCTTGGTGCGGACTTTCAGACCAACTCGTGGCCACGTTGCGGTGAAATCGACATTATGGAAATGGGCAATGCGGAAGGCATCAAGAAAGGTACACAAGACCGTTTCTTCAACGGAGCTTGCCATTGGGGATACTACAAAGGCAGCGCTTATCCAAATTATGCGCGCTCCACTACGAATTCCTATAGCATTCAAGACGGAAATTACCACACATACACACTGATTTGGACTCCACAGTCCGTGAAAATGTATCTCGACAGGGACCTTCATCCGAATGCTTCCCCTTATTATGAAATGGACATCGTAAACAAAGACGATGACTGGGGTGTGGGATACTATTTCCACCACGATTTCTTCATAATCCTGAACCTTGCTGTCGGCGGCTATTTCACCGGCATCCTTCAGCCCGAAGGCATAACTGCCCTTCCGAACAACGGTGACAGCGCTACAATGTTTGTCGATTGGGTGCGCGTATATCAGAAAAAACAATAACCATATAATATAACTCGAAAATGAGAAAGAATCACTTATTGGGTGGGAAAACCTACATTTCCCCGGACATCCTGGTTCAGAGCCTGGATGTCGAACTCGGCTTTGCTGAATCTATGACCGGAAAATGGAACGACAGTTCCAATTCAAGTGCTGACTTTTCCGGCTTGTCCAATGTTTATGATGGTGAATTTGAATAGGAGGATTGACTTATGAAAAAGAACACATCAATTATTTTGTCCGCACTTCTGTCAACAACTGTTTTTGTTGCCTGCACAGAAAGGATTGAGGACACTATTGTCCCTGGTAAGACAAGGACTATTGAAGTTCGGGTAGAAACCGAAATCAACGACGAAAATACAAATGGAGCTGTTTCCAAGGCCACCTGGCAAGATGGCAAAGGACTGCACTGGGCCACTGGTGAAGCGGCTGTTTTCGGACTCGCCGACGACAAAGGCAGCAACAATAATGCAGAATCGTTCACCCTCGGAACAGACGGAACGGCCAGCTTTACAGGCAGCGTAGCCGAGACTGCAAGCAAATTCCTGCCATACTATCCCAAAGTCGGAGCAGCAAGTGGAAATAAGGGTGACCTTACAATAAATTTCCCGATTGCTGCCATACAAACCCAGACAGAAGCCGGGAAAGTGGACGTTTCGGCCGACAAGATTGCCCTTACAGGAGTATCCCCAATTGAGCTTGGGGCTCAAACAAGTTATTCTGCTGCAATGACTATGCAGTCTTCAATGGTAAGATTTATCATCTACTCTTCCAAGGGCTCTACCGATGCCGTAAAATCGGTATCTCTCACCACCTCTGAGAATGCCAAGATCAGTGGATTGTGGGTTGTCGTACAGCCTTGGAACGGAGAATCCCGCGCATTCATTGCGGGTGATCAGAAATCATCAGTCACGGTAAATCTGGGCACTGCCTACAATTTGGAGGGCGTAACGGGCAAAGATGATGCTTCCGGCATATATATGGGAGTCTGCCCTGCGAAAACCACGGGTTGCACTTATGTGGTGACCACCGACAAGGGAACATATAGTTTCGAGTCTTCAAAAGAGAAGGAATTCAAGGCCGGCACAATACACAATATCGCGCTCAACCTCGACAAGGGAGTATTCCAATCAACAGCAGAGGATGTCGTTTTCTATCCAAATGGCAGCGATTCGCCTGCGCCTCAGAATGTGGACAGCAATCAGCATATTCTATATCTCAATGCTACCACCGCCACTTATGGAGGAGAGGCAGTCACAATGACTCCGGAAGACTGCGTCCTTGTGAGCGTCAATCCTGACGGCAGCAATGCTTCCGATTGGGCTTTAGCCGATTGGGAAAACACCAATAATTACAACCTTCGGATAACGATTGCCAAAAACAAATCCACTTCGGACCGTTCTTGCAAAGTTTATATGGAATACAAGGGTATCCGTTCAAGAAATTTCATCAGTGTCCACCAGGATCCTGGCAACGGACTCCCTGTGATTACGCCGACGCTCACGCCAAAATTTGAAAGAGAAATATCCTATAAAGGAGAAACGGTTGAAGCCGCCACCCTCGAACTGAAGGTTGACGGGACAACGGTAACGGGAGCAGATGTCGATTCTTACGTTGCTGACAGCAAATATGGTATATCCATTTCTTGCGGAGTGGCAGCGGTCGTATGCAAGGAAGGCATTGTCAGCATTACTGTTCCGGAGAACAGTTCGTCCAGAACCAAATCGTTCAAGCTTATTGTAAAAACAGAGGACGGCTCAGCAGAATCTTCTTTCACTCAGGCAGCAAACCCTGCGGGAGAAACAGAGACGCACACATTTGAATATGAGGTAAGAGCGAATGAGCCGGAAACTGCAAAACCGGGATTTGGAAATACCGCAGTATCATTGCAGTTGTATCATTTCTCAAACATCAAAATCGATGGCATTGCATACCCGGCAGGAACAATGAAGAACATTCCTGAAGACCTGCAGAATGCACTGATTGAACACGCATTGAAACTTGCTGACTTGGAGAGCGAAGATATTGGCGGAGAGGTCGGACCTCAATACACTGCGGAAGAAATGAAGACATTCGTATCATTCACCCCTGTTGTTGACGATGGCGCAGAAATGCACGTTAACGTCAATTTGACAGCAAACACTACGGGACAGTTCCGTAATTTCAAGATAATATCATATAATTCGGACGGCAGCATATACAGAACAAACAAATATTTCCAGGTTCGGTAACGCAGATTCGCGTCAAAAACATAGTCTGGACATATACATAGTATTCAATCCCCCGCAGATGAGCGATGTCTGTGGGGGATTGCACTTTTAACATTCTTTCACGAAACGCTCACGAAATGACGATGAAAAATTACTAACTTTGCGAGTTTGAAAAATCATCAGAAGATGAAAATTGGAGAGAACATAGATTTGGGAGTGCAGCCGCTGCTGCTTGCGCCGATGGAGGATGTGACTGATCCGTCGTTCCGGTGGGTTTGCAAGGAGTTTGGGGCGGATATGATGTACACTGAATTCATCTCTTCGGACGGGCTTGTCAGGGATGCGCGGAAGTCGCTTGAGAAACTCAAGACCTACGATTTTGAGGCTCCGATTGGGATTCAGATTTACGGGAGCATTCCTGAGGCAATGGTGGATGCGGCAGTGATGGCGGACAGGGCCACTGAACTTGTGGAAACGCACGGGGCCGATGTGATTGACATCAATTTCGGATGTCCGGTGAACAAAATCGCAAGACGGGGAGCAGGGAGCGGGATGATGAGAGAGCCTGACAAGATGGTGGAAATCACCCGTATGGTCGTGGAGGCCGTGAAAAAACCGGTGACAGTGAAAACCCGTCTGGGATGGGACGAAGACTCAAAAATAATCGTTGAACTCGCTGAAAGACTGCAAGATGTAGGAATACAAGCTCTTACAATTCACGGGCGCACGCGCTGTCAGATGTATAAGGGCGAGGCGGACTGGAGTCTTATCGGACAGGTAAAAAATAATCCGAGAATGCATATCCCAATCATCGGAAACGGGGATATACGGACGCCGCAGGATGCGAAAAATGCCTTCGACAGATATGGAGTGGACGGGATTATGATAGGACGCGCCACCTTCGGTCATCCGTGGATATTTAAGGAAATCAAACATTATCTCCGCACGGGCGAACTTCTTCCGCCGATGAGTGTTGCGGAGAGAGTGGAACTTGCGAAAAGGCATCTTGCGAAATCAATCGAAATCAAGGGCGAACACGTCGGGGTGATTGAGATGCGCCGCCATCTGTCCTGCTATTTCAAGGGGCTTCCCGATTTTAAGGAGACGAGGCTCCGCCTTGTGACACTCTACGATATAGATGAACTTTATTCCACACTCGACGATGTCGCACGGCGATGGGGAGACGACGCTCCGGAGGCTGTTTCAGTCTACGACAAAACCGACGCTCACGAAGCCACGGATTCGACTGCCGAAGGAAATATATAGCCGATAAAATATATTCTTATGATTGATAAAATTCTTCTGTTTCCATATTATCTCACTCTCAAAACGAGACATTTTCTCTACGACCACGGAATCCGGAAGGTCCGCAGAAGTGAGATTCCATCTATCGGAATCGGCAATATAACTGTCGGCGGCACGGGGAAAACTCCGCATACCGAGATGATTGTCAGAATGTTGCTCCGTAGCGAAAAATGGGGCGGAAAGAATGTGGCGGTGCTCTCGAGAGGTTACAAACGCAGGCTGAAGGGGTTCCAGATTGTGGAGGCCGACGGTTCCGCAAGGGATTTCGGCGACGAGCCGCTCCAAGTAAAGAAGAAGTTCCCCGGAATTACGGTGGCCGTGGACAAGAACCGTGTGGAGGGAAGCAGGATTTTGAGCGATCCGCAGAGTTTCCTCCAGAGCAAGAAATCCCGCAAATGCAGGACAAAGGAATTTGAGAAGGCGGACGTGCTGGTGTTGGACGACTGCTTCCAGTTCAGAGCTTTGCGACCGGACCTTTCAGTGGTGCTCGTAGACTACAACAGGCCGACTTTCAAGGACCGGCTGCTGCCTATGGGGAGGTTGCGCGATTTGCCTGAAAGGATTGCGGCGGCGGACGCTCTGGTGGTGTCGAAATGCCCGTGGGAGATGAATCCTTGGGAGATGGACAAATGGGCGCTGTCACTCGGAATTGAGAGATATAACCAAAAGGAATGTTTCGGATGGCGCTGCGACAATGGTCGGAAACAATATCTTTTCTTCACAAAAATCGGCTACGACGAGGCTCTGCCGGTGTTCCCCGAGGGCAACAGCCGCTACCTCTACTCAAAAACGGCCGTGATGTTCAGCGGGATTGCGGACGATACTCCTTTCTCGGAGCAGTTGCGCCTGAGCTACAAATTGGTGGGACATCTGAAATTCGGCGACCACCACAAGTTCAGAAAATCGGACATCTCGTCCATCCGCTCGCTTGCCGACGCATTCCCTACCTCACTGATTATCACCACAGAAAAGGACTATCAAAGAATCCGCGACTGCAAGAAAGTTCCGGACTCGCTCAGACAGAGGATGTTTTATATGCCAATCCGCGCCCAGTTCCTTTCCGAAGACGAGCAAAGGGTTTTCGCCGGCCTGATCAGCAATCTATAAAAAAGAGACAGGATTTTACTCCTGCGCCTTGATGCTCGCTTCGTGGATGGCATTGAAGAGAGTTTTGACAAACTCAGGGTCGAGGCCGCGTTCCTTTCCTTTTGCCACAACATCGGCAAGCACAGCCTCCCAACGGCCGGTCTGGAGAATGGCTATCTTGTTTTCTCTTTTGCTCTCCCCTATCCGGCGGCTGATTTCCATACGCTGCGCAAGGGCGTGGATGAGGTTTTCATCGATAACATCAATCTTCGCGCGAAGCTGGCTGATGGTCTCTTTATAGGCGGAATCAGCGGTGTCGGCATCGCGTACAACCAGCTGATTTTCAAGCATATCAGCAAGCGCCACCGGAGTGAGCTGTTGATTCGCGTCGCTCAGGGCCACCGACGGGTTGCAGTGGCTCTCCACCATAAGTCCCTCAAGCCCGAGATCCATCGCACGCTGCGAGATTTCCGTAATGTACCCGCGGTTGCCGGCGAGATGGCTCGGATCACAAAAGAAAGGAAGTTCAGGACAGAGGCTCCGGAGTTCCACGACATACTGCCAGAGAGGGTCGTTGCGGTATTTGATCTTCTCCGATGTGGAGAATCCCCTGTGTATCACGCCAATCTTGCGTATTCCGGCACGGTTCAGCCGCTCAAGGGCACCAATCCACAGGTCTATATCGGGGCTCACAGGATTCTTCACGAGCACTGGGATGTCCGTGTCGGCGAGTGCCTCTGCAATTTCCTGGACAAGGAACGGATTGGCTGTCGTACGCGCCCCAATCCACACGAGGTCAACGCCATATTTCAGACAGTCAAACACATGCTTCTCGTTTGCCACCTCCGTGGCTATCTTCAGCCCAAGTTCTCGTTTTGCCCTCTGCATCCACTTCAGTCCCTGCGTTCCGACTCCCTCAAAGCTGCCTGGATGCGTACGAGGTTTCCATATTCCCGCACGATAGACATTAATTCCTATTTCCTTCAGCTGAGCTGCCGTCGTCATCACCTGTTCTTCCGTCTCCGCGCTGCAAGGGCCCGCAATGACGCACGGACGCGGCGGGAGATGGAACATTCCCCATTCGTTCAACGGGGTTATTTCGAGTTTCGGAGATTTTGCCATATTATCTTAATATTCTTTTTATTCTGTTCGCCTCGCCTATCAGTTCCCGTATTCTTTTCTCGTCACCGGAAGATATGGCGTCGCGGAATTCATTCATCTTTTCGATATATGTGTCCATGACCTTCAGAACGTTGTCGCGGTTCTGCGAAAGAATCGGGACCCACATGTCCGCGTTACTCTTCGCAAGTCTCACCGTTGAGGAAAAACCGCCGGACGCAAGGTCAAATATATGCTTTTCATCCTTCTCCTTATCGAGGACCGTAAGGGCGAGGGCAAAGGATGTAATGTGCGAAATATGAGAGACATACGCCGTATGAACATCGTGCGCGGAGGCATCCATGGACGTAATGCGCATGTTCAGGCAATCGTACAGAGCCTCTATCGCCTCCACAGCATCTCTGTCCGAATCGTCCTCATTGCAGATTATGCATGCACGTCCGTCAAAAAGTCCCGGTTGAGCGGCCCAAGGTCCGGAGTACTCTGTTCCGGCCATAGGATGCGTCGCGACATAGCGCCGACGCGCTGGATGATTCCTGACGGCCTCTACAAGACTGGACTTCGTAGAGCACACGTCAATGACTATCTTTCTGCTGCGGACGCCCGATGATCCATCCGCAGGACCGGGTCCGGGCCGTGTCTCGGCAAAATGGTCAAGAACCACAGGCAGCATCTTCACGGCCGTGCCGACCGGAACCGACAGGACAACGATGTCACTTCTGTCAACACACTGCTCCAAATCCACGATTTCATCGGCAAGCCCTATATTCAACGCAGCCGAGGCATTCACCGGCTCGGCTTCAACCCCGAGAATCTCCGAAGCGAAGCCTCGGCGCCTCAGGTCAATCGCCATCGAACCGCCGATGAGTCCGAGTCCAATTATTCCTACTGTCATTTTGTCCATTTTGACTGTGCCGCATTCAGCATACTATACCCCTTATCAGTCCAAGCGCTTCATTCAGCCTTTCGGCATTGGCACACAGGGAGATGCGGATGTAGTCGCGTCCGTTATGGCCAAAAATGCAGCCCGGGGTCACGAAAACGCCGGTTTTGTAAAGAAGATAGTCGGAAACAAGCTCTCCCCGTGTCTTTGAAACGCCGTCTTCAGGAGCGCTGATCTCCAGGGAGCAGGCAGCAGCCATTTCAGCCGTTTCCAAGGCCTTTCCAAGCAATGTGCTGTCCTCCGGTACTCGTCCCCAGACGAAAAGGCCGGTGCCGTCGGCAAGATACTCCGCCCCGAGAACGTCCATAATCTCGCAGGCAATCTTCCTGCGCTCGCGGTAGCCGGCATTCAGCTGCTCAAACCATTCCTGACCCTGCGAGAGGGCGGCCACGGCTGCCATCTGCATAGGCTTGAACATCCCGGAATCCATCTGGGACTTGACCTTGAGCACCGCTGAAATCAGTTCCTGAGCGCCGGCGACCATGCCGATTCTCCAGCCGGACATGTTGTGCGCCTTGCTGAGAGAGTTAAGTTCAATGCAGCATTCCTTCGCACGGGAAACCGCGAGTATTGAAAGCGGCTTGTCCGTAAGCACGAAACTATAGGGATTGTCATTTACCACCAGGATGTCATGTTCGAGGCCGAACTTCACGATTTTCCGGTAGAGTTCCTCAGACGCCGCCTTTCCGGTCGGCATCGACGGATAGTTCACCCACATCATCTTCACACCACTGAGGTCCATACGCTCAAGTGCCTCAAAATCAGGACACCAATTATTTTCAGGAAGCAGATCGTAGGTGAGGATTTCCGCCTCGACGAGTTCAAGAGCCGAGGTGTAGGTCGGATAGCCGGGATCCGGGACAAGAACCTTGTCTCCCTTGTCAATAAACGCGAGAGCGAGAAGCAGTATTCCCTCCTTGGAGCCGGCCAGAGGCTGGATTTCGGTGGCAGGGTCGAGTTCCACACCATAGTAGCGGCTGTACCATGAGGCAAACGCGCCGCGAAGTTCCGGAAGACCCTTGTAGTTCTGATAGACATGAGAATCCGTCTTGTGGGCATAGTCGCAGAGAGCCTCGATTGCGGCCTCCGGCGGCATTCTGTCAGGAGCGCCGATGCCGAGACTGATTATTGGCTTCAGTCCTGCCTTTATGCGCCACCCGTTCAGTGCCGCAAGTTCCTTATTTTTACGGGAGAAGTAGTATTCCTTGACTACCTCTGTCCTCTTCGCCGGTCTTATCATAATTCTGGTTCCTTTTTGGTCTATATTCCTTTTCTCATCAGTCGTGTACGCCAATTTTGGTTTCTTTGGGGTCTATATTCCTTTTCTCATCAGTCGTGTACGCCCGGTACACTCCTTCTTCAAAAAGAAATCTATCCTCCCAAATAAATCCAAAATCGCTCTGACACCATCTTTAATGTTACCCACAAAATACAAAAATAGGAACAAATGAGGATAATGCAAAAGGAATATGAATTATCTTTGCGGCGATTTTCACGGCACGGGTATTCTCATGTTTCGCATATATAAATAAAATAGGTTATGCCGCTTTGGCTTTCGCTTGCTTTTTGTTCGGCGTTTCTGCTCGGACTCTACGACGTCTCAAAAAAAGAGGCGCTCAGGAATAATGCCGTGATTCCGGTGCTATTCCTCAACACGCTGTTCTCCACGATTATATTCCTGCCATTCCTCATCGACTGCATCGGAGGTTTCGGATGGTTCGGCTCAGGACTTTTTGATATCACGTCCGCACGCGAAGCACTCGAAAACCCGGCGCAGGCGCATCTTTTCATTCTCGGAAAGGCGGCTCTGGTGTTGTCTTCGTGGATTTCCGGCTATTTCGGACTGAAGCACCTCCCTATTACGATTGTAGGCCCTATAAACGCCACACGACCGGTGCTCGTTCTGCTCGGAGCCATGATTTTCTTCGGAGAAAGGCTAAACCTCTGGCAATGGGCGGGTGTGCTTCTTGCCATTGTGTCGGTGTTCCTATTGAGCCGCTCAAGCAAGAAGGAGTCTATTGACTTTGCGCATAACCGCTGGATTCTCTGCCTGTGCATTTCCGTCCTGCTCGGCGCGGCAAGCGGTCTCTACGACAAGTTCATCATGAAAAGGTACGAACCTATTTTCGTGCAGACATGGTACAATCTCTACCAGTGCATCATAATGGGCACGCTCATGATGGTGATGTGGTATCCGAAACGAGGCTCGACGACCCCGTTCCACTGGAGTTGGGCAATCCCAGCCATCTCGGTGCTCATATCAGCCGCCGATTTCGTTTACTACACAGCTCTCGCCCAGCCGGGCTCGATGATTTCAATCATTTCGCTCGTCCGCCGTGGCGCAGTCATCGTTTCTTTCCTCTGCGGATGGCTTATATTCAAGGAGAAAAACCTCAAGGCCAAGGCTTTGGATTTGGGTCTAATTATACTCGGAATGATATTTATCTATATCGGTTCAATGGGCGCATAAATACGGGGCACCAAATTCATGTCTGGAATTCCTGACTGGCGTGCCTTCCTGGATAACCACCAGCGGGAAATGCTCCGCACCAAAGGAAAGCTCGCGTAAAATCGCTATATTTGTCAGACTAAACGAGTTTTGTATGGACGAAAGTCAGAATATAGAGTATAAGGCTATCTGGAAAGACGAATACTACAAGTGGATTTGCGGATTCGCCAACGCCAGCGGCGGACGCATCTTCCTTGGTGTGGATGATGACCCGCCGCACAAGCCGGTAGGCCTGGACAATGCCGACAAACTGATGGAAGACCTGCCTAACAAAGTACGCGATGTTCTGGGTATCATGGTAGATGTGAACCTTCACCACGAGGGCGACAAGGCCTACATCGAGATGGTTGTAGAGGCGTATCCCTATCCTGTGAACTACAAAGGACAGTATCACTATCGTTCCGGCAGCACAAAACAGGAACTCAAAGGCGCGGCCCTCAACAAGTTCCTCCTCGACAAAGTCGGCATTCGCTGGTGCAACGTCCCTGTTCCGTCCGTAAAACCGGAAGATCTTGATGCTCAATCAATCCGGAACTTCAAGGAAAGCGGTATCAAGAAAAAGAGAATGGACCCGGAAGTGCTTTCCGACAGTACCACGGAATTCCTGACATCGCTTGACTTGATGGTCGATGAACAGATCACACGTGCCGGCATCCTGCTGTTCCACCCCAAACCGGAGAAGCTGTTCCCTGGCTCCTTCATCAAAATTGGCTTCTTCCGTTCCGACTCAGATCTGGCATTCCAGGATGAAATCCACGGCAGTCTGGTCCAGCAGGTTGACCGCACCTTCGATCTGCTCACGACCAAGTATATGAACTATATGATCACGTACCAAGGTCTGCAGAGAGTTGAGACACCTCCTTTCCCAGAAGACCCTCTGCGAGAGTGTATTCTGAATGCCGTGGCTCATAAGAACTATCAGGAACAGATCCCCATTCAGATTAGTGTCTATCCGGACCGCATCGTCTTTTGGAATCCAGGCGAACTTCCGGAATCCTGGACAATAGAAAGATTGCTGAAGAAACACCCTTCCAGAGCCTTCAACCCAGCTATTGCCAATGCTTTCTTCCGCTGCGGAGAAGTCGAGGCCTGGGGCCGCGGCATTGGAAAGATTGTGAATGGAGCTATTGCCGAGAAGCTACTTCCGCCAGTATTCGACACATCCTTCGGCGGGCTGATGATCACGTTCTTCAACAGTCCTGCGGCTCAGCTCAAAGAGGCGGGAATAAGCGAGAGAGGCGTCCAGGCAGTGGAATTCGCCTTGAAGAATGGCCGTATAACAAACACTGATGTGCAAGAGATGGCCAATGTAAGTAAACCGACAGCCACTCGGCTATTGACATCATTGTCGGATTATCTTGAGGTAAAAGGCACAACTGGAAAGGGTACGTATTATGTTGTCAAAGGGCTCACAAAGGGCTCAAATTTCAGCGGTCAAAACGATGGTGGAATTCATTCTTAATTCCGCAAGCAGCTAATATTCAGAATATTATATTCCGTTTACCGATAATTCCAAAGGGCTCACAAAGGGCTCACGCCAGCATCGTTTTGTATTATTAAACACGTGGAGTTACCTTGAAAGAAATCCTCCTATACATAGGTCTTACTGCTCTTGGAGTTTTCGTTCTCTACCTGATAGTCAAATCTATCGTAGAGAACATCAAACGTGAGCAATTCCGCAAAAAGAACCGTGAGACTCAGTTCTCGGGAAGCGCTGTAAAGGAGGAGAAAGGATTCTGGGCATCGTTGTTCACGCCCAAATATAGCAGCCGGGCAGAGGCCATCGGCGATTATGGAGAAAAGAGGGTATCCTCGTTCCTGGAGGACTTAGATTGCGAAGAATACAGGGTTTACAACGACCTCTTGATTCGTAATGGAAACTACACGACACAGGTGGACCATATCGTCATCTCCCGTTATGGAGTATTTGTGCTGGAGACCAAGAATGTTCACGGCAAGGTATATGGCGGCGGCAATGCCGAGTTCTGGAAACAGTATTTGCCGGACACTGGCTACAAGCGCTATGGCTTCACACAGGAGCATCAGTTGAGGAACCCCATTTGGCAGAATGACGGGCATATCAAGACGCTGCGCAGGCTTGTATTTGGCAATGATGTCCCGGTCTATGGAATAGTCGTTTTCCCAAGCGATACTGACATCAATGTGACGGCAAAGCAGCCGGTATTGAATATGTACAACGTGGTGCCATACATCAAGCAATACCGTGAAAACATCCTATCCTCTGAGCAGATGAGCTACTACCGCCGGCGGCTTCTGGATGTTATCACAACATCAGAATCTGATCGCAAAGAGCATCTTGGTAACGTGTACCGAAATAAAGAACGCCGTGACGAAGCAGTAGCCAACGGAAAGTGTCCTCGATGCGGCGGCAATCTGGTCCTTCGGAATGGGAAATACGGGCAATTCTGCGGCTGCTCCAATTATCCCAGGTGCAACTATATTCTCAACAAATAGAGTTCGCTATCAGTGCGTTACTTCGTTTCTTCGATTCCTTCGAAGATTTCTTCTTCCTCGGAATTCTCACCAAGTCCATCGACCCAACCTTCCAGATATGACGGAAGAATTGACTTCATTTCTTCGAGGTACGAAGCCGTTGCCTTGACGCCGTTCTTTATGAGCAGGGAATGATACTGCCCCATTGCGCGGGCTGCCATCTGTTTTTCAGCCTCAGAGTAGGTCTTCCCGGGAGCATTGTAATCTTCCACTAGTTTCTCGAACTGTTTCATAGAATTGGCCCATTGCTGCGCATTGTAGGAATCGCTCTTGAGTTCGGCATTGTCAACGAACGAGTCCAACTTCTGGGCAGGGTTGTTACTGATACATCCGGCCATCAAAGCAACGGCCACGGCAAGTGAAAAGATTTTAACGGCTATCTTATTCATAATCAACTTTGAGGCTTTATTTCTTGTGAATCTTGTACGAAAGGTACAGGAGATAGATGGCTACTGCCACATTCACTATGTTCCAGACCAACCTTCCGAGGGCTATCTTCGCAAATGGCTGGAATAGGACCGCCAACACGATAAAGATAACCATCCGGTCCATATTCTTGCTCTTATACTCTATATAGGCAAGATAGGCAAATGCAGCCATTGCCAGGAATCTCACAAGGGTATAGAAACCATAAGGCATCTTGAAAAGACACAGTAGCAGTAGCGACGCAATGCCAAGGTAGATATAGAATTGTCTTTTCTGCTTCTTTGCCATATCAATATACCCTCCAAGTTTTGTAATCCAGCAAATCCTCTATGCTCTCCTCAACGGAATCATCCAGCGAGGAAAAGAAATCGAATCCGGTCATCTTTTCTACAACATTGACCGTTGTCGCACAATCCTTGAAATACCGCTGAACCGGGGTGTTTTCCATCATGAATGCAATGGAGGTCCAACCGTCGGCTAAGGGAGCCAGAATCGCCTTGAAAAAGGCATCCGGGATGGTAACTCCGTGCGATCCGATGACACCATTGACATTCTTTCCAATGATGGGACCGGTTACAACATACACTTTACCGAACTGTTTCGCCCAGCTGCGGACTTTGTTCTCAAGCGTATTCCAGTACCTGTTGTTGAGTTCCCGGTCCTGGGGGCAGATGTTCGTGTAGTAGAAAGTCTCCCACATGGCCGAATCACTCCACTTGAAATCTGCTGCGGGAGCCATATGCCCGCGTGACCATCCACTGCCGCGAAAATCATACGAATCCGACTGTGGAACCTGGGATCTGGAATCTTGCTGGAAATTTTTTCCCTTCCTGGAATAAGGTCCATTTGTTTCTTCAGCAGTCAACTCATAGAATACCCAGTTCGGGATGCGCCTCTGCGGATTATATAAAACCGTAAAGCCCTCATAATCAATGATGATTTCGGCCGAACTTATTTTGGTAACAGTTGACGCCGGCTTCTCGGTTCTTACATGCCTCGCCGGAACCTGTGCCCCAGCCTTTGGTCGTGCTGGAATACAGCTACTGACCAGAAAAAGGGTTAGCAAAGCTATGCAGGTAGTTCTCATTCGATAATTCCTGGTTTAGGTATAATTTGAATCAAGAATCGTTGGTTGTCTTCATGAATATCGGACCGAGGTTTCCCCTCCATCTTGCCAGCTCCGGCCAATACGACCTCGCAGGGGAGATTGTAGAAATTCAGCGTGGCACTCTTTTGATCAGGAAACCAAAACGTAAAAAGTGAAAGTGCACGTTCATAACTTAATTGGTTATTCCTGTAGTAATTATCAGTAGATGCTTGTCCCTCAATAATAAGAAGATAAGAAGCATCCTTATCTTTTGCCACCAATTTATCCAGGAACGATTTGATTGTATCTCGGACAGCTAATAGTTCAGTCTTGGTCGCCTCGTCAAGATCATTGATGTCAGAACTTCGGCTTTCAAATCGGACCTTCGTCTTCAGAATATGCTTCTTATACTCCGGCACATACTGAAAATACGTAGTATCAATATTCTGGATGGCATTTCGGATCTCGTTGATCTTCTCGATTTCAGCTTTGGTTGCATCCCGCTCCTTCCCAATCTTCACCATCTCTCTATGGAGGAGGGCAATGGCCAGGATAAACAGCATCAACATGACAAAGAAAAGGTTTGTCATGAGGTCTGAATAGCTGGTCCAGAAATACGAACCTTTGTTTTTCCTTGCCATTACAGAACGCCAAATACTTTGAGAATGACGATGACGCAAGTTCCAATCAAGACGGCACAAGTCGTACAACCTGTAATGACGGCCCAGAGCGGAGTCTTTTGGGGCTCTGATGGAACGGGAATCTGCATGACGCCATTGGACTGAACCGGAACACTACGGGTAACAAGCGCATGGACAGCATCTGCCAAGCGGTCAATCTTTCCGCCCTGAGAGTCGCTCTTCGTGGCCATAGCACGGATGCTCTCCTCCAGTTTAAGCAGCTGGTCCAGTTTCTCACTTTGAGCTGTTGTAGCATCTGCGACTTTGTTCATGCTCTCCTTGACATCAACCAGATTCTTGAGCTCATCAATTATCAACGAAGTCTCCTCCAGTTTCTTATTGAGAGCTTCCTGCTGAGCATCGATGGCCTTCATGAATTCCAGATGCTGCTTCGATGTGGCACCGGTCAGTTCCTCATATTGCTTGCCGGTATGCTTGGAAAGGCCCTCGATGGATTTCTGGACTTCAAGGTCAATATCGCCGACAGCCTTGGAGATTGCCTCCTTGCGCAGCTGAATTTGTTCGACTTCACTCTTGAAGAACTCGCCAAGATTCTCGATTAGTTTCGTCCTGTCAAGATGATCGCTGAGGTTACTATTTAGAGACTCTACCCGGGCAATGTACTGGTTAGACTGCTGCAGGAAAGTATGCAGGTCATTGATCTGTTCGGTGCAGGCCTGAAGTTCCCTCAGAACACGGATATTGGCCTGGGCCATGCCGTCCACGTCGAGTTTCTGTACGGCCTCCAGAAGAGTTGCATTTTCCTTGTAGGTCGTATTGATATTTTCGAATATCTTGTTGAGATTCTGAGAGTTGGTCGCAAAATCCTTATTAAACTTCGTCAGGTTCTTCTGCAGGATTGCCAGGGTGCTGGCCATATTGTGCTTCATCTGAGGAAGCAGCTCACCCTGCATCCAGTTCAGGAACTTGTTCTTCTTCCGCTCGTTATCCTCGGTGGAGTTTCTGTAGGAGAAGGAACCAATTATGGTAAGTAGAACACCGATGAAGGTTGTAAGCATGGCAATGGCTACGCCACGCAGAAGGTCACGGATACCAGTTGCTCCTGCGTCCTCATATGCCTCCCACTGTCCTTGCTCTGACAGAACATATGTATTGCCGGTAGACTTCACGACAGCCTTCTGTCCGATGTCCAACTTTGCTGTAGCTGGAAGTTCGGATTTGCTGTCCACGGTAATGACCTGTTCAGTCACGGCCGGAGCTCCGAGAAGGGATTCTATACCTCCTCCGTAACCAAGGATTCCAACACCAAGGACGATACCGATGAGTGTACCGCAGAGACCGATGTAAATCGGAACAGGTGCCGTTGTGTCGATCTGTGCCTCAACGGCATCACACTGTCGTTCCGTAATATCCTTCAGGGTTGAATAATCGGTTGCCCCTTGGTTCTTAGCCAGATAATTATTGATGGCATCTACGATGCTTTGGAAGATCTTGCTCTTCTTTTTCTCATTGGCATAAGTTATCTGGACGCTGGTATTCCATTCATCAAATTCAGTGGAAAGGTCCTCTTCGGGGCTCTCCGGAAAGATTTTTCTGAGTGTTGTCCTTAAATGTTGTGTTCTGCTGAAAGCGATTATCTGGAAGATTACTGCTACAGTAAGAACTACCAGAGATACTATGATATTTCCCATTGAACCTCCTTAAATAAACTTTACCTCCATCGGTTGCTCCACCCTCCATTTACCTTCTTCGAGAGAGATGATTCCCTCCTTGTCAATCTGGATGTTGACTCCAGAACCGGACACGTTGCAGGCTCCATCAAGGAAATCCCTGACCTCAGTCACTTTCTTATAGGCGTGTTTATACACGGTTATCGTACCCGTATTCTCGTTTTCACCATCTATGGCAAGTTCGAAAATGGTCTCGTCCGACGGCCTGTCCTCAACCTTGTAGAAAGTCTTCTTCGAAACATCGTATGCTGATGCATACTTGTAGACGAACTTCTTCTTTTCGACTTCCGGATTGATAAACGTAGGCGTTTTCACTGTCTTGAATTCGACTGCAGGTGTTGGAGAGGGCTCTGTCTCTTTCATCTTAGCCAACTTTGATTCAATGCCAACCATAACCGTTTCAACGATAGCGTTGAAATTCTCAGTCGACATTTCCGCCTTCGCGGGCGCAGGCACTACTGTCTTTGCTATCTGTTTTACATCAAGCCTTATCCGATCATCTCTTCTGACTGACCTTACAATAAACTCACGAAGTTCGTCTTTATCCAGCATGCTTCTTAACTTACCATACAGAAGCACAGCCAGAACGATGGCAAAAATACCAATCACGATGGCGATAATCGCCAATATTGTGGGGAGCGTAAATATTGAAGATTCCATACAGCGGCTTAGTTGATTTTACGAGCCAGATTGCTGAGCATGGCCACAATAGGATAGAAAAACATGGTCTCCTCAACCTCGGCGTCTTTTCCGAGGCCCCAGGACTGGATTTCCTCCATCTTCTTTTCGAGTCCCTGTTTCGTATATTCCACAAGATCCTCCTTGCAGACAGATTTCACATTCCTGATGAGACTGGCATCAGTCGCAAGGCTGTCTACAAAAAAGTTCTTGTTCTCATCATTTATCTCGAAGAGGAAGTCGATGAATCGGGATACGGAATCCGCTACGCCGTCAATTTCGGCTTTGCCAATCATGTCATAATGCTTACCAGTAGTGAATGTCTCCGCATCGGTGCCAAGCAGCGAGGTCTTCAGAACGTCAACCTGGTCATAGGTGAGGTTCTCCTTGCAGGAGATGCCGCCCTTGCAGGTCGCAAGTTTGGGCTCGTCCTCATAGATTACCTCAAGCGTAGTACCATTGTACTTCTGTCCGAAGACCTTCTCAAAAACCAGCTGGGCGAACTTTGCCAGCGTCGCCTTGTCGGTAGAGAGGACCTTCAGGGTCTTTGAGCCGTTACCGCTGAACGCAAGCGTCTGAGGTAAAGCAAGTCCCGTGGCATTCATCATCTTGGCAACATAGTAGAGGACTGCTCCGTAGAACACCACGAAAGTGTATTTGAGCTTATCGTTCTTTATCAACATTTCCAAGAAGTCAATCGGGACATTCTTGCCCTTGAATGCCTTGTTGGAGGCAATCGAGAAGAAGAATGCGATGACATCAGTGGAAACGTCCGTGCTTTCGATGGATCTGAAGGCCGTAATCAGGTCATTCTGGTTGTTGGCCTGCAGCTTCCCGAGAACGTCATCTTTGAAAGTGTTGACGAAACCATTGCTTCTCGGAGGGAAGTTATAACCGTCACCGAATACAGAGTTCGCGGCGAAACGGAAGGAAGAGAGCATCTTCGGCCTGTTCTCTTCAACCACATAGACGTCGGTTGTTCCGCCGCCAATGTCGATGGTAACAACATTGGACTTGGCTCCCAGGTCTCTCTTGTAGTAATAGTAGGGAGCCACTGATTCAGACATCATGACTAGATTGTCCTCGATGTTCTCTCCGAAGTATTTCTTATAAAGCTTCTTCCAGATGTCGGAGAAACTGTTGCAGCGGGCTCTGGTCATACTGACAGGATAGAACCAAACAATCTTGGTATTCTCCAGGCCACCTCCGCCCAGAACGACCTTGTTCCTCATCAAGAGGAAGAGGTTGTCCAAGTAAAGTTCTACACGCTGGGCATCGTCATTTGACCACTTGAGGTCCGTCTTTACGCGATTGTACTGAGGAATGGCCGACTTCTCATAACGGAACGGAATATTACCGTCCGCCATGCTCTCAGTAGCTTTCCTGTAGTCAATCATTGCGGACTCTGCGAAAACGGTCCTCATCGGGAAGGAGTAATCATCACTATCACCAATGGTACTCGGGATGAATGCGTCAACGAAGGCGACATCCAGGTCTCGATCTTGCTTGTAATCGGTATGCATCCTCTGCATCTGCTTGTCGATAGACTTGATATCGAACGCATAGGAAGCTCGTCCTCCATCCACAGAATACTCAATGTGAGTATTGGTTGTACCAAAGTCAACCGCGAATGTGTACTTAGCAGCAGTGCCGTAAGTCTTCAAAACAGGAATCGCAACATTCCTTACCTTGTCGATTTCGACAAGGATCCGATTAAAATTTTCCTCCAAAACATAGGATTCGATACTACAGGTACTGCCAACATCAGAACGAGATGCGTGTTCCTTGATTTCGCATACATCCTTACCTGCAAAGCTCAATTTGCTGTTCTTGCTCTTGGCGAAGAATGCCACTCTGTAGAATGGCTTTACTGCGATGGCGGTGAAATCGACCAGCGGGAGCACGCCGAGACCAAACTTGCGCTCAATGACACGGCCCTCGTTCTCAGCTTCTTTGACCTCGCCGTCGGTTTTCCTGTATTCTCTGACATACTCAATATAACGTCCACGCTGTACTGGAATCCTAAGAGTGACCTCAACGCTGCCGCTTCCGAACTCGCGCATGTCAATCATATTCTTACCGTCAGGCATGGCACCCATCAACTCCTTCGGAGTGAAGTACTTGAAGAAGGTTTCATTGAGAGGAAGGAGGAAAGACTGGCCATCATTCTTTACGTTCCCGTTGAAAAAGGAATCCGTCATTTCATACGGCATCAGAATGATGGTGGGTGTTAGGAAGTCGCTGATGGTCAGGTAAGGATACTTGTCGGCCGTAAACGGCAGATTGCGCTCCTCTATATCGCGAGAATCGAGGAAAGGTGCAGCGTTCTCGTCCTGCCAGTTATCCTGTACATAGCGAAGATCCGTGTATGCATTTCCTGCCTTTACCGGGAGTACAAGAGGGAGCTTTCCTTTGTAAATGGAAGAATTAATGAAGAAATCGCTCCGCATCTCTTCTGCCTTGATGGCGTTACCCTTGTGGAGAGAAAGACCTATAACCTCGACAGTATTGTTGCCCAGCGAGAACTCAGGATACTCGTTGATGCTCTTTTCATCCATCCGCTCCAGTTCGTCCTTTTGCTCATCGGTCAAGTGGCGGCGGCTCTCCTGTATGTAGGCATTGAATTCAGGGAAGTCGGCAGCAAATTTAATCTCACCATAGAATACCCTAAGCGCATATAAATACTTCTGGAACTTGAAGTCACGCTTGTACAGAGGAGTATATTCATCATCGAAGGGCTTGTCTTTGCCGCTTGGCCTTAACTGCTCGGAGCAGTATGAAAGCTCGTTGGCAGAGCTGAAGAACAACGTCCTGGGAGATGTTGCACCAATGATGTCCATGTCACCTTTCTTCCCAGGACCTTTGTACCTGAGGAGGAAGATTTTCTCCATCCTATCGAAATTATAAGCATCCTTGTCCTGCTCAAGATACATCCTTAGCGTCTGACCAAGAATCTTGTGGGCATCAAGCTCACTGTTTTCGAGTCTGCCAAGTTCTTTCTTCTTATCCCAGACGATAATATCCAGTTTATCGGCTAATTTATCGTAATTGAAGAAGATTTCACCTATGTCGAGGCAATCAGAGACAAGCTTATGATAGATGGTCTTCCCCTCCAAATCCTTGCTATCCGCAACATTGAAGAATGCGGAACGGGCAAGATCTACACGGGCGAAAGGAGAAGGAATGGAAGTAATTTCCTTGTCAGCCCTGGCTCCACCCGGATCTTGAATCTGGTCGATTACATCGGAACCGTATGCGCGGTTTGGCCCACCGATCCAGTCCTTTATATTGTTATCAGCTTCTTTATGAAGTCTCAGTACGGTTCCCATAGCTACATATTATATTTGTGTTCAACCAAATCTTCTGTTGCTCTAAAGAAGAGTTCCATGAATTTCTGTTCACGGGTAGCAGCCTTGTTCCAGTTCCTCCACGGGGTGTTGAGTATGCTATCAACAAGAGCATAATTACGAGTGAACAGATGAGGATAATACTTGCTTGCGGCCTTTCCGTTCACAATGTCGAATAACGGATTCGTCCTTTCCTCGTTAAAAGGTTTGAATGACCTCTCGTTCACAGCCATCTCATGTAGCCATTCATAGTAGGCATGCTGCACCTTCATCACTGCCTGGAAGAAATCTCCATTGAAGAAGTTCTTATCCAATTTGTTGTCGATGGCCCATGGCTGTACGCGGTACTGTTTTTCCCGGGTGAACATTAGATATTTGTTCATTAGGATGAATTGTGTCAGAGGCTTCTGGATAGCATCACGACTCTCTTTCCCCAAATCTTTGAACAGGACCTGCTCCTTAGGAGTTTTCGTTGTATCAAGGCCATACTCATAATGGATAGTGTCTCCGGCGAGCTGGGCATCATCCGTTGATGCAAAGTTCAGAACAGCAAGCGCAGAAGCAAGTTCAATAAGATGCGCCTTGTTCTTCTGGGCAGAACCTCCATCATAATTTTCATATGTGGCTTTGATATTGTCGCCAATATAGTAAAGCGCATCAATAGAACCGTTCCGGCTGATATTCCTCTCGTAATATGCGAGGGCAGACTTTGTCTTTGAAATGAATGTGGCGGAATCTACGCCGCTATTCTCATCCTCCTCCACATTGAAATACGGAAGGACCGTTACTGCTCCAACCTTGGCCTCGCTGATAATCTTCCATGCCTGGGAAGAATTGTCTGTGCGGATGGTCTTGAGAAGGAGAGGGAAACCGCTGGCCCCGGTACCACCGAAAATGGAGCTGATGATGAAGATCCGGTCTCCAGCCTCAAATCCGTTGGCAAAAGCCTTGTACTCCTGGGAACCGGCAAACTGATTCAGTACCACGCTGCCGATATTCGGATTACCTTTGAAACCGACCTTCATATCAGAATTCAGATTCTTCTCAGAGAAAAGCATGTTCACAAGGGCATGGGAGTCCTTGTCCAACTGGCTCATTTGGATGAAGTCCTTGAACTTGCAGTTACGGGTGTTCTGAAGAGGGAAGATGAAGTTTGTCATTCCTTCGACAGGCTTAATAGCTGTCGTGAAGAATTTGTTCTTGCCCTCAGTGTTGTTCTCCAGCTTGTCATGGATGGCCATGTATTGGTTCATCAGGTCGATGGTCCTGGTCTTGTCTGCACCGGAGTCGTCCGGGTCGATGATGATGGGGACGATGGTGTCAACTTTGCACTTGACGCCACTGGCCAAAAGCATGGTGAGAGACTTCAGGACACGTGAGCCGGTCCCACCAATTCCAAAAACGTATAACTTACTCATGATCCTGCTTGCCTTTATTGTTCAACTTGGTTGCCAGAAGAGGCCACGGGGAATGCTTGCAGTTCTTGCTCCAGGAGCGTAAAAGGAGTGAAAGAAGGAAGAACCATAGTCCGCCAAGGAAGCCATTGTAAATACCGAACATGATGGCGTTACCAGTACCGACATAGGGAGCGAGAGAATCGGCGATTACGCCGGCTTTCAAATCGGTCGTGACAATACCGTATGCAAGCCCGAATCCGACTCCTATGGAGACAAACAGTGGCAGTAGCCAATGATACCATCTGTTCCAGCGCGGATGATTGAAGATGTAGTAATATGCAAGGAACACCAGAAGCGCCGTTCCAAAGGTCACTAGAAAAATGGTCGGGAACTTATCGGCAGATGCAACAAATCCTCCAGAGGCATCATCCCATCCTCTCAGATGGTAGTAGAGCTGCTCTCCATAGAGGTTGTTCCTGTAAAACAAGGAGAAAAAATCTTCCATATTGCAAGTTATTTGATTACAAAATCATACTGTGCGGTGATATTGCTGGTGTTGTTGGCATGGAAGCCTGCATAGATTCCCTCGCACATATAGCGGAAACCGTAGGTCTTAAGGCTATTTCCAGCGTTAAGAACACTATCATCTGTATCATTGCATTCAGCAACCCAGTCGGGGACGAGACCATCGAACACAATCGTGAAGTCTCCACGGCCAAAAGGTTTCTCTGAGATAACCATGATGTCGTAGGTGTAAGGAGAAGCCTTGACGAGATCTTCGCGGAAGGTGCCATAGAACTCTTCGTTGGTCTGCTTATTAACAATATGTCGATAGTTCCGCACATCAGTTGCGTATTCTTTGCCGTAAAGGAGGACTGGCAAATTCAAATCAACGCCAAATGAGAAGAGGAAGCCGTCTTTGGTTTTCTTTATGTTTGAGACTTCTTTTTTGGATTTCCACCTATAATCACCGTTGGTCGGACTCGGTTGGAGAAGGCCATAGCCATTCAATCCGTCAAACATGGAGAAATTTCCACTCATTATAGTCCAGGTGTTCACGACAGGAGCTCCCATAAAATTTGCATCGGGGACCTTTGCCTTGATGGTTGCGATATGGGCCGGTGAACCGAATACCCAGATGTAGAAGGGCCTCTGCATTTCAATATTCGTAGGTCGATTCTTGTAATCGAAATACCGACCCTTGAACTGAGAATAGACCTGGTAAACAGTACAGGCTACGAAATAGTTATTAGCGATATAATCATTGACTGCGTTGCGAATGGCTATTTTTTGGTTCTCCAGATAAGCTTCCGGGCTAGAAACGGAACCGGGTGAAAAAATGCAGTCGGAGATAAAGATGGAAAGATTGCTGCCATCTGTTTTCTGCAGAATATCAGCGACAAGGGCTGCAATGTCCGTTGCACCCTTGTTCCCGACAGCCTGTAGAATCCCTTTTGAAGTAAGGCTATTAATGAACTGGTTAACGTCATTACCTTTAGGGGTAATCCTATCATTGATATAGTTCAGGTTCATCTCGGAAGGCAAACCACTATTCTTGATATTGGATAGGAAGTCGAAGACTACCTGCTGGAACTGTGTCTTGCCGTTGTCGACATAACCATTCATACTACCAGAAGTCTCCAGATAAACATTCACGGTGGGGTTCTTGGCGTAAGCGAGTGACCCCTGCTGATTGGCTATCGAAACGTTTTCGGTTTCAGTTGCAGATGTCCCAGTGCTTGTAGCCTGGACAACAGAAGTGGTTGAAGGACGCTGACCTCCACTGATACAGGCGGTCAAACAGAATAGGAGCGGAATGAGTCGTCTCATTACTATATCCGGTCATCATTGGCTCAATGATGCTAAGTCCATTTCACAGAAAGCGTGAGCCACTTTAGACTCATTCTACTGATCGGCTCTGGACGGCCTCGCGTGACGAATAAGGTTCAGTTGCTCACGCTTTGCTATAGCGTGGGCGAACCCAGATATAGCCAAGCATAAGCGATTAAACATTATTCCCGTCACTCCGAATTGTCCAGATTCATCAGTAAGGAACAAAGCTAAACGCTTTCCTGTATGTAAAAAGTTACCTGTGAGGATAACGAAGACAAAGATACAATTTTTAATTGAATTGCTTGTATTAAAATTGCATAGACTTGCACATACGCCTACAGGATAATAAGAAAAAAACACTTGCAGAGAAGCAAGGGGCAGGAACAGACACCTGCCCCATTATGTATAATTTTATTATTCCTCAATAATACTATATCCTCCTGCCGAATCACTTACCAGAAGCTGGCCGTTGCCCAATTTGTGACTGGTAATCTTGTGAACCTCTGGCAGCAACATCATTTCATCATCAGAGACTCCGCAGAACCGCAGCAGTTCCTGAATGGTGGCCGGATGGAAGCGTGGATGCAGCGGGAATGAAGTAGAAACGGCCGATGTCCTTCCATTCCTCAAAGTGCTGCAGCAAGGTAGCGGCATGTTTGTAATACAGGCGAAGGGCGATACGTTCATCACCCTGGGCACACAATTAAAGCTGGTGCTGAGCTTGAATAATTCCTGTGGCATAGCAACAGATTTTTTTGATTGAACATCCGCATCGCTTTACCACCGTGGCTTCTGGCTGCTCGGTTGGTGGCCCACAAGGGGCACTCTTGATGCACGACACAAAATTATGCATAATTCGTGAGATATACAAATTCTCCAATCCCGCCTTTGTTCCGTTCCACCAGGGGAATGGAACAGGGCATATCGCAGACTTCGGTTGACTTTCTTGTTCCATCTGTTTCGCGTGTTCCACTCATTCCACGGAACGGAACAGAACAGAACAAGGTGTTGGATTTCCAGGCCGATAAGAAGGTCGATGGTGGCGATGGTGGCGATGGTGATTGGGGCCGATGAGATCGTCCGCTCCGCGTCCGTTCAGGAATAAAGCAGTCATCCGCAAGACTCTGCTCGGCTCCCGGTGGTGAGATTGAGTTCGTCATCCAGGATTTCAGGCAGTTTTCCCAGCTGGACCTGGCAATGTATCAGATCAACTGTCGGCACCGGCTGCTGGACGCCATGACCGGATACAAGAACCAGCTCATTCAGGAAAGAACTTACTTCCTCCCAGATGGCGGAGCGCTCCGCCGGAGCTTCCTCTCTGGACCGGAAGGCGGAAATCTCCGGCCTCAATCTCTATATCCGGCTGAACTCGAACAGGGTGATGGCCGGTGAGGCGATTGTCGCCGATGCTCCCATCGCCACCGTCGCCGTTCCAAACGTGGAATACGACCAGGTGGTAATCACGCCGGAACTCATCCTCATCAACGACATCCGGCACCAGTCCAGCCCTTTCAAGCTGGTGGTGAAGATGTCTGGGAGTCAGTCTGCCGGCGTCTCTAATGGCTGGTCCAAGACCGTCATCATCTCCTCCGACACGGAGGATGACTAGGAGAGGCGGATAAGTCACCAGGACTGCAGTTGCTGCAGGCGGCGAGCCGTAGCCTCCCGGACAAAAGGCCAGACCTAAACCGAACGCCCGTCACAGTCGAGAGATTGCAGCGGGTTTTTCTATGGCTCCAGCTTGGAAATTCGCACAACAATTCCCATATTTACAGAACGGGAATTCACCCCTCAGACATTGCACGAACCGCCATATTCAGTGCGAGGTTTTCTATTGTGCATCCGTTGTGCGTTCTCTTGACAAGTCATTGATTATAAATTGATTTACAATTAGTTAACAGAGCACTCGTTTAATCCCATTGGGATTGTAGAACTCAGGGCTGAACGGACTCGCATAGGGAGGTCCTGGAGAGAACAGTCGTTGAGGATTACCGCGTCAACTTCGCTGCGATGAGCCTCCAGTGGCGACTGGAGGCGGATGCGGGACAGGACCTGTTCACGGGAGCAATGGTCTCTTGCAATGACACGTTCAACACGCAGGTCCTCGGGAGCGTCGACCCAAATGCATTTGTCCCAGAGCTTTGGAAAGTCCGGCTTGTCAAGAGCTGTGGCGGATTCAAAAATAGCCAGATCAGCCAAAGGAGTCGCACCGGCAGGCCTCTCGACTGCGGAAGAAACCGCCCCGGGCACAGTTTGCCCGACTGTTTTCCGCCACCGGGCGAAATCAGTGGCAAGCGCTGGAAAAACAATGCTTTCGACGGTTTTGAGCCTCCCGGAGTCGCTAAAAATGGCATCGGCAAGTTTCCGGCTGTCAAAACTGCCGTCTATCTTGCGGAACGACAGCCCGAGAGCAGCCTCTATTTCAGGTAATAGAAACGGCTTCTCTGTCGTGCCTGAAGCCAAATGCTCTGACTCAGACTTCAACGGGACTCCATAAAACCCCTTCACTGCCGAGTCCGCATCATAACAAGGCACACCCATTCTTTCAAGAATCCGCCTTACGGAAGACTTCCCACTCCCTATTCCACCTGTCAGAAGAATTGTCATCGCTGTGAATTATAATTGAACTGCTCCAAAGTTAGCGGTAAATTCCGAAAAAGCGAAGTTAATCCCGTCCAAAAGACATTACAGCTATAGTACCTTGTCCATAAAGCGAAATCCGGTGGCTTCTGAAAGGTGAAGTATGGATATGTCCCTGCTGCCCTCGAGATCGGCGATGGTACGGGCTATGCGGATTATTCTCATGCAGGCACGGGCGGACAGACCCATACTTTCTATTGTGCGGCGTAGATAATCGCGGCAGGCATCATCAAGAGGACAGTATTTGTCAATCAGGCGGTTATCCATCATGGCATTGGTGTAGATGCCGTCAGAGGCAAATCTTTCCCTTTGGATTTCCCTTGCACGGACCACCCGCTCGCGGACTTCGGCAGTGCTCTCGCAACTGTTGCGTCCCGTCAGTTTCGAAGCGTCGACGGCATGCATCCACAGCTGGATGTCTATCCTGTCCATCATTGGACCGGACAGGCGAGCCAGGTAGTTCAGTCTCTGTCCGGTCGTGCAGCGGCAGCGGTCTCCTTCGCCATAATAGCCGCAGGGACAAGGGTTTGCCGCCGCTACAAGCATAAATGAGGCCGGATATGTAACCTTGTTCCGAAGCCTCGACACCGTAATTGTTCCGTCTTCTATCGGCCCGCGCAGAGCCTCCACCACCTTCTTGGGAGCCTCGCAGAACTCGTCTATGAAAAGGACTCCGTTGTGGGCGAGAGAAATCTCTCCCGGAAGGATGCCGTCAGAGCCTCCGCCTATCAGCGCCGGGATGGATGCGCTATAGTGCGGAGCCCGGAACGGACGCTCGGCCATAAGTCCCCGGTGTCCGCAAAGGCCGGCAACGGAGTAAATCTTGCTTGTCTCAAGGGATTCCTCACGCGACATCGGCGGAAGGATCCCCGCCATTGCCTTGGCCAGAGAAGACTTGCCCGAGCCGGGCGGCCCGATCATTATCACGTTATGTCCTCCCGCGGCTGCTATCTCCACGCCTCTCTTGGCACCCTCTTGTCCGACAATCTGAGCCATGTCCACAATCTCCCCGGCACGCACGCCGGAGGCCTTCTTTCCAAGATTATCGTCCCTGCGGATCAGAAGGTCGGACACGTCTTCCTCTCCGGAAATGATGCGCAGCACTTCCGTCAGGCTTCTGACACCATAGACGTGTCCGGAATAATAGTCGGCAGCATCTTCTGCGGAGTCGAGCGGAAGTATGCAGCCTTTTCTGCCGTCCGACACGCTTAGTTCCGCAACAGGCAGGGCTCCAGGCACCGGACGCACAGTGCCGTCAAGTCCAAGCTCGCCCATAATCAGATAGTCCCCCAGCGCATTCCATCGGCACTGTCCGGAAGCGGCGAGTATGCCGAGAGCAATCGGCACGTCGTAGCCGCTACCGCTCTTGTGGATGTCCGCAGGAGCAAGGTTTATGACTATTCGCTTGCCCGGAATCCGGAATCCGAGCGACTGGAGTGCCGTGACGGTTCGCAGCAGGCTCTCCTTTACAGCGGCATCGGCAAGTCCTACAAGATGAATTCCGATTCCGGACGAGATGTCCACCTCCACAGTGACATTGACTGCCTGCACGCCTATACACTTGGCGCTATGAATGTTTATCAGCATAAGCATTATGATTGGGAGAAATCGCCGCCTCTCAAGTTCTTGGGAAACACGGCGGTTTCAGTGAAACAGACGTCAAATATTGCCCTCGAAAAAAGAAAAAATCTCAAGAAAAAGAAAAAAGTGGTAATTTTGTGATATGATTTGTGAAATCAGACGTTGCTGTTTCACGGAAAAAGAGAAAAATGATAAGAAAAACCCTTGAAAACGTCGGACGCTACTGCCTGTTTCTCGGACAGGTTTTCCGAAAGCCCGAAAAGTGGAGGCTTTTCTGGAAACAGTTCGTGTTCGAGTCTGACAAACTCATATTGTCATCTATAGTAATAGTAGGTGTGATTTCCGTATTCATCGGCGGAGTTCTCGTCATCCAAACGGCGTCAAACCTCGAAAATCCGTTCATCGACAAGATGTATGTCGGATACATGGTCCGCGAGAGCCTCATCCTTGAGTTCTGCTCCACGATGGTGGCACTCATCCTTGCCGGGAAGATGGGGTCGAACATATCCTCGGAACTCGGAAGCATGCGCATCACGGAACAGATTGACGCCATGGACATGATGGGCGTGAATTCGGCCGGTTTTCTCGTGCTCCCGAAACTTGTCAGCGCCACGGTGCTGAGCCCGCTTCTGATGCTTATGAGTCTCGGACTCGGACTGGTCGGCGGATGGGTCGTTGTCGTGGCAACCGGAATCATATCCACAGCATCGTATATCACCGGACTCCACTACTGCTATAACGGCTACTATGTCTTTTACAGCTGCTTCAAGATGGCCATATTCTGCTTCATCATTGCGTCAGTCGCCGCATTCAACGGCTATTACGCGAAAGGCGGCTCTCTCGGAGTCGGGAAGTCGAGCACGCGGAGCATCGTAGTCTCCAGCATACTCATACTTATGTTCGACCTCATACTCACCCAACTCATGCTCTATTAATATGATAAAGGTAGAACATCTCTGCAAAAGTTTCGACGGGACTCCTGTTCTCAAGGACATAAACGTTGAGTATGCCGCCGGACAATGCAATATGATTATAGGCGCGAGCGGCTCCGGAAAGACCGTGCTGCTGAAGAATCTCATCGGCCTCATTTCTCCGGACAGCGGAGACATAAAGTACGGAGACGAGTCCCTCTCGGCAATGAACTATCGCGAAAAGAAGGCGCTGCATCAGAAAATCGGCATCCTGTTTCAGAACAGCGCACTTTTCGACTTCGCGACAGTGCTCGAAAACGTGATGTTCCCGATGGACTTCTTCACCGACTGGAGCCACGTGCAAAAGGTCGAGAGAGCACATTATTGTCTTGAAAGAGTGAATGTCATCGGCTCTGACGAGAAATACCCGAACGAACTTAGCGGAGGAATGCAGAAGAGAGTCGGAATAGCCCGTGCGATAGCCCTGAATCCGTCCTACCTATTCTGCGACGAACCGAATTCGGGTCTTGACCCCTACACCTCAATACTCATTGACCGTCTCATCAGCGATCTGACCAAGGAGTTCAACATGACTACGGTGGTCAACACCCACGACATGAACTCCATTCTGGAAATAGGCGACAAGATTGCCTTTCTCCACAAGGGAAGCATCCTTTGGCAGGGCGACCGTCACACCATCCTCGGCACTGACTGTCAGGAGCTAAAGGACTTCGTCTGCGCCAACACCCTCGCCCGCAACATCATCGAGGGCAACGGGAAATAAAGCAGACCGCCTTTTAGGCGCCCCGTCAAAGTTTAAAGCGGAGGCCCGCCTCCACCCCAAAAGCCAACGGCTGCGCAGTGCGTATGCTCCGTGGCTGATTGTTGTTGAAATAATACCGCACGCTCGGGTCAATGTAGATTCCAAGAAAGTCCACAGGAGAGAATTCCAGACCGAAACCGGCCTTTAAAGAAGTTTGAACGCCGCCAACTTTCGGTTTGTGGGAGACGTTCTCGCCCTCGAGCATTCCGGAGTAACTGTTCATGACACATTTCTCGACGCTGCCCCCAAGGCTGGCGTAAACATCCCAGCGGTGCGTGCGGAACATGCTGAAATAAACATCGAGCGGAATACCGATGTAGTGCTGGGAGTTTTTCATGTCAACCGAATGCGGACCGGAGTTCTCGTCATAGTATACTCCGCTGACCTTTTTGCCGAGAAGTGTGTAGTTCACGCCGATACCTATGCCGAGCCAGTCTGTGATTCTATATCTCAGTCCCACTCCAAAAGACAACGGAAGGCTGTAGGAATCAGAATTTGTACCCTCTACAAAATTACGTCCGGTAAAACTGTCCCTATTTCCCCTCACAAACATCTTTCTCGGACCGGAGCTTTTCTGCGGGCCACCGAAACTGTTTCCTCCGACCGACAACTCAAGCGGAAGTCTGTCGAGTCTTTTTCTCACGTCATCTTCCTTGCCATAGGCCTCATCTATATCAGAATTGTCCACCTTGATCTCACATTCCGGAGCAGGGACAGAGTCAACATCAACGAATTTCTCAACTTCCGTCTCTACCAAATCATCTTCTGCCACCGCAACAGGCTCAGGCAAATTTTCCGTCACCTCAACAGACTCCGGCATCGTCTTCACGCTCTCGTCCGCATCGGCGGGTGCCGGAAGAGCAGAATCGTACGTCTTTCGCTTGGGAGCCTCCGGAGTCTCAGCCAGCGCAAGTTGCGCCGCAGAGTTTCCCTCAGACGGTGCGACAACGTCAAACGCGGCATTTTCAGCAAGCGTCTCCGCTTCCGGTGTAGGTTTCAGAAGGAAATAATGCCCACAGACAAACATGAGCGCCACTGCCGCGGCTGCGGAAGCCACACCGGCGACAACACGGCGCCACGGCACGACAGCAGCCTTCCGCCGCCCCGTACCGACAGCGTCAAGCCTCGCCTCAATGCCGTCCCAAAGCCCGGCAGGAAGGTGTTCCTGCGGCTCAGCGAGCATTTCGCGAATCTTGTCATCAAATTGTCTGTCTGTCATATATTTATCCGACATTGTCATATCCCGGTCTTTCCGGTCATTTTCCCAATTTTGTTCTGTAACCAGATGCGTCCCCGGCTCAACTGCGTCCGAGACGTGCTCTCCGTAATCCCGAGAGCCTCGGCAATCTCCTTATGCGAGAATCCCTCCATCACATAAAGATTGAACACTGTCCTGAATCCCGGAGGCATTTCCATCACCGCTTCCACTATCTCCTTGTACGACAGTTTCTCAATAGCAGTCTCCTCTTCCGCTCTCAGTCCACGCGCAAGCGAAATGTCATCGCTCATCTTCAGAGCGTCGTTCTTTCTCAGGTACATAAGTGACGCATTGATGAAAATCCTCCGCGCCCATCCGTCGAAAGAGCCGCTGCCGCTGTAGCAATGAAGCTTCGTGAAAAGCGCCACGAACCCCTCCTGCAGTATATCTTCCGCAACCACCCTGTCCCCCACATAGCGTATGCACACGGGAAAATACCGGGGTGCCAGAAGTTCATACATCTTCCTCTGGGCAGCCCGGTCGCCGTCAAGGCACTTGCCTATGAGTTGAACGGCTTTGTCTTCACTCACGGTTACAGCACTAGACCGGAAAAACTGCCGACATTCAAGATGCAACTCCGGTCTGTTACGTTGCATCGGTCGATATTTTCCCCAAAAATAAGCAATTTTCCCGAATTGCTTGTTATCTTTGTATCTAATGTGCGGGGAATGGCGTGATTATAGATAGATAGACAGCGCCATTAGAACATTAAGGATGCAATTATGAAAGTTTCAAAATATGTGATGATCTTTCTGGCAGCGGCGTGTATCTCACAGAACGCCTTTGCCCAGAAGGACTTGAAAGAGTCGATAAAAGACAGCGCGCTGCTCTTGGCTGTCGAGAAATATGACAACGGGGCGTATGCCGATGCGGAAAGAATGCTCAGGTCGATAGTGAACAATGATCCGGGATATGATGCCGCGCATTACTACCTCGCACTTGTGTATCTTACGAAAAACGAGAACGACCTCGCGGAGGCCGAGTTGCTGCGTGCCGTTGACGCGGACCCTGGGAATTTCTGGTATCGACAGAGGCTTGCCGTGGTCTACCGCTACACAAATCAGGTCGACAAGGCGATAAAGATTTATGAGAAACTGCTCACCGACTTCCCGAAAAAGAGCGAACTCTACTTCGACCTCGTGGAGATGTACGCCCAGAACGCTCAGATTGACAAGGCGTTGACGACACTGGACGATGTAGAGAGAATCTTCGGAAACACGGAATCCATCGCGATCTACCGCTTCCGGCTTCTGATGGCTTCGGGAAAGACGGAGGAGGCCTACAAATCACTGGAGGAATATAATTCGAAATATTCTTCTCCTTACATACTGTCGACTCTCGGTGATTATAGGATGTCGATGTACGAAGACTCGTTGGCTGTAACATATTATGACGAAGCACTTTCACTTGACAAGGATTTTGCCCCTGCGATGCTCGGGAAGGCGGAGGCACGGCGGATGACGCGAAAATATTCCGAATTTTTCCCGCTCCTCGACAGATATATGGCAAACGAGACGGTGCCGGCGAGGGGAAAGTCCGAGTATCTCAAGGCGCTCGTCGAGCAGTCGGACCCGAAATTCGTGACCTCGTTCCTTCCACAGCTCGACTCAGCGGCCAACATCTGCTTCAAGAAGCATCCGTCCGACAGCTCCGTAATCGCCACGGTTGCAGCCTACTACTACCGCACTCAGCGGCAGGATGTGGCCGAGGACCTGTTCCGCCTGAACGCTTCCCTGCATCCGGACAAGCCCGAGCTGACCGCCACCTATCTCTACTCGCTGATGTATGCTCATAATTGGAAGAAACTTGCCGAAGCCGGCTCGGAAGCTGCCATACAACACCCTGATATCCCGGATTTCATGGCACTTGCAGGCACAGGCTACAGTTTTCTGAAAGAGTACGACAAAGTCATCGAACTCTCGCAGAAGATGCTCCGGACAGCGCCGAAGGACAGCGCAGTCATCGTCTCGGCCTACTCGGCTATGGGTGACGCCTACTATCAGAAGAATGACACGAAAAATGCGTTCAAGGCATACGACAAGGTGTTGAAGGTCAGCCCGAACAACATCTATGTCCTGAACAACTACGCCTACTACCTCTCCGTCACGGGAAAGAATCTCAAGAAAGCATACGCGATGAGCAAGAAGACAATAGAGGCCGAACCTGACAACGCGACCTACCTCGATACTTTCGGATGGATTCTCTACCTGCAGGGAAAGGCATTGGAGGCCAAACCATTCTTCAAGCACGCGATGCTCTACGGGGGAAAAGACAGTGCAGTGATTATGGACCACTATGCCGAAGTACTCTATGCCCTTAAGGAGTATGACCTTGCGTTTGTCTATTGGTACAGGGCACAAGCGAAAAACGATGGGGAGATAACTGACCTTGACGAGCGCATTGCAGCAAGGAAAAAGGCCATCGGGAAGTAAGGGATGCGGGCTCGTTCTCTCATATCTTCAGTACTTTCTGCCGTAAAGGTCACGCTGACGACGGTCGCACTGCTTATTTGTCAGTCCGTCACGGTTCTGCATGCCCAGGACACAAGTGCACAGGAGCAGAAAAAGGAACGGCTTGAGAGGGAAATCGAGCTCATCAACCGCCAGCTTTCATCGACTAATTCAAAAAGCCGCAGTGCATTGGCTACCTACGACCTCGTGTCGAAGAAAGTCAGCAACCGTCAGGCACTTCTTCGGGAAAGCCGCCGGAAGGAAAGGGAATGCGCCGACAAAATTTATCTTAAACAGAGAGAAATCAACAAGTTACAGGAGAGTTACGACACGCTTGCGGCACATTACGACCGGCTTGTTCTCGGGGCCTACAAAAACCGCGATGCAAGAATATGGTATATGTACATACTCGCGAGCGATGACCTTTCGCAGGCCTACCGCCGCTACGGCTATTTCAAAAGTCTCGCCTCGCAGATTGGGGAGGAGGCAAGGCGGATGGAAGATGCCCGGGCAAAGTTGGAGGCAGAAAGGGACGAACTTCAGAAACTGCGTGTCGAACAGAAGGTTGTGACGCAGAACACGCAGAAAGAACTTGGAAAACTCCAGAGTGAGCAAGCGGAGTCGAAGGCGCTGGTAGGAAAGCTGAATAAAGAGAAATCGAAGTACCAGAAGGAACTTGCGGCAAAAAGGAAGCAAGTGGAAGCCCTTGACAGGGAGATTGCTCGGCTGGTGCGCGAAGCGATGAAGGGAGGAACAGCCTCCGGCGCAGGCAAAAAAACAAACAAAATGGTGATTGACGAGAAGCTTGCTGCCGAATTCTCGAAAAACCGGGGCAAGCTGCCGTGGCCTGCTGACGGTCCGGTTGTGGATGCTTTTGGGGAGAGGTATCATCCCGTCTATAAGAATGTCAAACTGCCGAAGAATAACGGGGTCGGCATAGCGCTTAGGCCAGGAACGAACGTAAAGTGCGTGTTTGACGGGGTTGTGAAGCAGGTGCTCGTGATGCCAGGCTACAATCAGTGCGTGCTTGTCCAGCACGGAAACTATTTCACGTTCTACTGCAAACTCAAGAATGTGGTGGTGAAGTCCGGACAAAAGGTGAAGACTGGTCAGGACATCGGAACGGTGGACACCATCAACCGCGAGACGCAACTGCATTTTCAGATTTGGAAGGATACAACTCCACAAAACCCGGAGTCATGGTTGAAGTAACGAAAGAAAAAGCGGTCTGCTGCGTTGGACGGTTTGATGAAATCCTCACAACCACTAGGTTGCTGCGGTATTCATCTGCACCGTCCGCCTTGCATCCCATCTTTTTCTTTCGTCACTTCTGAAGTTGAAGCCTGAGTGTTTTTTGATGAACTGAGACATATATAGGATAAATTGAATATGGAAAGGAAAACTGTGTTTTTGACCGGGGCGACCGGAAATATGGGATGGGCAGGGTTTCAGGAACTGCACGCGAGAGCTGACAGGTTCGTTGTCAGGGTGCTCGCGCGTCCGAGCAAAAAGAACCGGAAGAAACTTGGGCCATATATGAATGACCCGTCAGTGGAGATTGTCTGGGGCGATCTCACAAACTACGAGGACGTCCTGCGCGGAGTGACGGGTGCGGACTATGTCCTGCATGTCGGCGGAATGGTGTCCCCGGCTGCAGACTATTTCCCGGAGAAAACACTGAAAGTAAATGTCACTTCTTCCGAGCATGTGGCACGGGCTGTACTTGCCCAACCGCAGCCGGAGAAGATTAAGGTTGTCTACATCGGATCGGTCGCGCAGCTCGGCGACAGGCTGTTCCCGCACCATTGGGGACGTTCCGGAGACCCCGTAATGGCAAGTGCATACGATATGTATTCGGTGTCTAAGTGCCGTGCCGAGAAGGTGATTGTAGATTCTGGGATTCCGCATTGGGTGTCGCTGCGTCAGTCTGGGATTCTCTACCCGGGAATACTCGGCGTCGTAAACCCGACAGCTTTCCATGTCCCTGTGGCCGGGGTGCTGGAATGGGCGACAATCGAAGATTCGGGAAGGCTGCTCGCGAATGTCTGCGAGGACTGGGTCCCGGCCGGGTTCTGGAACAATTTCTACAACATCGGCAGCGGAGAGCAGTACAGGATGACGAACTATGAGTTCGAGACCCGTCTTCTCCGCGCGCTTGGACTGCCGGGGCCAGAGAAAGTCTTTGAGCCACAGTGGTTTGCACTGAAAAATTTCCACGGAATGTGGTATGAAGATTCCGACAGGCTCGAGGAGATCCTTCATTTCCGGGCGAATGTCCCGATTGAAGAATATTTCAGGCAGATGAAATCCAAACTTCCGTGGTTTTACAACCTCGCGTTTCTCGCGCCCGCATCTGTAGTGAAAATGTTCATGAAGCCGTATGCATACGAGAAGTGGATGGGTACGCAGTCGTGGGTGGACGGGGACCCGGAAAAGATGACGGCATATTACGGCTCGCGTGAGGCCTGGGCGGCGATAAAGTCCTGGAAGGACGTGATTCCTCCGCATTGGGAGAAGAACCTTGAGAAGGCGCGTGCGGCCGGAGAATGCCTCCGCCTCAACCACGGTTGGGACGAGTCAAAGTCCATCTATGAACTGACGGACGAGGAAATTCAGACTGCCGCAGAGTTTCGTGGCGGCAAATTCCTCGGATTGGAAAAAAAGGAAGAGGCGTCCATAGACAACAGCACTGCAGGTGCGCAGAATGATGACACAACAAGCACGCAGAGCGGCACGAAGTCATTCAGAAAACCATGCGCCCAATATCTCTGGGAATGCGAACATGGTCACAGCTTCACCGCCTCGCTCGAATACGTCCTCCTCGGCGGCGGCTGGTGCTCAGAATGTCCTCTCGACTCCCTGGCCACCACCTCAACTCCGCGCAACAAGTTCATTTCCCAGTTGTTGTAGGTCTCTTTAACCTACCAGCCAGACGAGGACGTGACGGTCAAAAGTCATATACTCCAAATCAAACTCCTCCTCATGCCCGTCCTTATGGATGAATGTAGCCTCCAATTCCCCTTCGCCCTTAGGATTGAACTTCTCAACCTCAATCTGTTCGGCGAAGTCGACCCTGTTCTGTGACATTCTCTTGAAGATGGCCTCCTTCGCGCACCAATAAATCGCGAGCTGCTCGTTCTTCTTTTTTCTGTCGTCATCATCGAGGTCATCAATCTCATCTTCCGACAGCGCCTTTTTTTCAACGGAAGAGAAGTCGCGGTCAAGGGATTCGATATCAATGCCAAGGTCGTCCTCATCGTGGATGATGACGGCTACATATTTGTCCGTGTGAGTGATGCTTATGTTCGTGGCACAGTTTTCAAGGTATGGCTTGCCATTGTCGTGGTGGTCGAGATACATCTTCTCGTCGAAGAGTTCGTTGATGAGAGCCCTCACGGCGAGGCGCTGCTTTCTCTGCGACTCGTTTCCATAAAGGTTTATCTCCTCCATCTCGTCGGTGGGGACAGAACTCAAGGTTTTGAGTTCATCTTCAGTTTCTGTAATTTGCCAAACAGCAAGTTCGGCTCCGTTTTCAAGTTCCTTTTTAAGATATAGTGCCATATAGCTTTAAAAGCTGGTTTCACAAAATGTCATATTGCAGGACACGAAAAACCGCACCCTCTGTTAAAGAGGATGTGCCCGATGTCACGATATAATGGGTGGTCGACAGCGGGTCGTCAGAAAGACTGTCCGCCGCTATGCTCTGAGTGCCTGATATTGGACTGGGAGGTTCCACGTTTCTGCAATAATTAACAATTACGCCTGCAAAGATAGTTATTTTTTAATTATTTACTAAATTTGCGCCCGAATTTCAGGGAGTTG